>Ga0210401_10001449_pt1 | contig 27529 bp, 23 predicted proteins | sample IncBWH32MmetaG_FD_150866 | JGI IMG/M metagenome (GOLD analysis project Ga0210401, IMG submission 150866) | Forest soil microbial communities from Barre Woods Harvard Forest LTER site, Petersham, Massachusetts, United States - Inc-BW-H-32-M | ecosystem: Environmental > Terrestrial > Soil >...
CACGTCCGGATCTGTGCAGGGGGCGCGAGGCAACTCGCGTCCCTACTGCGACCTGCGTCCTCTGGTCTTCCGAGGGCCGCGACAGATGCATCACTCGGGCAATATCATGCCGCGGGAATGCGCAAGCGTGCCCTGCCGCTGTTTGAAATTCGAAGAGGAAGGCGAGACGCGAGCCCCGCTTGCGCACGACATGTCCTTGGCGCAAGCCAGGATGGACGATGCATGGTTCAGGCGTGCAGTTCCTCCAGCAGCGCCTTAGCCTCCTTCAAGTCGGCCACATCGAATCCTTCGGTGAACCAGCAGTAGATCGGCGCGAGAAGGTCGCGGGCTTCGCCCCGCCTTTTCCGAGCGCACTGGAGCCGCGCCAGGCTGATCGATGCCTTCAATTCCAGCAGCTTTGCGCTCTTGAGCCTCGCTTCCGAGAGTGCCTCATGATAACTCTGCTCGGCCTCGGATAGGTTTCCCGTTGCATTCAGCAGGTCCCCCCGGCAGCGGTGCATCTCCGCCGCGTAGCATCGTTCGCCAGTCATCTCGATGATCCGTGCGGCCTCGGTCAGGCAATCTAGTCCCTCGACGGGCTGACCGAGCCTGCCATAGGCACGGGCTGACTCCACGAGCAGCGTCGGGGTGCCCGTCACAGTTCCGGTGGCACGTATTCCCGCAATGCCCCCTGTGATCAGCGAAAGCGCTTCCTGTCCCCGCCCGACGGAGGTCAACGACAATCCGCGCAGCACCGTTGCCCACCCCAGATAGAACGGTAAGCCGTACTCGGTCGAGAGAGCCGAAAGCTCCTCGGCGTGCCGTTCCACCTCGGGCGAGCCGATGACCAATTCAACCGCGCTCGCCATGACGAGCACGTCAGCCAGCGTCTGAGCGTGCCTGAGCCCGCGGGCTCCCAACAATGCCTCGTTCAGCCGTGATCTTGCCTGATCGACGTAGCCGAGGAACTCCAGGGCCCATGCGAGGTCCGCCAGCACCAGGGCGTAAACGCGATGCGACGGGTCAGCGAGCTGATGGCATCGCTCCAGCAGCGCACGGGCTCCCACGAAGTCCCCGAGATAGAGACGTGTTCGTCCGTTTGCACGGTGACCCCGCCATTGCGCCTTGACGTCGTCCCACGCCTCACCGATCTTTTCCACCCGTTCGGCCAGCGACAGCGCAATCCTGTGTTCGCCCCGGACCGAATGAAACACCCATTGGCCCAACAGCAGTCGCCAGAGATATTCCGGTCGATCGATCTGCTCCGTCAGTGTACGTGCCCTGGCGAAGGTCTCGTCTACCTCGGGCGATGAAAAGCCCTTCGTGGCCATCAGCGACCATCCGAGCGCGAGCTGCAGGTCGAGCTCATGTTGACGGCGCTCGGGCCCGCCCGGCAGGCCGTCCAGTGCGTCCAGCCCCTTGCGCAATTGGGCGGCCGCTTCGGTCGTCGCCGAACGTGCGGATGATTGCCGGCCAGCTTTGAGCCAATAAACGACCACCTTCTCGACTAGCCCAGCCTCCTTACAGTGCTGGGCAAGCAGCGCAGGTTGGGCCGCGACGATATCCGCGTACTGGTCTTCGAGCGTTGCAACAATGCGGGCGTGGATCTGCCGCCGGCGGCCGCGCAGCAACGTTCCGTAGGCAGTGTCCTGCACCAGCGCATGCTTGAAGGTGTATTCCGCATCGGGCGGCGCCCCGCGCCGGAAAATCAATCCGGCGTTCACGAGCTGCGCCAGCGCGTCATTCAGCTCCTGCCGCGGGACCGCCGCCACGGCGCTGATCAACTCGTGCGAGAAGTGGCGTCCGAGAGCGGCAGCGATCTGCACCACGTCGCTGATTGGCGCGAGGCGATCGAGGCGCGCCAGCAGCGAAGCTTGCAGCGATGTCGGGATCGCCAGCGCAGTAATCGGCGCCGTTGCTAAATAGCGATCGTCGGCTTCCACGAGCAGGTCGCTCTCCACCACGGCCTTGGTCAATTCCTCGATGAACAGCGGCACGCCGTCAGTCCGATCGGCGATCTGGTCGGCGATCTCCTGAGGCAAGACCTTGCCGCCGGTGACGTGTCCGATCATCTCGGCGCGCAGCCGACGGGGCAGGCGATTGAGAGTGATCAGCGTCACCTGCGGCCGGCCGATCCACGGTGGCACGAATTCCGGACGGAAGGTCAGGATTGCCAGCAGCGGCAGGCTCGCCGCCCGGTCGATGATCAGCTCGATCAGCTCGAGCGAGGTGGGATCGGCCCAATGCACGTCCTCGATCGACAGCAGCAGCGGTTGACGCGCCGCCAATCCCTCGGCCTGCTCCAGCAGGGCCCGCAGCGTCTTCTCCCTGCGCTGCTGCGGCGTGAGGTCGGACATCGGATACCGGTCGCTGGTCGGGACCGACAACAAGCCTGCCAGCAGCGGTACGGACTCGCCGAGGCGGTCGGTTGCCTGCGCGAGCACCGCCTCCAGCTTGGCCAGCCGTTGCTCCTCCGTGTCGTCGCGCCGGAAGCCGGCCGCCCGTTCGAGCTGGGCGATGCTGGGATAGAGTGCCGTGTCCTGGTGATGGGGCGAGCAGAGCTGGCGCAGCTGCGTGTGCGGCTCGCCGCTGACGCGTTCGATGATGGTCTCGGCTATGCGTGATTTACCGATACCTGCCTCACCCGAGATCAGAACCACCGCGCCCTCGCCGCGCTTCGCCTGCCTCCAGCGGCGCAGCAGCAGATCGATCTCCTCGACGCGATTGACGAGCGGCGTCGTGCGCGCGCGCAGCGCCTCAAATCGGTTCTCGGTGATGCTCGCGCAAAGAACCTGCCAGGCCTGGACGGTTTCCGCGAAGCCCTTGAGTTCGACGGTCCCGAGATCGCGGTAGTCGAAAAGGCCGCCGGTCAGGCTGCGCGTGCCCGACGAAATCACCACCGTGCCCGGCTCGGCAAGCGCCTGCAGGCGGGCCGCCAGGTTCGGCGTCTCGCCAACCACGCCTTGCTCGTGGGCATCCCCGCCGGCACCATGTTCGCCGACCACGACGAGCCCGGTGGCGATGCCGACTCGCACCTGCAGGGGAACGCCAGCGGCGGTCTTGAGCTTCGGCACCGCCTCGACCAACGCAAGCCCGGCCCGGACGGCGCGTTCGGCGTCATGCTCGTGAGCCTTGGGATAGCCGAAATAGGCCAGTATTCCATCACCCATGTACCTGGCGATGAAGCCGGAAGCGCCGGTGACCAGATCGGCGAAGCAGCGTTGGCACGCGACGACGATCTCGTGCATGTCCTCGGGGTCGAGCCTGGTCGAGAGCGCGGTCGAGCCGACGAGGTCGCAGAACATGATCGTGAGTTGACGGCGGCTGGCGGTCTCAGGCGGGTACGGCGTGGCGGGCGGCGGAGCCGCAATGGCGACCGGCGGCGCGCTCCTTTCAATGGTTTCGAAACCGGCAATCGCGCGCAACATCTTGCGGCGATGGCCAAGCAGAACGCCCATCTTCTCCAGATCTTGATCCGTTAGATCGGGCAGGATACTGACGTCGATCGCATTGTCATGAAACGTTTGCGCGTATTGCGCCAAACCGATGCTGCGGAGCCAATCGTCGATATCCACGTTCAGTACTTTCAATCTTGACGCGGCGTCATCTGCGCGACAGCTCCCTGGTGTGATCGACAAGAGCGAGCAGAGTGCCGGGGTTTTTGGAATGCAGATGGGCTTCCCATTTGGCATTGGTTGCCAATTGGTCCAGATGCAGCTCTGCGGCGGGCAGCTGGGCCTGCATGGCAATGGAAATACGCTTCAGATCCTCCGGCGATGGCGACGGCTTGCAGAACAGGTCGGCTATCTGCGGATCGCGGATCGCCAGGGCGGCCGGAAGCGTGAGGATGCCGTCTCTGAGGTCTTCCTCTCCGCCCCCTCCGAGCGACTCCAGTCCCTTGACGTCGCCGACGTCGTCGCAGCCATGGTAGACCACGCCGAGCAGGCGACCGAATTTCCGGAGCCTGTCGTCGCGCGTGGCCAGACAGGCGCAGGTTTCGAACATCGAGCCCGTGTCTTCGCCCGCGATGTCCTCCCAGTCCTCGACACCGAGCGGCTGTCGACGCAGCCGCCACTGGGCGCACTCCGCCACCCCGAGACGCTTCAGCAGGTCGGAAAACAATTGGATGTCGTGCGGGTCTGCCGCCGACAACCGAAAGCCGTCGGCTGCGATGTAGCCCGATGCCATGAGCCCCGACAGCAGGCCGAACTTGCGATGCAGCGTCGCCTTGCCGCGCCGCTCGTCCGACTCGTCGACGATGTCGTCGATGATCAACGACACGTTGTGCATCATCTCGAGAACGACGGCCGAGCGAATGATCGTGTCGGGAATCCGCTCGCTGGAGACGGCGCGGTAGCATCCGAATATCGTCAGCGGTCGGAAGTACTTCGATTTGCCGACGAACTGCCATTCCAGCAGAGGCCGCATTTCGCCGCTCGCCTGCCCGATCCAGTTGTCGATGACAGCCCGAAGGCGCTCCATCTCCTCGGTGAAGCCCAATTCAGCGATGATGTCCGTGGTCTTCGACTGTGACACGCCTCTTCCTCCCGACGACGAGGCCGGTCCGTTCATTCCTTGACGCGCCAGCGCCGTTGATACGGCCTCCGATCGGCCGCCCCATGATCCCTCTGGTTGCCTTCACAGGCCGCCTGCAGGGCTTGCACCACAAAATCGGTGAACGGTGATGCAGGCTTGTGTCCCGCGGCCGTTTCCGCTCTGGACCGGTGGCTCGCCGATATCTCCTGCAGCACATCGCCGAGGGCACCGAGCGCGCTGGCGCCCAGATCCACGAGGGCGCTCACCAGGCCGGCGCCTTCGGATCGTGCTCCCGAGGCGTCCGCCCCCTCGCTCGTCGGCGGGATCTCCCTTCTGCCGAAGCCGATGGGCACGTCTGCGCGGTCGACGCCCTCGATGGGGCCGTTCAGGCCACGCGCCAGCCAATAGGCCGTCTTCCACCAATCGATGACATATTGGTAGGGCAGCAGCATCACGAATTTGCTGGGCGAATACGCAGCCGTCCCAACATCACTCCTATTCGCGCCCCCCCGGGCCGCCGACCATGCCGCAGCTCCATAGGCGAACGGCAGCAGCGCCAGCTTTGCCGCCAGAAACGTCGCGTCGGTGAAGACTTTGTGCGGCGCCATCTTGATGGGCGCTGTGGCCATTCTTCGCTTTCCGCGCTCGCCCATCTCAACCTTTTGCAAGGCGCGTGCAGCCGTCGCGCCGCTCTGGACCGCGGCTTCAATCGTGGCCATATCTACGTCCGTCTGGCAGATGTCACCGGCGAAGAACACGCTGCGCAGCCCGAGGGGCGGATCGCTGTAATCCGCCAGCGGGCGCCATCTTCGGCTCCCCACGTCGTTGACGAAAAGAAGGTGGTCGGTGTTTTGGCGGACGGCTGTTTTCTGCCAGTCGATGTCCCTGCTTTCGCCCCACGCTCTTCCCGGATCGAACGACAGGTACTCGCTGAGCCTCTTGATCATGAGATAGCCTTGCTCGTGCAAATCCCTGGACGGAATTGCATGAACATCCGAGGCCGCCAGCACCAGAACCGTAATATCTGGAGTCTTTTCACTACCGTCCCACAGCTGGGAAATATCCAGAACGCTGAGATCGTACTCCGACTCTCTCAAGCCGATGATTTCTTGCGGGACAAAGAAGGGCAGCTTCCTTTTGAAATAGAGGTTCACGACCGGGATCGCCTCAGCGTTCAATCGATCGAGCTGCGAGAGGGCGGGAACCTTGTCGACGATGCGCCGGCCTGGCGCGCCCTCCATGACCAAACGCGCCAGCTCGTTGCCCGGTACGGCCAGGACTACATAGTCGACCGGTGCAGCTTCTTCGAGAGTGACCGGCCCATCGCCACTGACGGCGTCGGGGATCTCGATCGTGATTCTGGGGGCACCGTCCTCGAGAACCTCGACCGAGTGCACCTTCGTTCCCGTTTTGATGATGCAGTCGTATTCAGCCGGCCCGCTATTGCCGGTGAGTTTGCGCTCCAGGGGGCCGATGAGCTTTGCCTGCAGACTGCCTTTCAACAGCCACGCATAGGGACCAAACGACGACAGCTGATGTTTGATGAATTTCTTGTAGGCATCGGCGGAGGTCGAATCGCTGGGGAGCGACCAGATCACGGAAATCGTATAGTCCTGAAGGGCGGCCGCGGCCTCGGTGGAGTAGGCCCGTGAATAGAAATACCCGTTGACGTCGAGCCGGGACAGCATGTCGGTGTTGTTCGGGTCCGGCGGCTGTGCCGCGAGGTCGAGATTCAGAAAGGCAAACAGAAAGAAGTCCGGAATCGAGAGAACGCCCGACTTGATGTTCGTCACGACGGATTTCCACGTCGGGGCGAGCGCCATGTCCATGTATTTGGGTGCCTGGTCGGGAGCCGGATCTCCGACCGGCTTGTCGAGGACCTTGACGCCCGAGCGAGGCGAAAAATGGTCCTCGCGCCAAAAGCCGAGATCCTGCTCGAACAGCTGCCAGAAATTCGCATACCAATCGGGAAAGATGTGCGGATAGACATCCTGATATGATGCCGCACCACCGGCCGACGACGTGTTGCCGCCGATGCGGTCCGCGGCTTCATAGATGGTGACGGCGCAACCGCTCTGGGCGAGCCGGAGCGCGCAGGTCAAACCGGCGATGCCACCCCCGACGACCGCGACGCGCGCCTTCTCCGGCGCGTTTTCAACATGGGCGTTGTTGGATTCGGGCATGAAGACGTCCTCGGCAAGACTCGATGCTAAATCACTGGGGGTCGACAAGTGGTCCGCGGACCCTGGGGTTTTGTGTGGTCAGCAGTGTCGGCAGGGCCTTCGCCAACGCTCTTGCCACGTCGGCAAGCCAGGAATAATGCCAGGCCGGATCGTCCCGGAGCGAACTGCCCCAGGCGCGTTCCCAGGCCGCAATGTCGCCGACGATGCCGCTCGAGCGAATGCCGCGTCCACTGATGAGATCGCCGATTGCCTTTGCGCCGCCCTGCGCGAGGTTGAGGATGAGACTCGACCAGATTTGCGCCGCGATCGCCTGGGGCTGCAGGTTGAGGCCTCCGAACGCGGCGCCCGCGACGCGGCCGAAGTCGGGGTCATTCTGGGCCTTCTCGAAGCCTTGCAGGGTCGAGCGCCACCAGAATTCCCGAAAGTGCCAGTTGCGCATTAGCGTGGCGCAAAAGGTCAAATAGAGCATCGTCGGATCGAAGTAGATTTTGAAGTCGCGGTCAAACCGCGACAGGAACGCGGCATCGAACCGACCCTTTTCCAAGGCGTCCAGCACCGTCCGTGACGCGATTAGCGCCGATTCCATGCCTTGGGTGATCCCCTCGCCAGTCATTGGATCAACGAAAGACCCGGCATCGCCAATCAGCAATCCGCCGTCGAAGTGGTTGCGGTCGATGCCGTCGTAAGTCTTGACCACGCCACCAACCGGCCGGCTCGTCAGCCGCACATCCTTGCAGCCGGGATGTCGAATCCGCAGCCGGGCTATGCTCTCCGTGAACGCATTGGTGATGGACAAGTTGAAGCGATGGCAAGTTTCGCTGTGCATTCCCACACCGACATTCGCGCGGCCGCCCGGCATCGGAAAAATCCAGCCATATCCGGGAACCTGGTCCTCGTCGAACCAGACCGTCGCCTCGCCGCCGTCGAAGGAGACGCCCTCAACGTAGCCTCGTTGCGAGATGCCCATGTGACGTCGGTTCGTGCGTCGCAGTCCCGCGCTTCTCGCTACGGTGGACTCAGTGCCGTCAGCACCGATCACCAGCCGCGACCTGAGCGTGAAATCTCCCTTGGCCCCGCGCGCGTGGACTGACATGATCCCGTCCTCGCGGCGCACCTCATTCGCCGCGAATGCCTGGAACACCGTCGCAGACGCGGCTTCGGCTCGATGAAGCAGTACGGTGTCCAGCTCGTGCCGGGGAATGATGTAGCCGTGTGTTGGCAGGTCGTGGCCGCCCTCGTAGTATGGAATGTTGCCGTGATAGGCCAGGCGAGGCCCGAAATAGACCCGGTTCGTCGTGATCGGCAGGCGAGCCGGTGCATTGAGCGCCTGCTCGCAGCCCATGGCCTTGATGATCCTCAGCCCGGCGGGCTCGACAAAGTCACCGCACACCTTTTCGCGCGGAAACGTGGCGCGCTCCAGAACCGCTACCCGGACGCCGCGCCGGGCGAGCGACCAAGCCACGACGGATCCTGCCGGCCCCCCACCAACAACGACTACATCGAAAATGCCTGCTCGCGCCATGCAAAGTCCTTGCGGTGGCTCGACAGGCTACCACAAGGCTTTTTTGGCACAATGCTAAGTTGATTTGTGATAACTTTGGGATGGAGGATGCGGGGACGTTGAAAACGACAGCCGGTTCTCGCCTGCGGCCTCGTCTCGCTGATCGCCCTTCTAAACGCTCTGCGGCCTTGGCAATTGGGCGATGCCGAACTCGGAAAACGCATCCCTCACGCCATTTGCGATGCAGGGCGGGCCCCCCGACTCTCACGGGCTGCGCTCGTAATCATCGTACAAGAGTTCCTATTGAATAAATTCGCATGAAGGGTCGCGCGTTTCCCGGCGACTGGCTGATCACGCGCAATGTTGCTGACGGTGCAACGGGTCCAACCCGGGCGCGCAATGTTCAACTCGCGTGGCCCGGCCCGAGGTGGTGAGGACGATGCGCCCATAGCCTCCCGCTGCACTGAATGTGTGGAACGGCGGCTCGAGTGAGACGAAAAGGGGCAGGGGTCACGCGCTGCCGTTCTGAATGTGTTCGCGCCACGGCGGATATACGCCAAATAGCGGCCCACTTGCTGCAGCTGCATATTTCGGCAACGCTGGGCCCGATTCCAACCATCAGAGAACTGTCGAGGGCTCGCAACCACTGCTCGGGTCACTGGACCGGGATCCAACGCGCGGGGCCCCCCGCTCGGCCAACTCCGGACGCTCGAGCGTCCGCGTCCGGCCGATTTGGATCGTCCCGCAGCGGGATCGCGCCTGCCTACCCCTTTCTGGTCGAAGATCGATCACGCGTTCCGCCATTCGCACTTCTGGGCAAGGAGGGGCGTCCAGCGCTCGGGCGACCTCCGCCTCAAAGCCGCAGCGCATCTCAAGCTCAGATCTGCTAAGCTCACGCATGCCAAGATCGCGCGCGGCCTGATCCATCGGTTCACGCGGACACTCGGCAAGCCACCCGCTTTCCGCGCGCCGATTTGAGTGCATGTGCGAATAAGAATTTCGTATTGGGAGCGCGCGTCGAGGGGATGCGGCCCGACGAACGCAGGGATCGGTTTCCTGTCATCGAAGCCGCCGCAAGGTGTGAATCGCTGAGCAAGAACGCGGCGATGCCAAGATCACAAGGTGTGCCAGATCGTCACAATGTTCGAAGTATGCTTGAAAAAGACCAAGAGATGCGAGGTCTCCGTTACTATACTCGTCGAATAGCTTGTCCCTTGAAAAGCACTCAGGGTCAGGGCCGAAAGTCTTACCAGAAGTAAATCAGGTCTATACTGCCTCAAATAGCTGACATCGATTTCAGCCGTAAAGATTTCTCATCGGGCCAGAAACGAACCTCCGAGACCGCCCAAGCTGGCTTCACGCTACGTGTCCAAGCGACAATGCCATCGCCCACTCGGGCCGTCCATTCGCGAGGGCCCGCGCCGACGCGGAAGCCCAGTCGTAGTCCAGCACGAGAAGTTCTACCAGCCAACTTCCGTTGCTCTTGGTTAGGATGGCATAACGGGCGTGTGGCGAGCGATATTCGAGGTTCGTCGCGAAAGTGATGTCCGCAAAGACTGGGCATCCGACGCTACCTGGGTTCACGATGAGGCATTCACCCGGCCCATGAATGACGCTTTGTCGGTGGCTGTGACCACATAACACAACGCGCGCCGCGGTCGCACCTTCCAAACGTGTCTTTAGAATGTCGCGGCGCGCCGGGACGAAGCGTCCGTCATCGAGCAACTCCTCCAGCAAGAACGTGCTATCGTCATTAGGCGTGCCGTGGCAGGCCAAAATTCCATCTCCCAGGTTGATGCGCGCAGGTAGGTCATGCAGCGCTCGCCGCTGCTGCGAAGTCAATGCATTCCGCGCGAACCTTTCTGCGGATGAAAGTTTATCGTCAGGAAATTCCTCGATCCACCGATCATGGTTTCCACGTACAGTCGGTAGTGCGAGCGATTGGAGGGCCTCAAGGGTTTCTTTCGGCCACAAAGGGCTGGTGACGCAATCGCCTAGATTGACCGTGAGATCGACTCCGCGTCTCTTAATGTCGGCGAGCACGGCCTCCAATGCAGGAAGGTTTCCATGGATATCTGAGATGACTGCCATTCGCATCGGTCGTTCCCCTTCAGTGGCACACTCCGCTTTGCTAATGAAGCTAACCCATTTCTAGTAACCTGTGTCACCAGTCATTCAGGTTGTAACATGAACGATTCTCAATTTTTGTTAGCGATGTCTGCAAGGAGTCAAGAGCGTCAATCGAGAATCCCGAACTGTTTGATCCGCCTCTGACAGCGGACCAGCGCGGTGTTTCCAGCTTCGACTCGGGGGTCACAAGCCGCCCCTGAGGCGTGCGCGGCTCGTTTCCGGTCTAGCCGCCAGAGCCGTCATCCCCCAAGTTCCGCTGAAGCAACTGCCGTTATTCGACTTCCGTCATCCATTTCGCAGGCGCGAGGTGACTATCATAAGCGCGTCGCGCCCGATCAGGCTCCCGCTCAGCGTCAACGTGCAGCACGATCCGTGAGACGTTGCACCAGCCGACGCCGTCTGCATTGGCATCGAGCAAGAGGAGATAGGTGACCAGATGCCCCTCGTCATACCGCGTGAGCGCGGGTTTGGACGCCGCCAGATCGGCGACGTAGGGATCGAGGGGTGGCTTCATCATCGGCAGGTCGAAGACTATCGTCTCGGCTCATGGGTTGTCCGGGCCAGTACTGCTTCCGGCTCCGCCGGAGCCATGGTTCGTGCCAGTGTCATGGGCGACGCTGCCGCCAGCCCCGCTGGCAACACCGCCGCGTCCTCCTGCGCCTGCAATTCCCCCCTCGATGCTCTTACCGGACTGACCCGTCTGTAATCGAAAAACCGGTTGCCGCCGAAATTGCCCACCAGCGCGGGACCCGCGTGAACGCCGATGCGGGTGGCGCCGAACTTCACGCCTCCGGATTTCCAGAGTTCGCGAGACGCTTGCGCCCAGGCGTCAAGCTCATGCGCGCATGCGATCGCGCGCGTGGCAAAATCGGGATGATCGCCGGAAGCACCTCGTGCTGCGCAGTTACCTAGACGCGTGGCTGCCGATCATGAGTTCTGCAAATAGCCGTGTGCTGTTCATAGACGGATTTGCAGGTCCGGGCGAATACGCTGGAGGCGAGGATGGGTCGCCCCAAATCGCATTAAGGGCTCTCGTAGATCACTCGGCCGCTATAAAGGCCGAGGTGGCTTACTTCTTTATAGAGAAGGAAGCCGAACGCGCGCCGGCATTGGGCACCGCGGCAGCAAATGCCACATGGCGTCGGCCTAACGGCAGCTCTCCGCATCTGGCGCGCGATCGTGTACAATGAGCATTGCGACACGAAGACGGCTCATCGAGCAGCCGGCGGATGTACCCGACGCTTGATGATCTGAAGGCCCTGCAGAGTTAACGCTCTGTGGGGCCTGCCGGCATCGTGACGCGCCGCGCGGGTTGTCGGGACAGCGGCGCTGACGCCCACTACTTCCCCGCAAAACAGCCGGGTACGTCAAGCGCGATCGGGATCACTGGGTCCGCGTCACTGCGATCGAGGTCCTGCCAAGCCAGAGCGATGCGCACCCACCCCAGTCGCTCGCGTTCGCAAGTCGCCGCCACGGCAGATCGCATGGCGGCTTGTGCTTCTGCTCGATAATCGCAATCGACGCTCAAGAAGTTCTGTTCCTGTCCAGGTATGGTCTGAACTCCGCAAACCAAAATCGGTTTCCTCCGTATAAGCACAGGACGCGCGGTCGAAATGAGCCGCGACTCATTTGTCGATGCACGCAACGATCAAAACCGATGACGGTTTTTTCATGTCGCGCGCTGCAGCAAGTGGCTCCAGTGCCGGTAGCAGAAGGAGGGATTGCACAGGAGAGTAGGGATGCTGCGCAGACAGTTTAGTTGAGCGGTATCGCGCGACGGCTCTACCAGCTCTTGAGCTGGCATCCACGGCAGTTCACAAAGTCTAGCGGGTTGTCCGTAGCATCTGCCCAGCGCATTCTTCCTGACCATGAGCACCAAAACGCGAGACCGGCTTTATGGCGCCAGCGTCGGAGCATCGGCTGAGCGCGCCGCGAAGGCGCGCGAGCGAGCCGATCGCCTCGCCTGTGAAGCGTGGAACGCGCGTATGCCCGGCTTCCGTGGTCCAGCGCAGCCGTCACCGACATTCGGTGACGCGCTCAATGCCGGATACGTGTACTTAGAAGTTCGTTGCCTGGGTTGCGAGACGCATCAGACCGTTGCCCTCGACGTCGTGCGTCGACCGAAAACGACACCGATACATGAGCTGGAGCGTTACATGCGATGCCGTGACTGCTCTCAGCTTCGCGGCTATCCACATGAGCGCAGCCATCTGGTGGGGCTGCGCACGAAGAAGATTTCAGCGAGCGATCCGCAGTTGATATAGTGGCCGGGGGAGAGATGAGAGCATGCCCACCGAGGAGCAATGGAAGGACGCGTATGCAAAAGTCGGGGAATTGGTACTGCTATATACTACGCTCGATCACCAACTGAACGATGTCATCATTGAGGTTATGCGCCTCGCGCAGTCGCCGATACGGATGCGTGAAGCCTTAGTCGTGACACTCGATCCTCGCCAAAAGATCGAAATGCTAAAGAGCCGCGCGGATCATATTCGACAGCAAGGCTGGAAAAAGGCTGTCAAGACGCACGCGGACAGGTTGGAGCGCGTTGCAAAAATCAGGAACGCTGTTTGTCACACGCCGATGGTGGCGAACAAAATGGGTGACGGTTTCGAGTTCGCCCCAGCGGTCGCCGCCGCCAAACTACTGAAGAACGTGATGTTCAGGAGTAAGGACGACTATTCGATTGAAGGACTGACATTGGATCACGTGCAGAAAGCCAAAACATTGGCAATGAAGGCGTTGGGCGGTGGCGAAGATATTCTGACGAAGTTCGCAAAGGCTCGCGCCGTGCTGGAAAAGAAGAGGGCTGCAGCAGTACCAAATAGCTAGACTCCCGGTGTCGCACCGGTGTTGCGATCGTCAGTCGAAGCCGGAGTACCATCGCGAATACGCTCAAAGAAGATCTCGTCCAACAGTCGGCAGTGCCACACCCGTCCGAAGGCCATCTCCGTTTCCTCAGGAGAAGCGCCACGCCGCCCCGCATACACGCCGAGCAGCCAAGGCTCTGGAAATGTTGGGGGCGCTTGCGCAGCTACCCCGCTAGTATTTGTCAACTCCCGGCCAAAATAAACGACGGGCGAGCCCGATATTCCGTGTCGAGTGGCCGCATCCACAATGAAAATTGGCAGGTTGTTGTCGATTGCGACAAGCGGCTCGAAAGCGATTGAGCCACGTTTCCAAATCGGAAGCACACCTTGCAGCGCGAGACCTAGCGGAAAATCGAGAATGAACACCTCAGCGCCGACCCGCGCATATCCGTATTCGTAAGACTGTGCCTTCCCATCTTGATCAACGTTAACTAGAACAGAAGCGCTAAAGGCGGCAATCCGATCTTTTTCCTCTTCGTAGTTCGGCATCCAATCGTTGAGGCAGATCACGCCGATATCGACCTGTTGTGGTTTACCTTCCTGGTTGCGGGCATTGGTGGGCCTCCCGCTCTCCGAACGAGGTGAGCGGCCGGATCTGCTCCGCGCGCTCCTTGTGCCACTACGCGTCGCCATATTCCTGCTTGCGCGCGCACTCGTGCTCCTTGTCGTTGTGCCAGGACCAGATCGCGTCCCATTCGCCGGCAAGGACCATCGGCGTCTTCGGCTTGTAGGTGGGGTGGAGCGGGCAGTCTGGCTTATGGTCCAGACTATCGATCCAACCGACGGCGCCGCAGACGATGCAATGACGGCCGCGATGGCCGCGGTGGTTCTCGGTTGCAATGACCAGCTTCTCTGGATCGATCGTGATCGTGACCGGCTGCTTACAGCCAAGTTTGCTGCAGAATGGGGTTCTGATAAGCGGATTGCAGTCGCACACGGTTGGCCTCCCTCTTGGCTTCCAGCTGCGACCGGAAGGCGGGATGGGCGTAGATCGTATCGTTGATGCGATACGTGGCTGGCTTCTGCCGGAACTCGCCGCCGAAGCTCTTGACCAGCTTCTTGTGGATGCGCCTCGAGCGGTTCTTGCTCGCTGGGAACAGGCGCTCTGTCGTGGTCTCCAGCGCATAGGCCGAGAAACGATATTGAGACGCGGTAGAGGCGGCGGCTTGAACTCGCGTATCTCGCCTGCCTGATGGAAGCGAGCATCTCTTCAGCGGTCAGAGCGCCGCCTGACGGCGCCGTCGCGGTCGTGCACGTGAGGGCGAAAGCCTGTAACAGGTTATTCTCAATCTTCGAGCGCATCGCGGTGAGCATGGCGTCATACGCGGTCATGGCGTTGCTCTCGGTTGGTGATGGTCCGGCTCGGCCCGGCCCGGCGAACGTGCCAGCCGGACCCTGATCTCCTCGATCGAAACTGGCGCGAAATCCCAGCAGTCGACGCCGACGTCGCAGCTCTGGGAGTCGCCCGGCAGGTTGCCGTGGCTGTGGCCGTAGAGGTGGATCGCGCCGTGGTGGGAGCGCGACCAGACGCGCATGGCGTAATGGCAGAGCACCACCATCGTCCCGTCGGGGAGGGTGATATCCATCATCTTGTCGACCTTCCCAGCCTGTGGCCTTCTTCACTCGGTTCGAGTGGTCGTGGTTGCCGGGCACCAGGAACTTCTGGCCATTGAGCCGCCGCAGGTACGGATCGTGATCAGTGAACGCGAAATCTCCGACGTGGTGTCGCCGGGCTTCACGCGGTCGTTCCAGCGGACGATCATGTACTCGTCCATCTCGTCGACGGAGGTGAACGGACGCTTGGCGAGCTCGATGATGCGCTTGTGGCCGAAATGGTGGTCGGAGGTGAAAAATGCGGTCACTTCGGCTGCTCCTCCTTCGTGACGAAATAGTTGATGCCACGCTCACTGACCTCGAAGTGAGCGATCTCCTCGTCCGGAGCCAACTCGCCGCTCGCGCGGAACATCTCTTCAGCCAGGCGCTTCCAGCTGATGAAGCCCGCCGAAAGAGGGACTTTCGATGTGATGCGGATCAACATGCTGAGCCTCCGGCGGACGAGTGAGCAGCGGAGGCCGAACGCGACCTTGGTCTTGCAAACCTCTCAGAGGTGGCAGGAAATGGCCGGCTCAAAAATGGGGGTGATTGCGAGACTGGTGTAGGAAAAACAAGTGGATAGCCGAAAATTCGATAGGCTACCGGCAACGGTCGCTCGATGAAGCGCCGTCTCGCCAGCTTCGTTGGTCCGCTCTATACTTGCGCCTAACCTGAGAAGGCTCCTCAATTATTTCTGGCGAGTCGAGCCGCATTGCTTCCGATGATCGATGTGCTTGTGGCGCTTGCCTTTGGTGGAGACTTCTCGTTGGCCTTGCGATGCTGGCTGCTATCGTCTGGACGAGGAGTGCTTTCTTAGCAAGAAGGTGCCGGGCTATACCGAGTATTGCGCCGGGCGTCCGCTGCCGGCTTTGCCGGGAATTTCGAAGGGAGGGCTCCATGAACCTGAAGCTTGTCGCAATCACGTGTGCCGTGTCTATGACTATGCTTGGTCACGAAGGCGCATGGGCCCAGCAAGCACAGACGACGACGCCTGAGGAGTTGCCCACGATCGCCAAGTTCACCGAACGTATGACGAAAGTCCCAGGCTTCGTTTCTCTGTATCGGGACGAGCGCGGCGGCAAGCTTTACCTCGAAATCCCCTCAATGGGCGGTCCGGATCTGCTCTACCAGGCTTATCTGGCCAGCGGGGTGGGACAGCGAGACGTTGGTGACGGCCTCGATCGCGGCACGCTGGCCCGCGGCAAGCTAGTGGTGTTTCGGCGGTTCGATACCAAAGTGCTGCTCATCCAGCGCAACACCAGATATCTCGAGCCCGAGAGCGAGTTGGGCGGCGATGGCGACGCCGGCTCAGCGTTTGCAAACTCCGCGATTGCGGCGTTCGACGTCAAAGCGCAGGAGGGAGACCACGTCCTCGTCGATGCGGGCGATTTCCTCCTGCATGACGGGTTGGATATCCCGCGCATTCTGAAGGCGAGCAATCAGGGCACGTATGCGCTCGCCCAGAAGCTCAGCGCAGTGGACACGGCCTCGGCACACGCGTCGGACCGCAGCATTGAGGTCGAGACGGTCTTCGCCTTCACGACCACAGACCCGCCAGGCGACAAGGACCTGCTCTCCGACGTCGTCGCCGACCGGACCTCGCTCCTGCTGCGCGAGCACCACTCGTTGATAAAACTGCCCGACCTTCGGACCTCGTCCTATCGGCCGCGAGCCTTCGACCCGCGCGCGGGATTCTTCGACGTCACCTTCTACGATCCATTCCAGCCTCCCGACCAGCCGATCAGGCACAGCTATATCGTTCGCCACCCGCTGCAAAAGAAGGAGCCCTTCGCACCGGTCAGCGAGCCCGAGAACCCAATCGTCTATTACATCGACCCGTCTGTGCCGCGAAGCTTGCGGCCACTGATCGGCGAAGCTGTGTTGTGGTGGAATGCGGCGTTCGAGGACGCAGGTTTCCGCAACGCCCTTCGTGTCGAGGAGCTGCCAGCCGGGATCGATCCTTTCGCCCCTGGTATCAACCTCATTCTCTGGATTCCGCGATCGACACGTGGCTGGTCCTGGGGAACAACGGTCGTCGACCCGCGAACCGGCGAAATCCTCAAAGCGATCGTTCGTCTTGACGCGATGCGACTGCGTGCCGACCAGCTGTTGTTTGATGGCCTGACTGATCCCTACACGGATCACCCCGATCTTGTCGTCCGCGACGAGGCGCTGCGGCAACGGCTGCGGCTTCTGGTCGTCCACGAGATCGGGCATACACTGGGCCTGCGCCACCAGTTTATAGGCAGCGCGCAAGGCAACTCGTCGGTGATGGACTATCCATTTCCTCACATCGCGGCCGACTCGAGCGGCGCCCCGATCCTGAAGAACGTCTTCCCAGCTGGCGTCGGCGCGTGGGACAAGCGCATGATCAGCTACGGCTACCGGCCGTTCGACCGCGCGGACGAGGCGCAGGGGCTCAGCCAGATTATCGCCGAAACAGAGCGAGCAGGCCTCGCCTGGATGACGGACAGCGATGCGGGTGACGCCCATCCGCTGGTTCAGAAATGGGACAGTGGCACCGACCCGATCGTCGACCTTCAGCAAGTCTTGTCGCTTCGCCGCGCGGCCCTGCAGCGGTTTTCCCGATTAGCCATTGCGCCGGATGAGCCGCTGGGTGCGCTTCAGGACGCGCTGGTCCCTGTTTTTCTTATTCATCAGTTTCAGGTGAAGGCGGTCGCTTCCATGCTCGGCGGATTCACCTACCGGCACGCGGCGCGCGACGATGAGGGGCCGGTTCCCATTCCTGCTGATCGTCAGCGCGCGGCGCTCGAGGCGCTGTTGATGACGCTGGATCCGGACACGCTCGACCCGAGCGATCGGATTGTTTCCTTGATGGCGCCTCGCGCGATCGGCCGTCCGTCGACGCCGGAGTCCTTCCGCGGCAGTACAGGCACCATCTTCGACGCGATGCGACCTGTCATCGATGCGGCGACCATCACCATGAATGAGGCGTTGATGCCGGCCCGCGCCGCGCGGCTCGCCCAGGCATCCGCGCGCGATCCGACGTTGCCCGGTCTCGACGAGGTGCTGTCCGCCGTGATCGCCCGGACCTGGAAGGCAACACCGCGAAACGGTTTCGCGGGCGCGGCTCAGCGAGAGATCGCGAAGACCGCGGTGCTGGCGATCCTGCGTACAATCGCCGGCAAGGACACGCCTCCGGAAGTGCGTGGCGCCTGCTGGGCTGCGCTCGATGATCTGCAGGCGTGGATGCAGGCGCACCCGGCGGCGCCGGAGTGGAAGGCGACCTATGCATTCGTCACCCACACGATCGCGACATTCCAGCAGGATCCCGCGAAATTCGCCCCGCCCGACGACGGGCTGCCACCGTTCGATCCGTTGGTGGCGGCGGACGGGCCGTAGGGTCTCCATCGCCTAGTGCATGCCGCTCTGCGCGAGCGCGCGCTTCTCGCGGCCCAACTGTGTCAAAAAGAGCGGCCTCAAGCGGCTTTCTTTCCCTTCGGATGACGATGAAAAGTTCCGAGGGTGAACGGGTGAATCGTCCGCCCGACTCGAACCCGCCGACTGGCGGTTGTTGATTCAGCGCGCCAGAGCCGCCTGCAGCGCCGCATCCCACCATACTTGGCCCTTAGCACTGATCCGCCGAGAAGAAATCGCGAGGGGATTCCTGGGTAAGGCGCGAATATGGTTTTGGAAAGATCCCTGCGAGGAGCAGTCACAGTAGTTCGCAATCGGCACTTCGCGTAGTTTGAATTTCAAGCGTAAGCCCTTGGTGGCTTAGTTTGAAAAAATCGCCTTGTTTTTCAATGAATTCACCTGCCTCTTAATCAGCGGGTCCCAGGTTCGAGCCCTGGTGCGCCCACCAAATAAGAAGCCTTTGATAAATTACTAGCAGGGCCGCTGAGAACAAAACCGGTCTCGTGCGAGGCTTTTTGTGCTCGGATGTGGTATGGCCGGATTGCTGTGCGACTTTTCCTTTGTTTCTGTATCTTCACCCCATTCGATACAGCGCGCAGATCCGATGGTACAGGTCGACCATGTGCTCGTCGTAGAATAGGATATCAGGGCGACCAAAACGGACAATTCTGTTCTGCCCGTCGCCGCAGGACACAGCTTGCTGCAGAACCAAGCCGGATTGTTCGGTCGGGGGTTTGATTCGCTCCCCCGCTCCAACGATCGCCACACTCCCCATACCCGGTTCGGATAAGCCCTCTTCGCCGGGCAGAGCATTCAGGCGGCCTGCGATCTCCACGGCGACTCCACCCGGGCGCGCTGGATCCCTGAACACAGTAACCGTATCGAATGGGTCTCTGATAGCTTCCGCGGCCTCTCCGTCGCCCGCACTCACACCTTTCGTTAGACTTTCACGTCCAAAAGGCGAGCCGCCGAATTTTCGAAATCTCCCGACAGCAGTCGATCGCAGGATCTCCGTCGCTGGACGAAAGAGCCCAATTCGCCGATTTTCGGACGCGAATTGCAAAAAGTGTCCAGCCATTTCCGCGAATATTCCAGTCTTGCGTAGACTATCTGCGTGCCGATCCTCCGGCGCTTGCCCAGCCATCGGACATGGTCCAATCGCCCTCGAGTGGATGTCGGACAAGGTCAACGATGACCGTCATGGACAAACCTGCGCACCAAGGCCCGCCCAAAGCAGCCATGGCTATTCCAGAAATTTCCTGTGGGGCGTTACCGGCGAACCGATAGACATGTCCCTCGTTCGCTGCCAGTCTACCAGCAGATGTTCAGTCGGATGCTTACGTCGGTCCATCGTTGATCATGACCGAATGTGTCGAATAGTGCTCCACGAAATGAGCCAAATCTCCCTTCCAAAAGCGCAAATGTGTTCGCTGGCCGCGAAGGCAAGTGAGGCGACGCGGCTCGGCGATTTCAAAGAGGCGATCGAGCTTTTAAAGCGGTTGGTCAAGCAGGATCCACAGCCGCGGTGGCGCGACATGCTGGCAGAAGCCTATGCGGGGCGTGCGCGCAGCCTTGCTGCCAAGGGAATGTTCGACGAGGCCGAGACTGCCCTGAACAAGACGGCCGCTGCCGACGGAACTGTTCGAGACCCGCTGCTCTACGTGCAATGCTTGGCCAAGCGCGGTCAGTTGGGCAAGGCCTTTCAGCATGCACTGAAATACATCGGAACAGATAAGGTTCCGGTGGCGAACTCCGCGCGAATGTCCGAATTGACCGCCGCCTTGTGGCTGGTCGCTCCGGTTCGTGTCGACGCTCAAGCGGACCCCGGCTCCGAGCTTAGCCAATGGGCCCAATCTGCCGCGGCCGCGCAGCAGAGCTTGGCGGCGTGGGTCGAGGGCAAGCCAGCGCACGAGATCGAACCGCTGCTCAGCCGGATTCCGATGCGGTCTGCGTTCCGACCGCTGCGGCTCATTCTCAAGAGCCTCATGACGGCGCCGACTGATCCAGCACGGGCGCGCCAACTGCTCGACGGCATCGGGCACCAATCGCCCTTCGCTTGCTGGCGCGATGCGATCGCCGCGGCCCTGCCGACAGAAGCGCAAGAGCCGCTGACGAACGCTGCTCCGCCCAGCCGGGCGCAATGTCTGTTCGCCGCGGAGGTCAAGGGCCTGCCGGCCGGCGGATCCCAATTGCTGGCCGAGTTCGTCAAGGCTGAGCGCAGCGGGGCGGCTGCCCTGATATCGTTTCTGACAAGCCATGCGGCAGCCGTGCCGGCGCCGGAAGCCAAGAGCGCCTGTTTCAACCTGTTGCCCAGGGCGCCGGACCGTTTGCGGCAAGTCGAGAGCACTTTCGGCAGCGTGGCAGAATTCGACCGGGCCCGGATTCTTGCGCTCGCCGCGGAGGCTGCGAGTGACTGGGAGCGGGCGGAGGCGCAGTGGTGCGCTGCTGCGAAGGCCGCCGAGCGCAGCGCAGACCCTGAATCCCGCCTTATGGCGGGGGTGATCTATCGCCACGTCGCCGGGCTTGCGGAGATGCACCCGGAGATCGCTGGCAGAGGCACCAGCCCGAGCATCGATTACCTTGAGCGGAGCCTGCGGGCCGACCCGAATCACCTTCCGGCGGTCCTCAAGTTGATCGGGCTGTATCGTACTGAGGGGCAGGACAAGGACTGGCATCGATTGGCGGAGGACGCGGCGCAGCGCTTTCCGCAACAAAGCGCCATCTTGTTGCAGGCGGTGGATTCGGCGATCGCGCGCAAGGCGTACAAGAAGGCCGTTGGTTTCGCTCGCAGGATCCTGGCCCTCGACCCGATCAACCAGACCGTGCGCCAGCGCATGATCGAGCTGCAGATCGCGCACGCACGCAGGCAGGCACGGTCCAAGCGGGCGGATTTGGCTTGGAAGGAGCTCGCCAATGCGGCTGAGTGGGAGCGGCCGGATGCTCCCAGCGAGAGGCTTTGCATCAATCAGGGCCTCGTCGCCTGGGAGCTTGGGAACGCCGCGGACGCCGAATCGCGGCTGCGCCGCGGCGTGGAACTGGCCGGCGGTGGTGCCGTCGGCTGGTTTTGTGCCTCAGTTGAACACGCCCAGATGAAAGGGGGCGCCGCGCTCGGCGCCGTGCTGCGCGAAGAGCTGGTGCGTGCTCAGAAGGCCGTAGCTCCCGCCAAGGAAGAAATTCTGTCGGCCGCGCGGGCGATCAACGATGGCGAAATCACTGGAGCGAGCAAGGAAATTGCCAAGCTGGTCTTCCGAATCCGCGGCTGGCTGTTGCAGGGAGCCAGCCTCGCCTGGTCTGCCGCCGAGATTCACCCGGTTTGCGAGATGTTGCGATTGGCCGGTGCCTATGACCTGCTCGCCGACTATGCGAGGCTTGCTCTCTTGCGGACCCCCGATGACGCGACTTGGAAATTGTACCGGGTCATGGCGCGGGTGAAGGGCGACGCCGAGCGACTGTCCGTGCGCGAAGAGGACGAATTGATGGACCTGGTTGAGGACGCGGAGGCCCGCAAGGATTTCCACACCGCCAACCGCATCGAGCGTTTCCTGGACTCGGTCCCCGATTTCCCCAAGGGTGCGGACTCGCGCAGCGCCCGGCGCGGCGCCTTGGCCAAGGGCGTCCGTTCTCTCGATGGCATTGAGGACGGTTTCATTTCGCAGCTGTTGGCGATGAGCCTGGAGGATACGCCGCCCGAGATGGTCGAGCGCCTGGTCGCCAAGCTCGGGCGCGAGCGGGCTATCGCCGCGGTGCTTGAACGACTTCGACGAACGCCGGTCGGCGAATTATTCCCAGTCGAGAACATTCGTAAAGTGGCCGAAGAAATGGTGAACTCGGTGTGTGGGCAAAGCAGCAAGTCGGTTGCATGAACGATCCTTTCTCAACTCTCGGCGTCGACGAGGATGCCGACGACGATCAGATCAAGCAGCGCTATTTGTCGCTGGTGCGGCTGTTTCCGCCTGACCGTGAGCCGGAGCGGTTTCAGGCCTACCGGGCCGCCTATGAAGCGCTGAGCGACCAGCGCAAACGACTCGAAACCAAAGTGCTGGGCACCCGTGACTCTGTCTTGGGGCGCATCAAGTCACATCTGTTGGCACCGTCGAAACCGGTCTGCGCCAGAGCCAGCAAGACGACCGTCACGGCACTGCTGATCGATGGGATCGATCGGGCCTGCGGGCAGGACGGCACGGCATAGCGATTTTGACTCCAGGTTCCGATCAGATGTTTGCGACGATCAGCCACCGGAACTTCGAAATCCAATATTGCACGAAAACGTGGGCTGGCGGGTCCAAGTTGCGCCCTCAATGTGATCTCAGCCGGTCCCCCAACAGGCCTGCCAAAGGGAAAGAATTTGGACGAGATCCTCAAACAAGAGCTGCTCGGTCGCTTTGCGACCTATCTGGATGCTATTGAGCCCAGCGAAGCGGACCTGGATGCGGCCGCGGACGGACGCGAGGAGGCTGATCTCTTCTCGATTTTCGTCGAGCTTGCCGGCTTGCGCAATGAGACGCGCACGCAGTCTCGATTAGTCAAGGAGGCGATCGATCGATTCCGCGACGTCTTCGACACGCTGCAATCGAGCCACGCCATGCTGGAGCAGGATTTGAAACGGACGCGGGCGGAGGCGGACGACCGGGAACGCATGCTCATCAAGCCGCTGCTGCTCGACATCATCGATATCAGGGATCGACTGGCCGCGGGCCTGAAACCGGCCGCGACGGCATTACCGCGATGGTATGAGCGCTTCCTGGCCAACCGGCAGCGCGAGATCGCGGAGGCTTGGCGCGAGGGCCCGCGCATGACGCTTCGACGGATCGACGCGCTGCTCGCGGACCGGCGCGTCATACCGGCCGAGACCGTGGGACGCCCATTCGATCCGCGAATCGCCACAGCCGTCGCCACGGTCGCCAACCCCGATATCGCGGATGGAATCGTCGTCGAGGATGTGCGCCCCGGATTTCTCTGGCAGGGCGAGCTATTGAGACTGGCCGAAGTCGTCGTGGCCAAACGCGATGCCTGAATGGAGACTAGGATGAGCGATGAGATTGTCGGGATCGACCTCGGCACCACCAATTCGGAGATCGCCGTGTACCGCGACGGCCAACCCGAGGTGCTGGTCGACGAGTTGGGGCGGAAGATTCTTCCCTCGGTCGTCGGCGTCGGGGAAGCCGGAGATCTGCTAGTGGGTGAGGAGGCGCGCAACCAGTTCGTCTTGTACCCGGAGCGCACGGTGAGATCCATCAAACGCCGGATGGGCAGCGGCGAAAAGGTCCAACTCGCCGGACGCGAATACACGCCGCAAGAGATCTCCGCCATCATTCTCAAACGCCTAAAGGACATCGCGGAGCGGCGCCTCGGGCGGTCGGTACGCAAAGCGGTGATCACTGTGCCGGCCTATTTCTCCGACATCCAGCGCCAGGCGACGCGCGAGGCCGGCGAGATTGCCGGGCTCGAGGTCGTGCGGATCATCAACGAGCCCACGGCGGCGGCCATGGTCTACGAGGCGACGCAACATCAGGGCAAGCGCATCCTGGTGTATGATCTTGGTGGCGGCACCTTCGATGCGTCGATCGTGCGGATCGAATCGGGTGTCGTCGAAGTCATTTCGAGCCATGGCAACAACCACCTCGGCGGCGATGACTTCGACCACAAGATCGTCGAGCATGTGCTCGATCACCTCAAGATCAAGCAAGGCGTTGACATCTCCGATCAGCCCAAGGCGATGGCAAGGGTCCTGCGTTCAGCGGAGGCAGCCAAGAAGCAGCTGTCGGATCATCCCTTCGCCCGCATCGAGGAGGAATACCTGGCCGAGAGCGCGGGAAAGCCGGTCCACCTGTCGCTCGAATTGTCGCGCGAGGACTATGAGGACATGATCGCTCCCTTCATCGAGGAGACGCTGGGAGCCGTCCATATCGCACTCGAATCGGCTTCGCTCACTTCCTCCGAGGTCGATGAGATCCTGCTTGTTGGCGGCGCCACCCGGACGCCCATGGTGCGCCGGCGGCTGCGCGAGTCCTTCGGCAAAGAGGCCCGCGGCGAAGTCGATCCGGATTTGTGTGTCGCGATGGGAGCTTCCATCAATGGCGCGGCCATTGCCGGCATCGACGTGTCGGCCGTTCTGGTCGACGTAACCCCGTATACATTCGGGACCAGCGCCTTGGGCGAGCTCAACGGAGAAATGTATCCCTATACCTACGTGCCGATCATCGCCAAGAACACAGCGATCCCGGTACGCAAGAGCGAAGTCTTCTTCACCGTGGTCGACGACCAGACCACGGTCGAGGTGCGGATCTTCCAGGGCGAGAAGGATGACGCGATGGAGAACATCCAGCTCGGCGAGTTCCGCGTCGAGGGATTGAGCAAGGCTCCGTCCGGAAATCCGATCATCATTGATCTGGCCCTCGACCGTGACGGCATTCTCAATGTTTCCGCCAAGGAGAAGCGCACCGGACTCGAGCGCCGGATTACCATCGACCGGGCGACGTCCCGCTATGACAAGGATGAGCTTCGTGATGCCCGGCATCGGATTGCCGAGCTGTTCGGTGCGGAGGAGGATGCCGAAGACCCCCCGAACTCGGCTGACCTCGAGGCCGGAATTGCGGGCGATGCCGATGTCACCGAGCTGATCGCCAAGGCACAGGCGAAGCTGGGCACGGCTCTCGATGAGGATCGGGCCGAGCTCAAGGCTTTAATCGAAATCATCAAGGACTGCGAGGAGCGAGGCGACGCGACCGGGCGCAACACGGCGAGCGCCCAGATCCGCGATCTGCTGTTCTATCTGGAAGTCTGACGCGATGCTGCAATGCCCACTATGCCGAGCCCTGCTCAATGGTGCCGACACCTGCCGCCGTTGCCGGGCCCAACTGAAGCAGGCGCTGGAATTGGAACGGCAGGCAGGTCAGATCGCCGGCGGGGCCATGCATGCCTTGGCCTTGGGCAAGACCGCCGTGGCGTTACGTCTGCTGGGCCGCGCGAAGGTGGTCCACGCGACGCCCGCGATACGGCTGTTGGCGCGCATTCTGGCGCGGCGGATCGCGTCGGGCAGCGAGGCCTATCGCGCGAGTCATGATGACGTCATCGACGACCGCGCCAAGAAATATCCTTCGCCCGGCTGATCCCTTCGCGGAATAGATGTTCAGATCGCTTGGACAACAGCCAGTGCAACGAAGGATTTTATCGTGCGACGAGTCCCCCATCTTCTGCCGGATAAGCCCAGGGGTGCGACCAGTAAGTCATTGATTGTTCTTAACCCGTCGCTATCTCTTCGATTTTGCTTCGAAGATTGCGCACGGCTCCTTCGTTGGCTGCGATCCCATTGCCGTTCTGCATCACTGTTCTACCTGGCGCAGCACGACGAAATGATCGAGGTTCCAGTGCAGCACGGCAGGCAACCGCAGCTTGTCGAGGTCGGCGATGTCGAGCCGCACCGCCCGTGCGGACAGGCCAAGCGGCGCGGCCATTTTCATGATGTTGGCAGGCATCAGGCCGCGGTTTGAGAGACCGAGGCGGCCGAATGCGGGCTCGTCTGTCAATCAGCGGGTCCCAGGTTCGAGCCCTGGTGCGCCCACCAAGCAAAAGTTCTTATTTTCCAAAACCTTCGCAAGATGACGGCCGAGAACAAAACGGGTCTCGTGCGACGTTTTTTGTGGTCGGACGTCGCACGCCGTGCGACGAGAAGATGATGTTCTCTGAATGCTCTTGATACAACCCGGTACGCAGAAGACCGTCGATGTGTAAAAAGGATCGTAGGGAATCATCGGCAGAAAAAGGCGGAGCGCCGCGCGCGGTCGAGTGTGCTTGAGCTGAGGGCGGGTTGCGGAGTTGCACATAGACCGCCCCACTCGGCATCGGACGCGTTGCGAGGTCGTTGGCGGCGCTCGGCAAGGTGATGGACGGGATGGTGCTCGTCACCGGAAATCCCGAATATTAGCGCGCCGAGCAGCACTGCATCGTGCAAGGCAACAAGCCGCCGCCGAAATGAGATTCGGCGATCAGCCCTTCATCCCTTCCTTGCGCACCTGCAATTCGAGCCGGTCGATGCCAGCATCGGCGCGATCGACATTGCGGGCGCGGTAATGCTTCACGATGGTCTGCGCGCTTCGGTACGAGTGCCCCGTGATGTCGCAGATTGTCAGTAGGTCGCAGCCGGCGCGATCGAGCAGCATGACGCAGGTATCGCGCAGGTCTTGGTCGTGTTTCTGGTCGAGTTCACCGGCGCCATTGACGAAAATCAGCGACGGGCACGGCTTCAGGCGCCATGCTGCCTCATCGCCATTGCTGTCGCGTGCCGCCTGCGCATCTAGCCATTGCGCCAGTGTACGCGCGCGCTTATCGACCGCGCGGGCGCGGTGCGCCTTTTTCTCTTCATCAAGCGGGAAAGGCGCGAACAGCCTGTCGACGATTCTGGTCAGCTCGGTGGTCAGTCGTTCCGCGCGGACGATCGCCTGCCGCACGGTATCGCGCGCGAGAAAGCCGAACACGGCGACGGCGCGCGCAGCCGACACCCAATGGCGATAGGTGCTCTCGTCATAAGGCTCGCCATTGTCCTCGTTGACGACGAGTTCGAGCGGCACCGTCTCAAGCCGAAGCCGCAACTTGAGCGTGCCGCCTTTCGTGACCCAGCCGAGAATCCGACGTTCATAGAGACGCTCCCCAAACGAGGCTATCGTTTCATCGCGCCGGTGGTGAAAGACCGTGCGGAACCTGTTCCTGTGTCGCACGCGGCTACGCCATTGCGAGCTTACGTGGATGGCCCGGGGGTGAGCAATCATAGCGATGTCCCGGCGATCTCGGCGCTGGAGAAGCCCGAACTGCGGATGACAGCTACAGCCGCTTGTCCGGAGGTCTCGGCATCACGTTTTTTTGGCGCGCTGCCTTGGCGCAACAGATTTGTTTGGCTCTGTATCGGTCTCTTCTTGGTCGGCAGCGCAAGTGCGCTGATCCCAGCTCTCTTCGCGCTTACGCGAGTCCCATCGATGGTTCAGGCTGGCGTGCCCGGAATCGTGAAGATATTCGATCCGACAGGCAAGCCGGGGCGCCCCGATGGCGGGATCGGTGGATACGATCTGAAGTCGCGCGACGACCTGGCATTCGGATTCGACTATGACCACAGCGGCAAAGTGGATCATCGGGTTTTCTACCGTCCAGGCACGGGCGGGATTTGGATCGTAGTGCTCTACCGGCCCGGCGCCGGCGTTGCGTCGATCGTCAAGAACGCGAACGGGACTTTCTGCCCGGTGTACCAGGCTCAGGGGCTCGCGGGCTACGACATCATGTCGATCAACGATCGGGCGCTGGCCTTCGATTTCCACAGTTCGGGAAAGCTGGATCACCTCGTCTTTTATCGCCCCGGAACTGGCATCGCA
>Ga0210401_10001450_pt1 | contig 27515 bp, 38 predicted proteins | sample IncBWH32MmetaG_FD_150866 | JGI IMG/M metagenome (GOLD analysis project Ga0210401, IMG submission 150866) | Forest soil microbial communities from Barre Woods Harvard Forest LTER site, Petersham, Massachusetts, United States - Inc-BW-H-32-M | ecosystem: Environmental > Terrestrial > Soil >...
CGCTTTCCAAGCTCGACCGAGAAACGCGCACGATTCTGCTGGTTGAAAACGGCGCGAACCAGAATCTCGAGCGTGCCAGCCGCAATCTGGAAGGCGTCACGCTTGTTCCGCCGACGGCGCTGGAAACGTATGACTTGATGCGGCACGATCGCCTGATTCTTTCGCGCGAATCCGCCCAGAAAATCAGCCGCGCACTTTCGACCGAGAAGGCCGAGGCGCCGGAAGTCGCGGCGGCTCCTGCGGCAGCTCCCAAGCGCGAAGCCAAGGCGGCAAAGCCAGCTGCCAAAAAGAAAGCGGCAAAGCCGAAATCCGCTGCGAAGCCGAAAGCGAAAAAGGATTAGTTCATGGCTACGAAGCACTTTCAAATCATTCGCCGCCCGATCATCACCGAAAAGGGCTTGGGCGTAAAAGAGACTCAGCACACGGTGGTCTTTGAAGTAGCGCATTCGGCCACCAAGACCGAGATCAAAGAAGCCGTGCAGCGCATTTTCAAGGTGAAGGTTGATCACGTTCGCACCGCGGTTCAGCACGGCAAGCTCCGCCGCCGCGGGCGTTCCGAAGGCTTTCGGCCGGACTGGAAGAAGGCTTACGTCCGGTTGGCCGAAGGCGAAAAGATGATCGAATACGCGGAGAATCTGTAAGCGGGACCGGCGGGCGATGAGCCCTTCGGGAGTTAAGAGGCAAAGATGGCGATAAAAACATTTAAACCGTACACGCCGGCGCGACGCTTCCTCACCATGCTCGATAAGAGCGAGATCACCAAGCAGACGCCCGAGAAGTCACTGACCGAAACCAAGAAGCGCACCGGCGGACGCAATTCGCATGGCGAAGTTACGATGTGGCATCGCGGAGGCGGGCACCAGAAGAAGTACCGCACGATCGATTTCCGCCGCGACAAGACGGGAATCCCCGCGAAGGTTGCCGCCATCGAATACGATCCGAACCGTTCGGCGCGCATCGCGCTGCTGCACTATGCGGACGGCGAGAAGCGGTACATCCTTCAGCCGGTTGGCTTGACCGTGGGCATGACGGTGCAAAACGGCGAAGGCGCGGACATTCTTCCCGGCAACGCGCTGACGTTCCGGCACATTCCTCCCGGCACGATGGTCCATAACCTTGAGCTTTTCCCGGGAAAGGGCGGCCAGGTGGTTCGCGCGGCGGGCTCGGCGGCGCAGCTGCTCAGTAAGGAAGGCGACACGGCGCTGGTGAAGCTTCCTTCGGGCGAAGTCAGAAAATTCAGCGTCGATTGCATGGCCACCATCGGGCAGCTCGGCAATCTCGATCACGAAAACGTTGTCTATGGCAAGGCCGGACGCACCCGCTGGCACGGGAAGCGTCCCACGGTGCGCGGTGTGGCGATGAACCCGGTCGACCACCCGCACGGCGGCGGTGAAGGACGGGTGAAGGGCAATCACCCGCAGACTCCGTGGGGTTTCCCCACGCTGGGCGCCAAGACGCGGAAGAAGCGGCCAAGCGATCGCATGATCGTGCAGCATCGCAAGCCGTAATGTCGGGCGCGGCTCTAGCTGCGCCATTCGAGTTTTAACGCAACAGCGGCTTTGGCCGCCTGGACAAAAAGAGTCTTAGCAGCAGAGGTAGAAGTAAAAATGAACCCGGCGCGGCGGGTAAGAGGAAGCATGCTCATGACAGCCACCCGAACGTCTCGACGTGCAACACGGCGTAGCTCGTCCGCGCGCAAGTCAGTTTCGCGCCGCACGGCTAAGCAGGCGCCGAAGCCGGCAGCAAAGTCCGCGGCAAAGCCCGCGGCAAAAGTTTCATCGCGGTTCGCCCCTCCGCCGCAGGTTTTGTTCCGCCTGTGCCGGTCGGGTTGGTCGGTGATTGTGGACAAGGTTCCGAACGCGTCGGGCACCCGCTTTGTGTGCCCCTTCTGCCCGGTATCGCACCGCGTCCCAGGACCGGTGCGTGGTTTCCGCAAGATGCGCCGCGCCCAATGGGTGAAGCTGCGCCGGGTGGAAGAATAGGAATCGAGGTAGAGGAGAAACATGCCGCGCTCGCTTAAGAAAGGGCCGTTTGTTGACGGCCATCTCCGCGAAAAGGTAGAAGCACTGAATACGCGGAACGAAAAGAAGGTGGTGAAGACGTGGTCGCGCCGCTCGACGATCCTGCCTGAAATGGTGGGACATACGATCGCCGTCCACAATGGGAGGAAGTTCATTCCGGTCTATATCACCGAACAGATGGTCGGCCACAAACTCGGCGAGTTCTCGCCAACCCGCACGTTCAAGGGCCACGCCGTGAAAGCGGCGCTCGAAAAGGCGGCAGCGGCGGCGGCTCCCGGCGGAGTGGCCCCGGCGCCAGCCCCGGCGGCAAAGGGATAACCGATGGCAACGGCGACGCAAACAGGCGGTCAGATTCAGGGTACGGCGCTTTCGCGGTTCGTCCGCGTTTCGCCGCAAAAGGCGCGGCTCGTGGTTGATCTGATTCGCGGCCATCGCGCCGAAGACGCGCTCGAAACGCTGCGCTTCACAAAAAAGCGCATCGCACGGGATGTCGAAAAGATTCTCCGCAGCGCGATCGCCAACGCCGAGCGCAAAGCGGACGATGCCGGCGCTTCGCTCGACGTTGACCAGCTCTTTGTCACAACGTGCTTTGTCAACGAAGGTCCGCGCTGGAAGCGCATGCGTCCGGCGCCGCAAGGGCGCGGCTTCCGTTATCAGAAGCGGACGGCGCACATCACCGTTCAGGTGGCTGAGCACGTTCGCGCCGCGGAAAATCGCGCCGCCGAGGCAGCCGCCGAAGCCGAAGCGTCCAAGGGCGTGAAGGGCGCGATCCGCAAGGCTCGCAAGACGATTGAGAAACGCGCGAAGGAAGCGCAAAAAGTTCGCAATAAAAAGTAGGAGACGACTTTGGGACAGAAAACACATCCCTACGGATTTCGGCTGGGCTACACCAAGAACTGGCGCTCACGCTGGTTTGCAAAGCGCGACTACGCGGACCTGCTCCACGAGGATGTGATCCTCCGCAAGCAGCTCAAGGAGCGCCTGAAGTCGGCGGGCATCGACGGCATCGACGTCGAGCGCGCCGCGAACAAGCTTGTCGTCCGCATCTACACCGCGCGCCCCGGCATCATCATCGGCCGCAAGGGTTCGGAAATCGACAAGCTCAAGGCCGAAGTCCAGAAGCGCACCAAGCGCGAAGTGCACATCGACATCCAGGAAGTGCACCGCCCCGAACTTGCGGCGACGCTGGTTGCCGAATCGATCGCGCTGCAGCTTGAAAAGCGCGTCGCGTTCCGCCGCGCCATGCGTAAAGCGGTCGACTCGGCTCTTCGTTTCGGCTGCAAGGGAATTAAGGTCCGCGTCGCCGGCCGTTTGAACGGCGCCGAAATCGCGCGCAAGGAATGGTACCTGCAAGGCCGTCTGCCGCTGCAAACCCTGCGGGCGGACATCGACTTTGGCACCGCCGAAGCGCACACCACCTACGGTTTGATTGGCGTGAAGTGCTGGGTTTTCCAGGGCGAACGCGTTCCACAGCGCGGCAAGAACCCGGGCGCGCCCGCACCGGCCGCTACGGAAGCATAGGAATCTAGGGACACGGGCGAACGATTATGTTGATGCCAAAAAAAGTAAAGTACCGCAAGCAGCAGCGCGGACGCCGCACCGGGAAAGCCTGGCGGGGAGGCTCGCTCGCTTTTGGCGATTACGGCCTGAAGGCACTCGAGCCGGCTTGGATCACCGACCGCCAGATTGAAGCCGCACGCGTTGCCATCACGCGTTTCATCAAGCGCGGCGGCAAGCTCTGGATCCGGATTTTCCCGGATAAGCCCTTCACCAAAAAGCCGGCCGAAACTCGTATGGGCAAGGGCAAAGGTCCACCGGAACGCTGGGTGGCGGTGGTCAAGCCGGGCCGCGTGATGTTTGAAATGGCCGGTGTGGACCTCGCGTCGGCAACCGAAGCAATGGCGCTCGCGGCTCACAAGCTGCCGATCAGGACGCAGTTCGTGACCCGGGCGGGAGAACTCTAATGGCGCAGCGTGTCGAAGACTTGCGTGAAAAAAACAAGAGCGAGCTCGAAAACGAGGAAAGCGAGCTTCACGAGCAGATTTTCCGCCTTCGCTTTCAGCTCACCACCGGTCAGACCGAAGGGCTCAAGAAGCTGCGCGAAGCCCGCAAGGATCTGGCCCGCGTGAAGACGCTTCTGCGCGAAGCGGAATTGAGGAAGGCGTAATGGCAAACCAGACAGTGGCTGCCGCTGCCGCGCGCGGCGTGCGGCAGGAGTTGGTCGGCGTGGTGACCAGCAACAAGATGCAGAAAACGATCGTGGTGAAAGTGACGCGTGCGGCGCAGCACCCGCTCTATCGCCGCGTCGTTCGCTCGGCAAAGAAATACTACGCCCACGATGAATCAGGCGAAGCGCGGATCGGAGACACCGTCTGCATCGTCTCCACGCGGCCGCTTTCGAAATTGAAGCGCTGGCGGCTGAAACAAGTGATCCAGCGCTCGACGCGCGTAGCGTAATCGGCTCGCGCAAGGGGAAACGAAAATGGTTCAGATGCGAACATGGCTGACGGTTGCCGACAATTCCGGCGCTCGCCAGCTCACTTGCATCCTCCCGCTGGGAGGCGATGCCGGGTTAAAGGCCGGTCTCGGCGATGTGATTACGGCTTCGGTGAAGGAAGCTACACCGGAAAGCCAGGTGAAAAAGGGCAAGGTCGTGAAAGCGGTGATTGTCCGCACGCGCAAGGAGCATCGCCGCAAGGACGGAACCTACATCCGTTTTGACGATAACGCGGCCGTGTTGATCAACGACGCCAACGAACCGGTCGGCACGCGCGTGTTCGGACCGGTTGCTCGCGAGCTGCGGGACAAGAAGTTCACCAAGATCGTCTCGCTCGCTCCGGAAGTGTGGTAGCCAATGACGATGACGGAATCGAAAGCGAAACCCACGTCCCTTACCATTCGCCACGGCGATACGGTGAAGGTGATGGCGGGCCGGTCCAAGGGCCGGACGGGCAAAGTTCTCGCTGTGAACCCGGCAAAGCGCACGGTCACGGTCGAGCACGCCAACATGATCAAGAAGCACACGCGGCCGAATCCCTCGAAGAACATTCGCGGCGGGATTCTTGATAAGGAAGGGCCGATTCACGTTTCCAACGTCATGCTGGTCTGCCCAAGCTGCGGCAAGCATACGCGCATCGGGCACACGACGCTGCCTGACGGCACCAAGGCGCGCACCTGCCGCCGCTGCAACGCAACGTTTGAGAGCTAGAGGAAAAAATGTCAAGCCGTTTGCATGAAAAATATCGCAAGGAAACGATGCCGGCGCTGGTGAAGCGCTTCAGTTATACCAATACGATGGCCGTCCCGCGCGTATCGAAAGTCACCGTGAACATCGGCATGGGTGAAGCCAGCCAGAATTCGAAGCTGCTCGATACGGCGGCCGCCGAGCTCGGACAGATTGTTGGCCAGAAGCCCGTGATCACGCGCGCCAAGAAGTCCATCGCGAACTTCAAAATTCGCAAGGGCATGGCGATCGGCTGCATGGCTACGCTGCGGGGGGAGCGGATGTATGAATTTCTCGACCGACTCACCTCGGTCGTTCTGCCGCGCGTCCGCGACTTCAAGGGGTTGCCGCCGAACTCGTTCGACGGCCGCGGAAACTACACGCTGGGCCTGAAAGACCAGCTTGTGTTTCCCGAGATCGATTACACCCGCGTCGACAAAATCAAGGGCATGAACATTACAATCACCACCACGGCGCGGACCGATGAAGAGGGCCGCGAGCTGCTCAAGCTGATGGGCGTTCCGTTCCGGACGCCAGGACAGAATTAAGGAGAACCCGAGAGCATGGCACGCACAAGCCAGTTCGCAAAAATGCGGCGGAAGCTGAAATTCAAGATCCGCAAGCGGAATCGTTGCCGCATCTGCGGTCGTCCGCGCGGCTATCTTCGCAAGTTCGACATGTGCCGCATCTGTTTCCGCGGCTTCGCTCTGAAGGGCGAAATTCCCGGCGTCGTGAAGTCGAGCTGGTAGCAGCCGATTTTAGGGGAGCCACGCAGGCGCGGTGCAAGTTTTGGCGGCGATTCGCCGCTGGAGTGAAAGGAACAAAGCACGCTTTATGATGACCGATCCCATCGCCGATATGCTGACGCAGATTCGCAACGCCGTTCGCGCGCGCCACGCGCGTGTCGACTTGCCCTGCTCGAAGCTCAAGACCGAGATTGCCCGCATCCTCAAGGACGAGGGCTATCTTGCCAATTTCAAGGTCGTGGACGAAAAGGGCAAGAAAGTCCTGCGCGTTTTTCTGCGCTATACGCCCGAGCGCCGCAGCGTGATCACGGATTTGAAGCGCGTCTCGCGTCCCGGTTCGCGCCGTTACATCGGGAAGACCGGCATCCGTCCGGTGGTCGGCGGAATGGGGATCTCCATACTTTCAACGCCCCGCGGCCTGATGACCGGCCAGGCGGCGCGCAAGGAAGGCGTCGGCGGCGAGCTGCTCTGCGAAGTTTGGTAAAACGATCGTACAAGCTGTAGGGGCGCTGCTTGCTCTGCCGGTTTGAACGTAGATCGAAACGAAATTTGGTAATGAGGTTCTGAAAGCAATGTCGCGAATTGGAAACAAAATCATTACGGTGCCTTCCGGTGTGAAAGTTCAGATCAAGGAAGGTTTGGTCGACGTCCAGGGCCCCAAGGGCAAGATGAACGTCGCGCTGCCGAACGGAATCACCTTCGAGCAGAAAGACGGTACGCTCGTTGCGAAGCGCCAGAATGAAGAACAGCGCGCTTTGCACGGCCTCGCCCGCGCTCTTGTTTCGAATGCGGTCACGGGCGTTACGACCGGTTTCAAGAAGGAACTCGATATCGTTGGCGTCGGCTACCGCGCGGAGGTAAAGGGCAAGAATGTCGTCCTGGCGCTCGGCTTTTCGCATCCGGTCGAGTTTCCGATTCCGGAAGGCATTCAGATCGCTGTCGACAAGCAAACGCACCTTGTGGTGTCAGGCGCTGACAAGGGCCAGGTCGGACAAGTTGCCGCGAATCTTCGCGGTCTCCGTCCGCCCGATCCTTACAAGCAGAAGGGCGTCCGCATCACGGGCGAGCGCTTGAAGAAGAAAGCCGGCAAAGCCGGAGCCAAGACGACGGCTTAAGGTCGCCCAATTTTTAGCAGGTCGGAGCCTTGGCTCCGGCCTTCGCGCGGCGAGACATGCAGGGGTTTGACCCCTGAGGCTGTGCGAGAACAGGGAGAAACAACGTGGCAGCACCGGTTCGAAGACTATCGCGGGAGGCGCACCGGCGGCGCATTCATGTCCGCATGCGCAAGAAGATCATGGGCACGACCGAGCGGCCGCGTCTTTGCGTGCACCGCACGACCAGGCATATTCGCGCGCAGGTGATCGACGATCTCACCGGCAATACGATCGTCGCCGCCAGCTCACTCGACAAGGAAGTGCGCGGCATCATCAAGGGCGGCGGAAACATCGCTGCTTCGAAAGTTGTGGGCAAGGTCGTCGCCGAGCGAGCTCGTGCGAAGGGAATCGAAAAGGTCGTCTTCGATCGGGGCGGTTACCAGTATCACGGACGCGTGCAGGCTCTGGCGGATTCGGCCCGGGAGGCGGGCCTGAAGTTCTAAAAAATTTATGGCGAAACAAGAACTCAAAGATATCCTTTCGATTCGCCGCCCAATTGAGACCAATCAGGCGAACCTCAAGGACCAGGTCGTATCGATCAACCGCGTCACGAAAGTCGTGAAGGGCGGAAAGAATCTCAGTTTCTCGGCGCTGGTTGTCGTCGGCGACCAGGGCGGCCACGCGGGCTTCGGCATGGGTAAGGCGCGCGAGGTTCCCATGGCCATCCGTAAGGCCATCGAGCAGGCCAAGAAAAACATGGTCAAGCTCAACCTGAAGGGTTCGACGATTCCTCATCAGGTCCTCGGCCGCTATGGTTCCGGCCAGGTGCTGCTGAAGCCTGCGCCGGAAGGAACCGGTGTGATCGCCGGCGGACCGGTGCGCGCCGTTATGGAAGTCGCGGGTATTCAGAACGTGCTCACCAAGTCGCTCGGCACGTCCAACCCGCACAACGTCGTCAAGGCGACTTTCGACGCCCTTTTGCATCTAAAAGATGCAGCCAAGGTCGCCGAATCGCGCGAAAAGGGAGCGGAAAAAGCGGCTGCTTCCTAGCGCCGTTTCCCGAAGACCATGGCCACCGCCAAGAATAAGACGCTTAAAATCAAGTGGGTACGTAGCTTTATCGGCTGCACGCGGGATATGCGCCAGTGCATTCGCGGACTGGGGTTTCGCCGCATGCAGCAGGTCGTTGAGCGCCCCGACACGCCCGAAATTCGCGGCATGATCGCCAAAGTGCATCACCTGGTGGAAATCCAGGGTCAGGAAAAGGCATGAAGCACACACTCTCGAATTTGAAGCCTGCTCGCGGTTCGCGCCATCGCAAGGTGCGCGTCGGCCGCGGTATGGGATCGAAGCTCGGCAAGACGTCGGGAGCCGGCAACAAGGGACAGCAGTCACGCCGAGGCTATTCCCGCCGCGCCGGATTCGAAGGCGGCCAGATGCCGCTGCACCGCCGCCTGCCCAAGCGCGGTTTCCGCAGCCCGAATCCCAAGGAATTTGCCGTCGTCAACGTCGAGACGCTCAACGCGTTCCCGGCCGGCGAGACGGTCACTCCCGAATCGCTTGCGGGCAAAGGCATCGTTCGCGCGCTGCGCGACGGCGTGAAGGTTTTGGGGGATGGCGAGTTGAAAGTTGCTTTGACCGTGCGTGCGCACGCCTTCAGCAAGTCTGCTGAAGAAAAGATCGCGCGCGCCGGAGGGAAGGCCGAAGTTCTGAAATGAAGAAGCTGATCGAGGCGTTTCGAAACATATTCACGACCGGTGACCTGCGAGCTCGTGTTCTGTTCATGCTCGCCATGCTGGGTGTGTATCGCCTCGGAGCCTTCATTCCCACGCCCGGCATCAACACCGGCGCGCTTGAAACGCTCTTTAATCAGAACCAGGGTTCGCTTCTCGGTGTTCTCGATCTTTTCAGCGGCGGAAACTTCCGCCGCCTCACGATTTTCGCGTTGGGCATCATGCCCTACATCACCGCGTCGATCATTCTCCAGTTGCTCGTGGTCGTGTGGCCCTACCTTGAACGCCTGCAAAAAGAGGGAGAGCTCGGGCGCCGCAAGATCACGCAATACACGCGCTATCTGACGATCATCCTGAGCGTCTTCCAGTCGCTGATGATCGCGCGCGCTCTTGAAATCGAAAGCCTGAACGGCGCTTCGCTGGTTTACGTTCCGGGCTTGCGCTTCACGCTGATGACCGTGCTGACGCTCACCACGGGCTCCGCCTTCATCATGTGGCTCGGCGAACAGATCACCGACCGCGGCATCGGGAACGGCATGTCGCTGATCATCTTCGCCGGCATTGTCGACGGTCTGCCGCGCGGCGTGCATGACCTCTGGACCAAAGCGGTCAACGGGCAGTGGGGTGCGTTCACTGGCGCTGTGCTGGTGATGCTGGTCGCCTTCATGATCGTTGTGGTGGCCTTCATCGTGCTGGTTGAAAGCGGGCAGCGCCGCATCCCGGTGCAATACGCCAAGCGCGTGATGGGACGCAAGGTGATGGGCGGCCAGATGACGTATCTGCCGCTGCGCGTCAACTCGGGCGGCGTGATTCCGCCGATTTTCGCAAGCTCGCTTCTCACGTTCCCGCAGACGATCGCGCTGGTGCTGCGCAACCATTCGCCGTTTTTCCAGAAGCTTGGACAGACGATTCAATGGGGCGAGCCGCTTTACACCTTGCTCTATGTGTCGCTGATCATTTTCTTCGCGTTCTTCTATGTGGGGATCATTTTTAACCCGACCGAGCTTGCCGATAACATGCGCAAGTACGGCGGGTTTGTTCCCGGCATCCGTCCCGGACGGAACACATCCGAATACATCAACAAAGTTCTCACGCGTCTCACGCTTGTCGGTGGCGTTTATCTGGCTCTTGTTTGTCTCTTGCCGGAATGGATGATCTCGGGCATTCACCTGCAGCACTTGCCTTGGGTTGGGAACTGGTTTGATACACACACCTGGCGTCCGATCCTGGACGGCTTGGGCGTCCAGTTCTACTTCGGTGGCACGTCGCTTCTGATCGTGGTCGGCGTCGCGATGGATACGGTGCAGCAGTTGGAAGCGCAGTTGGTGATGCGCAATTACGACGGGTTTGTGCGAAAGGGCCGCGTACGGGGTCGCCGGAACTAGATCGGCGCCCATTCCAAGATGGCTCTGGAACGCGCATTTATTTTTCTGGGCCCTCCCGGTGCCGGGAAGGGCACGCAGGCGAAGCGGCTAGCGCGCCGCTACGGCATGCCGCATCTGTCGACCGGAGACATGCTCCGGGAGGCGGTGCTGCAGGGAACGGCCACGGGCCTCGAGGCCAAGCCTCTGATGGAACGGGGCGAGCTGGTTCCCGATGCCCTTGTGACCAAAATGGTCACCGAGCGTCTGGCGAAAGCCGATTGCGACCATGGTTGCGTGTTTGACGGTTTTCCGCGCACGGTTCCGCAAGCGGTCGAGCTCGATAAATTGCTCGAGTGGCGCGGGATGGGCAAGCCGGTGGTGATCGAGTTTCGCATCGAGCCCGAACGGCTCCTGCGACGCCTTTCCGGCCGCTGGACGTGCAGCGTGAACGGCGAGACGTACAATATTTACGAAGCGCCGCCGAAAGTGCCGGGCGTTTGCGATTTCGACGGCGGCAAGCTGATCCAGCGGCCCGATGACCGGCCGGAAGTGATTAAGGAGCGGCTCGCGGCTTACGAGCGCCAGACGCGCCCGCTGACCGATTACTACTGGCGCAAAGGCGTGCTGGACGTGGTTGACGCCTCTGCTTCGATGGAAGAGGTTGGTTACGCGCTGGCGAAGATCATTCGCCGGGTTTCTGGCCGGGGCACTTTGAGGCCGGTGACGGAGGCCGATGGTTATCTGTAAATCGACGGCCGAGCTCGAAAAGATGCACCGCGCGGGCCTGCTCGTGTGGGAAGTACTTGAAAAGATGCGGGCGATGGTGAAGCCGGGCATCTCGACCAAAGAGCTCGACCAGTTCGCCGAACAGTACACCAGGCAGCACAAGGCGAAGCCGGCGTTCAAGGGATACCGCGGGTATCCCGGCTCGGTGTGCACTTCGATCAACGAAGAAGTCGTGCACGGGATTCCTTCGGCGTCGCGCAAGGTAAAAGAAGGAGACATTCTCTCGATGGACTTCGGCGTCGTGATGGATGGCTACTACGGCGACGCTGCGCTGACCGTTCCGGTGGGCAACATCGCGCCGGAGCGCGAAAAGCTCCTGCGCGTGACACGCGAATCGCTCGAGCGCGCGATCGAGAAGGTTCGAGCCGGCAATCGTCTCGGCGATATTTCGGCGGCTGTGCAGCAGTGGGTGGAAAAGAACGGCTACTCGGTGGTCCGCGAATTCGTCGGACACGGCATCGGCACCAAGATGCACGAGGATCCGCAGCTTCCCAATTACGGACCGCCCGGACAGGGACCTCGCCTTCAGGAAGGCATGGTCCTCGCGATCGAGCCCATGGTGAATACGGGCAGTCCGGCGGTGAAGGTTCTGGACGACGATTGGACGGCGGTTACGGCCGACGGCAGTGACTCGGCGCACTTTGAGCACACCGTTGCCGTCACGGCCAATGGGCCCTGGATTTTGACGCGGCCGCGCGAAGCAACCGGCCCCGTCTGGTAGACGCGCTAAAAAGGAACAAATGGCTCGATCAAGAAGGCCGGAACCGGAAAAGAAGAAGCCCGGAGAGGGCAGTGGCAAGGAAGACGCCATCGAAGTGATGGCCACGGTAGTCGAACCGCTCCCCAACGCGATGTTTCGCGTCGAGCTTGAGAACAACAAACATCAGGTGCTCGCCCACATATCCGGAAAGATGCGCAAGAACTTCATCCGCATCCTCCCCGGTGATCGCGTGGCTGTGGAGCTTTCGCCCTACGACCTGACGCGCGGCCGCATCACGTATCGGTATAAGTAAGGATTCTATTGGCGGGGCGCGCCATTCGCCGCGCCCGGTTTCTAGGCGCGGCTTTCGCCGTGCTGTAAAGACTGCAACGAGGGCGGCTTTCGCCGCTGAAGCAAAGAAGGGCGGCACCAGGACATGAAAGTTCGGGCATCGGTCAAGAAAATCTGCATGAAGTGCAAGATCGTTCATCGGCGCGGGGTCGTGCGTGTGATCTGTTCGAATCCAAAGCACCGCCAGCGCCAGGGATAGGCAGGGAGGAAGAATGGCACGTATCGCAGGTGTGGACCTCAATCCGAATAAGCGCCTCTGGATCGGCCTGACGGCCATCTACGGCATCGGCCAGCATCGCGCGCGCGCGCTTGCCGAAAAGGTCGGTCTTGATCCGACCAAGAAAGTCGGCGAGCTCACCGAAGAGCAGGTGAACGACCTTCGCACGGCCATCGAGTCTGAGGGCCGTATCGAAGGCGATCTGCGCAAGGAGACGCAGATGAACATCCGCCGCCTGATCGAAATCCAGGCCTATCGCGGACTTCGTCATCGCCGCAATCTTCCGGTGCGCGGCCAGCGGACGCACACCAACGCCCGCACGCGCAAGGGACCGCGCAAGGGTGCCGTCGCCGCGAAGAAGAAGACGATGGCCCGCAAGTAAGGATTTGTAGGTCGGACCCTCGGGGCCGACATTCCGAAGCGAACCGAATAGGGGCTTTAGCCCCTGAGGACAGGAAATGGCAAAAGAAAAGCCGCAGGACGCAGCCGCAGCACCGGCAGCAGCCGGAGCAAAAGCAGCGCCGAGCAAACGCAAAAAAGAATTTCGCAAGAAGCGCGAAAAGCGCATCGTGCCGCACGGCATCGTGTGCATTCAGGCGACGTTCAACAACACGATCGTTACGCTTACCGATCCCGATGGACGCGCCGTCAGCTGGTCATCGGCTGGCTCGGTCGGCTTCAAGGGCTCGCGCAAGGGCACTCCGTACGCCGCGCAGCAAGCCGCCGCCACAGCGGCGGGCGTCGCGCGCGACCAATACGGCATGAAGTCGGTCGAAGTTCGCGTCAAGGGACCGGGCGCTGGCCGCGAGTCCGCGGTTCGCGCTCTCGCGTCGGCAGGGCTGCACATCAACGCAATCAAGGACGTAACGCCGGTCCCGCACAACGGCTGCCGGCCGCCCAAGCGCCGCCGCGTCTAATTGAGTTTTGTGTGGTCTGCCTTCAGGCCGGCCATACGGAAACGCATTCGGAGAAATGAACTGATCAGGACGAAGGGGTGCCAACCCGTAAACTGATCGTCAAGGTGCAAAGGAGAACTCGAAGTGGCAAGACATCGCGAAGCAGTTTGCCGCCTATGCCGTCGGGAAGGCCAAAAGCTATTCCTGAAGGGCTTGCGGTGTTTCACCGAAAAATGCGCTATTGAAAAGCGCAACTTCGTACCGGGCCAGCACGGCCAGGCGCGCCGAGCCAAGATGGTCGGATACGGCGTGCAGTTACGCGAAAAGCAGAAAGTAAAGCGCACGTACGGCCTTCTCGAACGCCAGTTCCGCGGCTACTTCGAGAAAGCGGTACGGCTCAAGGGGCCGACGGGCTCGAACCTGATGGTCATGCTCGAGCGGCGTCTCGACAACGTCGTCTACCGCATGGGCCTCGCCGGTTCGCGCTCGCAGGCGCGTCAGCTGGTTCTTCACGGCCACGTGCAGGTCAAGGGGCAAAAGGTCAATATTCCGAGCTATCTCGTCCAGGTCGGCGATGAAGTAGCGCTCCGCGAGAAGATGCACCAGAACGCGATGGTGCTCGAGGCGCGCAATCTCTCGCAGAGCCAGGGCGTTGCTCCGTGGCTCGATATCGACCGCGAGCACTTCAAGGCGCGCGTCGTCGCCATGCCGCGCCGTGAAGACGTGCAGACGCCTCCGATGAACGAACAGCTCATCGTCGAACTCTACTCGAAATAACATAGACGGATTCTTGATTTACTCTGTCGAGGCCCGACATTCGCGGGCCGGAAGGAAGGGCAATTATGTGGAAGGGCTTTCAGAAACCGAAGCGGTTGGCGGCCGAACCCGAGTCGCTCACCGATAAGTACGGAAAATTCTCGGCGCAGCCGTTCGAGCGCGGTTGGGGAACCACGGTCGGCAACGCACTGCGTCGCGCCCTGCTCAGTTCCCTCGAAGGAGCCGCGATCACCGCGGTGAAAATCGAGGGCGTGCTGCACGAATTTTCGCCGATCCCGGGCGTCGTCGAAGACGCAACCGACATCATTCTCAACCTGAAACAGGTGCCGCTCAAGCTCAATACCGACCAACCGAAGACGATCACGCTCAACGTCGATACACCAGGCCCGGTTACCTCGGCGAAAATCGAAGAGGATGCCGACATCGCTGTGCTCGATAAGAACGTCTACATCGCCACGGTCAGCGAAGGCGGCAAGCTCGAACTCGAGCTGCGCGTCAAGAACGGCCGCGGCTACGTCGCCGCAGACCGCAACTTCGACGAGGATCTTCCGATCGGCTACATCCCAATCGATTCGACGCATTCTCCGGTTCGCAAGGTCAACTACTCGGTCGAAGCGGCCCGCTTGGGTCAGATGACCGATTACGAAAAGCTGACGCTCGATGTCTGGACGAATGCCGCGATCACTCCGCAGGACGCGATCGGTTTGGCCGCCAAGCTCGTCAAGGATCACATGAGCATCTTTATCAACTTCGAAGAGACGCCGGAAATCGCCGAAGAGGCAGCGGAAAATTACAACGATCCGCGCCTCGAATTCCTCGATCGGTCTGTCGAAGAGCTCGAGCTTTCGGTCCGCTCTTACAATTGCTTGAAGAACGCCAACATCCAGAATCTCCGCGAGCTCGTGCAGAAGACCGAGTCCGAAATGCTCAAGACCAAGAATTTCGGACGCAAATCACTGAACGAAATCAAGGACATCCTGGTGAAGATGGGCCTCAGCCTGGGTATGAAGTTCGATGAGCACGGCCGAATTATCTGGCCGCCGCTCCCGAGCCAAACTGCTCCTCCGCCATCGGAGGCCGAGGCGCCCACGCTGTAATCGATTGCGAATCGGACGCGGGGCGCCGTATCGGGCGCCCCCTCCTGATTCGAACTTGGAATTAACGGGAAACGGATTGGAACAATGAGACACCTGAATTCAGGCAGCAAACTCGGAAAACAGCCGGCTCACCGCCGCGCCGTTCTGCGCGCTCTGGTCACGAACCTGATCGAGAAAGAGCGTATCCAGACGACCATTCGCCGCGCCAAGACGATTCGCCCCCTCGCCGAACAGATGATCACGCTCGGCAAGCGCGATTCGCTCCACGCGCGCCGTCAGGCAGCCGCCTTCTTGATGACGCCCAACGCCACCAAGAAACTCTTCGCCGACCTTGCGCCTCGCTTTGCCGAGCGCCATGGTGGCTACACGCGCATCATTCACTCGGGCTGGCGCATTGGTGACGGCGCCGAGCTTGCGATCATCGAGTTCCTCGGCTCGGAATTGAAAAAGAAAGAAAAGAAGACTCGCAAGAAAGCCGAAGAATCGCCCGAAGAGCAGGAAGAGAAGGAAGCCTCCGCAAAGCCCTGATCGGTCCGCGCGAAGATTTATCGAGAAGGCCCGCTTGGAGAAATCGAAGCGGGCCTTTTTTTAGCTTTGGCATACTCTTTGAAGGCAAAGAATGTCGAAAGCTCTCTCGATTCCGGAACTGCTTCGCCGTCAGGCCGGCTGGTGCGAACAATTGGGTTCGCCGCTCTACGCGGACCTGCTCGCGCACTGCGCTGAAGATTACGAACACCACGGCCCGATATTCGAACTGCTCGAGCCGCATGCAGCCGACGATGAGTCGTCGGTATTGGCGCTGCGCCTGATGGGAGCCGTCCACCGGCTGGTACTCGAAAAGAGGGCGCCCGAGCTCGCCGCTTTCTACCCGTCGGTCGGCGGCCGGGCCAGTCCTGATGCCTGGCCCGCCTTCGTTCGCACCGTCGAAAGTCACCGGGACGAAGCCCGAAATCTCATCGAGCGTCCTTTGCAAACCAACGAAGTCGGCCGCTCGGGCAGCTTGCTCGGAGGCTTCGGCCTGCTCGCGAGCCGAACCGCAATGCCATTGCGCCTGCTTGAAGTCGGTGCAAGCGCCGGGCTCAATCTGCGTTGGGACCGGTATCGCTATGACTGGGGGACCGGCGCTTGGGGCGATCCGGATTCCACGGTGCGTTTTAAAGACGTATTCACCACAGATGCTCCTTCGATTCCGCCTTCGATTGAAGTCGTCGCTCGCGCCGGCTGCGACTTATCGCCGATCGATGCGAGCTCAACGGAGGGCCGGCTCACTCTTCTCTCCTACGTCTGGGCTGATCAGACAGATCGGATACGCCAGCTCGATGCCGCAATCGGAATGGCAGCTGCGGTTCCCTGTGTCGTCGAGAGAGCCTCTGGAGCGGACTGGCTTCGGACCCAATTGGCTGCGCCCGCCACGGGCGTGACGACTGTTATTTTCCATTCCGTCGTCTGGCAATACATCTCGCCGCAAGAGCAAGAAAAAATCGTCGGAATTATCGAGGACGCCGGACGGCGCGCGTCCGAGCAATCTCCTTTGGCGTGGCTGAGGATGGAGCCCAACGAGAAGCGCTTTGAAGTTCGCCTTCGAATCTATCCAGGATTTGAAGACCGCGCGATCGCGACCACTCGGCCCCACTCACCTTCGGTCCGCTGGCTACTTGGCCGTGAATAGGCCTCCGGTCACCTGAGGCGCTTGCCGACCACATCACCGGGCGAGAAACGAACGGCCCATCCCGAAACTTCCGAGAGGGGCCGTCTTTCAATGTGCCGCGCCTACATCGCGGCCTGTTGTTCTTCCTCTACTTTGAAATTGACATCGCCGGACCGGGAATCCGATCCCGCTCTCTGCCGCCGGCCATCGCCGCGCGGTTCGCCAGAAATGCGCCGATGAGCAACGCAATAAACTCCCACTCGAGCGAATGGGCCGCCGTCTTGCGTGCACCCTGTGCCTGCTGTATCTCGAGTGAAACGACTTGCGAAACTCGATTGTCCGCATCCGCCGTGCTCAACCCGGTCTCGGAAGAAACCAGCTTTGCAAGATATGCGCGATCTTCAGCAGGCAAGACGGAGAGGCCGCTCCGATCCGAGCCGCATGCTGGAGATGCCAATTCCGGTACCAAGCGCCAGCATTACCAGCGAAAGAGCGGCCGTCACGAAAGCGCCGGCGATCACGCCGGCCCGGGTGACTCGCGGAGCCTTGACCTCGATCTGCACGAGGCCTTAAGGCATTTCATATATCGATCGCGCGTTCATCGCGGCGGTCACCATTTAAACTCCTCCTCATTGGGATACTAGCGACGGTAGCTTGAACAGAAATCGCGCAGCTATAACATGGAAGTCGGTAAGCGAGGTCCACTGTCGCTGTAGTCCACCTGACAATCGACAGAGCGAAGGCCCTCAAAAATCGACCGAAGTCGTTCGACACCAACAAATCTTGCACTTCTTCTTCTCCGGTCGAAAGCGCTCCGAACAGAAATCGCCCTAACCTTCCCCAAATCATAGAGATCCAGATTCCTCATCCAGAGTGAATTGACGACTCCCGATTCTTGCTTTCAGCTGCCGTTATGCCTAAAATTGAAAATGCTTCATGGTCGTCATCCCCGACAACTCAAAAACTTCCGATGCCCGGCGTTTTGCGCTGGGTTTTCGCGTTTTTCGGGTGCCGTGCAGCTGAATCCGACCCACAGGAGACGAGATGATTGACGGGGCTATACCCGAGGGATTGACCTTTGACGACGTGCTGCTTCTACCCGGCAAGAGCTCGGTCCTGCCGGCGCAGGCCGACACGCGCACCTGCCTGTCGCGCAAGATCTCTCTGAACATCCCGATCATCGCCGCCGCGATGGACACGGTAACCGACGGACGCCTGGCGATCGCCATCGCGCGCCAGGGTGGCATCGGCTTTATCCATCGCAACATGCCGATTGATAAGCAGGCCGAGGAAGTTGACCGCGTGAAGCGCTCGGAAAGCGGCATGATCGTCGACCCGGTAACCATCTCGCCCGATATATCCGTCCGCCAGTCGCTCGAGTTCATGAACAAATACAAAGTCTCCGGCCTGCCCGTAACGCGCGGCCAGAGACTGGTTGGCATCCTCACCAATCGCGACCTGCGTTTTGAGCGCAATCTTGATCAGCCCGTCGGCAACATCATGACCAAGGACAACCTGGTCACCGTTCCGGTCGGCACGACTCTCGAAGAAGCCGAAAGAATTCTGCAGCAGCACCGCATCGAAAAATTGCTCGTGGTCGACAAGGATTACAACCTCAAAGGCCTCATCACCGTAAAAGACATTCAGAAGAAAATGGATTTCCCCAACGCCGCCAAGGACGAGCAGGGCCGCTTGCGCGTTGGCGCCGCCATCGGCGCGACCGGTGATTTCCTCGAACGCGCGCAGCAAATGGCCGACGAGAAAGTGGACGTGATCGCGCTCGACACCGCTCACGGTCACACCACGCGCGTGATGGACGCGATCCGCGCTTTGAAAAAGAAACTGCCGGACATGCAGGTTCTGGCAGGAAACGTGGCGACCGCCGAAGCGGCGCACGATCTGATTTCTCTTGGAATCGACGGCTTGAAAGTCGGAATCGGACCGGGCTCGATCTGCACCACGCGCGTCGTCACAGGCGCGGGCGTTCCCCAAATCACAGCGATCGCGGAGTGTTCAAAAGCAGCCAAGGGGAGCGGCATCCCGATTATTGCCGACGGCGGAATCAAATTTTCGGGCGACATAACCAAAGCAATCGCCGCCGGCGCCTCTGCCGTGATGATCGGGAGTCTGTTTGCCGGCACGGAGGAGTCACCCGGGGAGACAATTCTCTATCAAGGGCGCACGTTTAAAAGCTATCGCGGCATGGGATCGCTCGGAGCGATGGAAGCTGGATCGGCAGATCGCTACTCACAGGAATGCGCCGAGCGCGGCAAATCGGTACCAGAGGGAATCGAAGGTCAGGTGCCCTATAAAGGCCCCCTGGCGGGTCTGGTCGACCAACTTGTCGGCGGACTTCGCAGCGGCATGGGCTACTGCGGTGCCGGCACGCTCAAAGAACTTCAGGAGTGCGGCCGCTTCATCCGTATATCCTCGGCAGGCCTGCGCGAAAGCCACGTTCACGACGTGATCATCACGCGCGAAGCGCCCAACTACAGACTCGAATGAGCTGGACTAAGAAGTGGACCCCGGTGATCGCGTGGGCGATCCTGATTTCGCTCTTTTCGACTCATTTATTTACAGCGGAAAACACCGGTCGCTTCATCATTCCCGTTCTTCACTTGCTTTTCCCAAGCGTCTCGCCGGATGGTCTTGGGCGAATGCACTTTTTGATCCGCAAGAGCGCGCATTTCACCGAATACTTTATTTTGAGCTTGCTGATCCTGCGCGGGATTCGCGCCGGCCGAAAGGAAAATCGGCTGGTGTGGGCGGCGATCGCTCTGTTTGCCGTTGCCTGCTACGCCTCGCTTGATGAATTCCACCAAAGCTTTGTGCCCGGCAGAACCGCCGCCGTCACCGATGTGATGATCGATACGATGGGCGGCGCAGTGGCGCAGCTTGTCGCGGGTGCCGCTCTGCTCATTGCCGGTGTCCGCCAGCGCAAGCAAAACGGTTGATCGCTCACTGCGCCAGATGCCGCCTGAAAAAATCGGCCGTTGCGTTATACGCCGCAAGCCAGTTCCGGTGCAGCAGAAAATCGTGAATTTCATCCGGGAAAACCAGTTCTTCATAGTCGACATGTTGCTTCCGAAGCGCCTCGGCGAGTTCCACCATTTGTGAGAATTTTACGTTGCGATCGTCGTCCCCCTGAATCAGCAAAACGGGCGAGCGCCACTTGCTGATTGACGATAACGGCGAAGATTCCCACGCGATTCGAGCCGCGTCGGCCGTCGAAACCGAAGTGCCGGGATTTGCTGGTGTCTGCGACTCGGGATGGTCGCTCACCCAGTCGTGCACTCCTTGCAGGTCCACTCCGGCCGCAAAGACATCCGAGTTCCGCGCCAAAGCCAGCGCCGTCAGATAGCCGCCGTAGCTGCCGCCCCAAATCCCAATCCTGCTGGTATCGACTTCGGATCGATTTCGCAGGTAACTTCCGGCTGCGATCACGTCGTTGTATTCGCTCGCCCCCGTTGGCCCATAATTCAGTGCTTCACGGAAGTTCAACCCGTAGCCGATTCCACTGCGATAGTTCACCGACAGAACGATGAACCCGCGGCTCGCAAGATATTGGTTAAGCGCATAGGCGTTGCTGTAATAGCTCATGTAGTGCCAGCCAAGGAGCATCTGCCGACGTGAGCCGCCGTGCACAAAGACAATCGCAGGACGGCGCGCACCGTCGCTCGCGTTGTGCGGCAGAAAAAGCTGGCCATGGATCTGTGTCCCGTCCGCGGCGGCGAAAATCACCTGTTGCGGCACAACGAGCTGGCTGGCCGGAAAGTCTTTGGGAATCTGATCCGCGGCAAGATCGGTGAGCTGGTTTGCGCCATTGACGATTGCTGGCCTCATGGGCGTGCGTGCGTCGGAATGGAAAACGGCAATCGTCTGGTTGTCACTTGCGAAAACCGGAGAGTTCTCGATCCCGGTCCCGCTCGTGACCTCTACTGGACTGGCGCTGCCGACGGCGACCCTCCACACGTGGCGCCGGTCGGTGTCATTCTGATTCGAGGAGAACACAATGCTCTTGCGGTCCGGGCTGAGCGAGACATCTTCGACTTCGAATTCCCCGGGCGTCATCAAAGTGGCCGTGCCGCCGGAGGCGGGCACCGAATACAGATGCGTCCATCCCTGGCGTTCCCACGGGAACACCAATCGGTCCGCATCTCCCCAGAAAAGCTGGTCCTGCGCCACGACCCCACGAAAAACGCTGCCCTGTCCGTCCGCAGCTTTCCAGATTTCTCGGCCTTTCCCGGTCGCCGCGTCCGCGACGCGAATCGACCATGGCGGACCGATGCGCTCAGGCCGCTCGAGGTCCGGTTCGGGAAGAGTCGGAATCCGCAAGAATGCCATTTCCGAGCTGTCCGGTGACCAGACCGGGTCTTGGTCCTCGTCGGTGCTTGGATCGAGATAAGTGATCGTCTTGGCCGCGAACGAATAGACACCGATGAAACTGTGATCACCGCGCGAGCTGACAAAAGCGAGCGATTGTCCGTCCGGAGACCAGCGCAGAGAACGGCATCGCCCCATCTCATGGATCAGCTGCTGCGCTTTTCCGCTTCCATCGAGATTCGCAAGCCAGATTTCGCCTTGGAGAAGGTATGCAATCGCATCGCCCCTTGGAGAAATGGCGGGACTGTGCCCTTCGGTGATTTTTCGAGGCTCGCCACCGGCGAGCGATATGACGTAAATGTCCTGCTCGACGCCGTCGGCAATCGCCGAGGGATTCGGATTGTCCCTTTGTGTGAACTCGAAGTCGCCCCCGTGCACATAAACCAAAGAGTTCGCGTCAGGTGTGAAGGCGAAATCCCCAATGTCCTGGCCGTCGTCCTGCGAATAGGAAGTGATTTGGCGGGAAATGTTATGGCCGTCTAGCCCCGGCTCTGCAATCCACACGTTCCGTTTTCCGCGGGCGTTAAACTCCCAGGCGAAGCGATTTTTCGCAGGTGCCGCGATCAATTCGGTGGGGAAGGGAGCGCTGAGAACCTGGTCGATCGTGAAAGCCGAGCCGTCGGGCGCTTGCGGCGCACCGGACGTCGCCAGGCCCAGGATCGTCGCCGCACAAATCAACAGACAGCCGGGTGTGAGATAGCGTTTCATCAAGCGCCCTTGGGAAAATATGAGCGCCGATGTTACGTCGGAGAAGGCAAGGGAAGCAAGAATGCCTCAGTGTGCCACTCCTTGCTCGGCCATCATTTCCTCGGCTGTTTTGACGAAATCTCGCACCCGGCGTTCGATTTCGCCTCGTGTGTGGCGAAAATGCAACAGCTGTTGATCGCGCGATTCGCTGGGGTTCTCCGGTTCCGGAATGTCCCACCGCACGATGTGAAACGCAAAAGGGAAGACGGGGTACCGTTCCTTCGACATATCGCAAATCGACACGACAAACGCGAAGCCTTCTTTGAGGGCCTCGGCCGTATCTTTTATGTGCTGCGTCGTGATGTCGATTCCGACGTCGCGCATCACCTCGACCGCGAGCGGATTGACCGGTGCGGCGTCGACTCCCGCACTCGCACAGATGAATTCGTCGCCAGCGACGTGATGCAGGAAGCCTTCCGCCATGGCTCCGCGCACCGGGCTCTCGGTGCAGAGAAAAAGGACTTTCGTTTTCTTTTCCATGATTTCTTCCCCCGTCAATCGCGCTCACCCGGATCGACCAACGAGCCTAGGCTGCGCCAATGTGCGTCCAGGCAAAATCGGGATTCTCCCTAGGCCGAGAGCATGGTTGATGTAGGTGCCCGTAGAGCGCCAGAACAGACAACTTGCAAACAGATGCCGCCCCGCGAGCTGCAGCCTCCCGGCGCGGCGTTTGCGGGCTATCGTCAATGGGCCTTCTGCAGTTCTTCCATCGAAACGTCCTTGATATGCGTGGCGATGTACCACTTGTAGCCGAACGGGTCCAGAATTCCGGCATTGCGATCGCCGTAGAACTGGTCAGCAGGTTCGCGTTCGGTCTTTGCACCAGCCGCAAGCGCGCTCTTGTAGACCGCGTCGCAATCTTCGACGTAAATGTGCATGCTGACGGGCGAACCGCCGTAATGCTCAGGCGCGTGCGCGTGGATTTCGGGATGTTCATCCGCCATCATGATGCAGCAATCGCCGATTTCAAGTTCCGCGTGGCCAATGCGCCCGTCGGGACGCGGCATGCGAAGGCGCTCCTTCGCGCCGAATATCGTTTTGTAGAACTCAATCGCGCCCGCGCAGTTCCCGAGGATCAAATACGGCTGGACTCGCTGATATCCATCCGGAATTGGTTTGACATTCGTCATATGGTTCTCCTTTGCGAGGGCGATTATGCATGCTGCCGGTGTGCCTGGATTGTAAGAATTTGACCCGCGGCGGGTCTAGGCGATCGGTACGTGATTCAGATGCGACGTGGCGCGTTTCAAGTATTCATTTGGCGTGACGCCGGAAAACGCGCGGAAATCATGGATGAAATGCGCTTGGTCGTAATAGCCGCAATCGAGAGCGACTTGCGCCCACTCGGCTCCTTTTGTGCCGTGAACGCTCTGTAGTACGCGTTGAAATCGGCGAACGCGGCAAAAGGTTTTTGGCGTCAAGCCGATTTGATCGTGGAACAGTTCGATGAAGCGGCGCTGGCTCAATCCGGTTTGATCCACCACTCGGGCGATGGCAGCCATGTGCGGCGCGCGGCAAAACTCCCGTCTGCCGGCCGCCACCGCTGCGTGCAATGCGAGCGGCCGTTTCAACCTCTCAAGCAAGTCCCGTTCGGCCACGGCAAACATCTCGTGCGCACTCCGAGCATCAAGCAGGTGTTGGCGCATCCGGCCGACGCTTGCGCCCCAAAAACAATCCAGGGGAACCGCGAGGTTCCGAGTCTCGCAGGCAGGCTCGCGGAAAAAGGGAAAAGCACCACCGGGATGAAACGCAATGCCAAACGTCCGCTCTTGCTGATCCGTATCAATGACGAAGCCTTCGGTTCGCGCACCGGAAAAAACTGCATTGCCGTAGGATGAGTGTCGGCCGATATTCTCCGGGTCGTAGATCCGTATGGAATCGTCGCGAAGCGTAAAAATGACGCACGGTTCGCCGCTCGGCATCAGACGTTCTTTCTTGTGCGCTTGCTGTTCGCCCTTCCAATACCAGAAGCATTTTACGAACGCGGATAGCGGGGCGCCCGGGGTGTGGAGACGGGAAGGCATGGTTCTCGGCCGATTATAGCGCCTGCAACAATGTCTCGGGAAAGACGGCGAGCGGTTTGAGTCTCTGAAAGCCGCGAGGCGGCCGCCCAAACGGCGACCGCTTCGCGCCTTGAATTTCAAGGTCGGGTTTAGTGCCGCTCCCACTCGGTTTCGGGTGTGAACGAAACACCGCGCAGGACTTCGCCGAAACCTGCCGCCTTGATCGCAAAGAATCGTTCGTTGCTTGCAGATGTGGCGTCTGTGTTGTCCTTCACGTCGGTGATCACGACGAGCTTGTTCGGATCGGCTCCCGTGTCGCCACCGCCGCTCACCGTTGAGGTGATCCCCCAGATCGTCACCAGGCCGTGTTCGTCGACGTGACCGGTGATATTGCGAAGTCCGTCTGTCGCTGGTGACCACGGGAGATTGGTTGCGGAGTTCGTGCCCGTCGGATAGCCGTGCACCGTGTAAGCCGTGCCCAGCCCGAGCCCGTTTGTAAGCGTGTAAGCAAGCTTCCAGGTGTTCGACGTCGAATCAAAGACCCACTTCTGAAGGCCCGCGGTGGTTTGCGCCGCCGCATGCGTGTAAAGATCAGTACCTCCTGCGTAGCCATCACCTTCGTCAGCTACGTAGACCGTGTTTGCATCGGCGAACCAAAGTCCGAACGGATACACCGTAGCCTGCTGGACTTTGTTGCCGATCGCGTTGAAGCCGGCAAGTACGCACATGTTGGTCGGCGTGCCGGTCGTCGGGTCCAAGGCCAACGGCATCTTGGGAAGAGTTGCGTTCGCGGCCGGAAGGCCAGCACCCTTTGGGCAGGCCGTGCCGGTGGTATCGACGAAGTAGACAGTGTTAATGCCGTTGCTGCCGCTGCCTTTGGTGAAGTAGAGAACGTTGTTGAAGATCGTCTCGCCACGGAAATTGTCGTCTTTGCCGAGCTTGTCTGCCTTCTCGCTCACCTGGGTTACCGAGAAATTTGCCACCGGCGTCGGTGTTCCGGGCGCCTGCTGCGATTCGGGCAGAAGGGAAGGCGTGATGAACTGCGCTCCCGCACCGAGGACAACACCTTCCGGCTGAGGGTTGGCGCCGTTGCCGGCATTCCCCGCCGTGTAGTAGTAGTTGGCACCATCCGAGTTGTTCAGTATTGCCGAGCGGCCGTTGTTTCCGCTGTAGGCGTTGGTCTTGGTAAAGTGGAAATGGCCGAAAGCATCGAGCACAGCAACCGCGCGGTAAACGTTCTGACCGACCGGATTGGTTACGTCGACGACCCCAGGCGTATTGGAATTCGAGACGTCAAGCGCATCGATCGGCGCGACGTAACCCATGAAGGTGAGGAACTTGCCGTCGGTCGAAAGGTGCAGAGCAATTTCAGATTTCGAGCTGAAGCTGGTCACGAGCTGATCGCTTGTTGACGTGATTCCGTGCTGCGAACTGTTTGGCACTTCAAGCGAATTGATCGGAAAGCCGAATGGTGTGATCTGATCGAGGAAAATTTTTGAGGTGATGCCGAAGCTGGAGTCGTAGACATCGTTGTTAAACACCGTTGGATACGTGCCGTTGTCGGGCGCGCCGGTCGATGCGCCGCAGCCGCCCGTCGTCGAAGCGCAACCGGGAGGAAGGATTTCTCCGACCGTGACGTTGCTGGCCTTGTTGTCATACACGCTGCGGCTCACAACGAGATTTCCCGGAAAAAATACAGGAAATTGCACGCGGCGATCGTGATCCCGGTCCTTGTCGTCTCTGCCGAAATCGTCTGCCAGGGCTACCAGACTTCCTGCGAGCGCAAGTGCCGACGCTGCTGCCAAGGCGCGCCGTGAAAACGCGCCAAAGCCCTTCTTGTTGACTAAGAATGCCGCCATTCGAGAATCCTCCAATTGTGAGTGCTGAGTTAAAAGAACTGCGCGCGCGGCCGCATGAGTGCACACGCCCGACAGACCTTCGCCTCTGCGTGTTAAAGGTTTGTTACTGCGCAGTAGTTTGTCGGTGATGTGTTGCTGAAGGCTGTCTGAAGGGCGTTCCAGTACTTCCATGGCAGGACAAAACGTGGTCGGGACGCGAGAAATCGTGCGATACTTCGCGGAACACAACCCAGCGCAAGACGTCCAACCCGGCCAGGCGATTTTATCTGGAAGTGGCGTCGTGCACAGCAGCCCGAAACGGTCTTACGCCTTCGAAGAACGCCGCAGGTCCACCCGTTACACGGTTGGCCTGCGCATGGAAATTTGGCCCGAATCCGCAGAGCGGTCGCCTGATCCTACGTTTGTCCTGACACGCGACATTTCAATGGGCGGGGTCTATTTTTTGAGCGAGATCCGCCGAAACATCAACTCCAAAATGAATTTCGCCGTCATGTTTCTTCGCGAATTCACCGGCGAGGGTTCGGACTTGATCACGGGGATCGCACGCGTGGTTCGTTGCGATCTTCTGCGATCGGTCCCGTACACTCCGTTCGGTATCGCATTGGCGATCGAGCAGACGAGGCACCTCGAAGAAGGATAGTTCCGCTCCCGCTGTCGCATGGAACCCGTGATATTTCTGCCCGACATTTCTGCCCGCTTGCGTCCTTTCCGTGCCCCATCTATCATCTCGTGCGACGCTGCTCCGAACGGGGCTCCGGATCGCAGTCACACCTCGGAGGGAAAATGAAATACGTCGCGCTGCTGCTGATTTTGGCAAGCGCCCAGGTGGCTTCGGCCCAGGATTGGGCCAAGGCCAAACTGGCGCAATCACCCCGCCATCGCGAATGGGTCACCGTCAAGCACGGCAATCGGTCGGTCGAAACTTTCGTTGCATACCCGCAATCGAGCACGAAGACGCCCGCCGTCCTGGTAATTCACGAGATTTTCGGAATGACCGATTGGGTCCAGGATCTCTCTGACCAAATCGCCGCTGCCGGATACATCGCCGTTGCGCCCGATTTGCTTTCGGGCATGGGGCCTCAGGGCGGCCGCAGCACGTCCATGGATCAGAGCGCCGCGATGGAAGCGGTCGGCCATCTCGATCCCGATCAAATCACAGCCGATCTCACGGCTGCCGCCGACTACGCCAACAAAATTCCTTCTTCCAACGGCAAGCTCTTCCTAGTCGGCTTCTGTTGGGGCGGGGGACAGAGCTTCCGCTTTGCGACAAACCGGAAAGATCTGTCTGCTGCGTTTGTGTTTTATGGCCCTCCGCCCGACAAAGATGCCATGGCGCGAATCACTGCCCCGGTCTTCGGCTTTTACGGAGGGAACGATATGCGCATCGGCGCGACGATTCCAGACGCCGTGAGCAACATGAAGGCTGCCGGAAAAACGTATGAGCCAGTGACATATGACGGCGCTGGCCACGGCTTCATGCGCGGAGGCGAAGATCCTTCGGGCACGGCGGGTGACAAAAAAGGGCGCGACGACGCATGGGTGCGCCTCAAACAGCTGTTGGCAAGCCACTAGTCGGGTGGGATGAGCAAATTTTGGCAATGGCGTTTCGCTTCTCTCGCTCGAGCGCAAGCGCCATTGCCAAGCCCGCAAGTTTTTTCCTTCCTTTCCTAGGCGGTGAAGTACTCGATAACCGCGGAAATACGTGAGTCACTTGCCCTCCATTTGATTGGTTTTTGCGGAAGATACCGACCCGAAAATAACAACGCCAGTTTGCACACCCCTACGTAGTTGCACCGTAGAGCAATTCGGTTCATTCCCGCTATTCATCTTGCAGACGGCGCGCAATCGCCCGGTGTTGATCTCCGGAGCG
>Ga0210401_10001452_pt1 | contig 27485 bp, 24 predicted proteins | sample IncBWH32MmetaG_FD_150866 | JGI IMG/M metagenome (GOLD analysis project Ga0210401, IMG submission 150866) | Forest soil microbial communities from Barre Woods Harvard Forest LTER site, Petersham, Massachusetts, United States - Inc-BW-H-32-M | ecosystem: Environmental > Terrestrial > Soil >...
TGTTAGATGGCGTACTTACTATAGAAGAAACAAAACCTACATTTTTAGCAGCTTGTTCAACCTCTTGTGCTATAAAACCAGAGTGTACCAAAGCCATTGAAGCAGTAAAATCCATTCCTTTTTTATGTGCCGCTTTTGCACTATCAGGCATATTTTGTATGATAAAATCATCTAACTTTTTTGTATCAAAATTATATGTAACCGGACGAAGTTTTTTAATAAACGCCAAGCCTTTTACATTTTCGGTTACGTTAGTTTTAAAACGTCCGTCAGAGCCACTATAAGTAGCGCCAGTAACAATATTTACAGAAAGCAAACTAGCATTTCCAATATATGCCTTGTTACTTGTAAGTGCTGTTGCACCATATCCAATTGCCGTTGAATTAGTATAATCTCCATTTTCCGAAGCGTTGCTTCCTATAAATGTGTTTTCGCTATTAGTTCCATTGCCACTAGTTGGACCTGCCTTGTAACCTAAATACGTGTTATCACCACCCGTTGTATTATATTCTCCTGCTTGATGACCTACAGCAGTATTATCAGAATTAGTTGTGCTTAATAATAAAGCTTCATAACCCATAGCGGTATTATATGATCCTGTTGTTGTTGTAAGTGCCCCATGACCAAACGCTGAATTTGAGCTGCCTGTTGAAGCTTTAAGCGCCTGATAACCAAATGCGTTATTATCACTGCCAGTGCTATTGTTAAGTAATGCTTGATACCCAATTGCATTATTACCTGAACCACTTGTATTAACATTAAGAGCTTGGTAACCAAATGCACTGTTATATGAAGCTGTGTTACTATAAAGTGCTTGGTCTCCAAAAGCCACATTATAATTACCAGTTGAGTTTGTAAAAAGTGTTTGATAACCAAAGGCATTATTGTTAGTGCCAGTTGTATTGTTATAGAGTGCTTGATAACTAAAAGCACTGTTAGGTGTACCCGATGAATTTTTATAAAGTGCCTTATAACCAAAAGCACTATTATTTGAAGCTGTATTAGTATATAATGCATTGTCTCCAAAAGCAGCATTAAAGCTACCTGTTGAGTTTGTATAAAGTGTTTGGTAGCCAAAGGCATTATTATTAGTACCTGATGTGTTATTAAGGAGTGCATCATAACCAAAAGCATCATTATAAGAGGCTGTATTGTTATACATTGCAAAAGTACCAAAAGCACTATTATATCCGCCAGACACATTGAGATTTAGTGCCCCATAACCAACAGTTGAATTATAATTGCCTGTTGTATTCGAAATTAAAGCAGCTGACCCCACGGCAACATTATTGCTACCACTATTATTAGTCTCTCCTGCATCTACACCAATAAATGTATTGTCAGTACCAGTATTAGTATGACTTCCGGAATTAGAACCTAAAAAAGTATTTTGATTACTTGAAGATGAGAGGTAGTACCCACTTTGAAATCCTAAAGCAGTATTGGAATAACCTGAAGTATTATTATATCCTGAGGAATAACCTAAAAAAGTATTTTGATAACCTGAATTGTTATTGTATCCTGAATTATAACCAATAAAAGTACTATTACTAACTGCATTATTAAACCCTGCATTAGAGCCAATAATTGTATTTTGTCCCTGTGTAGAGTTATGATAGCCCGCACTTGTACCTAAAAAAGTATTATCGGTACCTGAAGTATTATTAAGCCCGGCATTGGTTCCTAAAAAAGAACAATTTGCACCTGTACTACTGGGGCCAGCATTTACACCCACAAGAATGCTTGAGCTTTCACCATTTTGCCATAATACATAATTATAATTTATTTGATATCCTGTTGTATTATCATTGCCCGCACTAATATCACCGGCACAATAAACACTACCATCAGGATAAAGATCATTATTTATGTACACATCACCAGTATTTGTATTAATGATATCAAGTGTAAGGCCATTATAGCCCCAGTTTTGACTAAAACCATTAAGAGTTGTTAATGACAACCCTAATAAAAGAATCATTGTTTTTCTCATAATATAGATTTTTAATTTGCCTACTCACTTTAAGGCTTTTTGGCTAACTCCTTTAATTTAATAGTTTAATTTTTTAGAACTACTAAATCAAAGTTGAAGCTTTTACTTATAAAATAAAAATCTATCTTTTGCAAAACCTTACATATGTAAGATTTCGTAATTTTCTGTAATTAATTTTTATAGTAAATAATAATTGACCTCAATAATATCAAGGCTTTGAAAAAAATCGAAAACAAAAAAAGTTATTAACAAAACAGGTTTTATGTAAGATTTATTAAAATTTACATAAAGCTAAAATTTCTTACATGACACAGATAAAACTTTATCCAATAAAAAAGCCGCTACAAATTTTTGTAGCGGCTTTTTTATTTTAAGCATAAATTATTTATGGTAATATAATAGGATGACTTACTCCATTAATAGTTACTGTTGCATTTAAATCACAGCTTCCATTACTGTAATCAAAAGTACGGGTTGCTTTACCGCTTGGTGTGTAATCAAAAGTACCTTGTATAAAAGGGCGTCTTCCGTTTATATCGCAGTCACCAAAATCACGTACTAATTGGTTGGTAATATTTACGGTAAAGGTTTCTCTGGTAGACCTTGATCCATTTTCATTACCTGTTATTCCAATTCTTGCCATTGGCCAATTAATTGGTGTACTTGCATTAGTATAAACAGTACTTGTATTTAAAAGAGTTTTAACATGATTACAAGACCATGTAACGCTTCCACCTGATGCTTTGGTTATGTTTATGTTGGCTGAAATGCTCCATGTTTCGTTTGTATTGGCAGGGTTAAAACCAACAGAAGTAATATTTTTAATGGTTTTGCTTGTTATGTAACTGCGTTTCCATCAACAACATAATTACTACTGGTAACATCAAGCTCAAAACCCGGGTCGCGATAATGTTTAGCGCCAACTGCTGAGTTTGAATAAGTGTAAACAATGGTACCACTTCTGGTTCTTCCATCTAAACAAGGAGAGTTGCTGCTGTTAAATGTTACCGTAATTATTTTGTTTACCGTATCTCTTGTAACGGTAGCACAGCTTAGACCTAATATTTGGTTTTGACCACCACCTAAACGATACGTGCTAAGATTTGCTGTTGTATTATCTGAGGCCTGTGCTCCCATAGAAACAATGTCGTTTGAAGTGCTTTCCGCTAAATGATTATCACTTGCTCCGGATGTGTCAGTGTCTTGTGGGGCGTCTTTCTTTTTACAAGAAGATACTATGGCTGCACTTGCTATCATTAATCCGGCAAGGGCTAAGGTCAATTTAGTTGTTTTCATGACGTTTAATTTTGGGTTATTTATATCTATGATGCTTAATTTAAGCAAAGGTTTAATGGGGTTTAAAAATAATTTTTGCAAGCCCCTATTTTTTATCTTTGGTTAATCAATTTTTAATCTTTAATTTTCAATTCTCAATAAAAAAATAATGAACATATTACATAACTACGCTTGCGGACAATGGGTTGCCGGAGCAGATAAAGGACAAGAATTATTTAACGCCATTACAGGCGATGTAGTGGCAACAACCAGTAGCAAAGGTTTAGATTTTGCTAAAATGTGTGAGTATGCCAGAACGGTTGGCGGACCAAAACTCCGCAAAATGACCTTTCAAGAGCGCGGCATGATGCTAAAAGCACTTGCCATACATTTACAAAACAAAAAAGAAGATTTTTATAAGGTTAGTTGGGCTACGGGGGCTACACGTGCTGATAGCTGGGTAGACATTGAAGGTGGTATAGGTAATTTATTTACTTACGCATCTTTACGTCGTCAGTTTCCTAACGAAACTTATTGTTATGATGGGGATGTAGCTAAACTAAGTAAAAATAACACCTTTATAGGCCATCATATTTGTGTGCCTAAAGAGGGCGTTGCTATTCATATTAATGCCTTTAATTTTCCGGTTTGGGGCATGTTGGAGAAAGTGGCCGTTAATTGGCTTGCCGGTGTACCTGCTATTGTAAAACCTGCAACAGTTACATCGTTTTTAACCGAAGCAGTTGTTAAAGAAATTATAGCCTCTAAAATTTTACCCGAAGGAGCTTTGCAATTAATTTGCGGTAGCGCTAACGGTATTTTAGATTATGTAATGAATCAGGATGTGGTAACCTTTACGGGCTCTGCCTCTACCGGTAAAATGCTAAAATCACATCCACGTTTGTTAGAAGAGTCTGTTCATTTTAATATGGAAGCTGATTCACTTAACTGTTGTGTGTTAGGGAGTGATGTAACACCAACTATGCCTGAGTTTGATATTTTTATAAAAGAAGTTGTGAGAGAGATTACTACCAAAGCGGGACAAAAATGTACGGCTGTACGTAGAATTATTGTGCCTGAAAAAATGGTAGAAGATGTACACATTGCTTTGGGAAAAAGATTAGCATCTAACATTATTGGTGACCCAAATGTAGAGGGCGTGCGTATGGGCTCACTGGCAGGTAAAGCACAGTTATTAGAAGTAAGAGAAAAAGTAGAGTTATTAAGCAAAACGCAAAAAATAATTATCGGCGATTTTGAAAAATTTGAAGTTAAGGGTGCCGATAAAAATAAGGGTGCATTTATGCCGCCTATTATTTTCTTAAACGATAGCCCGTTTAAAAATACTGATTGCCATAGTGTAGAAGCTTTTGGCCCGGTAAGTACATTAATGCCTTATAAAGATTTGGATGAAGCTATAAAGCTTTCTAAAATGGGTAAGGGCTCATTAGTTAGTTCCATCATTACTGCTGATGATAAAATTGCACGTATGTATGTTATTGGTGCAGCTTGCATGCATGGTCGTATTTTGGTGTTGAATGCAGAGTGTGCCAAAGAAAGTACTGGTCATGGCTCTCCAATGCCTATGTTGGTACATGGTGGTCCGGGTAGGGCAGGTGGTGGTGAAGAAATGGGTGGTAAACGAGGTGTGTTTCATTACTTACAACGTACAGCCATTCAAGGTTCGCCAACAACTATTACCGCTGTTTTAAATAACTACCAGCAAGGTGGTAAACAAATAATAAAAGATGTACATCCGTTCCGCCAGTATTTCGAAGATTTAGAGGTAAGCGAAACATTAATTACACATACACACAAAGTAGTTGAAAGTGACCTAGTAAACTTTGCCGAGTTAAGCGGTGATAAATTTTACGCACATCTTCAACCTGACTCTTTAGATGGCACTATTTTTAAACGTACCGTGGCGCATGGTTACTTTGTGTTATCTCGTGCAGCAGGTTTATTTGTTGACCCACCTAAAGGGCCTGTATTATTAAATTATGGCATAGATGAGTGTCGTTTTACCAAGCCAATTTACCCGGGTATGACTATTGGTGTACGTTTTACTTGTAAAGAAAAATTAGAAAACGATAAACCTTTAGCCGCTGCCAATGGTGAAGAAGTTAAAGTGGGTATTGTAAAATGGTTGGTTGATATTTATGATGCCAGCGAGCAATCGGTACGCGATGGTTTAGGCATAGAAGGTGCTACCGGAGATACGGTTGGTATAGCTACTATTTTAACCATGGTGAAGAAAAAGAACCAGAGTTAATACAGATAAAAAACACTTTTTACTATTTTAGTTAGAATGGGCTACAAGATTCTTACACAGATAAAAATGTAATGTTAAAAAAAATAGTAAACATAGGTGTTTCAAATCTTAACGACGAAAATCTAAATCGAAAAATTAGGATTAGTAACCTTATTGCTATCATTACCATAGTAATAATGTTTGGGTTTATTCCCGTGTCAATCTATTTAGATGCTGTTGGCATTATAGTTTTAAATTTTTTATTTTTTTTCACATCCTTTTTAAATTTCTTTTTACATTCTAAAAAACACCACCAAAGTGCTTTTTATATTTCATGTTCTTATGGAGTAGTTTTTTTTACGTTTGCTACTGTATTCTATGGTTTAGCCTCTAATCTGCAATTTTTTCAGTTAGTAATGTGTCTTATTGCAATCGTTTTGTTCGAAAGAATGGTTGTTTTAAAAATATATTTAACTCTTGCTATTTCATCTTTTTTTATCCTTGTTCTCTATTTTAAAAACAGATCTGGGTTAATGGTGTTAGATGATGATATGAAAAAGATTCAAGAGATAATTGGTGTCGTTAATTTTTTTATTTTCTTTTTCATCACCATTGTGTTTTTCATATTCTTTAAACAGGATAACCTTTTGTTTCAGAAAGCAATTCTTCACCAAAAAGAAATTATAGAAGAACAGAAAAAAGAAATGGTTGATAGCATTAATTATGCTAAACGAATTCAGTATGCTTTTATGGCGCACGAAAAATTATTGCAGCGTAATTTACCTGAACATTTTATTTTATTTAAACCAAAGGATATAGTAAGCGGAGATTTTTATTGGGCTACAAAAAAAAATAATGCTTTTTATTTGGCTGTATGCGATAGTACAGGGCATGGTGTGCCGGGTGCTTTTATGTGTTTAGTTAATATGAGTTTTTTAAATGAGGCTATTAGTGAAAGAAGTATGTCGGCCCCAAACGAAATTTTAAACCATGTACGTAAGCAGTTAATAGAAAATTTGGGTGGGGGCAATGACGGAATGGATGCTATACTTATGAAATTTGAGAATAACGATAACGGACTTAAAATAGAATATGCTGCTGCTAATAACGAGCCTATTTTAATTAGAAATAATAAAGTAACAGTATTGCCCAAGGATAAAATGCCGGTTGGTAAAGGTGAGAAAACCGAATCGTTTACACTACATACCATTGATGTGCAAAAAGGAGACACATTATATCTGTTAACCGATGGAATAGCCGATCAGTTTGGTGGGCCAAAAGGAAAAAAATTTAAGTTTAAACAATTAGAGGAAATTTTATTGGCAAATCATCATTTACCTATTAAGGAGCAAAAAAATGTGTTTGAAAAAGCATTTAATGATTGGAAAGGCGAATTAGAACAGGTAGATGATATACTGTTAGTAGGAATTAAAATATAACATATACAAACCTTCAGGAAAAATAACATAGCCCCTAAAGCACCGTACTATGCTGTATTTTTTTGCAAAGTTGAGCGTTTATATGAATTTTTTGCCAGCCATGTAAAATAAACGGTAGTTAATAAAATATACCTAAATTTACTATATGAGTGATGTGGCAAAAGAGATAAGTATTTTAAATCCTGAAAAGTGGATTGATAGTTATGCCGACTATTTATACTCGTTTGCTTATAATCGTGTAAGTGATGAAGAAACTGCCAAAGATTTAGTGCAAGAAACATTTCTTTCGGCACTTAAAGCTAGAGACGGTTTTAAGGGTGAGGCTTCAGAAAAAACATGGTTGGTTTCCATTCTAAAAAGAAAAATTATTGATTTATATCGAAAGAATGCTGCGCACCCACAACAATCGTTTGAGGAGAGTGAGCAATATAAAGTCGCCTATAGCCATTATTTTACCGAAACGGGTTTTATAAAAGGAGAATGGAATAAAACTACAGCTCCTAAACCATGGAATGTTTCAGAGAAAAACTCCATAGAGCAAAAAGAGTTTAAACATATACTGGCACAGTGCCTTGGCAAGCTTCCTAAAGTTTGGTCATCAGTTTTTGCTTTAAAATATTTAGAAGAAGAGGAAAGCGAAAATATTTGTAAGGAATTAGATATAACCTCGTCTAACTATTGGGTAATTATACATAGGGCAAAATTGCAAATGCGTGAGTGCCTCGAAAAGAATTGGATAAAAGCATGACCTCTGAAGAAAAAAATATAGCTTATTTCGCTAAAAGCTTTAGCTGGAATTTGTGTTGCAAGCAAGCTACTTATCTTTTGTTAAAAAAGGAAGAGAAACCTTTATCTTTTAAAGAAGAATATGCTTTAAAGTTCCACATGAGTTTTTGTAAATTGTGTAAAGCTTTTAAAAAGCAATCAGAGATGATGAATGAAGCAATTAACAAAAACTTACGACAAATGGTTTTAATGCCTCAATCAGAAAAAGATAATTTAAAAGCATTGATAAACAGTAACTTAGATAATAATTAGCTTTTTTTTAACTTAAAGTGTAAGGAAACAAAATCTCAATCGTCTATATTTACGTAACCATCAAAAATAAAAATAAACCCTAAAAACCAATAAAATGAAAAACAAAAAAACAATTATCGCTGGTTCAATGTTAGCCGGTGCAATGTTAAGCGTATCTGCTTTAACTGCAAACACAAACTTATTTAACTACAATGCTTTAGGAAACGGTTCTGAGGTTCGTTCGGCTATTGAGTTAAATTGTGGTGAGAAAAAAACTGAAACTAAAACTACAACGACTAAAGACACAAAAACTACTACAACTACCGACAAAAAATCAAAAGATGGTAAATGTGGTGAGAAAAAAGCTAAAGACGGCAAATGCGGCGAAGGCAAATGCGGCGAAAAGAAAAACCCTAAATAATTCAATTTAATTATTGATTTATTAGAATATAAAAATCCCGTCTGCAAATTGCGGGCGGGATTTTTTAATTTACGTTAATCATTATAAAATGAAATCCATACAAGGTAAAACAGGCATAGGGTTTAGAAAAGATTTTGCTGAGGAGTTTTTAAACGAAAATATTCTTCAACCAAATTTTATTGAAGTAGCGCCCGAAAACTGGATTGATATGGGTGGTTATTGGAAAAAGATTTTTGATAAAGTAACCGAGCAGTATCCTTTAACCTGTCATGGTTTGTCTTTATCTATTGGTAGTCCTGATGAGTTAGATTGGGATTTCTTAAAAAAATTAAAAGTATTTTTAAAACAATACAACGTTCATATTTATTCCGAACACCTTAGTTACGCTAAATGCGATAACGCACACTTATATGATTTGCTCCCCATTCCGTTTAGAGAAGATGCCGTTAATCATATTGTTGAACGCATAAAAACCGTACAGGATTTTTTAGAACAAAAAATTGCCATTGAAAATGTAAGCTACTATACAGCCGTAGCTGCTGAGATGGATGAACCCACTTTTATATCAAACATTGTTACCGGTGCCGATTGTAATTTGTTATTGGATGTAAACAATGTTTACGTAAACGCTTTTAATCATAAATATGATACTAAGGAATTTATAAAAAAACTACCACTTGATAAAGTTGCTTATATACATATGGCGGGGCATTTGCAAGTAGAAGAAGATTTAATTATTGATACACATGGAGAAAATATAATAAACCCTGTGTTTGATTTGTTTGATTATACAACCCGACTTATAAAACCTGTGCCAGTACTTTTAGAAAGAGATTTTAACTTCCCTGAATTTGATGAATTACAAGGTGAATTAAACCGCCTGCAAAAAATATGTAATAACGTTTGGACACCAAAACATGCTGCTACAAACTAATACTAAAAAAATACAAAGCAAACTGGCCGATTATTGTCGTACGGGTAAACTTACGCTTACTACCGAGGTAAACCAAAAGCATGTGCATCATTACCGCAGGTTGGTTTACAATATTATTGATGATATGCTGCAAAGTGCATTCCCAATTTTTTACGAATATGCTGATACCGAAATATGGGATGAAATAGTAAACACTTTTTTTAGCACTCATGCTTGCCAAACCCCACATGTTTGGAAAGTACCCGGTGAGTTTTACCAATATACCTGCGACAAAAACTTAAAAGAAAAACATAACATACCATTTTTAGAAGATTTGTTATTGTTTGAATGGATTGAATTAGACATTCATACGATGAAGGATGAAGAGTTTCCTGCTTATAAAGTAAAAGGAAACTGGAGTGATGATGTACTGGTTGTTAACCCTGAATATAGAATCCTATCGGTAAAATATCCTGTGCACACAACAGCGCCTATAAATATAGATGTAAATGCACCTGGGCAATATTTTATACTGATTTATAGAGAACCTAAAAAGGGGAGTGTTCAGTTTTTAGATATATCTATTCTTTACGCATTAACGATTGAAAAAATAGAAGAGGAGAAAACTCTTACCGAAATTGTAGATGAACTGCAAAGCATTTTTTCTTTCCCTGATAAGGTTTTTGCGTTAGAGCAAATAATCAATTTCTGTAAAGATTTACAGCAGAAAGATTTTGTGCTTGGTTTTAAAAAATAACCCCCGTATATGAGTGTAAAAAAAATCTATTTGAGTTACACCGACAAAGTCGAAAAACTAAAAGATGTTGTTCCTCCTTTATTATTTCGCTTAATTTTAGCTTATGGCTTTTATAAACCGGCTATGGCTAAATTAAGTGATGTACATGCCATTGGCGATTGGTTTGCCGGTATGAGCATTCCTGCGCCTTATTTTCAGGCTTATTTAGCTACTGCAACCGAATGTTTAGGTGTGTTGTTGCTAACGGTAGGTTTAGGTGTTCGTATTATCTCTATTCCCCTTATTATAACAATGCTGGTAGCTATAAAAACGGTGCATTGGGGCAATGGTTTTGAAGCTGGAGAAAATGGATTTGAAATTCCTTTATACTATATCCTAATGCTTATATCACTTATCTGCACAGGTGCAGGTAAAATAAGTTTAGATTATTTACTTGAAACTAAGTTCTCAAAAAATAATCTAAACTAAAATATCTAAAGCTTAATAAATTGCTGGATACTCTTCTGGATTTGCTTCATTCATTAAATTATAAACTGCATCAAACACATCATCTGCGCTTGGCTTGCTAAAATAATCTCCATCGGTGCCATAAGCGGGGCGGTGTTCTTTAGCCGCAAGGGTTACAGGCTCAGCATCTAAAAACTGATAGCCGCCTTGCACCTCTAACACTTGTTGCATTAAGTAAGCTGATGCTCCGCCCGGTACATCTTCATCTAAAAATAAAACACGGTTTGTTTTCTTAACTGATTCTACAATTTGATGATTAATATCGAACGGTAATAGAGTTTGCACATCAATTAACTCAACCGAAATATTGTGCTCTTGTAGCATTTTAATAGCATCCTGTGCTATACGAATGCAAGAACCATAAGTAACAATAGTTACATCGCTTCCTTCTTGCATTACTTCTGGAATGCCAAGTGGTGTTTTAAACTCGCCAAAATTAATTGGCTGGTTTTCTTTTAAACGATATCCATTTAGGGGTTCAACAACCAAAGCAGGCTCATCGGCTTGTAATAAGGTGTTATAAAAACCAGCAGCTTTAGTCATGTTACGAGGCACACAAATATGTATGCCACGACAAGCACTAATAATCATGCCCATAGGCGAACCGCTATGCCAAACACCTTCTAATCTATGTCCGCGTGTGCGAATTATTACAGGCGCTTTTTGTTTGCCTTTGGTACGCCATTGTACGGTAGCTAAATCGTCGCTCATAATTTGCAGTGCGTAAAGCAAATAATCTAAATATTGTATTTCGGCAATAGGGCGTAGGCCACGCATAGCTAAACCAATTGCCTGCCCCATAATAGTACATTCTCTAATACCGGTATCAAATACACGGTGCTCTCCGTATTTTTTTTGTAAACCTTCTAAACCTTGATTAACGCCGCCAATTTTTCCTGCATCTTCACCAAACACCATTGTTTCAGGATATTTAGTTAGTATAGCATCAAAATTATCGCGCAGAATTTCTCTGCCATCCATTTGCTTTTGCTCATTTCCATATTCAACACTTACGGGAGAAATATGCAAAGCAGAATTAGAATATAAGGTTGAACTATAACGCTCATCATTTTCAATGCGTGCAAGTCCTAACCAATCAGATAATTTATGACGAGTAGTTGAATTTTCGTTTTTAGTTAAACGTAAAACACGTTTAGCTGCCACATGTATGTCTTTACGAATAGGTTCTTTAATAGCCAGCAATTCGTTTTTAATAGCGATTATAAATGAACCCTTGTTACTTGATTCTAATTCAGTAAACAAAGCAGCTACTTCAGCTACTTCTTTCTTAATAGGCTCTAAATATGCTTTCCATGCGGCTGTTTTTGCATTGCTTACAGCAGTTTTAGCATCTTCTTCAATTTTATTTAATTCGGTTTCGGTAGCTAATGCGTTTTGAATTATCCACTCGCGCATTTTTTTTACGCAATCAAAATCGGTTTCCCACTGCAAACGTTCTTTGTCTTTGTATCTTTCGTGTGAACCTGATGTAGAATGCCCCTGTGGTTGTGTTACTTCTTCAACGTGTACTAAAACAGGTACATGTTCTTCACGGCAAATTTTTATAGCTTTTTCATATGTTTCGCATAAGTGAGCATAATCCCAACCTTTGGTCAATAAAATTTCAAAACCTTTTTTATCTTTTGTACGTTGGAAACCTGCTAATGCTTCGCTTATACTCTCTTTGGTAGTTTGGTATTTTTTAGGAACAGATATACCATGCCCATCATCCCAAACACTCATTAGCATAGGCACTTGTAATACGGCAGCAGCATTCATGGCTTCCCAAAAAGGTCCTTCAGATGTTGAAGCATCGCCAATGGTACCAAAAGCTACTTCGTTTCCTTTATTTGATAGATGAGAAAATTCTTTTGTTTGTAAATCTTTATTAATTCTAAAAAAATGAGATGCATAAGCCAAGCCCAATAAACGAGGCATTTGCCCTGCAGTAGGAGAAATATCGGCTGAAGAGTTTTTACGATTTACTAGGTCTAAAAAATTGCCGTGCTCATCTAAAAACGGAGTAGTAAAGTGTCCGCCCATTTGTCTGCCGCCACTCATAGGGTCGTGGTTATCATCAGGATGCCCATATAAACCTGCAAAATATTGTTCAAGCGATAAAGCACCAATAGCCATCATAAAAGTTTGATCGCGATAATAACCACTTCTAAAATCCCCCGGTTTAAAAACCTTAGCCATAGCCATTTGGGCAACCTCTTTACCGTCGCCAAAAATGCCAAACTTGGCTTTGCCCGTCAGCACTTCTTTACGACCCAATAAACTGGTTTGACGGCTTTCGTTTACAATACGAAAATCGTTTAAAACTGCTTGTTTAAATCCTTCAAAACTCAACCCCGTAGAGGCTTTCAAAGCTTCGCTGCTCATGATATAAAATTTTGACTAATATAAATAATTTTAGTCATTAGTCAAGGTGCATTTGTCGAAAACTGTTTGTTACTTTTGCGTTAATGAAAAAACTGACTATTTACCATAACCCGCGCTGCTCTAAAAGCCGAAAAGCCCTTGAAACACTTACCGAAAAGGGTAACGAAGTAAAAATTGTAGAATATTTAAAAACTCCGCTTACCAAAAAAGAATTAAAAAATTTATTGATGAAACTAAACATGAAGCCGCTGGAGGTTATCAGAACGAATGAGGAGGTTTTTAAGAAAAAATTTGCGAATAAAAAGTTTAACGATGATGAGTGGATTCAGATACTAATTGAAAACCCTATTTTATTGCAACGCCCTATTGTGGCTAGTGAATATAAGGCAGAGATTATGCGCGACTAAAACTCGTGCTCGTTCATTTTACGCCACAGCAAATCTTTTAACTGCATAATGTTTTTCTCGGTATGAGATGAGAAGAACATAAACTCAATGGCACTTTTACCTTTCAGGCGTTTTTTAATATCGGCAGTCATTTCTTTTTCTAATTCTGCGTCTAATAAATCGGCTTTCGAGATGGCTAAAACCCTTTGTTTATCGAGCAACTCTGGGTTAAATTGTTTTAACTCGTTTAATAAAATTTTGTACTCGTCAACAATGTCATTAGCATCAGCAGGTACTAAAAATAGTAATACCGAGTTTCTTTCTATATGACGTAAAAAGCGCAAGCCTAATCCTTTGCCTTCGTGTGCGCCTTCAATAATTCCTGGTATATCGGCAACTACAAACGATTTATAATCGCGGTATTTTACAATGCCTAAGTTTGGTACAAGGGTAGTAAAAGGATAGTTTGCAATCTCAGGTTTTGCAGCCGAGATTACAGAAAGTAAAGTTGATTTACCTGCATTAGGAAAGCCAACTAAACCAATATCGGCAAGCACTTTAAGTTCAAGTACTTTCCATTCGTCTTTTCCATCTTCGCCTGGTTGTGCAAAGTGTGGGGTTTGGCGTGTAGGACTTTTAAAATGATGATTGCCTTGTCCGCCACGGCCACCGGGTACTAATATAATTTCTTGTCCGTCTTCCGTAATTTCGCATTCCAATCTTCCGCTTTCAACATCGCGAGCAATGGTTCCCAAGGGTACTTCTAAAATTTCATCTACACCTTGTTTACCGCTACGCAATGCGCTTCCGCCATTTTCGCCTTCTTTAGCAATAATGTGTTTACGGTATTTTAAGTGAAGTAAAGTCCAAAGCTGTTTATTGCCACGTAAAATAATGTGTCCACCACGCCCGCCATCGCCACCATCGGGTCCGCCTTTAGAAGTAAGCTTATCACGATGGAAATGTATAGAGCCACTACCGCCTTTGCCGCTTCTGCAGCATATTTTTACATAATCAATAAAGTTTTTATCCACGGAAGAGAGGTCGTTTTATTTTCTTTTTTTAGAAGATTTTTTGGTTGGTTTTTTAGCAACTACTTTTTTCTTGGCAGGGGCTTTTTTTAGCACCTTAGCTTTTGCTTTTTTAGCTACTACTTTTTTTACTGCCTTTTTTGTTGCAACTTTTTTAACTGATTTTTTTGCAACCGGTTTAGCTACAGCTTTCTTTTTAGGAGCAGCTTTTTTCTTAGCAACAGGTTTCTTTTTTGCAGGGGCTGCTTTTTTAGCAGGTTTAGCAATAGGTTTTTTTTCTATAACAGTTTTCTTTAAAGGCGCTGCTGCTTTATGAGCTTTAACGTCGTTGTTTTTTAAATGCTTAGCCGGTTCATCTTCAACACTAATATCGGCAACGGTAACCATGCCATCATAATAAGGCTTTTTAGCTTGTGTTTTGTTATCAATAGTAGCTACCAATAATTCAAAAATATCTTCGATACTGCCCATGCCATAAACCGAATGGAATTTCTTCTGTTCAGAATAGTATTTTTTTAAGGGAGCAGTTTGGTTGTTGTAATTAAATATACGGCGACGAATAACATTTTCATCTCTATCATCTGCTCTGCCTGAATCAGCTCCACGAAGTAACAAGCGGTGTAATAATTCTTCATCATTAACTTCTAAAGCAACCATCATGCTAATAGGCGCTTTCTTTTTTTCTAATAACTCATCTAAGGCTTTTGCCTGCGCTTGTGTACGAGGGAAACCATCAAAAATAAAACCTTTAGCTTGTGGGTTGGCATCTAATTTGCCACCAATCATAGCAATTACAATTTCATCGCTAACAAGCTCACCTTTATCCATAACCGATTTAGCTTGTAGGCCCAGTGCGGTACTGCGGCTAATTTCATCGCGCAATAAATCTCCGGTAGAAAGATGAATTAAGTTATACTTATCGCACAATTTTTTTGATTGTGTGCCTTTGCCTGCGCCCGGAGGGCCAAATAAAACGATGTTAAGCATGTTGATGAGGTTTACTATTGGTTTTATAATTTACAGTTAAAAATATTATTGAGCTAAAACATAAATGTCTTTCAAATTTCTTCCCAAACCATCATAATCTAAACCATAACCAACCACAAAATCGTTTGGTATCTCCATACAAATATAATCTATTGGTATAGTTTTTTTGTAGGCTAATGGTTTAAATAACAAGGTTGCAGTTTTTATTTGTTTTGCCTTTTTATGCTTTAATAAATCGTGTAATTTTTCTAATGTAGTACCTGTATCTACAATGTCTTCAATAATAACAATGGTACGGTTTTCAACGTCTTCTGTTAAACCAATAATTTCGGTTACCTTACCTGTACTGCTTGTTCCTTCATACGAAGCTAACTTAACAAAGGTTATTTCGCAAGGGAATTTTAGCATTTTAACCAAATCAGCTGCAAAAATAAACGAGCCATTAAGCACAACTAAAAATAGTGGGAAAGAGGCTTTTAAATCGGCGCTAAGGTTGTCTGCAATCTGTGAAACCCTTGTATGTATGGCCTCTGCCGTAATGTAGGGTTTAAATTGCTTGTCGTGTAAGGTTACTAAACTCATAAGATGTGCAAAAATAGCAAAATTAACCAAGTAGAAGCCATCTATAAAGGGAAACCTTACACCTTTATTTTGCGTTCGTAATCTCTTATTAAAAGCGTGTACCAAATTACCCCAACCGAGTAGAGTAAGGCAGTTAGCAGAAATATGTTTACAAACGAAAAGCCTTGCCCAAATAAAATTTGTACCAATAAACCGCTTACAAACCAAGACCCGCTCCAAATGGCTGAAGTAAGGGCGCTTACAATTTCCTGATTTTTCTCTCCAACGTAATTCATTACAATCTCTGTAGTCATAGGTCCGGCCATATTCATTAAGGGTTGGCGCAATAAATAACATACAACAGCAATAACTACCGATATAGAGACATAACTATAATATTGTGTGGTTGCCAAAGCCACCAGAGATACAATGGCTAAAGATTGCGTGGCGGGTACAGCAATTTTATAACCCACATTTCGTTTAATATTAGGCACTAACAAAGCGCCCCATGCCACTAAAAATGCGGCAATTGAGCTTACTACTGAGAAACTGCCTTTATCCATGCCATGTACTTCCTGAAAAAACAGGCTTATAAAAGGGATGGTTAAACCAGCACCAACGGCTATAATTAGGGTTGGTATAAGTGCTTTAATGATAACACCCCAATCGTACTGGGCTAAGCTGTAATTGGTTTTTTCTTTAGGGGTTTCGGACTTAAAATCGCCTTCGTTAATGTTGGCAAGTAGCAGCATTAAAATGCCCATAAAGCCAAGAACAGAGAAGATTATAAGAACCATGCGTTCATTGAACAAATTGGGGTTCAGATAATCTAATAAAGCAATTACAATGCCGCTTACAATGCCGGCAAAGCTCCAGGTGGAGTAACTTAATGCAATAGATGGTGTTTGGTTTTGCTGAGAAGATAAACGTAAAATAAAAGGCAAAATGGGTATTTGAATAAAGGTGAACGATGCACCCCATAGCAGTTGCGATGCATAAATCATGGGTATGTTAGCCTGTTCGGTAAAGTAAATAATGCACAAAGCAAAAAACGGAACGCCTATACACGAGGCGTAAAAAAACGGTTTTACTTTTTTACCTTTAATAAAAACTCCTAAGGGTAAAGCCAATAAAAACACACCTAAAAACCTAAAAGATATAAAGCCTGCTATTTCTTGCTTACTGTAGTGCAGGGTGCTTAAATACAGGGGCAGCATGTTCATAAACGTAGCGTTTACAAGCTGTATAAAAAACTCTGCTATAATTACTAGCAGTATTTGTTTTTCAATAGTACGGTATGGCTGTAAAAAACTAAACATGTTTAATTGGGTGCAAAAATGCAAATATTGTTTGGATGCTGCCAATGCCTTCTTAACTTTGTAGAGATGCAATTGGTGGTTAGCACATTAGCTTTTATGGGAATGCAGGCAGAACAAATAATTCTGTTGGCTCAAAAAAACAACTGGACACTTGAATTCAGCTCTGGCATGCCTTATCGCGAAGACATGGAGCAGTTTTTTTTAGATGCACCCATTAAAAAGTTTGCTCACAATTATTTCCCCGCACCAAAAATTCCTTTTGTTTTAAACCTGGCAAGCTCAAACGATGAGATAAGAAATATATCTATAGCCCATTGTATAAATGGTTTAGAGCTTAGTAAAAAAGCAGGCGCTCCATTCTTTTCGGCACATGCAGGTTTTTGTGTAGATCCAAACCCTAGTGAGTTGGGTAGGAAATTAGTTCTCTCACATTCTTTCGATAGAAAAAAACATTGGCAACTTTTTATACAATCATTAAAAATTGTAGCCGATAAAGCACAAACTTTAGGCTTAAACTTTTTAATAGAAAATAATGTACTTGCTGCTGTAAATGTGCATCCCGATGGAAGCAACCCTTTGTTTTGTTGCGATGCGGATGAGATGTTATTAATGCTAAAAGAAGCCAATCATCCGAACTTGGGTTTATTAATAGATACAGCTCACTTAAAAGTATCTGCTAACACCTTGAAGTTTAATGCGGATGAGGCGGTGAAAAAAATAGCAAAAAATATTTTGTGTGTTCATCATAGCGATAATGATGGAACTTTTGATACCAATGAAAAACTAACAGATGCTTATTGGTTTTTATCCCACATGAAAGATTTTGCCAATATTATGCATGTGCTTGAAGTAAAAAAACTTACCGAAGAAGAAACTAAACATCAACTAAAAATTTTACAAAGCTGATTATGTTTACCGATTTACAAAAAAAAGTAGTAGTAATTACAGGAGGCTGCGGCTTGTTAGGCAAAACATTTGTTAAAGCGGTACTTGATAATAAGGGCATTGCAGTGGCTGCCGATATAAATGCTGAACAATTAGAGAAATTAAAAGCTGAAATAAACTCATCCGATTTATTTACGATTGTATTAGATATAACTTCCGAGACTTCTATTAAATCAGCTATAGATGGTATCCAAAAAAAATACGGTAAAATAGATACTTTGGTAAACAACGCCTATCCACGCAATAAAAATTATGGCAATGATTTAGAGAAAGTTACTTATAAAGATTTTTGCGAAAACACTGACTTACATTTAGGTGGTTACTTTTTATGCATGCAACAGTTTGCTTTGTTTTTTAAACAACAAGGGCATGGCAATGTTATTAGTATGTCATCAATTTACGGTGTTATGCCGCCACGCTTTGAAGTGTATGAAAATGCTGGTTTTACTATGCCGGTAGAGTATGCTGCTATTAAATCAGGTGTTATACATTTAACAAAATATTTTGCCAAATATTATAAAGGAAAAAACATTCGTTTTAACTGTATAAGTCCTGGTGGTATTTTAAATAATCAAGACGAGAATTTTTTAAGAAAATATAACAATTTAAGTTTAAATAAAGGAATGCTTGATAGGGAGGATATGGCAGGCACGATGTTATTCCTTATTTCTGAGGCTTCTCAATATATAAACGGACAAAATATTGTGGTTGATGATGGCTTTAGTTTATAACAAAAACTAAACATTTTTTAAAGACTTTTTAGCGGCTGGTTTCTACGTAAAATTTTATTGTATATTCGCCAAGCGTGGGTAAAAACTTAGTTATCATACCAACTTATAACGAAAAAGAAAACATCCAAAAGATGGTTGAAAAAGTATTTTCGTTAAAGCCCGATTTTGATTTGCTGATTATTGATGATGGTTCTCCGGATGGAACTGCCGAAATAGTAAAAACGCTTCAACAAAAATATACCGATAAACTTCATTTATTACAAAGACAAGGCAAGCAGGGTTTAGGAACTGCTTATATTGTAGGCTTTAAATGGGCTATTGAAAAAAAATACGATTACATTTTTGAAATGGATTGTGATTTTTCTCATGACCCCGATGATTTACCCCGTTTACTACATGCATGCGAAAATGGTGCAGATGTTGCAGTAGGGTCTCGTTACTGCAAAGGGGGCAAAGTAAAAAACTGGCCTGTTGGTAGAATATTGATGAGTTATTTTGCATCAGTATATGTGCGTTTAATTTTATGGATAAACATACGCGATACTACTGCGGGTTTTAAATGCTATAAGCGCCATGTATTGGAAACGATAAATCTTGATAGCATAAAATTTATGGGATATGCATTTCAGATAGAAATGAAATATGCCTCGCTTAAAAAAGGGTTTAAAATTGTAGAAGTACCTATAACTTTTATTGATAGGGTAGAAGGTGTTTCTAAAATGAGTAGCAAAATTTTTGAAGAAGCGTTTATTGGCGTTATTCAAATGCGTTTTGCAAAAAGATAATTCTCAAATTTTTGAGAAAATAATTTTTCAATTCAAAAATAAATCACATATTTGTAACAAGTTTTAGAATTATCTGCATTTCAAATTTCCACGCAGAAATAAAACACCCAAAATTTTAATGCAATTTTTAATTAAAAATCAAAATGTATGTTTAATGCCTTAGAGCTTTCTGAAAAGCCTTTATCCGACCTTAAAGAAATTATTAAGTTATTGGGTGCCAAGCCTGACGGAACAAAAAAGCCCGATTTAGTCACGCAAATTATAGAGTTACAAGCTACTCAGCCTGAAAAAATTGATGGCATTAAGCGCGAACTTAAACATAAACACGCAGCAGCAGGAACTGAAGAGCCTAAGGCAGAAAAGGGAAAACGTCCACGCAAAGTTAAGTTAGACCTTTTACCCGAGGAAAATAAAACAGAATCGGTTGCTGATGAGTCTTTTTCAGTTGAAGAATCAGTTGTTCAGGTGCCTGTTGAGCCAACTGCTCCAACAGAATCAACAACACCGGTAGCAGAAAAACCAAATGAAACTCATCAACCAAAACCGATACAAAATCAAAATAGCGCTCCTCAGCAAAATAGACCACAACATAATCAACAACAAGGGCAACAAGGTCAACCACAACAAAACAGGCCGCAGCATAATCCAAATCAGCAACAAGGCCAGCCGCAACAACAACGTCCACAACAAAACCCAAATCAGCAACAACAACCTAATCAGGTTCATCAAAATAACAACCCCAACAATCCTCAACAAAATAACCAGGGGCAACAACCAAATCCACAGCAACAGCAACAACAAAGAAAAGAAGACCTATATAACTTTGATGGTATTGTAAATGTTGAAGGTGTTTTAGAAACCATGCCCGATGGTTATGGTTTTTTACGTTCAGCAGATTATAATTATTTAAGTTCTCCTGATGATGTATATGTATCTCAATCGCAAATAAAATTATTTGGTTTAAAAACGGGCGATACCGTAACAGGAACTGTTCGTCCGCCAAAAGAAGGTGAAAAATATTTTCCTTTAGTAAAAGTAGATCAAATAAATGGCCGTGACCCTGCTTGGGTACGTGATAGAGTGCCTTTTGATTATTTAACCCCATTATTTCCTTACGAAAAATTTAAATTAACAGGTCATCCGCAAGAAACACTTTCATCGCGTGTGATGGATTTATTCTGTCCAATTGGTAAAGGACAACGTGGTTTAATTGTAGCGCAACCAAAAACAGGTAAAACCGTTTTATTAAAAGAAGTAGCTAACGCTATTGCGCACAATCACCCAGAAGCTTATTTAATTATATTATTAATAGATGAACGCCCGGAAGAGGTAACCGATATGGCACGTAGCGTAAAAGCTGAGGTGGTATCATCTACCTTTGATGAGCCTGCTGAAAAACATGTGCGCATTGCTAACACCGTGCTTGAAAAAGCAAAGCGTATGGTTGAGTGCGGACATGATGTGGTTATTCTGTTGGATTCTATTACGCGTTTAGCAAGGGCTTACAATACAGTAGCACCTGCATCGGGTAAGGTTTTAACGGGTGGGGTAGATGCAAGTGCTTTACACAAACCAAAACGTTTTTTTGGTGCAGCTCGTAAAATAGAAAACGGAGGCTCACTTACTATATTAGCTACTGCTTTAATTGATACCGGCTCTAAAATGGATGAGGTAATTTTTGAAGAGTTTAAAGGAACCGGTAATATGGAAATGCAATTAGATAGAAAAATTGCTAATAAACGCATTTACCCTGCTATTGACTTAACAGCTTCATCAACACGTAGAGATGATTTATTAATTGATGCAAACAGCTTGCAACGTATATGGGTGTTGCGTAAACATTTAAGCGATATGACTCCGGTTGAGGCTATGGAATTTTTACGTAGCCACATTAAAGGAACAAAATCTAACGAAGAGTTTTTAGTTAGCATGAACGGTTAATTTTTTATTGAACATGTTAAAGCCAAGACCCCTTTTATTTGCCCTTGTTTATTGTGTAATAGTTATAGCGTTTAAACTATTTGTATTTAATAGCGGCATGCAAATGACTAAGCTGGGCATGTACTCGCATATTTTATCCTTATTATTTATGTCGCCTTTTATTTTACTGCTGGTTTTTTTAGCACGTAAACAATTGGGAGGAGAAATTGCAGGTAAAGTAGCTCTTATACAGGGCTTAACTTTTGTACTAATAGCATCGGTTGTTTTATCCATCTTTAATTATATTTTCTTTGAGCAGGCATTGGGTAGCTACATTGCTAACTACATACAAACCGAAGGACCAAAAAGCATTTTAGCAGAAGCTGCTAAAAATGGAAAAACCGTTAGTCCTGCCGAAGTAGATAAAATGGTTAAGGGCGGCATAGAAGATTTATCAGCATTTAAAGACACAACCTCTAAACTATTTAGTATGCTAATGTTTGGCATATTTTCATCCTTTGTAACATCTATATTTTTAAAACGTGGTGCCAATGCCTGATAAAAAAACCGTTTTAGTTACAGGTGGTGCAGGCTATATAGGCTCGCACACCATCATTGAGCTATTAGCTAACGATAATTACCATGTAATTTCGGTTGATGGGTTTTTAAATTCATCTCCAAAATCTTACGCACAAATACAACAAATTACAGGCAAGCAGTTTAAAACCTATGATGTTGATTTGTGCAACGAAACAGCGTTTGATAAAATTTTTATCGAAAATAAAATTGACGGCGTTATACATTTTGCAGCCTTTAAAGCTGTGGGTGAATCAGTAGAACACCCCCTAAAATATTATCACAACAACATTGCCTCTTTAGTTAACTTACTTACTTTGTGCGAGAAACATAAAGTAAACAATGTAATTTTTTCATCATCTTGTTCGGTTTACGGTAATGTGCAAAAACTTCCGGTTGATGAAAATACAGTGGTTCCAAAAGCAGAATCGCCTTACGCATACACCAAACAAATTGGCGAAAGCATGTTGGCTGATTTTTGCAAACAACACACCTCATTTAATGCTATTGCTTTACGTTATTTTAATCCGGTTGGTGCGCATGTATCAGCTAAAATAGGCGAGTGGCCAATTGGCAAACCCAATAACTTAGTACCACTTATTACAGGTACTGCTATTGGCAAATATCCTCAGCTTACCGTATTAGGTGGCGATTATCCCACGCGCGATGGTACTTGTATCAGAGATTATATTCATGTTACTGATATTGCAAATGCCCATGTTTTAGCATTAGATTATTTGTTGCAGCATAAAAATAAAAGCAATTATGATGTTTTTAATTTAGGTAGCGGTAACGGCGTATCTGTATTAGAGGCCATTGCAGCTTTCGAAAAAGTATCGGGTAAAAAATTAAACTACAAAATTGGCGACCGCCGTGCGGGAGATGTTATAGCTGTATATTCTGATAGCAGTAAAGTGCAAAACGCTTTTGGGTGGAAATGTGAACACAACATCATCAGCATGATGAAAACCGCCTGGGAGTGGGAAGTTTACCGTACCCAAAACAATTTCTAACATAATTTATTTCATTTTTTTGCTTCGCTTATTGATTAAATAAAACGGTGGAAACTGTTTTTAAAAATCATAAAAATTTTCTACCTTCAATTTTCAAATTGTAATAAACATGACAGTACAAATCATAATGACTGAGTTAAAAGCCAAAGGCAACGACGGTGTAAAAAAAATATTTTTAAAGCACGGCATATTAGAGCCATTTTTTGGTGTAAAAATTGAACACCTAAAGGTGATTCAAAAAAAAATCAAGAAAGATTATCAATTAGCTAAAGACCTATATGCTACGGGTAATGCTGATGCCATGTATTTGGCAGGCTTAATTGCCGATGAAGATAAAATGACCAAAAAAGATTTGTCGCTTTGGGTTTCGCAAGCACAATCTACCAATATAAGCGACTATACAGTGCCCTGGATAGCGGCCGAAAGTCAGTATGGCTATGAGCTTGCTATGGAGTGGATAGATTCGAAAAAAGATTTTATTGCAGCTGCGGGTTGGGCAACCTTATCAAACCTTGTAGCTATAAAACCCGATGCAGATTTGGATATTGCAGCTCTAAAAAAACTACTCGCTCGAGTTGAAACTATTATACACAAAGCACCTGATAATGTACGCGGAAAAATGAATGGCTTTATAATTGCCCTAGGCACTTACGTACCAGCTTTAACTACCGATGCCCTTAATGCTGCAAAAAAAATTGGTGTGGTAACCATTATAAAAGAAGGCACTGCATGCAAAACCCCAGATGCGGCCACTTATATAAACAAAGCAAAAACTAAAAACACACTGGGCAAAAAAAAGAAAATGGCTCGTTGTTAACTTATTTTTTCTAACAAAAAAAATACGGGTAACCTAACTAAATCATTTTACATCTTTTATAAAACGTACACATTATTACATTAACAAATAATCATGACACCATAAATAAGTGTCTGACCATTGTAAAATAAAGTTAAATCTTTAAAATGCAATTACCTTAACTTATAATAACTCCTATCTTTAAGTACATGGGAATTAAAGTGGACGGGAAAATAAAATATACAGGCTTATTTATTATTGCGCTTTCATTGCTTAATGTAATTTTAATTATATATGCCATTACTCGCTAAAAACCAGTATAGCCTTTTCTTCTTAATTGTAATAAAGTGAGAATGCCGCTTGTGCACTGTGCCATTTAATTATTGAGTATCTTTGTGCCGAGATGGATATCAAGAAGGAGCAGAAGAACAAAAAAATACGTATAGCAATTATTCTGTTTTGCATGTTGTTTTCAACTTTACTAATTTACCTTATGCTTAAGTAGCTGGCATAAAACAAACTTAGACTAACACTCCGCATTTGAAAACTTTGCTTGCTTAGGTGTTTACTAATTTATTTATCGTATAACTTTAGTATATGATAAGTATAAAAAAAATAGAAAATAATAAAAAACTACGTGTAGCACTTATTGTTTTTTTTGCAACTGTATCAGTTATACAATTGTACTTAATGATTGTAGCACCTAACTAACCTGTGTGGCCTTTTCACGTAAAAGAGGCATCCTAAACATTACTGAAAAAAAATTTGCTTATTTTTAAAAAGTAACTACATTTGCAGTCCTAAAAAGCGAAAGTAGCTCAGTTGGTAGAGCGTAACCTTGCCAAGGTTAAGGTCGCGGGTTCGAGACCCGTCTTTCGCTCAAAAAGCCTACAAGGCTTTTTTTATTGATATAAACGTCAATTTTTGCCTGGGTGGTGGAATTGGTAGACACGCAGGACTTAAAATCCTGTGACCTTAACAGTCGTACGGGTTCAAGTCCCGTCCCGGGTACCAGCAAAATCAAGCCTTTCATAACCGAAAGGCTTTTTTTATTTCCTTTAAATTTTGACTGGGGTGCAATAATGGGGTGCAATATTTTTTATTTAACCAAAATTATTAAGCTGAATATTGGGAAAATTTGCCCAAAGTCAATATAATTTTTGGTTCTCTTATATCATTCAAGGACAATACCAGTATATATAAAGTAATTTTATCATTTAATGCGTATGTAAATGCCTCTTTTTGAATAGAATAGAAATATTTTGAATCTAATCCTATGTAAAGAGGCAAGATGTTTTTTTGGTGGTTAATAAAGACTGTTATTGTTTACCAAATAACTTCTGCCACCATTTTATTTGTTTCAATCGCTCCATTTCGTTTTTGTTTTCTAATAGAAGTCTATTGCTTTCGTCAGTTTTTAATTTACTTCGATTAAGGTTTCCTTCTAATTCAACGTTTTTGGACCATAGATCTGCTATTGAAATTTCTCTAGCATGAAACAATCCCCTTAATTTTTTATAATCATCTTCTAAGTTTGACTTTTGCGAAGTCATTATTTTTACACTCTCAAGAAGCCCGAAAAGTAATTGAGTATTGATAGTATTTTGATTATTTGCGTTGTTAGCAATTTCAACTACTCTTTCATCTACAATCATGTCCGTTTGGCGAATAGAGCGTTTAAATATCAACCCCTCAAAAGAAGTACACCTACTTAGTGCCACATATAATTGACCGTGAGCAAACATACCAGAACCTGAATCAATAATTACTTGATCAAAAGTTAATCCTTGACTTTTATGAATGGTTATTGCCCATGCTAATTTGATTGGATATTGCGTGAATGTTCCGACAATTTCCGTTTCAATTTCATTTTGATCTTCATTCCATTTGTATTCCGTTTTTTCCCATTTAGCTTGCTCTACAGTATATTCAACTTCGACTTCTTCGTGTTTTATTTTTACTTTGATTAAGTTCTCACCTAACTGAGTAATCTTTCCAATCGTCCCATTTACCCACCTACCTTCTGCATCGTTTTTAACGAACATCACTTGAGAATTGATTCTTAACTTCAAGTATTTTTCAGTTGGTAAATCGGAGTCTCCAAACTTATCTTTTATGATTCCTTCGTAAGAAAATTCTTTTTCATTTATTTTTTGTAAGCATTGTGCATTTGTTTCTCTTGCGACATCATTCCGTGTGCAAAGTACAATGAAGTATTGGTTGGGATTAGGATTGTATTCTGTGTCTAAACGCTGATTAATTATTCCAAAGTCGATTGAGTTTGCATCTCTTTTTCTGATTTTATTAAGTAATCCTATGAAATTTGGATCACTTTGTCTATATACTTTTAAAAGTTCAATATTCGAGAACTCCATCTGCTTAAATACATTTGCACTAAAGAAAAATGGGCTTTCGTAAAAACGTGAAAGTATAGGGCGGTCTTCTTTTGTAACAACAGGTTCTAATTGAAAGAGGTCGCCAATGAATATAATTTGCTTTCCGCCAAATGATAAATTTGAATTCCCTCCATTTTTTCTTAGTGAATTATCAATAGCATCAATCATATCTGGACGAACCATTGATATTTCATCGATAATGATTACATCAAGATTTCTAATAATTGTTCTTTTAGGATGTTCTGCTTCATCTTCAGTTCCATCTGCATTTTTTTTTGATGGATTATAATAAGGGATTTCTCTGTCATTCGGCTGTAAAGGCCTCCACGGCAATCCGAAAAAAGAGTGGATTGTTTGTCCCCCCACATTAAGCGCAGCAATTCCAGTAGGAGCAAGTATCAGATACTTTTTTCGAGTATTTTGACAATAATGTTTAAGAAATGTAGATTTACCGGTTCCAGCCTTTCCAGTAACGTATAATGGTCGACTTGTAAATTCAGCAAGATTAAATGCATTGAGTACCTCTTGATTATTTGGGAATATATCTTCTGGAAAAGCCATTTACATATAAAAACTATATTTTAATTGCATCTGATCTTGTGGGCCAAGGTATTTTAAAATTTCCCCAACATTTCGAGCGCATTCTATTGTAATGGGCATTTGCCTGTCAAATTGTGTATTATTCCAATTCATCTTTGTTAGTGATAAAATTTCATCACAAATTACATTTGGTGACTCATCGTAAACAGCAAGCTTTATTTCGATTGCTCTTGGTATATATCTTCCGGGATATGTTTCGTAATAAGGTACGGATCCTCTAGTGTAAAGTATATGATGTTTGTCGGACATTGCATAATGAGTGCCACGCATTGGAGGATAATTTCCATTACGGTAAAGCCTTATGTCAGAGGTTTGAATAGAAACTAAGTCTATTTGATTAATATGTAATTCCCTTGCTGCTTGTGTAACCTGAGGAAGAAAAGCAACTCATTCTTGAAACAGCATTAGATTATCCTGAACGTTCATCAAGAGAAGTAGCCTGTTTGTTTACAGATATATACAAACGTTATGTATCTGAAAG
>Ga0210401_10001453_pt1 | contig 27452 bp, 22 predicted proteins | sample IncBWH32MmetaG_FD_150866 | JGI IMG/M metagenome (GOLD analysis project Ga0210401, IMG submission 150866) | Forest soil microbial communities from Barre Woods Harvard Forest LTER site, Petersham, Massachusetts, United States - Inc-BW-H-32-M | ecosystem: Environmental > Terrestrial > Soil >...
CCTCGCGCAGAGTCAGCCCGGTTTCGCGGGCTACTTCCTCGTCACTCATCTGGTGAAAGCCGCGCACGCTGGTGCCGGTGTCCTGGGCAATTCGCTTTAACTCGTGAATCAGTTCCTCGTAAGGCCGGCCCATGATCAGCGTAAAAGCTCTGGTGTTCCGGCCGAAGGGAGACACCTGCGGAAAGTAGCCCGCCGGGATCACGATGGCGCCGCCGTTCTCGACGATGAACGGATGAGGATTTCCGATCGCCCGGCGCAGTGATTTGATCTCGGTGCGAGTCTTGCTCGAGCAGAAAATCAGCGGAATCTTGCGGCGGCGCAGTTCCTGGAGCGCACGCGACGCACCACTCCAGGAATAGGAGTAGTGGTCGAGCAGACTGCCGTCAAGATCGGTGAAGACGAGGGTTCGCGTCTGCTTAGAGATGGCGAAAGACCTCCTCTTCCGCCACCGAAGACCGGACCTTGGCTTCCAGCCACTGCCGCGCCATGTCGCGCGCACCCAGGCCGAAGGCAATGGCCAGGGCAAACACGATGCCGGCAAACACAATCGCAAATGCCACCAGCAGCGGCAGGCTTCCGATGTGCAGCTGCTCGAGCGCAATGACGATCGCCAGGGTCATCACCAGCACACGCACGCCGCCGGCAATCAGCCGGGCCGCCGGCCATTGCGCATTGACCGCGGCTAGCAGCGCGCTGCGCGAAATCATGCGGCTCACTACCACGCCCAGCAGGAGCACCAGGCCGGCCGCGATCAGGTTCGGAATGTAGTCGACAAAACGGCGAACCAGTTCAACGCTGGCCGGCGTATCGGCGGCACTGAGGGCGAACAAGACAACGAACAACCACATCAGGGCCTGCACAAAGCGCGCGCCCAGGTCCGCGGGCGAGCGGAACACGCCGGTGCGCTCGATCATGCCGGCAAAGCCGGTCCGCTGCACGAGGTGATCGAAGCGGGCGAACTGGAGCAGGCGGTAAGTGAGCCAGCGGACACAGTAGGCCAGAAAGCCGCCTATGATCAGGGTGACCAGCACCATGATCAGGATCGGAACGACGTGTGTCGACTGATCCGCAAGACGATTGAAGGGTTCGAGCAACATCCGATCAAACAGACTGCGCATGGACTTTCTCCTTCCCTGCAGCGTCCCAATACTCGGTGAGGTAGGGCTTTTCGTTTTCGAAGACCTGGCAAAGGCCTTCGATGCGTTCTTCCACCTGGGTGGCTGTACTGTCGGTGACTTCGAGAACGAACGAAGCCGTACGCCCCAGGTACAGCGGCACCAGCGACTGCAGCAGGTGTTCGCGGTCGAGCACACGGTAGTGGTAGGCAATGGCCGCCTGGTAAATCATGCGGACCCAGAGCTGATCCGGAATGTGAAAACCTTTCCCGTTGCGGTGAACGTAGTTGTTCAGATCGACCAGCGTTTGCGCCGAAAGGAAAGAACTGTAGATCTCGTGCAGGTCCGACACGCCTTGCTGGGCAGCGTGGATCATGCGGTCGGTATTCACCGTAAGCGGCTCGACCCCCACCTCGAACGGAAACCCGAACAGTGGGACTGTTTCGTGCGAATGAACCTGCTTCCAGACGTTCTCGTAGCTTCCCATCAGGCTGAAGAACGAGCCGATGACCTGGCGGAACATGCTGGTCAGGTCGGCCCCGGGATCCTTCGCGTCGTGAATCTTGGCGCCCAGATACGCCTGGCCCACGCGGAACCCTTCGGCGATCGCCGTGACCGTCATCCAGATATCAATGCCGAAGCGGGCGACGTCAGTGTCCCAGACATCTTTTTCCAGATAGCGCGCGGCGAGCGTGCCGGAGAAGCCGAACTCCCCGCCGATCGGCTGCCGCACCGACTTCCCGTACAGCGTGCGCGTCATGGGATAGATAATTCCGTTGGTGATGGTGCCGTCGTATTTGTGGCGATGGTAGTAGGGCGCAATGTAATCGTAGCCGTGCTCGAGCACCGGACGGGCGAGCAGTTCGATCCAGCCGGGTGTGATGCTGCGCAAGTCGGAATCGACCACCACGCAAGCGCGGGCGTTCAACTGTCGCGCCACGGCGAAAATTGTCCGGAAAGCGCTGCCTTTTCCCGGGATGCCGTGATAGGGCGTGCTGATGCGGTAACTCGTATGTACGGGATGCGAGACCAGCAGCAGATCGTCGGCGCCGCCCTCGGCATGCATCACGACTTCCTGCGTCTTGTCCTTGGAACCACCGTCGGAGTTGACGATCACCGAGCGTTGGGCAGGGAAATACTTGGCCAGCCCGACCGACACCGCGCGAACTACGTGACCGATGGTGCGCGCATTGTTGTAGCTCGGGATGCCGACCACGATGTCGGCCTCGCCGATCTGCGCCAGGCGCGCTTTCAATTCAGTTGGAAAAAGGTCATCCACTTAGCGCGCTTCTTTCATGGGTTTGTCTCTTATAGTTAAGTCAACTCGTAGTTAAGTCAACTCGCCGCTGACATCCCGGCGACGCTGGGGACGGTTTCATTGTCGGCATCCACGGCCTCACGTACATCTTCAAGGAACGCTGGCAGAGCCGCGCTGACGCGCATCCAGTTTGGTATCGGTGGCGCTCCTAGCGGGTCGGCGAAGAATTCTTCCGCCGCCAGCTTCAGCGCCTGGGTGAAGGTCTCGACCGCCGTCTCCTCCTCGTGCCGGTCAAACAGCAGGCCGTTGATCATGGCATCGGCGTGGTACTTGCTGATGTTATTTTCCGCCATTCGCTGGTAGCGGACCAGCAGCGTGAGCATCATACCGTTGTCGAACTTCACGCCTTCCGCGGCAAGAATCCGGAACAGCGATTTGCAGATGTCCATGGCCATCTTCATCAGGCCCTTGGAGGGATCGCCCTGCGACAGGTCCTGGTGCTTGTGTTCGTAATTCTCCGCGATATCGACCTGGCAGATGCGGCGGATCGAGCAATTGCGGTATACCTCCGCCAGCACGCCGACTTCAAGACCCCAGTCGGAGGGCAGTCGGTTGACGCGGGCCAGGTCGGCCTGCATGGCAAATTCGCCGGCCAGCGCATAGCGGAAGCTGTCGAGGTAGACGAGGAACGGCAGAAACCCGACCATCGATTGCAGTGCGCGGATAAGCGGCGTCATCAGCAGGCGCGTGACCCGGCCGTGCATCTGGTGGCTGAGGCGCGCGTAGTAGCCCTTGCTGAATTCGAAGCCGATATCGGGGTGAACCACCGGATAGCAAAGCCGGGCCAGAATCTCGCGGCTGTAATTGACGATATCGCAATCGTGCAGCGCAATGATCGAAGCCTTGCGGCTGGCCAGAACGTAGCCGTACGCCATCCAGCATTGCCGGCCCTTGCCGTCGGGACCAATCTGCAGCCGGTTTTCTTCGAGCGTCTTGTAGAGGCGCTGCATGCGGGGACCGTCGTGCCAAAGCACGCGCACTTCGCCGGGTAGCATGCTGACGCGTTTCTGCACCTCTTCGAACTGTTCGGGGGTAGCCTGGGCGAGGGTGAGCACGAACTGGCGCACGTACGTGGCGCGGCTCAGTTCGCTGAGAATCGTCTCCATCGCTGGCTTCTCGAACTCGGAATAAAGCGCGGGCAACACCAACGCGATGGGTTGCTGGCGCGAGAAGTATTCGAGTTGCCGCTCGATCACGGTGAGATCGCCCTGTCCTAAACGGTGCAGTGTGGCAATGATTCCGGTCTGGTAGAAATCTGCCATGCAACGATCCTCCTGGTGGAAATTGTTCGCGGTGCGAACCTCGGCGGTGCAAGCCGCCGAGAGTGCCAACACGCCAAACCGCAGCCTGCGAGAAACGGTGATTGCTCTTGAGCTAGCGAAGCGGCGAACACTGGCTCGTGGCGCGAGCGTACGGAACTATTAATGTGTGGAACGGACACTTTTGTCCGTCGCAAAAAACTCTCTATCGAGCCGGAGCCCAATCCACACTATAAAGACGAGGTGGCTTCGAAGGCCTGGCGACCCGTGAAAAGCCGGGTTCTGTAGGCCGATTCCGTATCGCGAGCCCTGTATAGGGCAGGGCAGTGCGAAAAAAGACACAGTGGCGTTCTGCCTACCGTAACCCTATGAGCCTGCTACGGTCAATACGGTTTTTCCAAGTCGTGGACGAGGGTTTATCCCGATTGAAGCTGTTGAAATAAAACCCGCTTACGGCGGGGAGAGATGGCTTGCGGCCGTTTCCGTTTGCTTCGCACCAGCGGTCGACACGTCTTGCATGTGCAATTCCTTGCAGACCCAGCCGGAACTCGAAGAAACTCTTCAAAGGAAAGAGATATCCCGACTAAAATACTGCCCAAGTTGTTAGCGCGAGCTCGGCGCGTGGTTGTACCGGCCAAAAGGACCCTAATGCACGTTCTCGTCACTACCGACACGATCTCAGGAGTGTGGTCCTATACTCGCGAACTGGTCAGCGGACTGGTGAGCCGCGGCCTGCGGGTGACGCTGGTCAGCTTTGGCGAGGTTCCGCTCCCCGAGCAAACCTCGTGGATGGAAAGCCTGCACGGTCTGGATTACCGCCCGACCGCCTTCCGCCTGGAGTGGATGCACGAGGGCGAGCAGGATTACTCGGATTCGGCGGCGTATCTCACTGCCCTGGCGCAGGAAATTCAGCCCGACGTTCTGCATCTGAGCCAGTTCTGCTACGGCGACCTGGCCGTGGATGTTCCGCGCGTGGTAATGGCGCATGGTGACCTGATTACCTGGTGGGTGGCCGTGCACGGCCAGGAACCGAAAGCGGCGCGCTGGCTGAGCCGCTACCGCGACCTGGCCGTGGATGTTCCGCGCGTGGTAATGGCGCATGGTGACCTGATTACCTGGTGGGTGGCCGTGCACGGCCAGGAACCGAAAGCGGCGCGCTGGCTGAGCCGCTACCGCGAAGTGGTGAGCCGTGGATTGACGAGCGCCAATGTGGTGGTGGCGCCCTCGGGCTGCATGCTCGATTCGCTGCGCGATCATTACGCCTCGCCCCGGCGCGAGCAGGTCATTTACAACGGGCGCAATCCGATCTTCTTCAATCCTTACGTCAGTAAGGAAGACTCGGTGCTGTCGGTCGGGCGGCTGCTCGATGCCGGCCGGCAAGTGCACCTGCTGACGCAGCATCAGTATCCGTTCTCGGTGTGCATTGTCGGAACGGATCATCCGGTACAGACGCCGCGCATTCCGATTCGCGCCGACGTAAAGGTCGCCACCGACAAGCAGTGCGTATCCTTGAAAGGCCCGCAGACCGAAGCGCAGCTGCGTACGCTCTACAGCAAGGCCGCGGTGTATGCGGCAACCGCGCGCTACGAGCCCTTTGGCATGGAGCCGCTCGAGGCCGCGCTCTCGCGTTGCGCGATTGTGGCCAACGATATTCCCAGTTTCCGCGAGATCTGGGGCGATGATGCCGTGTACTTCCGCACCAACGACGGCGACAGCCTGGCGGCGGCGATCCGCGAACTGGGCGAGGACCGGGAGAAATGCCGCGCCTATGCCAACCGCGCCTACCATCGCGCGCGAGAGCGCTACAATCACAAGCGCATGATCGACGAGTACCTGCAACTCTATCGCGGCCTCAGTTCAGCGAGCTGGGCGGCGGCGTGAAAACCAGCATTTAGCATTTGGCAGTTAGCATTTAGCGGCCGAACTCTCATCCGGCCTGAGAACTAAGACCTAACACCTAAGACCCGAGACCTAACACCTGAGACCTGAGTTTATGGAGGCAATCGTGGCGCAAGTGAAGATCACCGTTAAGCCTAATGGCCCGTATCGCGTGGAAGCTCCCGAAGGAACCATCGAACTGGTCGACGCCAACGGCACGGCGTACGACCTGACAGGCAAGCCGGCATTTTCCCTGTGCCGCTGCGGAGGGAGCACCAACAAACCTTTCTGCGACGGAACTCACAGCAAGATCGGTTTCCAGGCCGCGGAAGCGGCGGTGCGGGCGGAGAATAAGTAGCGCCGGCATCTTGCCGGCCCGATGGCCGCCGGGACGGCGGCGCTACTAGTGAATCGTCTTGGTCTTGCGCGACATGTAGTCCATCAAGAGATACTGGCCGAGCGTGTAGGGCGTGGTGAAGTAGGCTTTGCCGCGACACATCTCGGTGACTTTCTGCACGAAGTTCACCAGGCCTGAGTCCGACGCGAGCATGAAGGTGTTGATCAGCACGCCGGCGCGCTTGCATTTCGACACCTCTTCGAGGGTCTGGCTGACTACCAACGGATCAAGGCCGAAGGCGTTTTTATAGATGCGGCCATCTTCCATGGTCAGCGCCGAGGGCTTGCCGTCGGTGATCATGACGATCTGCTTCATGTCCTTGCGTTGCCGCTGCAGGATGCGCTGCGCCAGCCGCAATCCCTCGCGCGTGTTGGTGTAATACGGGCCGACTTTCACGCGCGCCAGTTGTGTCAGGGGAACTTCCTCCGCCGAATCGTGAAACAGCACCAGCGACAGCGAGTCGCCCGGATACTGTGTCCGGATCAGCTGCGACAGCGCCATCGCGACTTTTTTCGCCGGCGTGAACCGGTCCTCGCCGTAAAGAATCATCGAGTGCGAGCAGTCGAGCATGAGCACCGTCGCGCAGGAGGACTGATACTCGCATTGGTGAACATTGAGGTCCGAATATTCGATGTTCAGCGGCAGAGTCAGCCCTTCGCGCTGAATCGCGCTTGAAAGCGTCGCAGTGATGTCGAGGTTCAGCGTGTCGCCGAATTCGTATTGCCTCGATGCGCCACTGGCCTCGATACCGGTGGCCATGTCCCGTGTGTCGTGGCGTCCAAAGCTCGATTTGCCCAGTGAGCCCAGCAGATCGCGCAAAGCTTTGAAGCCCAGGAAGTCGAGGCTCTTGTCGGTGATTTCGAACTTCGCTTGCTGGCCATCACCCATCTGCCCGCCGGCCGACGACGGCTGCGACGGATCGGGCGGGTTGTCGATCGAGATGAAGTCTTCCTGCTCCATGCGTTCGATAAGCTTTTCGATCAACTCGTCGAGCGAGCCCTCCATCTGCATTTGTTGCAGCTTCTCCCGCAACTCCTCGTCGAACAGGTCGCTGTTCAGGAGTGCTTGCTCAATCGCGTCGCGCAACGCGTCGAGCGACTGCTCGCCTTCGGGCATTTCGTAGAACATGTAATTCTGAAAGCCGCTCTGCAGCAGATAGTCGGAGAGCGCGCTGAGCAAGTCTTCCATGCTCATCTCGCCCGCCGGGTCGGGCACGTATTTGGAATAACGGATGCGACGCATAAAGGCAGTACCCTGTTGTCAGTACCCAGTACTCGGATTGTTCTGCAACGGATCGTTTACGGATCGTTTGATTGACCGAGTAGTGCGTACTGAGTACCGAGTACTGTGTACTGAGTACCGAGTACTGCGTACTGGGTACTGGAGTTCTGGAGTACTGGGTACTGAGTACTGAGTACTCGGCACTAGCTACCAGCTAGTTATACGGTCTCCTCCCCCGAAACGGTTCTTCCCGCTCATAGGCGCGCTCCACTTTCTTCGGCTGCTTCTCTCCGGCGGTGAAGACGCGTTCTTCGGTGCGGCCGATGCGCTTGTGCGCGTGCAGGCCTTCGAGTACGAACTCGGCCGCCGAGACCAGCAATTCCACGCTGTCTTTCGGCGAAACGCCGAGAGCTGAAACCTTCTCCATCAGGCCCTGGATGCCTCGCACCGCCTCCAGCACCTCGCGCGCGCCCGCGCTCTCCGAGACTTTGATTTCGCCGCCCAAATCGAACCACTGCACGATCTGGCGCATGTCGACGCCACTGAAATAGTCGTCGAACGTTTTCGCGATGGCGGTGCGGATCAATTCGCGGCTCACGTGGTCGGCGCCCTTCATCTCGCCTTCGTATTCCAGTTCGAGCTTACCCGTGATCGCCGGAAGCGCGGCGTACACGTCGCTGATGCGCGGCACGACCGTCTTCTCCTGGTTACGGATGGCCCGGCGCTCGGCGTTCGACACGACATTTTCCGTTGCCGAAATCGGCAGACGCTGGCTCACTCCGGAGCGCTTGTCGACTTTCTTGTCCTCGCGCGCCGCGAACGCCACGCGCTCGATGACTTGCTGCACGTACTTGGGAAGATGCAGCTGGTAGCCGTCGCGCGCCGTCCAGGCTTCCTGCGCGGTGATGGCAATACCTTCTTCTACCGTCGCCGGATAATGGGTGCGCACCTCCGACCCAATGCGGTCCTTCAAGGGCGTAATGATTTTTCCCCGGGCGGTGTAATCCTCCGGGTTCGCGCTGAACACCATGGCAACGTCGAGCGGCAGGCGCACCGGGTATCCCTTAATTTGCACGTCGCCCTCTTGCATGATGTTGAACAGGCCAACCTGAATTTTCCCGGCGAGATCCGGGAGTTCGTTGATGGCGAAGATGCCGCGATTGGCGCGGGGCAACAGCCCGTAGTGCACGGTGAGTTCGCTGCTCAATTCCTGCCCGCCACGCGCAGCCTTGATGGGATCGATGTCGCCAATCAGGTCGGCGATGGTGACGTCGGGCGTGGCCAGTTTCTCGACGTAGCGCTCGTCGGGCGAGAGATAGGCGATTTGAATCTGGTCCCCGTACTGCGAGATCTGGTCGCGGCAGCGGCGGCAGATCGGCAGGTAAGGATTGTCGTGAATCTCGCAGCCGGCGATGTAGGGCGTTTCTGGATCGAGCAGGTTCGTCAGGGCGCGCAGAATCCGGCTTTTGGCCTGGCCGCGCAGGCCCAGCAGGATGAAATTATGACGGGAAAGTATGGCGTTCGTGATCTGCGGCACGACGGTATCGTCGTATCCGACGATGCCGGGAAACACCGAGCCCGTTCCGCGCAGCTTGGCGATCAGATTGTCGCGCAGTTCGTCTTTGACTTTTCGACCGCGCAGACGCTGCTCGGAGAAAGGACTTTTCCGCAACTCGCCTAGAGTGCGAGGAAGACTCATGACGGGAACCCCCAACCAAGAACTACTTTGGATGCGATTATACGCTTGACCGGTTCAAGCTCATTGGATGCGGTTCGCTGGGGTTGGCGTCGCCTCGGATCAGGTTTCAGTACCCAGTACCCAGTACCCAGTACCCAGTACTCAGTTCTCGGTTCTCAGTTTTAAGCCGGGAGCGGTAAAAAAAGTTCTGTGGCCCGTTGTTGATTCTTGCCCTTCTCCGTGTCTCTGTGTCTCCGTGGTGGATTGGTTCTTTATTGGGAACTGAGTACCGGGAACCGAGAACTGGTTACCGCGCATGACCGTTGCCGCCGGCCTTCTGGCGGATCATCACGGCGCGGCGCAGGCTGGGAACGAGGCCTTCGAAATATTCGATGACGGAGCGAATCCGCTGGGCTTCTGAGCGCAGGCCGAGCAACTTCTGCTTGAAATCGAGATCGAGCGGCAGCGATCCGGCCAGATGATAGGAGAGTGGTGGATCTTCGCCCTCGGGCAGGTCCTGCTGCGCATTGGCTAATGCCAGAATCTGGCGGTGCAGCTCGATGGCGTGATCGCGCTCGGCTTCCGTGGGTTTTTCTGGATCATCGGAGACATACAGAATCTCGCCGCGCAGGAAGGAGCGCTCCTGGTTGACGACGAGGAGTTCGAAACGTTCGCGGCCCTGGGTCACGATGTCCATGCGGCCATCGTCGTAGCGCTTGGTCACGGCGAGAATCTCGGCGGTGCAGCCGACGTTGGCCAGATTGCTGTCCTGTGCGCGGATCACTCCGAAAAACTTCTTTTCTTCCATGCACTCGCCGATCATTTCCCTGTAGCGCGGCTCGAAGATGTGCAAGGGCAGAGGCGTGCCGGGGAAGAGCACGACATCGAGTGGGAACAAAGCGAGCAAAGAATCCACAAGACCTCCGGCTGATGCAAGCAGCGCCGGGATGGTTCGATTGTACAACTCTAGCTTCCTTGGCCTATGGACGAAGGCTGGAAGGAAAGCGCGGTGACAGCTTTGTTTTTGAGTGCGGGCCTATCCGCCGGCTTTTTCGTTGCCGCGGGTGTCCGCGCTACACTGGAGGCTCGCTCAAACAGAATATGAAACTTGCGAATCAGGTTGCCGTTGTAACCGGGGCTTCCATGGGAATCGGCGAAGCCATTGCTAAAGCATTGGCCGCCGAGGGCGCTGGCGTCGTGCTGCTCTCGCGCGATTCCGGGCGTGCCGAAGCCGCCCGCGGGCGTATCGGTCACACGGAGCGGACGCTCGCCCTGGCTTGTGACGTGCGGCATCGCGAGGAGATCGATCGCGTGATCGGGCTGGTGATGCATCACTTTGGTCGCATCGATGTCTGGGTGAACAACGCAGGCCATGGGCTGGTCGATTCGGTCGCACAGATGGATATGGCAGCTTGCCGCGACATGTTCGACACGAATCTGTTCGGCGCGATTGCCGCCATGCAGGCCGTGGTTCCCATCATGAAGCAGCAGGGTGGCGGATCGATCGTCAACATTTCGAGCGTTGCCGGACACATCCCGCTGCCCTACAGCGCCGGGTACTCGGGCACCAAGTTCGCCATGAACGCCATGGGGAAAGCCGCTCGGATCGAGTTGCGAAAACGCAACATCAATATTCTGACCGTGTGCCCCGGGTACGTGCGCACCGATTTCAGCGCGAACGCGGTGCGGGGCAGTGAACCGAAGAAGGTGCGGCCCGCCGCGGTGCGGGGCATTACCGCCGAGCGCGTGGCGCGCGCGACACTGGCTGGATTAGTGAAGCGCAAACGAGAAGTTATCGTCCCCTGGACGATGATTCCGGTGGTGAAGCTCTACCAGCTGTTCCCGGGAGTCGTGGAGCGGGCGATGGTGAGGATGGCGAAGCCCGCGGACTGAGTAGATGAAAAAAGTTCTCAGTTCTCTCAGGAAGAACCAATTTCACCACAGAGACACAGAGGCACAGAGAAGGGCAAAAATTGAGCTTGCTCATGCAAACTTTTGGGCTCCGGCTTTCGAACTGAGAACTGAGCCATAAAGTCACGAGCCATCAGCCACTCGCCACCCTAACCCAAGTCTGCCAGCATGGCTTCCATTTCTGATTCAGCGTGCCCGTTGCCGGTGCGGCGGGCCGAGACGATGCCATCGCTCAACATTTTCTTCGCTTCGTCGGTTCGGTTTGCCTTGGCCAAGGTTTGAGCGGCCATGAAATATCCGGCAGTATAGTCGGGGTTCATGCTCAGCAGCTTGCCGAACTCGTCCAGGGCGCGGTCGACCTCGCCTTGATTGGAATATTCCAAGGCCAATCCGTAGCGCGCGAACGCATCGTTGGGGTTCTGGCTGAGGATTTCGGTGAGCATCGCAACTCGTTCCATGGGAAAACAGTTCTCCGTATTCGGTACTCAGTACTCCGTACTCGGTACTCAGTTCCTTCAGCGCGTTTGCGCCTGTTCTCACGTCGGCCGAGGTTTCGGCTGATGGTCAGGACTCGGAGCTGGAGACTTGCATCACGCAGGGTACTACATCGAAAGCAAGAAATGCTGCGGATTCGGATCCCACCCTGCCACCTGCAATCTGCAATCTAAGATCTGAAATCTGAATCTAAAAATCCCCACTCGAAATCTTCCCCGCGCCGCCAGTCGCCTGAGTACAATGTCCGGTCGTCTTAATCCTTGCGGATTTACTGGAGTGTGCGCTTTGGCTTGTCCATACTTCATGCCGACCCATGCGCTCGAGGGCGGCGCGTGGCTTCATCCTTCCCGTTTGCCCTTGGGCGGCGGCTGGCAGGGACACTGTACGGCTCCCGGCCACGAGGGCGCAGTCCCCGAAATCGAAGAGATGCACGAAGGTTGCAATCTGGGATACGCGTCGCGCTGTCCGCGGCTACCGGAAAACCGCGACCGGGATGCGGTACGGTTTGCGATGTCGCGTGAGAGTGACACCCATTTCTTTGTCGCCTACGTTTGCGAGCGCCAGCATCTGCCGGTCGAACATGGGATTCTGGAGTTCCGTATCCACGATTCGCACTGCTTGCAGCCCCATCCCGATGCCCGCATTCAGAAAATGGCGGAGTGCTTCGTCGAGTCGCGCCTGCGCCGCTCCCGGGCGACTGCCGGCGGGAATGGAAGCGACCTTTCATGAGTCCTGGTGATCCGCTGGCGGCGCGTCCGGTGCGCGAATCGCAATCGGAGGTGGTGGAGATCGTGTTGCCCAACGATGCCAATCCACTCAACGCGCTTCTGGGCGGCCGCTTGATGCACTGGATCGATATGGCCGGCGCGATGGCCGCCCACCGCCACGCGCGCAGCTACGTGGTGACGGCCTCGGTCGATCACATCGACTTCCTGGTGCCGGTACGCGTGGGTTCGCTCGTGGTGCTGCGTTCCTCGGTGAACCGCGTCTTCCGCACTTCGATGGAAGTCGGGGTCAAGGTGTGGGTGGAAGACTACATTCAGGACAAGCGCCAGCACGTCGCCTCCGCCCACCTGACCTTCGTTGCCATCGACGGCAAGGGCGGCCGTGTCGTGGTCCCCCCGGTGATTCCGGAAACCGAGGAGCAGAAGCGGCGCTATGAAGATGCGGGCCACCGCCGCGAACGCTGGCGCGCCGAAAAGGAACGCCGCAAGAGCCTGCCGTGATCGCGCCGATGTGATGGTCATCACATCAGGCGGGTCGCGCGCCCCGGCATAATGCTCCTTTTGGAGCCGTTCAAGGAGCAAAATGGATAGCGCAGTCCTGGTTCACCGCCTGCACTTCGCTTTTACCGTTACCTTCCACTACCTGTTTCCCCAGCTGACCATGGGGCTTGCTCCCCTGATCGTCGTACTGAAAACGCTGGCCCTGCGCCGCAACGACGAGACCTACACCCAGGCGGCGCGCTTCTGGGCGCGCATCTTCGGGATCAATTTCGTGATCGGTGTGGTGACCGGCATCCCGATGGAATTTCAGTTCGGCACTAACTGGTCGCACTTCTCGCGCTTCGCCGGCGGCGTCATTGGGCAGACACTCGCCATGGAAGGGATGTTTGCCTTCTTCCTTGAGTCGGCGTTCCTCGGGCTATTTCTCTACGGCGAGAAGCGGCTCAGTCCGCGGGCGCACTGGTGGTCGGCGGTCGCGGTGTTTCTGGGTTCGTGGCTATCGGGATTTTTTATCGTGGCTACCGATGCCTGGATGCAGAATCCGGTGGGATATAGCAAGGCGGCCGACGGCTCGGTGCAATTGAGCAGCTTCTGGGAACTGGTTTTGAATCCGTGGGCTTGGTGGCAATATGCGCACAACATGAGTGGGGCCGTCATCACGGGCGCCTTCGTGATGGCGTCAGTGGGAGCGTTTTATCTTCTGTGGGGCAAGTTTGAGGAGCATGGCCGGATCTTCGTTCGGGTTGGCGTGATCGCTGGGCTGATCTCCTCTGTTCTGCAGTTGTTCCCAACCGGCGACAGCCAGGGCCGACTGATTGCACGCTATCAACCCGTCACCCTGGCCGCAATGGAAGCGTTGTTTGACAATACGCCGGGCGCGCCGCTGGTGCTCATCGGTCAACCTGATGTCGCACAGCGCAAGATCGACAATCCGCTGGTTCTGCCGAAGATGCTCAGCTTCCTGACCTATCGCCGGTGGGAAGCGGAGGTGAAGGGACTGAACAATTTTCCGCCCGACGCCTGGCCCGATAATATTCCCCTGCTGTACTTCGCCTACCACATCATGGTCGGGCTTGGCACGATCTTCATCGCGGTGATGGTCGTGGCCGCGTTGCTGTTGTGGCGTGGAGTGCTGTTCCGCTCCCGCTGGATGCTGTGGATTCTTCTGCTCAGCTTGCCCTTCCCCTACATCGCGAACACCGCCGGTTGGATGACCGCCGAAATTGGGCGCCAGCCTTGGCTGGTCTACGGCCTGATGCGCACCAGCGAGGGCTACTCGAAGCTGGTGTCGGCGGGCAACGGATTGTTTACGCTGCTCGGCTTCATGGGGATGTATACGGTGCTCGCCATTCTTTTCCTGTTCCTGGTTGGCCGTGAAATCGAAAACGGTCCGGTCGCGCAGCCCGCGGCTGTTCACTAGAGGAGTGCGATGCCTACAGTCTGGTTCATCATTGTTTCGGTCATGATCGCCGCCTATGTGGTGCTCGATGGGTTTGATCTGGGCGCAGGAATTATCTATCTGTTCGCGGGCCGCACTACCGATGACCGGCGCAGGATTCTGCGCTCGATCGGGCCGGTATGGGACGGCAACGAAGTGTGGCTGCTGGCGGCGGGAGGCACGCTGTACTTCGCCTATCCGCAGCTTTACGCCTCGGCGTTCAGCGGATTCTATCTCCCGCTGATGATGGTGCTGTGGCTGCTGATGCTGCGCGGCATCGGGATTGAGCTGCGCTCGCACATGGGCAATCCCGTGTGGCAGGGCTTCTTTGACGTGGTGTTCTGTTTCTCGAGTGGGCTGCTGGCGATTTTCTTCGGCGCCGCTCTGGGGAATGTAATCCGCGGCGTGCCGTTAGGCTCGGATGGGTATTTCTTCGAACCGCTCTGGACGAACTTCCGCCTGGGCCCGTATCCCGGGATTCTCGACTGGTACACGGTGATGGCTGGAGTGGTGGCGCTGGTCACGCTGACGGCGCATGGTGCCCTCTACGTGACGCTGAAGACCGACGGCGAGCTGGGCATACGCGCGCGCGGAGTCGCCATGACGGTGTGGCCGGTGCAAGTGGCGCTGACCTTACTCAGCCTGGTGGCGACGTGGTTCGTGCGGCCTTCGATCAAGGAGAACTATCTCGCCTACCCGATCGGTTTTCTGATCCCGCTCGTGGTGTTCGCCAGCCTGTTCATGATCCGCATTGCCACCGATAAGGGGAAAGAATTGCAGGCCTTCCTGGCGTCGTGCGTCTACATCACCGGGATGCTGGTGGGCGCGGTATTTGCGCTGTATCCGGTGGTGCTGCCGGCGAGCACCGATCCGGCCTATAACCTGACCATCTACAACGCTTCGGCGGCGCATCATGGCCTGATCGTCGGCCTGGTGTGGTGGACGATTGGGATGATTCTCTGCGTGGGATATTTCGTCTTTGTCTATCGCATGTTCCGCGGAAAGGTGCAGCTCGAAGGCGGGGGATACTAAGGCGGGAAGATAGCTCCGCGGAGCTTCCTGGCAGTTTGCGGAAAAAACTGAGTTTGTATCAGGGGGCGTCTTCCGGCGCGGCGAAAAGACACGATCGTCCCTGCGGCTGTCCGCCGGGCGGTCCGCCCGCCGTTGGCGAGGGCGAGACGCCCTCGCGACAGCCGGCAAGATGCCGGCGCTACCAGAAAAGCCAGATCGCTGCCAGCCTTCTGCTTCCGCTAGTACGTCCCCAGCTACGCTGGTAGATTAGTCGGCGTGTCACGCCTCCAGAGAAAGACTGCCATCATCACCGGCGCCGGGACGGGCATTGGCCGCGCGATTGCGCTCGCCTATGCGCGCGAGGGTGCGCAGATTGCGCTCGTCGGCCGGCGCAGCGAACTACTCCACGACGTCGCAAAACAGGCCGGCGGTTCGCCGCTGGTCCTTTCCGCCGACGTTTCCAAACAGGGTGACATCGATCGCGTGCTGAGCGCTGTGAAAGATCGCTTTGGCGGCCTCAACGTGCTGGTGAACAACGCCGGCGTGCTTCATATCGGAACCGCCGAGCAAATCACCGAAGAGCAATGGGACCAGACGTTCAACGTCAACGTGCGCGGGCTCTGGCTGTTGTCGCGGGCCGTGCTGCCGTTCATGCGGGCGGCGGGGGGCGGATCGATCGTCAACGTGGCATCGGTGCTCGGGATCAACGGCGCGCGGAATCGCGCATCATATGCACCTTCGAAGGGCGCGGTGATTCTTCTGACCAAATGCATGGCCATCGATCATGGCGCCGAGAATATCCGGGTGAATGCGATTTGCCCGTCGTTTGTAGAGACCGATCTGACTGCCGACGTATTGCGTAAGGCGCCCGACCCGGCCGCAGTGCGGCGCGAGCGGGTCTCGGTTCATCCGATTGGAAGGCTCGGCCAGCCTGACGATATTGCGGGCATGGCGGTTTACCTGGCGAGCGATGAATCGTCATGGGTGACCGGAGCGGCGCTGGCGATCGATGGCGGGTACTTGGCGGTGTAGGCTGCGTGAGGATGGCTTTCACTCTTCAGACTGTCATCTTGAGCGGAGTGAGGCGTTTAGCCGAACGCGGTCGAAAACCTGCCCTGAGCTTGCCGACGAGCCTCGGCCTGCGGCCAGCATGACAAGTCAAAGGCGTTTTCACCACAGAGACACAGAGAACACAGAGGAATTTCGTAATTGGGTAATTTGGTAATTGAGTAATTAAAAACCAAACGTTGCTGCGAGCGGACGGATTGCAATTTTCCGATTACTCAATTTTCCAATTTCCGATTCCCTCTGTGTCCTCTGTGCCTCTGTGGTGAAAAAGTCTTTTGACCGTCATGCTGTCGCGGGCTGAGGCGGGGTCCCCTTCGGCAAGCTCAGGGCAGGTTTTCGACTGCGTTCGGCTAAACGCCTCACTCCGCTCAAGATGAGAGTCTTCTACTCAACTACCAAATTACCCAATTACCAAATTACTTAATTACGAAATTCCTCTGTGTCTCTGTGGTGAACTCGGCCTTAGGGGCACGATTCAAGTCAGGAAAGGCGTTTTCACCACAGAGGCACAGAGGACACAGAGAAGGCTGAAACGCCTTGTATAATTGGAGGTTCGGCCGCTCGCAGCGGCCCGATTGGAAGGTGAGCCGTGAGTCACATGCATGCAGGGCAGCAACCCCCGAGTCCGCAGCCGCTTCCGGGCGTGACGAACATCGTTGCCGTCGGATCGGGGAAAGGCGGGGTGGGGAAGACCACGCTCTCGGTGAACCTCGCATTGGCGTTGGCGAAGCTCGGGCACAAGGTCGGGTTGCTCGATGCCGACGTCTACGGCCCCAACGTTCCCCTGATGCTGGGCACCAATGCGCAGCCGCGCGCCACCGGCAACGAGCGCATCGAACCGATTCTTGCGCTGGGCCTCAAGGTCATCTCGGTCGGCTTCCTGAATCCTGGGGATAAGCCCATCATCTGGCGTGGCCCGATGTTGCACCAGATCATCCGCCAGTTCCTGAATTCGGTGGAGTGGGGCCAGCTCGACTACCTGGTGATCGATCTGCCGCCGGGCACGGGCGACGTCGCCCTGTCGCTGGTGCAGACTGTGCCGCTCACCGGGGCCGTGGTGGTTTCGACGCCTTCCGACGTTTCGCTGCAGGACGGGCGCAAGGCCATCGAAATGTTCCGGCAGATGAAGGTCGACCTGATCGGCGTGGTCGAGAACATGAGCTACTTCGTGTGCCCGCACTGCAATCACGAGATCGACATCTTCTCGCGTGGCGGCGCAGAGAAAACCGCGGCGCAGTTCGGGGTGGCATTCCTGGGCGCGATCCAACTCGATCCCGAGCTCCGCAAGGGCGGCGATACCGGGAAGCCGACCGTGCTCGAAGGCGAAGACTCCCCGCATGCCAAGCCGCTCTATGATTTCGCACGCAAGGTGATCGCCCGCGTGGACGAGATCCGCGCTAGCGCTCCGGTGGGTGTGATTCAGATTCAGTAGCCGGGAAAACCTTTTCACCACAGAGGCACAGAGGCACGGAGGAATTTGGTAATTGAGTAATTTGGTGATTGGGTAATTTAAAACCGAACGATGCCGCGGGCGGACGGATCAATTTCCCAATTACTCAAATCTCCAATTTCCCGATTCCGTCTGTGACTCTGGGGTGAGCTAGGAGTTTTCGGTACTCCCCGCACGCCAAGCCGCTCTACGAATTCGCACGTAAGGTGATCGCGCGCGTGGATGAGATCCGCGCCAGCGCGCCAGTGGGTGTGATTCAGATTCAGTAGCCGCGAAAACCTTTTCACCACAGAGGCACAGAGGCACAGAGGCACGGAGGAATTGGGTAATTGAGTAATTTGGTGATTGGGTAATTTAAAAACTAAACGTTGCCGCGGGCGGACGGATTTCAATTTCCCGATTACTCAATTCTCCAATTTCCCGATTCCGTCGGTGACTCTGGGGTGAGCTAAGAGTTTTCGGTGTCATGAGCGGAACCTTCCCAGTCTCCAGCAGGCGGGGGCCTCGCCTTCCTTAACCACCAGCTTCGCGACAAGCTCTCCCAGCGCGGGTCCGTGCTTGAAACCGTGGCCCGAGCCGCCTCCGACGAGCCACACCTGCTCGGCTTCCGGATGGCGGTCGACGATGAAGTGATCGTCGGCGGTCTGCTCGTACTGGCAGACGCGCGATTCAACCAGCGGCGCGTCCTTCATTCCGGGAAAGCGGAACGCCATGTATTCGCGGGCAAGCCGCAGGCGTTCGGGGTCGATGGTGCGTTCGCCGGTGGTCGGATCAAAATCGGGGCCGCGGGTATCGTCGGCAATCTTGAAGCCTCGGCCTTGATTGCCCGGAATGCCATACATGAAGCGTCCGCGATGATTGGCCCAGACCGGGAGATGGCGATCGTCGAAGCGCAGGTCGCCCCTCGGCGGGCCGAAGAAAAAGACGTCTTGCCGGGTCGATCGAATCTTCTCACCGATGGTGCGGGGAAACAGCTGCCCCATCCACGGACCGCAGGCGAAGACGTAGCGACCGGCGGCGAGTTCGGAGCCATCCGACAGGCGTAGCGCCTTCCACGAGCCGGACTCCAGGTCCTCGGCTAGCACGGCAGCTTGCCGATACGGTCCTCCTTCCGCCACGAAGCCCTCGACCACGGCCCGGCAGGCGATGCGAGCGGTGAGATATCCGCTCTCGGGCTCGAAGATGCCCCACTCCACATCTTCGAAATTGATTTGCGGCCAGCGCCGCGCCAGCGTACGGGCCGACAGGCGCTCGTAAAGAATGCCGGCATCCTGCAACGCGTCGAGCGAGCCGCGCTCCCAGGCATCATCGTTCGAGGCGGCCATCCAGAGAACCCCGATGCGGTGCAGAAATTGTCGCTTCCACTTGCGCTCATTCGAACGCCATAGCTCAAACGAACGGGCGGCAAGTTCCGTGTAGGGCTGATCCGGCCCGTAGGTGCCGCGGATGACGCGCGTCTCGCCACCCGACGAAGCCCGGGAGTTTCCCGGTCCCCAGGTGTCGACAAGGGTCACCCGCGCTCCGGCGCGCAACAGGTAAAGTGCGATCCAACCGCCGAAGGCTCCGGCACCGACAACGGCGACGTGAAGTTTTCGTCTCATGCGGGTGGTAGCTGGTGGCCGGTGGCTCGTGGCTCCTGACCAAAGACTTCAGCTCGTGACCTTAGATTATTACCAGATCGCTGCTTTCGGCTTTCCTTCCCTTACTCATGGTGAGGTTTTTCGGCGGGGCCTCGGCGGCAATCTTTCGGGCTATTAAGGTCGGCAGACGGTTTCGAGCGTCCCCGCCGGGACGCGCTATACTCACCCACCAACCCGGCGCTGGAAGCGCCGGGCTACTTTCAACCATCGCTCCGCGACTACACGAAACCCTCTTTCGCGAGAATCGCTCAAGGGCATGTTTACTCGCTTGGGCTTATGAGACAGTGCTTCTCAGCACTCGGCGCCTCGAAGTGCCAACGCTTGACAGCATTCCGCTCAGGTTCCTAGAATCAAGGGGTTGGGATCGTTGGTGAATCCTGGCGTAAGTTTCTGCATCTAAAGTGTTTAGTAGGTGAGCCGCAGAACGCCACTCTGGTCACTTCCGGCGTCTGGCTCAAGGTGATACAAGGAAGATATGGCACCCTCTGGGACCGTCGGTCACCGCGAACGCGAAATTCTGACCGCGATCGTGGAAACCTTTATTGCTACAGGAGAACCTGTCGGCTCGCGTGTATTGTCCCGTTCGAATCGCGAAGGGCTCAGTCCGGCGACCATTCGCAACGTGATGGCGGACCTGTCGGACGCGGGGTACCTGGAGCAGCCGCATACATCCTCGGGGCGGGTCCCGACGACGGAAGCCTATCGATATTATGTCGAACAGATTTCCGGCGAGGCGCATCTTTCTCCGGGAGATGAATCGATCATTCGCGATTCGCTGGCGGGCGCAACCGACGTGGCGGAATTCATGGAACGCACGTCGCGGGTGCTGTCGCTGATTTCACGTAACGTTGGCGTAGCCGTGGCGGCTCCCGGTCAGAAAAATGCGCTCGAGCACGTATACTTTTCGCGGCTCGGCGATCAGAAGGTGCTGGCTGTGGTCGTGACCCGATCGGGGCTGGTGCGCGATCGTGTGTTGCGTCTCGACATTTCGCAGGCCGATCTGGACGCGGCAGCCCGGTATATCAACGAGAACTTCCGCGGCTGGACGATGACGGAGATGCGCGCCGAGCTCGAGCGGCGGTTGGAAACCGAGCGCAGCGAATATGACCGCTTGATGCAATCGCTTGAACAGCTCTACAAGCAGGGCGCGCTGGCATCGGATCCGGCAGCGCAGACGGTTTTCGTCGAAGGCGCGTCGAACCTGGTGGCCAACGAACAGGACCGGCAGCGCTTGCAGGAAATGCTCAAGACGCTTGAAGAGAAGGGAAAGATCGTCCAGTTGCTGCAGGCCTACCTGGATACCAAGCAGGAAGCGGTGCGCGTCGTGATTGGACTGGATGAAGCGTTGCCTTCCATGAGCAACTTCGTGCTGATTGGAGCGCCCGCGCGCGTGGGCAGCGAGGTCATGGGGTCACTGGCCGTGATTGGACCGACCCGCATCGACTATCAGCACACCATGACCGCCGTGTCATACATTGCGCGCCTCTTCGACGAAATTCTCAACGAATCGGAGTAAGTAAGTTTTTATGGGGAAGACGAACGGAAAATCGCAGGCGGATCCGCGGGAGCTCGACGTCGATCACGAGTTGCCGGCATCGGACGAAACCGCGGAGGTAGATACCAGAACAACCGCCGCGCCGGGCGCGACTAGCGCGGAAGCGACGGAACTGCAGAAGCTGCGCAGCGAGCGCGATACGCTGATCGACCGGCTGGCGCGGCTGCAGGCCGAATTTGAGAATGCGCGCAAGCGGGCTGCGCGCGAGCAGCAGGAATTCCGGGACTTCGCCGCCGCCGATACCATCAAGGCGTTGTTACCGGCGCTCGACAGCTTTGAGCGCGCACTGCGCGCGCCGGCCGGCCAGCCCAATGAATTCCGCAACGGCGTCGAATTGATCTACAAGCAACTGCAGGACGCGCTCACCAAGCTGGGGGTGCGGCCGGTTCCCGCCAAAGGCGAGCCGTTCGATCCCCGCGTGCATGAGGCGATCGAGATGGTCGAGACCACGGAAGTTCCCGACCACCAGGTGATCGACGAATTGCAGCGTGGCTACAAACTGAAAGATCGTCTGTTGCGGCCGGCGATGGTACGGGTTGCGCAAAACTCCAGGCACTAACCAAAGACGCTGTCTGCGCAAGGCAGGGGGAAGCCATTCTGACCAGTAACGTGAAACGCGACTACTACGAGGTGTTGGGAGTCGAGCGCAACTGCGCCGAGCAGGAAATCAAGAGCGCCTACCGCAAGCTGGCGATGCAATATCATCCCGACCGCAATCCGAACAACCCTGATGCGGAAGAGAAATTCAAGGAAGTCACCGAGGCCTATGCCGTCCTGATCGATGCCGACAAGCGCTCGGCCTACGACCGCTTCGGCCACGCGGGCGTTTCGGGTTCGGCGGGCGGCGGATTCGATCCCAGCGCCTTCCAGGATCTCAGCGACATCTTCGGCGAGTTTTTCGGCATTGGCGACCTGTTCGGCGGTGCTGGCCGCCGGCGGACGCGATCGCAGCGCGGTCCGGATCTGCGCGAGGATCTTACGCTGGAGTTCGAAGAGGCAGTGTTTGGTACTGAGACCAAGGTTTCTGTGCGGCGCCACGAGGCTTGTGAGGAGTGTTCGGGAGCCGGAACGGCGCCGGGCAAGTCGCCGGTGACCTGCCGCTCCTGCCAGGGCAGGGGACAAGTCCGCTACCAGCAGGGATTCTTTTCGATGGCTCGCACCTGTCCGACGTGCCAGGGCGCGGGCAGCGTGATCACCGACCCATGCCCCAAGTGCAAGGGCGAAGGTCGCGTGCTGCGGCAGCGAACGGTGGAGGCGAAAGTTCCCGCGGGCGTGGAAGACGGAACGCGCATCCGGTTTGCCGGATACGGGGAAGCCGGTGCCTACGGCGGACCGCCCGGAGACCTGTACGTCGTTCTCCACGTGAAGGAGCATCCGTTCTTTACCCGCGAAGCGAATGACCTGCATTGCGTGATTCCGATTTCGTTTACGCAGGCGGCGCTCGGCGACGAGATCAAGGTCCCGACGCTCGAGGGCGAGCAGACCCTGAAGATTCCCGAGGGCACGCAATCGGGCACCACCTTCCGCATCAGGAACAAGGGTGTGCCAGTGCTCCAGGGGCGGGGTAAGGGAGATTTGTTCGTCGAGGTTCGCGCGCAGACTCCCACCAAGCTGACCAAGCGGCAGCGCGAGTTGCTGCAGGAACTCGACGGGCTGACACACATCGAGAACAAGCCGCAGCGCAGTACCCTGGTGGAAAAAATGAAAGACATCTTCGGGTAGTAGCCGCGGGAGCAGCGGAGTTCATCTTTCACGGAATCTGGCCGCTTCGCCTCCACTCTCATGACCCGCCGCCGCTGGATTGCCGACGAAGTCGCAGGAAATCGTGCTGCCCTGGTGGGTCCTCATGCGGAACACCTTGCAGTTGTCCTGCGCGCCCGCGTGGGACAACAATTCGACATTGCTACCGGCAACTCCCTGCGGATGGGCAGCATCACGTCCGTCACACCGGAGCGGGTTGAGTTCGAACTCGGTGAGGAGCTGGCGGCTCCGTCTCTTCCGAAAATTGTTCTGTTGCTCTCCATTTTCAAATTCGATCGCATGGAGTGGGCGATTGAAAAATGCGTGGAGCTGGGAGTCGCGGGGATTGTCCCTGTGATCGCGCGCCGTACCGATAGCCACCTGGCGCGTGCGGCGCAGGCGCGAGCGAAACGCTGGCAAAGGCTTGTGCGCCAAGCCTCAGAGCAGGCGCGTCGCACCGCGTTGCCCGATCTCGAGAACCCGATGCGGTTACGAGACGCGATCTCGCGACCGGCGCCAACCCGAATCGTGCTGGCCGAGACCGAGCGCCAGCTCCTGCTCAAAGACGCGTTGCAATCGCACTCGCCGCAGGATGAGTTGCTGCTGGCCCTCGGGCCGGAAGGCGGTTGGGCCGACGATGAGCTTTCACTCTTCCACGAGGTAGGATGGACGTCCGCTTCGCTTGGGCCGACGATCCTTCGTGCCGAAACCGCGGCGATCGCGGCCACGGCGATTGCGATGGCAGAGCTTTCCTAGCCAGAACAGCAATCACCCTAGCCAAAAACAGTAACCACAGAGGGCACAGAGGGACACGGGGGAATTCTCTCGAGATGCCATGATGCTTGTAGCGCCGGCATCTTGCCGGCTGTCGTGAGGGCGTCTCGCCCTCGCCAACGGCGGGCGGGACGCCCGCCGGACAGCCGCCGGGACGGCGGCGCTACGCTACCAGAAAAGCGCGATCCCGCTTATTGCGAGCGTTTGTTTCCTTCGAGGTGCCCGCATACTTCACGGGTGCTTGCGTTCCTTCGTGAACCTTCGTGTCCTTGGTGGTTAATAGAAAAACCTCAAACCACGAAGGACACAAACGAACACGAAGGTAGTCCCCGGGATTCGCACAGAACTTTCACACCTTCGTCTGCTATGCTCCGAACCATGCCGTCTTCGAAGTCCAGTTCGCGGGTGAATGCTTTTGTCCCCGACGAACGCCAGCGCGAGGCCATCGAACATGTTCGCGGTCCCATGCTGGTGGTGGCCGGCGCGGGCACGGGGAAGACGACGGTCTTGACCCGGCGCATCGCCGCCTTGATTCGCAACGGGCATGCGCGCGCCAGCGAGATTCTTGCCCTCACCTACACCGACAACGCGGCCGACGAGATGCGCGAGCGCGTCCGCGAAGAACTGCGCGGTACTGACGTTTCGGGCCTGCGCGCGCTGACCTTCCACGCCTACTGCAATGAGCTGCTCAAGGCCAATCAGCGCGGCTTCGGCGTTCTCGACGACAAGGATCTGTGGATCTATCTGCGCAAGCGGATTCGCGACCTCGACCTGAACTACTTCGTGCGCGCCGCTAATGTCACCCAGTTTCTTGACGATCTGCTGGAGTTCATACGCAAGTGCCACGATGAACTCATAGGACCACAGAAGTATGCCGAGTATGTGCGCAGGCTCGAGCAAGGCGAGTTGCCGATCCCGCGGGTCACGCGCTCGAAGGATTCCGACCAGCTTTCCGACGACGAAGTGCTGGGCCGTTGCCGCGAAATCGCTGCGGTGTTTGCCAAGGTCGAGCGCATGCTCGGGGAAGAGAACCTCGGCACCTTCAGCCACATGATCACGCGGGCTTACGAGTTGCTGCAGCAAGACCCGAACCTGCTCACGCACGAAAGGCTGCGCGCGCGTTTTCTGCTGGTGGACGAGTTTCAGGACGCAAACTTCGCGCAGGTCAAGATTCTCTCGGCGCTTGCGGGCGAGGAGCGCAACGTTTTCGCGGTGGGCGATCCCGATCAGGCGATCTATCGCTTCCGTGGCGCATCGAGCGCGGCCTTTGGGTTGTTCCAGCGGAATTTCCCCGGCGGCCGCCTGGTCGTGCTGGAAAAAAATCAACGTTCGACCACGCCGATTCTGCGCTGCGCCTTTGCGGTAATCGACAGGAATCCTCCAGTGTTTGCCACGGCGCACACAGGCGTGCCAGCGAACCTCATGTATAAGCGGGCGCCTTTGCAGTCGGCTCGGGAAGAGCGGGCGTTGGCAAAGGAGAAGCCGCTGCCCAGCACTCCGGTGCAAGTCGTGCCTTTGAGCGGTCGCGACTACGAGGCGGCCGACATTGTGCAGACCATGGAAGAGCAGCGGCGCCAGTCGCGCGGCTCGTGGAAGGACTTCGCCGTGCTCTATCGGTCCCACTTCCATCGGGACGAGATCGCACGGGAACTGGGTGAGCGCGGCATCCCCTACGCCATCGAAAACATGGATGTGCAGGACACGCCCGAGGTGCGCGATCTGCTGGGTTGCCTGGGCGCGGTCGATTCGACCGCCGACGCTGCCAGCCTACTGCGTGTCGCCGCGCTGCCGCAGTTCCGCATCGATCCCGAGAAATTCCGTGCCGCTATGCGCGCCGTTCCCCGAAACCCGATCGAGGGCGCGCCGGTGACGCTGGTAGGGCTGCTGCGCGAGGTGGAGGGTGGCACGGCCGTGCTCCAGGCATTGCAGCGGGTGCGCGAGGAAATTGCGAGTGGCGGCCTGAAGACTCTCGCGGCCCTCGAACTCCTGATCCGCCGCTTTGGGTTTGAAAGGGACGCTCCTCCGCTGTGCGCCCTGCTGAAGTTCGTGGAGGCCTGGGAAGAGAAGCCTTTGACCAAGACGGGGCAGGTGGGTGAATTTCTCGAATACCTGGGGTACTTCCGGGAAGCGCGCGGATCGGTGTGCCTGCAGTCGGGCGATCAGGATGCCGTCCGGCTTATGACGGCGCATGCGGCCAAGGGGCTCGAGTTCCCGCATGTGTTCCTCATCCGCGCGACCTCGAATTCCTTTCCCTCGCAGTACAAGGAGCCGCTAGTGGAGTTCCCGCAGGAATTGCGCGACGAAGAATCGATGGGCGAGGGTGACGGCAAGACCCTGCACGAGCAGGAGGAGCGCCGGCTGTTCTACGTGGCCATGACGCGGGCGCGCGACTCGCTGGTGCTCTACGGCAAGCAGGGAATTGGAAAAGATAAGACGCCGCCGGGACTGATCCGGGAGTTGATCCGGCATCCGGGGCTGCGGCAATCCCTGGTGGAGCGTCCGGCACGCGAGTTCCAGACCGACCTGTTCGGACATGCGGCGTCCGCGCCGTCGTTTGTGTCGCGCACGGCCGAGTGGCTCTCGTTGGCGCCGGCATTCCCGCTGACCCGGTTGAGCGCCACCGCCGTCGAGAGTTACGAAGTATGCCCGCTCCAGTTCAAGCTCGAACGCGAGTGGCGGATTCCGCGTGACGTACCGGCGGCCATGCACTATGGCGCTTCCATGCACCGCGTGCTGAAGACCTACTACGAATCGGTGCAGTTGGAGCGAACGCTGTCGGAAGACGAACTCCTTGATCTGTTTCACACCGATTTTGCGCAAGCGGTGATCGACGATCCCTACCAACGCGAGCTTTATGAGCAGCAGGGCATCCAGCAACTGCGGGATTTCCTGGAGGCGGCTCGCCGCGGCGATTCGCCCCGCGTCCTGCACACCGAGGAGCATTTCGAAATGCGCATGGGCGAGGCGACGGTGGCCGGCCGCATCGACCGCATCGACGATCTGGGGGATGGCCGAGTGGCGATTGTCGACTACAAGACCGGCAAGCCCCGCGCGCAGGAAGACGCCGACGACAGCCTACAGCTTTCTATCTATGCCATGGCGGCTCGCGAGAAGTGGGGGTACCAGGCCGAGCGCCTGGTCTTCTACAACCTCGAGGAAAACAGCGCGGTCACGACGGAGCGCGGTCCCCTGCAGATCGAGGAGGCGAAGATGAAGGTGTTGAATGTCGCGGAACGGATCGCCGCCGGACAATTCGACCCCAAGCCCGGCTATCATTGCCGCTTTTGCCCCTACCGCAATCTTTGCCCCGCCACCGAACGGCCCGTGTTCAGTCCCGAGCTGGCTAAAAAAGCGGCGACGAACTGATCGGGTATTCCCCGAGGTTCTTCCTCGCAGGGGTCAGTGTGTTCCCGGGGGTGTTTGAAGCGCAGGAGAGAAGCCGCGATGCAGTGATCCAGAAAAGTTCGAAGCAAAAAACTTAGGGGACGCTTTTCGCGTCCCCCCTTTGCCTGTTTAAAGCCAACTTCTAGTGTTTCTTTTTCTTCTTAGCTGCCTTCTTCTTGGTTGCCATTGATCTATTCTCCCTTTCCATTGTTCATGGACTATGCAACGGTCTTCAGTTGCAACTATTGGAATGTATAGAGTCAATGAAAAATGATGTCAAGAGAAAAATGGTGTTGCGCACTCGACGGAAGCGTGCACTAAAGTCACCGCGAGGTGATGATGCGATGAAAATTCTTCGAGCATCACTTCACCGCATCGCGCGGAACAGTGATGAATGCTGGCGATGATGTATGTCGCGATGGAGTATGCCGCGGCGCGAAGTATGGTCGCGAATGGTGGAGGCGGACACGAGGTCGTGTATCCAATTTTCAACTTTTCGTCCGCACCCACATCTATAATTGAGAGGGGAACTCATTAAGGAGCAGGTTTATGGCGGGTGGGAAGGATGTCGTCATCATCTCGGGGTGCCGGACCCCGGTCGGAAAATTCCAGGGGAGCCTTACCGATTTCACGGCACCGCAACTGGGCGCGATCGTGGTCCGCGAGGCAGTGAAGCGAGCCAACCTCGATCCCAAGCAGGTCGATGAATGCATCATGGGCAACGTGTTGAGCGCGGGGCTGGGGCAGAATCCCGCGCGGCAGGCTGCGATCTTCGGCGGATTGGCGCCCGAGGTAGGTGCCATGACAATCAACAAGGTCTGCGGTTCGGGATTGAAAGCCGTGGCGCTTGCGGCCCAGGCGATTCAGACCGAAAACAGCTCGATCGTGGTCGCC
>Ga0210401_10001454_pt1 | contig 27433 bp, 25 predicted proteins | sample IncBWH32MmetaG_FD_150866 | JGI IMG/M metagenome (GOLD analysis project Ga0210401, IMG submission 150866) | Forest soil microbial communities from Barre Woods Harvard Forest LTER site, Petersham, Massachusetts, United States - Inc-BW-H-32-M | ecosystem: Environmental > Terrestrial > Soil >...
TAATTTCAAGGGCAGCGGCTGGTACGTCACCGACTACGGCAAGGGCAACAACGGAGCAAGAAAGAGCGACAACGAAAGTAAGGAAGGCAAAGAAAGCAAAGAAGGTAAGGACAGCAGCAAGGAAAGCAAGGAAAGTAAAGATAGCAAGGAAAGCAAGCCTTCCACCGATACAAAGCCGGAAACCAAGTCGTCCGCTACCGAATCAAAGCCGGCCTCCAGCGACAAGTCTAAGAGCGAATAAGTCTTTCTCCCAATGCGGCCGGCCACATCCGGCGCGACCATCGGTGTTCGAATAGCAACTCACTCGCTTGGTTGCCCAACGTGATCATGGGTATCGCGAGCATTAGCGGCGCGAATGCGGCGGTCCAGGGTTTCTCTCCCATCAGCCCTAGTCCAATTTCGAAGATCGCCCGCGTTAGCCTCCAGTATCCGCCTGAAGCGCCGTGTACGCGTGTCTGCCCGCGCCGCACTCCCTCCAGAAAAGTTTGCGCATCGGTCGCTCCCGGAATCTCTGTGTAGGTTAGGCCTAAAGACGCGAGCGTGTGGCTGTCGCTGCCGGCAATCTCGCTCTTTCGCCACGCCCGCGCCAGCCGCGCCGCCGCTGCATTGTTGCCGGTAGGGATCTGACCATTCAGTGTCTCGATCCCCGGAAATAGATCCGCAAAAAGCTCAAAGTCCAATTCCGAGCGGCGGCCCGTGAGGCTCGAGAAAACATGGTTAATACTGAAGAATATGGATTGCTCGCCTAGATAGGCCGCTAGCGACTGAACGTCGTTCCGGCGCCTCTGCAGCTCGATGTGATCGCGGTCTTTGATACCTAATGCCCCGACGTGTATTTCCATTCCGCTGGGGGTGATGCAGGTGACTTCCTCGCTGAGAAAGAAATCCGGGCGGCGGCGCAGGGATTCGACGGCGTCGATGGAATCGTGGTCGGTGACGGTCACCAGGTCCATGCCGCGGCGCTTGAGCGTCTCGTAAACCGCCTCCGGATCGTTATAGCATTCGCGGCAGACGCGCTTCAAGACCGGCAGATTGCACATTCCGGAATGCCGGGTGTGGACATGCAGATCGCATCGCATGCCCCTTTGTAACCGGGAATAGGTTACATTTCGATGACTTACACAAAAAACATTGGTGACAAAAAATGTTTGTATAGGCCGTCTAGGCCAATGGTACTATCAAAACAGAGTCAAACGCGCCCGTAGCTCAGCTGGATAGAGCGATTGGCTTCGAACCAATAGGCCGGGGGTTCGAGTCCCTCCGGGCGCGCCACTATCATGTGCGCGTACTGCATTCGGCCTACTGCTTGCCGGCGGCCGCACCCTCTTTCTTTGCTTCTGGCTTCATGACCCGTTCCACCTCTGCCAGTTGCTTCATCACCTGTTCGGTATCGATAGCGTTCGGGGCGTAGTGAAGGTAATTGCGCAACTGCTCGACGGCGCCGCTATAGTCGCGTTTCATGGCCAGGACTATGCCCAGCACGTGATTCAAGTCGGGATACTGATGCGCGGCGTCGCGCGAGATTCCTTCGCGCGCGCTTTTTTCAGCGGCATCCATATTTTTGAGATAGTAATTGCCTAAGGCATTAAACAACCAGGATTGCGGAAAATCCACAGGATTCAAGCGCAGCAGATGGTCAGTATCATCGACGACGTCTTGCCATTTCTGCTCTTGCGAGGCCATGACAGCCAGCGCCTGGTAAGGACTCACAAACTTGCCGTCAGCCGCGAGCGCCTGCGCATAAGACTTGCGCGCTGCTTCCCGGTTCTTCTCCTGTTCCTGCACCAGTCCAAGCTGATACCAGGCCACGGCATACTTGGGGTAAATATCAACCGCTTTGCGGAATTCCTTGCCGGCATCCGCCCATTTCTGTTGACGCTCGAAGTTCTGCGCCTTTTGGAAGGCGTTCTTTGCGTCCTTCGGCGCCAGGGCGCTGGTAGCGCTGATGGTAAGTCCCTCGACGTTGGCTAAGCGGCGCAGAACAATCGTTCCGACTTCAGGGTTGTCCAAGCTGTGCCGGGCGTCAAGATGCATGACATCCGAGCGGAAACCGGCCAGAGAGGCTCGCAGGTCGCAACCCATCAGAGCGCGTCCTGTTATACCGCTGTTGCTATTGCCACCCGGATTCAGAGAATTGGGGCGGCCCGAGTTGCCTCCGAAGGAGTTTGGGTCCTCGCTTGCATCGGCGAAGGTGCCTGCATTCTTGCGATCATTCAAATCCACCGCGAAGCCACCTTTTGAATCGGTATAGCCGATTGAACGCGGCGTCGCACGGCATATCAATTGGATGGTCACAGGTTCAGGCGGCGGTGTTCCATCTTCCATCACAACTTTACCGGTCAGCAAAACGGGACGTATATCCGGAGCGCTATTGTCTGGCTGTCCCGGTTGGGTCGGCATGCCGGGGCGGGTTGGATTGGTTGGATTGCCGGGCAATGTTCCGATTCCGGAGTCGCGCCCGCCGCCCTGCGCGAACAGACCAATATTCAATGCTAGCCCGATCGTGCAGTTCAGAAGAACCTGGAATGTCATGGAAGGAACCTCCCTCCTCTGAGACATTATAGACCTGCGTCTCTGGCGTCGACGGGGCTCAGCGGGGAGATGAACCGTCCGATTTGTCTTCCGAACGACCAATCCTGCGGTTCAGGAACTTCGAATCATCGGCAGGTATCGGATGGGAAGGAGAGCGTGGCCCTCCCCTAAAATTAGCAATGGCCTCATTCAGCGTTCGGGCCAGTTGTGGAATTTTATTCCCCCAGAACAACAGGGCTGCGACGGTGCAAAAGACGATCAATTCGGGAACGCCCAGCTGCTGCATTTGTCCCTATTCTAACGCGTGACTACACAGGCAGAGCCGCCTCGCCGTTGTGCGTTGGTTCCGCCCACCTCCGGACGATGCGACACACCGCCGTTTTGTAGTCCTGAAGCTCGATCGGTTTGCGAACGAACTCCCGTGCACCCAGCGACATGGCCCGCACTTCGTCCGTATCGTTCAGGGAGGAGGTGAATACCACCACGGGAGTCGTCTTCAGGCAGAAAGCGAGCACCGAATAGCCCGAGAGTTTTGGCAGGTTTAAATCCAGAATGATGAGGTCTGGCTTGAAATCCCTCTCACCCAATATTTGAAGTGCCTGTTCGCCATCGCGTGCGATGTGCAGATGGACCGATATCAGAGCTTCTTTGAGGGCTTGTCCGATAAGCAGGGCATCTCCCGCATTATCTTCCACCAGAAGGACTTGGGAAAGCATTTTAGGAGGGCACCAGTACCCTAGTAAAAATACTAGCACGTCTGACTAAGGAGAATTACTAGGTTGCGGCGGAACGTCTCGCGCCCGAGCGCCGTATGTTAGATTGTCCTTATTCAATAAAAGGCATGGCACTCACAATTTCAGGGCTTTCCAAGACTTATCCGGACGGTGTAAAGGCGCTCAAGAACCTTACCCTTTCCATTGGCAACAACATGTTCGGGCTGGTCGGGCCCAATGGCGCCGGCAAGAGTACCCTGATGCGCACGGTGGCGACTCTTCAGGACCCGGATTCCGGCTCCATCGACTTGGATGGGATCGATGTGCTCCGCCAGAAAGACGACGTTCGGCGGATCCTCGGCTACCTGCCACAGGAGTTTGGTGTGTACCCGAAGATATCGGCGCTAGACATGCTTCAACACCTGGCTGTCATGAAGGGCATGACCTCTTCGGGCGAGCGCAAGGAGACGGTCGACGCGTTGCTCCAACAGACCAATCTGTGGGACATCCGCAAGAAGTCGCTCTCTACTTTTTCGGGCGGCATGAAGCAGCGCTTCGGGATTGCGCAGGCGCTGCTCGGTAATCCGCGCCTCATTATCGTCGACGAGCCCACGGCCGGTCTCGACCCGACCGAACGTAATCGCTTTCTGAATCTTCTCTCGTCGGTGGCCAGCGACCGCACCGTCATTCTCTCCACGCATATCGTGGATGACGTGCGCCAGCTCTGCCCTCGCATGGCCATCATCGCCTCCGGGGAGCTACTGCTGGAAGGGGCGCCCAATGACACCCTAGCCGCACTCAACGGCAAAATCTGGTCGAAGGTGGTGGCTACCGACGACGAGCTGCGCACCATAGAAACTCAACTTCCCGTCATCTCCAGTCATCTGGTGGGTGGCCAGCACGAGCTTCGCGTCTACGCCGACACCTCTCCGGGCGACGGCTTCCGCCCCGTCGATTCCAGCCTGGAGGATGTCTATTTCCTGAACCTCTCCCAGCAAGCCAAGCGCCACGCTGTGAACTAAGGAGAATTCGACATGGCACTATTCTGGGAATTCTTCACGTTCGAGTTAAAGTTCCGGCTCAAGAGCCTTTCGACTTACGTTTACTTCGCGCTATGGCTGACGTTTTCCTTCCTGAACGTAGCGTCTGAAAACTTCGGTCCCATTGGTAACAGGAACGGCAAGATCCTGCTCAATTCGCCCTATGCCAACGCGTTTAACGACTTTGGAGCCACCCTGTTCGGCATCATAGTTATTGCCGCCATCTTCGGCACCAGCATCCTTCGCGACTTCCAGCGCGACACTTACCAGATCCTCTTTACTAAGCCGATCTCAAAATTCGCCTACCTGGGCGGACGCTGGGCCGGCTCCTTCGTCACAACGGTCTTTGCTTTTTCGGGCGTCCTGGTTGGAGCGTACCTCGGCACCTTCGCGCCTTGGGCGGACCACTCTCGCATCGGTCCGAATCATCTCTGGAACTACCTCCAGCCCTTTCTCTCGGTCATCGTGGTCCAGATCTTTTTCATCGGCTCCGCTTTCTTCGCCGTCGCCGCGCTCACCCGCAAAATATTCATAGTTTACCTCCAGGGTGTCGCGCTGTTCATGCTGTACATAATCGGCATCACGGTCTTCTCTGCCACGCGCTCGCTGGAGCATTTCTGGTCTGGCATTCTCGATCCGATCGGGCTCATCCTGTTCGATGATGTCACGCGCTACTGGACCGTGATTGAAAAGAACACGCTGTTCGTCACCTGGTCGCCGGCTCTCTCTGAAGGCGTCTTTCTTTACAACCGGCTTCTATGGCTTACGGTTGGTCTGATAGCGTTGGCCAGCGTATGGGTACTATTTCCGATGTCGGTGGAGGCTCTCACGGCTCGCGCACAGGGCCGCCGCGCCGCCAAAGCAAAGCAACAGGAGCTGGCCGAGGAGCAGCCTATCCGTTCCCGGATCGCCGCTCGCCTGCCTGTCGTTCATCAGACCTTTGGTCCCGGCACCACCTTTGCCCAATACCTCTCACTGTCGCGGCTTCGCCTCCGAAACATTTTCCGCGATATACCCTTCTGGGCGATTGTCGCTCTCATGATCGTTTTCGGCATCAACAATGGGCATTTCGCGGGGCGTCTCGCCGAAGCGAACGTCTGGCCAGTCACATATTTAATGCTGCAATCGGTCGAGGGAAGCGCCCTCCTGTTTCTCTATATTGTCGCTACGCTCTATGCGGCGGAACTTCTCTGGCGCGAGCGCGATACCCGCTTCAACGGCATCCACGATGCTCTGCCTATGCGCGAGTCGACGGACTGGCTCTCGCGCTTTACGGCCATTATCGTGGTCGAGCTGATTCTCCTGGCGGTCGCGATGCTCACCGGCATTGTCATGCAGACCATCGCCGGTTACTATCATTACGAGCTTGTCCAATACCTCAAAGAACTGTACATCGCGACCTTCCCGCAGATCCTGATGTTCGCGCTTCTGGCAATTTTCATCCAAACCGTGGTCTCGAATAAGTTTGTGGGCCATGGCATCGTGATCGGGATCTTTGTGCTGATGCCCATCCTGTTCAGCTTCGGATGGGAGAACACGCTTTATCTCATTGGCCAGACCCCTCCCTATACCTACTCCGACATGAACGGCTATGGCCACTTCATTCCCGCGCTTTTCTGGTCGATTACCTACTGGCTCGCGATCGCAGCAGTCCTAGGCGTCATCTCCGTGGCTCTGGCGCGCCGCGGAGCCGAGGAGTCCTTCGGCGCCCGTCTCCGATTGGCCTGGCAGCGTGCTCCCCGGCTGGCCCCTCTAGCTCTGCTTTTCGTGCTCGTCGCTGTGGGCGCAGGCTCATGGTACTTCTACAATACGCATGTCCTCAACGAGTACCTTAATTCGAAGGCACGCCGCGATCTCCAGGCCGATTACGAACGCCGCTTTAAGCAATACGAAAACCTGCTGCAGCCCAAGATCACCGCTGTCGATGCTGCCATTAACATTTATCCCGAGCGGCGCTCGTTCGATGGAAACGCTCGGTTAACTCTCCAGAACAAGACCACGCAGCCGATTGCGCAGATCCATCTAACGGATCAGAAGCGGTCGGTCAGCAACGTCCATTTCGACCGCTCCTTCCATCTGGTCAGCTCCGCCCCGCGCGACGTGTACTCCATCTACGCTCTCGATCAGCCCCTCGGTCCCGGCGAAACGCTGATTCTCACCTGCGATATCGGTCATCAGACGCGCGGCTTTCGGGATGGCAATGAGCTTCCGGAGTTCGCCTACAACGGAACCTTCTTCGATTCCGATTATCTGCCTTACGTCGGCTACAATAACGGCGTCGAGCTGGACGATCCGCGCCGCCGCCGTGAAGAACACCTTCCCGGTCTTGAAGAGATGGCTCATCGCGGCGACCGCGCCCATTCGCTGAACAACATATTTCCACGCGAATCCGACTGGATCACGTATCACACCGTGGTCAGCACGTCGGCGGACCAGATCGCCTTGGCGCCCGGATACCTGCAGCGCGACTGGCAGTCGAATGGCCGGCGATACTTCGAATACAGCATGGGCTCGACGCACATTCTCGACTTCTTCGCCTATATCTCGGCCCGCTATAAGGTCCGCAAGGAGACCTATCACGGGACCAACGGTGACGTGGCGCTGGAAGTCTATTACGATCCCGCCCATACCTACGACATCGACGATATGCTGGCTAGCGCACGCGCCGGTCTGGACTACTATCAACGCGTTTTCAGCAGCTACCAGTACAGCCAGTTCCGCATCATGGAGTTTCCGCGCTACCGCAGCTTCGCCCAGTCTTTCAGCAATACTATCCCGTATTCAGAAGGCATCGGCTTTATTGGCCGCGTTCTCAAGCCCACTGACATCGACATCACTTATTTCGTAACCGCTCATGAGCTGGGACACCAATGGTGGGCGCATCAGCTTATCGGAGCCGACGTCGAAGGGTCCAACATGATGTCGGAGAGCCTGGCCGAATATTCAGCGCTGCAAGTGATGGCGCACAAATACGGCCGGGATCTCATGCATCGCTACCTGCGTCACGAGCTGGATCGTTATTTGCGGGGCCGCGCCGGTGAAATCCGGCATGAGCCGCCGCTTGCGGTGGTGCAGCGCGAGCCGTACGTCTGGTATCAAAAGGGCGGCCAAGTCCTTTACACTCTGGCCGATTACATCGGCGAAGACAAGCTCAATCTCGCCTTGCACAATTTCCTGATGCAGTACCGCTATGCCAACGCCAACAATCAGGTGGACACACACGACAATGCGCGCGACGCCGAAGCCATCGACGCGCCGTATCCCGATACACGCCTGCTAGTAGATGCGATCCGCGCCCAAACGCCGCCCGAGCTGCAGTACCTGGTCGACGACGGCTTCAACCGCATCGTGCTTTACGACAACAAGGCCATTTCCGCCACGTCCCAGAAAACCAGCGATGGAAAATATAAAGTGACCCTGGAAGTCCAGGCCCGCAAATCGCAAGCTGATGGGAACGGAGCTGAGAGCCGTATGCCTCTGGCCGACTACATCGAGATCGGCGTGTTCAGCGGTAAGAAGGATGAGGAAAAGCCGCTCTATCTCAAGAAAGAGAAACTCACCGACGAACACAAGACCTTCGTGATCGTTGTCGACCAACAGCCGACTTTAGCGGGAATTGATCCCTACAATAAGTTGATTGACCGGATTTCCGATGACAACATGATCGATGTCGTCAAACAGTGAACGGATGTTTCTCGGTCTGCATGCAGTTAATGTCTTCGTGCGCGATCAGGACCGAAGCTTGCGATTCTATGTGGATCAACTTGGATTCCATGTGGCCTTCGATGCGCGCCTTCAATCCGGGGAACGCTGGGTAGCGGTCGCGCCTCCCGACGGCACAGCAGTTCTAACGCTGGTGGCGCCCGCGCCCGACTCCAAGGAGTACAAGCTGATCGGACGGCCTACTGGGATTATTCTCGTTACCGAGGATGTGATCGCCAAGTATAATGAATGGCGCCGCCGCGGGGTTCTGTTTGGTTTTACTCCACGGCTGCGGCGCGTGAAGCGGGAGTCCGAAGACGAGTCGACGGTTTGGGGCGGAGTATTCACACGGTTCAGAGATGTCGATGGAAATTCCTTCTCGCTCGTGGGCTTCGACTTTATTACGCGCGAAATCGAGGCGGAACGCCGGCGGGTCACGGAGAAGCTGGAATTGGAACGCCGCGCCACACAGGAATTAGAGATTGCAAAACAAGTGCAGGCCCGGCTTTTTCCCCAGATGCTGCCGCCCATGGAAACGCTGGACTATGCGGGCTCGTGCATCCAGGCTCGGCAAGTCGGCGGCGACTATCACGACATTCTCGATCTCGGCCGAGGGCGTTTTGGGTTGGTGATCGGTGATATTTCAGGCAAAGGAATCGCCGCTGCACTCTTGATGGCGAATCTTCAGGCCAATCTTCGCAGCCAGTGCGCGGTAGCCCTGGATGATCTGGAGCGCTTGTTGTGCTCCGTGAATCGGCTCTTCTACGAAAACACCAGCGAGAGTTCCTACGCGACGCTCTTTTTTGCCGAATACGACGACCATGCGCGGAGCTTGCGCTACGTGAACTGTGGCCACCTCCCGGCGTTGGTCCTGCGGCAGGACGGCGCCGTGGAGAGGCTCGGCTCCACTGCCACGCTGGTGGGGATTTTCGAAGAATGGGACTGCTCGATAGCGGAATGCCAGCTCTCCGCGGGAGATGCATTGGCTCTTTATACCGATGGGATCACCGAGTCCTTCAACGATACCGGAGAGGAGTTTGGAGAGCAACGCTTGATTGAAGCTCTCCGGCGCCATCGGGAGTTAGCTCCCCAGGCCGTGATCGCATCGATCGTCGACGAGGTTCGACAGTTCAGCCCGCATGAACAGTACGACGATATTACGTTGATTGTCGCGAAGTGTAGGATAGCTTGATGGATCTCTGGGCGCTTAGCGATCTTTCGACACCGTGGTGTGTGCATGTGGCGGCGACACTGCGAATCGCGGATCACATCGCGGCCGGAATCACGCACATCGACAAACTCGCCGCTGCGTCAAGTGCCGATCGCGATTCGCTATATCGTATGTTGCGGCACTTGGTGAGTAAGGGTGTTTTTGAAGAGCCAGCGGCGGGCCGGTTCGCACTCAATGAAACCGCGCGGGGGCTCATGGAGGGCCCGCTTCGACTGGGTCTCGATCTGGATGGCTTTGGAGGCCGGATGGCGCACGCGTGGGGAACGCTTCTGTCCGCCGTACGCACCGGGAAACCGGCCTATTATGAGGCGTTCGACCGCGGCTTTTGGGAGGATCTGGAAGCACATCCGGAGATCGCGGCGGCCTTCGATGCGCTGATGAGTCCTGCTGGCCACGGCGTCCCGGATCCTGAGGTTCTGGTCAACCCCGGTGATTGGAATTCCGTTCGGACCGTCGTCGACGTCGGCGGCGGAACGGGCGGTCTATTGGCGGAGGTGCTGCGCAGACGGCCTCAGGTTCAGGGTACGCTCGTCGATCTGCCGCGGACTGTGGCGGGGTCGGGCGAGATCTTCCGCGCCGCTGGAGTGGCGGATCGCGTGACGATAGCCGGTCAAAGTTTTTTTGAGCCGCTGCCCGGCGGAGCAGATCTCTACCTGTTGAAAAGCGTCCTCAACGACTGGCCGGATCGCGAGGCGACCGCCATCTTGAGACGCTGCGCCGAAGCAACACGCCCATCCGGCCGAGTGGTGATTTTCACCGGAGCCGGCCCGGGTGAGCAGGCATCGCCGGCGCTGTTGATGATGGTCCTGGTGGGCGGCAGGGATCGGACGTTGGACGAGTTGCGTGAGATTGCACGTGAAGCGGGATTGCAGGTGACTGCGGTCGGGCGTCAGCCTTCCGGTCGCGTCATCGTGGAGTGCCGCCCAATTGAGGCGTGAGATTCGTGAGAGCTTGGGAAAGTGAACTCGCGTATCATTGGCGGGTCTTGGTCAAAGTCGCTGTAACGAATCCAGGTTGGCCGAACAACAAAATAGACAATCCCCGGCCAACTCATGCGTGCGGGACCATCCGGCCAAAACTTGAAGTAAATCGCCTGGTATCGATCGAGCTTCGGGGACTTGAGCTCCTCAGCTTCACCCTCGAATTGGATGGTTTGCTCGCCTGGCCCCCATCCGCCGATGACGAAGGAACCGGCTGGCCGGGCGATAAGATTCGGATATTTGCGCGAACTCTTAACCGTGTCGAAAATGATTTCAAGTTGTGGCGTGATCGCGATTCCTACCAAAGCCGATTGGGGAGTACCGCGCGGACCGATGGTCCCGAGAATCCCCAATCTGTGTTTCGTCATGAACGCGTAAAGATCAGCCTCAGTCATGAAGGCTCCCCGATCCGGCGGCTATGGCATTTGCGGTAATCGCCGACATCGCGCGCCCGAACAGGTCGGCTGATTGCATAGCGCGGCATTGAGCTTCAAACCTGGGATGTGGTCCCTGCCAGCGGAGGTCCTCAACCGTATCAAAGACGGGCGCGTCCAGCCTCAAGGTCGCGAGCGTCCGGAATAACAGTGCATCGTCCCAGGAATTGAACAGCGAAATCGATAACCGCCGGGCGTTAGAAATGGACGGATGCCACGCTCGCCAATCCTTAGGAATGTCCTCAAGCTTGGGATATTGAGACAGAGTCTGGGCCGCTGCTTTTTCGCCCCATCCGGCTATGCCCGGAAATCCATCAGCGCTGTCGCCGACCACGGCGAGGTAGTCCGGAATCGACTGCGGCATCACGCCGAATTTAGCCAGTACGCCGGCTTCGTCACGTAGTATGTTACGCCTGCGGTCGAGCTGGACAACTCGTGTGCCAACCACGCACTGGGCGAGGTCCTTATCCGGTGTACAGATGATCACTTGTTTCACACGGTCATCCAGCGCCCCTTTGGCTGCGGCCGAAGCGAGCGCATCGTCGGCCTCATAGTAGACCATGGGCCAAACCATCACTCCCATTGCTTCCAGCGCTTCCTCGAGAATAGGAAATTGGGAGAGCAGTGTCGCAGGCACACCCTCGCTGGTTTTGTATCCGGGATACAGATCGTTTCGAAAAGACTCCACAACATGATCGGTTGCAACCCCTATATGAGTTGCGCCGTGCTCGATCATCGACAGCACGGATCGTAGCACTCCGCGTACGGCGCCGATTTCCCGGCCGTTCACATCCGGCGCGGCTGGCACGGCGAAAAAGTGGCGGAACAGTTCGTAAGTTCCGTCGATCAGGTGCAGATCCATATGGCTTCGAGTATACGGGAACCTGTCAGGTTGAAACATGCGAAAGGTCCACGAATGGATTTACTACGCGCACAGTGCCATAAAGTCGATCGTGCTGAAGATCTTCGGTCCAGATTTCGGACAAGCCGTAGTGTTCCGCGTATGCCCATAGGTGGGCGTCGAACCAGTTCAACTGATAGGCCGCGCACCCACGTATGGCCTGACGTAAGATCGCTTCATTCGGATACAGAACAGGAAACTGCCTTAGGAATTCTTCCGCTTCTCGCAAAGCGTCCGCTTGCTTTAGGATGACGTGGCCACGAATAGAGCGTGTTGCGGCCGCAATAAATTCGACGATCGCTTGATGAGGTAGGCGAACCGAGTCTTCAACGATGCCGCGCCTGAGAACTTCAGTTGCAATCTTTTTCTGGGCGGCAAAACGGCTATCAAAGCGGTAGACCAGGACGTTGGTGTCAACCAGCGCGGCCACGGATGTAGAGATCCTCTCGTGTCCAACCTCTATCGCGAGGGTGCTGTGTCTTACGGGCTGATGGACGCCTGCGGTGGCGTTCGGTCGCTTGGTCGAACAGATGGAGCCTGGAAGCCCGATCTGCGGGCGGCGTCTTTCCGCCTGGCGGAATGACGCGAATCACTTCACCGGCTGCCACCCAGTCGATGTCATCACCGGGCCGGATGTTGTATTTATCCGCTATCGTCCTTGGCACCGTCACTTGATATTTGGATGTCACCTTGGCCATAAGCGCTTTTGTACGTTCCATCCTTACTATAGCAAGGATAGAATCCTTGTCCGAACAGCGCCTCAGGTTATTCGTAGCGGCAAGCGGGCCGAGCTCGCAGACACGCCGGAGGAGGCCAAGCTCTCCGAAATAGCCTGGACACGGCCCTGCCCACCTGGCGCTCCATTTTCTGTCACACTCGTAGTTCATGCCGGGAAGATTTATTTCCCATCTGGCCTGCGCCTGTTTGGCTCTGTCCATGGTGCCCACCTCGCTCCCGCAATCCAAGTCAGCCAACGAAGCCGGCGGAACGTTTCCCTCGCCGGAAACGCTGGTCTATAGCATAGAATGGCGCCTGATCGACGCTGGCGAGGCCAGGCTGATCCAAGAGCCCAAGCGATCTAAGCTGCATCTGGAATCGAGCGGGCTTGTTTCCAAGCTTTACAAACTCAACGATAACTACGATCTCGAGATGCAGGGCGATTTCTGCGCCACCAGCACGACTTTGGAGGCGATGGAACGTTCGCGGCACCGCGAGACGAAAGTCGCCTATGATTATTCGAAAGGCAAGGCCAGCTACGTCGAGCGGGATCTGATCAAGAACACCGTCACGAAGACCGCCGAGGTTGAAATACCGCCGTGTACGCACGACATCATTGGCGCCCTCTATAAGCTCAGAACCCTGAAATTGGAACCAGGCCAGTCGAATCAGGTGGAGGTGAGCGACGGCAAGAAGTCCGTTTCGGCCCGCATCGAGGCCCAACAAAACGAGCAGATCAAGACCAATGCAGGGACGTTCAACACCACGCGCTATGAAGCCTACGTATTCGGGGGAGTGCTGTACGCTCGCAAAGCACAACTGCTGATCTGGATCAGCGATGATGCGCGAAGGTTGCCCGTGCAAATCCGCGTACGATTGAGCTTTCCCATCGGCACCATCACGCTGGCACTGGAGAAGGAGGAGCATCCATGAAGAAGTTTTTGCTGGCCTGTATTGCGATTACGTTGTCGGCGCAGCAGCCGGAATCCGGCCAGGCGCTCATGGCGGGCAGGGAATTGCTGGATTCATATCATCGGGTGGTGCAGCTCATGGAGTCCACGACAGTGTCGGTTCCGGAGCTCGCCCGGGCAGGCGCTCCCTTGATCGAAAATGCACGCCAGGCTTTGACGAATGTGGGCACGACGCCGGCCGATGCTGTTTCGAATTATGCGTTTCTAACCAACCTGCGGGCTTATCTGGCTTTGTCCGACGCGGTGCCGAAGCCGTTTCCGTTTTCAATTGAGGAGCAGAAGCAGTTCAACGATCTGCGCGACGCACTGGTCCGAACCGAGAGCCACTTTCGGGCCTTGATCGAGTCAAAAGACCGGCAGTTACGCAGCCCCGATCGCGACAATCTGGCGCGCTACGCCGAAATGGATTCGCGTACGCCGCGTCTGCAACCGGACAAACCGCGGGTGGTCCTGTTGGGCGATTCGATCACCGATGGCTGGCGGCTGAACGAGTACTTCCCGGATCGCGACTTCATCAATCGAGGGATCAGCGGCCAAATCAGCGGCCAGATGCTAGGGCGAATGGAATCGGACGTGATTAAGCTGCAGCCGGCCATTGTGCTGGTGCTGGCGGGCACCAACGATATCGCGCGTGGAGTTCCGGTTTCCACCATCGAAGACAATCTAACAGCGATCGCCGACCTGGCCGAGTTCCATCAAATCAAGGTGATTCTCGCTTCAGTGCTTCCGGTGAGCGATTATCACCAGGACGTGAATCCGAACTACGAAATGACCAGAACTCGCCCTCCCGCCACCATCCGCGCGCTCAACGATTGGATTAAGGGATTCTGCGCGCGCCGCGATTTCACCTACCTCGATTACTACACGCAGATGGTAGATGCGAATGGCTATCTGAAGGCCGACATCGCCGATGATGGGCTGCATCCGAACAGCCTGGGCTATCGTATTATGGCGCCGATAGCACTAGCAGCTATCGACAAGGAAGGTGCGGTCGCGCCGGTGCCGAAGCCCAAGAAGCACCGATTGTTTGGAAATTAGCAGTGCCCTCCGTTGGCTCGCTGTACATTGTTCGTTTGGCCGCAAGAATCGGATAGTTCCTACGACCTAAGCCGTTTAGCATTGATGTTGTCAGGAGGAATCGCAAATGACCACAATGCCGGCGTTTACAATGATGGATGCCTCAACCGAAATGGCGGAAAGCGAACAGCAATTCTGGCGATTCAGCTACTGGGATGCGGTGACCGGCCGCGACCGGTCGATGGACGGCGTATTCTTTTATGCCGTGCGAACCACCGGCGTCTATTGCCGGCCGTCGTGCCCATCGCGACGTCCCAAGCCGGAAAACGTTGTGTTTTTCCGCAGTCGCGACGGCGCCGAGCGCGCCGGTTTTCGCCCGTGCATGCGCTGCAAGCCCGAAAGGGATATTCAGACTGACGGCAATTCGGAAATCGTGGAGAAGGTATGCCGTTACATCGAAACCCATCCCGACCAACCGGCCACGCTGGGAGCATTAAGCAGCGCGATTGGGCTCAGCCCGTTCCATCTGCACCGGACGTTCAAGGCGTTGACCGGCATCACGCCTCGGGCTTATGCCGATTCGCGGCGCCTGGAATCGCTCAAGGCCGGGTTGCGGGAAGGCCACTCCGTGACGCGGTCGCTGTACGACGCCGGTTATGGGTCGAGCAGCCGGCTTTACGAGCGGGCTTCTTTGCAGCTCGGCATGACGCCATCACGTTATCGCAAGCAGGGTTCGGGTGTCACGATACGATACTCCATCGCCGAAACGGCCGTTGGCCGGCTGCTGCTAGCAGCGACCGCGCACGGGATCTGCTCGATTCGATTCGGGAGCTCGGAGACGGCGCTGGAGGTCGCGCTCCGAAGAGAATATCCTCAAGCCGAGATCGTCCGGACCGACAAGCAGCTTGCCAGTTGGGTCCGCGCGGTTCGGGATCGCATCCGCGGCCAAAGCGCCGGGTCTCTGCCGCTGGACATTCGAGCGACGGCCTTCCAGCGTCTGGTATGGGAAGAACTTCGCGCGATTCCGAGCGGCGCTACGCGATCCTATGGTGAGATTGCCAAACGGATCGGACAGCCACGAGCCGCCCGGGCCGTGGCGCGAGCTTGCGCAACCAATCCGGTAGCGGTCGCGATTCCTTGCCATCGCGTGGTCCGGGAAGACGGTGCGTTGGGAGGCTACCGCTGGGGAATCCAGCGCAAGCAAAAGCTACTCGACTTGGAAAAGAAGAACTCAGTTTCCAAATCCGGCTGAAACCAGCAAAACGCCCAGCTTGGCGCCGTCGGTTGGGGCGATATACGGATTGCCAACCTGCATTTTGACGATTGTATAGTCGTCGGTTCGCAGCCAGCCGGCCGGCACAGCATGACGATATGTGTAATCGCCGTCGGTTGCATATCGAGCGTGTTCGAGCAGGTGGTCATTGACGAAATAGTCGATCACCAACGGACCCGTTTGCTGGAATGTGGCTTTGGCGACGCTGAAACTCATGGTTAGAAAGCGGTCCTTGGTGGACGAAAGCCAGAATTTCATCTGAGGAGCATCCAGGGTCCAGCAGGAAACTGATTTCGGTTGGCACATGATTATGTCGTCGACGAAATATTTATAAGCATCCGCGCTGGCGACCGTCATGCTCTCACCGATGCGCCCGCCCGGCTGGTCTGCCTTCACCAACCGAAGGCGCACACTGCGACGGGCATCTACGTTGTCGAGCTCGACGTAGCGATCCCCTTGGTAGGTAAAGATGTGATCGTAGTGATCAAGTTGATCCACCGGAATTTGCTGTGCCGGCGGTCCGTTCAACTGAGTGACGAACAGGTCTTTGTCCAAATAAATAAGGTGGAGAGTGAAGAAAAGATCCCAGACGCCGCCGTCCAGCGGGCTCTGCACAACCAGTATTCTCGAGCCAGGATCGAGTTTAGGGTACATGCCCAACAACTGCTCTTTTACAATCTTGATCGGGGCATTGCTCGAAGGCGGCGCAGGTTGCCAATGCTTGTAGTGAATCGCTCCTAGGGCAGCCGCCGTCGCGGCAAAAAGGATCGCCATGGCCATGGAGCTCGATGGGCGAAGGAGGCGAGGACTAGCGTTAAGCAATTTGTCCTTGATCCATACCAGCAAAACCGCGACGTAGAGTGCCAGGCCGGCGTTTGGGAGATATAGAACAAAACCTTCGCGCGCGCTGACGAATGAGACCGGCAGCAATGTGATTTGGAAAAATAGTAGTCCGAACCACATCAGACGGGAACGCAATAACAAGGCGACGGACGCAAGCAAAACATAGAAGACCACGACGCCCGCGGAAGTGAAGGGATGGCTTGAGTAGGTGAGATAGCCCAAGTAAACGCCTGTGTCATGCAGGAAGGTCGACAACGTGAACGTGGAAACGTAGGCTGGGGTTCGAGCCAGACCCTGTGTCGAGGTCTTGGCCGGAATGTAGCCGATGAGGCAGACGCCCGCCAACAATGCGCCTCGTCCCTCATGGATTACCCAATTGCCCGCCTCGCTCAGCCGCCAATGCGGCGTGTGAAACAAAAGCTCGTAGACGATCAGGATGGGCGCCAGCGCCGCTCCCATTTCCTTCGAATTCAGACAACAGATGAAACTGGCGATAAACGCAATGAGATTCCATCGCCCGAGATATTCGCCTCGCTCCCGCACTCGGATATAAATAAGCAAAGCGAGGAAGAAGAATAGGAAGCAGTACACGTCGTAGAGCGAGCCGGCGTTGTAGTAGAGGTAAGCGAAGTTGGCGTGAACGGACCAGATCAGAGTCGCGAGAGTGGCGGTTTCGGGCGACCCGCTGATTCTCTTCAGAACAACATACGCCAGATAAAGATTGAGCAAGAAACTGGCGTGATACAAGATATAGAGAGGACGCGGATTGAATCCAAAAAGCGCGAATAGAGTTCGGTAAATCAGGCCGCCGAAAGGCCGATAATACGGCGTCCAAAAAAAAATATTAGCCCTGATCAACTCCGCCACCGGTCGGGACCAATATCCGTACAGGTTCATCACGTCGTCGCCGCTGAAATACATGAGCAGCGCGCGCCACGTGAAAGCCATGAAGTATGCGCCGATCAGGAGACCGGCGAGAATCCGCAGTATAAACGGCCGGCGAGCGGTCGAGGACATCTTATTGCTTCGGCCAGGGCGGCTGAACCAGACCGGGGATCGCCTTCACAGCCCTTGCGTCCGGCGGAGGGAAGGACAGTTGCTCGGCCAGAAAAGCAATGCGATCGCGCGTGGCTTCGGCGTTGAGCGCGTGCGGCGCCTCATAGATCTTGAGCTTCTTTGGCTCGCTGACGATCTCGAAATACCGCTTCGCAACGTCGCCATTTAGGAACGGCTCATCGTTGGCGTACTGTAGGAACACGGCGGCCGGCGCAGCGTGGGAGACATATTTTCCGGCGTCCATCCACGCGAACCTGGCGGCAAAAGCGTCAAACTTTTCCGCCCCCACCTTCTGCCGGTAATCCTGAAACATCTTGGTCGATCTATCCACTTCGTCCGAGAGATCGCCTGCCATGATCACAAAAGCTTTGAAGCGCTTGTCGATGCCGCTGAGAAAGCCACCCGCCGTAGCGTCACAACTGTGGCCGACATAGACCAAGCGCTTGGGGTCGACGTCCTTGCGATCAAGCAGGAGATCGGCGCCTCGACGGAGGTTCACGTCCTGCTGCACCTCGACCGCTATCTGCTTCTCGTTCAGAGGTGAGTTGTCTTCGATGAAACCCGGATGCACGCTCACATGGTCGGGCAGTAGCGAAAGAACACCGGAGTGTGCCAGCACAATCGCTTCATCCAGAAACTCAGTGCGGTTCTTTTTCTCCGACCCGGGCATGCACCAGTGCCCATAGATCACGGCCGGAAACGGCCCTTTCCCAGACGGGGCCACGACGTAAGCAGTAACAGTGCCGCCGTTCGGCCCAACAGCCGCGCTCCGGTCAGCCAAGGGACTCGAATAAGAGATGTCGTAAATCTTCACGCCCTCTCGATCTTGGACGCCGGCCTGTTTGACGTCCAATGACGCGCGATGGTCGTAATTCCAGTGCCGAAGAAGCTGTTCCGGTAAAGTCTGGGCGAAAGCTGGAGACGCAAGCAGAAAGGCGAGACCGGCTAAGTTGTTCACCAACTCAAATATATCAACTGCGTTTGGGCTCGCTGCCCGGGCGATATACTTGTCGGAACTGGAGGGCTTTGTGATGAAGAAGCTGGCGTGTTGGTTGGTCGTGGCTTCGTTCGCAGCGACGGTGTATTCGCAGCCGCGCAGCCCGGCTCCAGTCGTTATATACGAAGGCGGCCGTTTGATCATTGGCGACGGAAGCGCCCCCATCGAAGGTGGGGCGTTGGTCGTCCAGTACGGGCATATAGCGGCGATCGGCCGTCAAGGCGCCGTCAAAGCACCGGCCGGATCCGCACGCGTGAATTTGACCGGCAAAACAGTGATGCCAGCGATGATCAACGTGCACGTCCACATCGGGTACGAAGGATACACCAGTTGGGGCGCCGAGAACTACACGCCGCAGAACGTTCTAGACCATCTACAGCGTGAGGCGTTCTACGGCGTCGGCGTCACCCAATCCGTTGGCAGCAGCCCTACCGACGCCTCGATCGAGTTTCAACGCGACCAGCAAGCCGGCAAGTATCCACCGGCGTCGCGGTTCTTATTCGTGCCCGGTATGGCCCCGCCCAACGGCGGTCCGGATCCGTTGCTGCGCAAGGCGACCACGGCCTTGCACGTCGTCAACGAGGTCTCGACCGGACCGGACGCACGCGCCGTGGTTAAGGCACTGGCCGCCAAGAACATCAAGAGTGTCAAGATCTGGGTGGACGATCGGCGCGGTACGTATCCAAAAATGACGCCTGAAGTTTATGAAGCGGTCATTGACGAAGCGCACAAGCACGGGATGATCGTGCATGCCCATGCGACCACGCTGCCGGATCAAAAGGCCGTGGTGCGCGCCGGTGCCGACGTCCTGGTACACATGGTGCAGAACGAAAAGCTGGACGACGAGTACCTCGCGCTGCTGAAGGAGAAAAAGCCGTACTGGGCGACAGTGATCGGGCTGGGGGACCGTACGGCCGTATGCGAGCACGATCCTTTCTTCGAGCAGGCGTTGCCCGCGAAGTTAATCGCTGCCATTCGCGCTACGACGGAGCCGCGTCCATTGACGCCCAGTTGCGGACCGCCGTCTCCGAACGCGCCCGCCCGCGAAGCGATTCTCGCGTATAACTTTCCGAGGATGATCGCGTCCGGCGCCCGCATCGTGCTCGGCACCGATACCGGCATTGAACCCGGCCATACATTCGGATCCGGGGAGCACCTCGAATTGGCGCGATGGGTGCAATTGGGGCTGACGCCGTCGCAGGCGATCGTGGGTGCGACCCAACGTCCCGCGGAATTGGTGGGGCTCAAAGATTCGGGCATACTCGCGGTGGGCAAGCGCGCCGATTTCATCGTGCTGGATGCAGACCCGCTGGACAACATCCGTAATACGCGTCAGATCTCGAGTGTTTATCTGGGCGGGGCCAAATTCGATCGAGACGCCATGCTCGCGCGGTGGAAGAAAGCGGATGCATCCCAATAATGCTAAGGGATGCCGACGCGGCGCACGAGACCGGCAAAACGGGAATCGGAACGAATCTTCGCATAAGCCGGACTCAATCTCAACTCCATCATTCCTAGCGAGTGTTGGTCATAAGCCCTTTCCAGCCACAGGAAGGAAGAATCCCTATACCCGAGGCCGGCGTAAATGTTGGCGATGAACATCGGGTCGACGTAACTGCGCTTCGAAAGCTGCTTTAATTGATTGACTACCAGAAGCGCGTCTTGTTGTGTTCTGCCCTGCGCGGCATAGATATATCCGCGTAACCCTATAGCCGGAACGTTGTCTGGAGATTCTATTTTTTCGAGCTCGGCCAGCGCCTCCCGATACGAGTCCGTCCAAGCATAACCCCGAGCGATAAAGTAGTGCGCGGCGTCGAAATGCGGGGCAATGTCAAAAGTCTTCCGAAACTGCTCCATTGCAGCGTCCGGTTTGCGGTATGGGTACCAAAGCGATGCCCCGATGGCAACCGTAATGATGGGTGACAATGGATCCAATTCGTGCGCCTTGCGAAGTTCGACTAGCGACTCGTCAAGTCTGCCTACCGCCGCAAGATACGTAGAACCGTAGGCATGGTGGGCCATCGGCTCATTTGGACTGACTTCGATGGCGCGCTTGAAATTTCTTTCGGATTCTGCCCAGTTCCGGTCGTATTGCAAGGAAACCAGACCCAACACCACGTACGCTTCATCGGCTCTGTCATCATAGGCAAGCGCCTTCCGGGCTGCTGCCTTGGCCTTCGGTAGAACCTCGTTCGGAGCCTCAAACGAATAGGCTGCGAGCGCGTCATAAACGTGGGCCAGACTGGCATAAGCCTCCCCATAAGCGGGATCGCGCGCGATTGCGGTCTGGAAATATTCGACAGCTTTCCGCATGCTCTCCCCCGTTCGCTGGTTGTAAAAGAAGCGGCCCCTTAAATACTCTTCGTGGGTTTGAGGGTCAATCAGACGCGGGCGGTTCAACTCAGCTCGCTGTTGAGGAGTCAGCTGCAGTTGGATTTGCCGCGCGATCGCAACCGCTACTTCACCCTGGACAGCGACCAGGTCCTTCGACCAGCGGTCATACTCCTCAGCCCAAAGATGGGTTTGATCCTTGACATGTATCAACTGCGCGGTGATTCGCAGGCGATCCGCGTATCGCCGGAAGCTTCCTTCCAACACATATTGGACCCCGATCTCCCGGCCGATTTGATCCAGCCGCTTATCGGAGTGCTTATACGCCATGACCGAAGTGCGCGCGATGACCCCCAATCGTTCTGGCTGCAGGCGTCCAAGTTGCGTGATCATCTCCTCGGTAAGGCCATCGGCGAAGTACTCCTGTTCGGGATCTCCGCTCAGGTTCTGAAAAGGTAGTACAGCCAGCATGACCCTGGCCGGAACTTGGGGAGGCGCCGGACCGAAACGACGCCAAGCCAACCAACAAAAAACCAGTGCAATCGCGACTGCGCCTGCCACGACCAGAGAGCCGTTCGGTCGATAGCGGCGAGGAGTCTCACCGCCCGGAGTGGCTGGGCTCATTGCCCCCACAGAGTCCTCCGCGATAACGGCTTCCGGCTCAGTTATGGTCCGCACTTCCATGTAGCGGGGTCCCGCGGCTGTGTCTCCCAACGCTCGTCGGAGGGCGGTACTGTTCTCCGTCAGGTTTGGCTCCTCGACAAAGGTGTCCGGCCAGACTGCCTTCATCAGGTCTTCCTTCGGGATCACCTTGTCGCTGTTCTGGACTAGCGTCAGTAGGGTTTCGAAGGCTTTCGGCTGCAATGGCACGGGTTGGTTGTTCGTCAACAAAAGGCGCCGGCGAGGGTCGAGTCGAAATGCGCCGAACTGGTAGACAAGATTTCCCGCGATGACCGGCGCGCCAGCCTCGGGGTCACCAGCGCTTACAGGAGCGATAAAGCGATACCCCACGCGAGGCAGAGTCTCAATGTAGCGTGGGCTTTCGGCTGAATCCCCCAGCGACTCTCTCAGCTTTTTGATCGCGCTATTCAGACTGTGCTCGAAATCGACGAAGGTTTCGGCGGGCCAGAGGCTTTTGCGTAACTCATCGCGAGTGATTACCTCGCCGGGCCGCTCGAGGAAAATAGCCAGAATCTTGAAAGGCTGGCCTGGCACGCGTATCAGCAGCCCGTGCTTACGCAGTTCACCGGATAGGAGACTTGCCTCAAAGACGCCGAATCGCACCACCGGCTTTTGAGTTTGCTCGGCCATCCAGATCCTCGGATCGAATAGATTTTATCACCATCTCCCGGTAGGGCGGTCACCTCGATACCTATCTTCAATGTTTCGATGGAGTCACACGGTAATCGAAAAATCAGAGGCTGGACTATTGTCGGCCCGCTCGAACTCCAGCTATACTCGGCTCCGGTTACCGCCTCAAGGAGATGCGTCATGCAAGTACAAACATTGCAGAGACTCGGGATGATGTTGGTGGCGTTGCTGGCTTGGTCTGGAGTTGCCAGCGCACAGCATTGGCTTCCGGCGCTAACTCCGACGACGGCCCAAGGAGTACCATTTAAACCCGGCAGCACCGCTCTGCAACTCACCGATGGGACCTTCATGGTGCAGGAATATGCCAGCTCGACGTGGTGGAAATTGACCCCTGACGAGCATGCCGATTACACCACAGGGACTTGGTCCAAATTGGCGCCATCGGTAGCCTACGATTCGAACCAAGAAAAGGTGCCGTATGCTCCTAGGCTTTTCGCGTCGGCCGTGTTGCCGGACGGTAAGGTCATCGTGGAAGGCGGCGAATACGAGGACAACTCGAGCCCCATAAAAACCCGGACCAACAAAGGCGCGATTTATGATCCGGTCACAAATGTTTGGAAACCGGTATTGGCTCCATTAGAAGACAGAAAACTATCTGTACAGCTAGTCGCGGACCGGCGTCCATGCAAGATTCCCCTCTGTACAGATGGTGACTGGGGGAGCATCCTGCCGTAAGCTGTTCGAGGCGCGGCGAAATTCTAGCAGGGAGAGGAATGATGCGGAGAGACAACAGAAGGACACTGCAGAGACTCGGGATCTTGTTTGTAGCTTTGCTCGCTTGGTCCGGGGCTGCCAGCGCGCAGGAGCGGGAGTGGGTTCCGTTGACTGGCATTTCGACGCCCCCATTCCTCGTCGGCGTCGCTCTCCAGCTCACCGATGGGACCATCCTGGTGCAGCAGCACAGCACCCCGTTCTGGTGGGTATTGCATCCGGATGAGTTCGGTCACTACAACACCGGGACGTGGTCCCAGTTCCCCTCAACCATGCCATTCGACTACGCCCCCACTTATTTCGCCTCTGCTGTGTTGCCGGACGGTCGCGTCATCGTAGAAGGTGGCGAAGAAAACTTCGCTAGTCACGCCGACACTAACAAGGGCGCGATCTACGATCCGGTGACGGCCTTCTGGAACGTGGTAGATCCTCCGATGGATACTGGAGCCGAGAAGCCATGGCGCCAAATCGGAGATGCACAGAGCGTGGTTCTGCCCGATGGGACTTTTATGCTCGCAAATATCAACACCAAGCAAGCGGCACTGCTTGACGCAGACACGCTGACTTGGAGGGTCGTCACTATCTTCGGCAAGAACGACAACAATGACGAGGAAGGATGGACCCTGCTGCCCGACGGAACCGTACTGACGGTCGACACCTATACGGGTCCCGTCGTCAGCGGCGACCCAGGCGGTAAGGGCACGAACTCGGAGGTCTTACACGTGATTAACGAGCCCCCGGTTGCCATAGCAACCGCCACCACCGCCGGAAGCACGGTAGTCCAACTATGGGATTCCGCGAAGACCCTCTGCGGCAAAGGGCCACATGCACATGAAGTCGGCCCTGCGGTGCTACGGCCTGACGGCACGGTTTTCGCTACCGGTGCCAACCTCTGCAAGCCCGCCGCCGGCGAGCCGAACCTGATCGGCTCCGGTCACACCTCGATCTATAACACAAACAAGGGAATATGGACACCGGGCCCGGACATACCAGACAGTAACAACATTCCCGACGGCACGGCGTCCATTCTGCCAAACGGCAACGTGCTGATCGATACCAATCGGGGCTACGGCGCCGGCCCCAGCACCTTCTTCGAGTTCGATTTAAAAACTGGGGGATGGGTTTCCCCAAATATTCCCCAGCCGCCTCCCTGTCCTGCTCTTCCTTCCTGTCTTCCTTCTGATGCCACCACCACGCGCGGCCGTATGGTCGTCACTGGAGAGGGCAGCGTCATGTTCCTGCTGGGTGGTACAAATCTTATATGGGTCTATACGAGGCCGCAGGGGTGGGAAGGGACGTATCCGGCTTCGAGGCGGCCCACGATTTGTAACCAGTGTTACCCGAGCTTTCCTGTCGTCGGAGGAAAGAATTACACCATCAGCGGCACGCAGTTCAACGGCCTCTCGCAAGGCGCTGCTTTTGGGGACGATGCCCAGTCTGCCACCAACTACCCTCTGGTGCTCATCACCAACAACTTTTCCCAGCACAAATTCTATGCTCGCACCCATCACCACAGCACCATGGGCGTGGCAACTGGACGTGCATCTGTCAGCACTCAATTCGACATATTGCCCGGCACAGAGATCGGCCCCAGCGAGATGGTAGTTATCGCCAACGGCATTCCGTCGAAACCGGTCAGTATCTTTGTAGTTGCTCAAGGTAGCAATTAAGCCGCGCTTCGTTTTGTCGGCCCTATAAAAAAGATTTCCCCTAAGACGATCTCGCGTTCCGCAAGGCGATTAGCAAGCATAGCGAGATTCTCTATTTAGAACCTTGAGTCTCCCGCAACAGCTTGAGAACGATCAGAAGCGATTGCAACTTGCTAATACTGACTCAGAACGTTCCGTTCACGATTTTGATCGCCTTGCCCCTCAACTCGGAGAACGCATCACGGCGATAGAACTTAAAGCACGCTAAGCCGCCTGCGGCGAAATCACGCACAGAGTGTTATCTTCAAAGCGCGTGAAATTCCGCATTTATGGCGCTGGTGCTAGGTGTACGCGCCGAGGTGCGTCCGGTGGTCACTATAATCAGCGGCGCCTGCATTGCTTCAGCCGACGTTCACAACAACCAAACCAAAGCAACCAGGGTCGTGTACTTTCCGCCGAACCCTTGTGCTCCATCGAGCACGAGTTGTGTTGCGTTTTAGATCGTCCGATCTTCCAAATTGTTGACCAAGGCGCACTCGATATTAGCCTTGTATCCTGGAATTGAGTGCTCCGCAGCCTCCTACTGCTTCTTTCCCGCCAGTCCTGGCTTCGTCACTGGATGGAAACCTCACCGGCCGCCGAGCGGTTGACGTCGCGCTTCATTGCCGGCCACACACTGGAACGCGAGGTTGCGGTGTGCCGCCGGTTGAACGAGGAAGGCATCCTGGCTTCGCTGGATCATTTGGGTGAGAGCGTAAAGTCGCTCGAAGAAGCCGAACGATCTCGCGACGCCTATCTCGCCGCGCTGGATCAGATTGCCACACTGGGCCTGCAGGCGACGGTCTCCATCAAGCTGACGCAACTTGGTCTGGACCTTGCGGAAGCGCAGTGCCGGGCCAATGTCGAACAGCTGGTCCAGCGCGCCAAAACCATCGGGACCTCAGTTGAGATCGATATGGAATCCAGCGAATATGTGGATCGCACGCTCGCGCTGGTATCCGACCTGCATGCCAGGTTCGGGAGTGTTCGCGCGGTGATACAAGCCTATCTTTATCGAAGCGAGAGTGACATCGAAGATTTATGCCAGCAATCGATCCCGGTGCGGCTGTGCAAAGGCGCTTACCGGGAGCCATCCGACGTGGCTTTTCCTCACAAATCGGAGGTTGATCGAAACTATGTGCGGTTGATGACGAAACTTCTCGAGCACGGCACGTATCCAGCCATTGCAAGCCATGACGAACGAATCATCCCACAAGCCGTCCAATATGTAAGGGAACGAAATATTGCGCCGGATCGTTTTGAATTTCAGATGCTTTACGGCATACGTCGCGACCTTCAGCGCCGGCTCGTGACGGAGGGTTATCGGTTGCGTCTCTATGTGCCGTACGGCGATGCGTGGTATCCATATTTTATGAGGCGTCTGGCCGAACGGCCCGCTAACGTTCTATTCCTCGCGAGGAATCTATTGAAAAGCTGAGTGCGCGCCGATTACGTAGTAGGGGAGGGGAACCGTAAGATGATAAGAGGAGTCCAATAGTCATGAAGTATTGGGGCTATTTCTTGGCGAAGCTGGCGGCGGCGGTCCTGCTGATGTGGGCAGCGCGCGTAGCGATTCGCTTCTGTTTCCCGCGGCCCCCGATTTTCCTGGGCCAGCGGCTGGAGCCGTTCATGCACGATCTGGGCTACACCACGGCTATGATGCTCTTCTTCTTCTTTTGCGCGGGCCTGATCAACTTGATCGTCTGGGATCAACGTTATCGCTGCCGGACTTGTCTCCGCTGGCTGCGCATGCCGGTCATCCGCGGCTCATGGCCAAATATGCTCTTGTTTGGGCAGCCCCGCATCGAGTACATCTGCATTTACGGCCACGGTACTTTGAAAGTTCCTGAAGTGCAATTGACCGGCGCTGGTAGAGACTGGGAGCCTCACGACGAAGATATCTGGAAGGAACTCGAAGCGCTCGAGGCCGGCCGGAAGTGAGGCCGGCCGCCCGGATCCTGCGGCCGATCGCGGGCGTGGCGGTGCTGTTGATTCTGGCCGGGATCGCTATCATCCTAATCCCACCTTACCTGGAAAATCTAAAACTCCAGCGATTCGTCAATGACCTGGTTGACGATCAGGCCACCGCAACCGTCCCCCCCGATGTAATTCGCCAGCGCGTGGTCAGCCGCGCGGCCGCACTCGGACTGCCCGTCCACAGCGAGGACGTCCAAGTGAGACAGGTCCACAATGCCATCCGCATCGACGTGCTCTATGTCGTGCACGTGGATGTAGCAAGTTACACTGTCGATCTACACTTCCGTCCGGCAGCCGGAGGAAGCTGACACGCGCCTTAACGAGCGGACCCGAATTCGGAGAAAACGGGCTGTTCTACTTCCGCTGGCGCCAACGATACTACCGTTACCCGTTGTCCCTCGCGCAAAGCTTGCAGCAGAAGTTGGCAGCCGTTCTTGAAACGAACCGCATCGCGATAGGTGTTCACCTCCGCGCTGACTTCGACGAACTTCACCTCTTCCACTTCTCCGATACCCAATTCGCGTTGAAGCCCCTTGGGGATGTCTCTAAGGATCAGCCTGGCCCCTGGTGGAACGCATACGGCTGGTGTATGTTTGTCTGGCTGCCATTGCGGCCGGTTCGCTATGAACCACTGTTTGATCGCGCTCCACGACCACAGCTTCTTTGCAGCCGGGCAGGAACTCGCGGTGATGACTGGGCGAAGATCGGAGGGTGATGCTAAACCAAGCGACGCTCCGCCGAATCGGTGAACAACTAGCTGCTCGCCGTCGGAAGCGAGACGATTCGGATACACATGCAGTGAATAGTCACACATTGTTTTCCTCCATGGATTGGACGCCGAGTCGCGTATTCGATGGCCGAAAGTAACCGTGACTTGGCCCCATGAAGAAGAGATTAGACTGGAGTTATGGAGAAAGCAACTTTCGGTGCCGGCTGTTTTTGGGGAGT
>Ga0210401_10001456_pt1 | contig 27422 bp, 30 predicted proteins | sample IncBWH32MmetaG_FD_150866 | JGI IMG/M metagenome (GOLD analysis project Ga0210401, IMG submission 150866) | Forest soil microbial communities from Barre Woods Harvard Forest LTER site, Petersham, Massachusetts, United States - Inc-BW-H-32-M | ecosystem: Environmental > Terrestrial > Soil >...
GGCCCCCCGGGTGTAGACATGCAGGCAAACCGGATAAGCCGGATCGTACGTCTGGGCGGCCGCCGGCCCTGTTGAGACCGTCCCGATCGCCAAAATCGCCAAGGCCAGAATGCGCATCGGTATCACCTTGGGGATTGGCGAAACTGGCCGACGAAATCTGGCGGCTCGCCGCTGTTCGAACCTTCTTTGAAGATCCAGAGGGACGTCGCACATTACCCACCTCCGGGTTCGCGGTCCTGCCCCGGCACTACGGCCTCAACGCGCTCGGACCTCTAAAGGTCCGAAACGGCGCCGCAAGGAATCAGTACCCGGCATCCATGCGATGGATGGGATTGACCGGCACTCGACAGCCCGCGCATCCCGGACTAACCAGCGGCCTTCCTAGAGTCGTGCAGGGCCTATCGCGGCCGCGGATCGCCGGCAATCCATGCGGCAAGGTTGCCGAGCAGGTTGCTCGCATAGCTCAGGATCAGCGCGACGGTGTAGATTGGCAGCGCCAGCGACTGCCGTAACCTGGACGCTGCTGCGGATGCCTTATGATCGAGCAATCCCAGCACTGACATCGCTGCCCTGAATGGTTCGATCGAGGGCGCCATAGAATCACGCGATGCTGGATTGTCGAAGCTACGGTCCCTTCACCTGCACCGTAGTTGAGACCGTAGGTTTGGTTTTTTGAAGCCCAAAAGTATATGTATTTTCAATGGTTGACAGGACGCTCCTTCCGCCAATCCAGAACAGAACTGCGAACGCCATTTGCCGCCGATTTTATGCCTGAAATGGCGGCGAGCGTTCGGAGCAAATCGCTGTTCGATCCCATGACGCGGACCTCGCGGTCGGCAACTTCGACCCTGTGGGCCAGGGCTCGGGGATGGTCGCGGCGATAGCCGCCGCCTTCGATCCGCATCCGTTTGCGGGCCGTAGCTTCGAACCGTCGTTTGCTGATGGCGGGGTGGCTCCTCTATGGCGGCGACGACCTTGATGCTCTCAAGCATTGTCGCGACCAGCGGGGACGCGATCCGATAATAGCTGAAGCGGCGCTTGCGATTGACAGTCAAAAGCCGCGCGGCAACCAGCTTGCTCAGGTGGCTGCTCGCCGTCGAGCGAGAGACATTGGCGCAGCAAGCAAGCTCGGCGGCCGTCAGCGACTGGCCGCCCATAAGGGGCCGCTAAGCATCGCTCGCGCAGTGTCACCCACGAGAGCGGCCACTTCCACCGGATTTGCTGCCGCGACCATCCTTAACCCTATCGCTGATAACGGAAGCATATCAACCGAAGACAGTACGGCATAGGCCGAACTGTTCGCGCGAGACAATTGCGAACCTCGCGACAAGAATGCGCGCTGCAACTCGGAGGCTAGAACGAAGCGCACTGCTATACGCGTTGAGCCGATTTCGACTTATCTCGAACGACGCCTCAAGGGTCCAATCTATCGAGTGATCGTGGCTGGCGAAACCGTTTATGCATCGGGATTGCCTCCGTTCGATCCGGAGACCGGCGCGAAAGCCTGAGCAGGGAACATGATCCTTCAGGGGTTAAACGTCGTGTTGATCCGCACCCTTTATTTCGAGCAAGCAAGTATCATTGCTGCCGTGGTTGGCAGCCTGATCGTCGCCGGCCTCCTGAAGGGGATAATCGGGGTCGGCATGCCAGTCGTCGCGCTGCCGCTGCTGTCGCTGTTCATCGACATCAAATCAGCGGCCATGCTACTGAGCATGCCTTTGATCTTCAGCAACTTGCCGCAGGCGCTGGAGGGCGGAAAGACTGGACGATGCCTCATGCAATTGATGCCGGTGATTCTCGGCATGATTCCCGGCCTCTTTCCTTGGAGTTCGGGTCCTGTTGGCGATCGATACGAACGTTGCAGAGATTATCGCAAGCCTAGTGCTTATGGGTGTCGGCGGCGTCACGCTGCTCGCGCCGAAGCTGCAGCTTCAGTCTCGCTTGGTTTTACCAACCGGCATCACATTCGGATTTTTCGGCGGGATTCTGGGAGGCGTCGCAGCGATGCCGGGACCGCTTGTTTTCATATTTCTGCTTGCAAAGGGACTGCACGGAAAGGCGTTCACAAAGGAAGCATCGCTGTATCTCGTCGTTTCCGCCGGCTTGCTGGCAATTCTTCTGACGGCCAGCCGCCAGTTCAATTGGCTTGACGTTTCAGTCTCGACGGCTGCGATGTTGCCAGTCGTGCTCGGCATGTACCTCGGACAACATATGCGCGATAAAATTGCACCCGAGACAATCAAGAAGCTGGTGTTGATCGCGGTCATTGCCGCGGGCGCCGATTTGCTGCGACATGGTTTCTTCAGTTGAAGGGGCTTGCCGGTGCCGCTGCGGTTGGTTGGCCCCGCCCCGACCCTCTATCAAATCAACCGGCCCTTAGCCAGGCAACCCGACTGGACGGCCAGCTGCTGGGCGATCCAGCGGCCGTTTGGATGGGGGTTAGCGGCTAGCCGCATCCAACGATTGATTAGCGTTTTGTAACTTGTCCAACGGCGCTGACTGTATTCGATAAGACATCCAAGCTCCGACGGGGGGATTTAATGGGCGGGCTAGTTTGGTCGATCCTTGGGATAGCAATGATCTTCGCCGCATCGCCGGCATCGGCTCAAAGGTACGATCCGAGCTATCCTGTTTGCATGGAAGTATACGGAGCAGATGGCAGCCGCATCGAATGCTTTTTCACGTCGATGGAGCAGTGCAAGCAAGGGACCACGGCCACGGCCACGATGTGCTTCAATAACCCCTATTACGTGGCACCCCCGGCAGAAACGACACAAGCGGCACCCGCGGCACAACCAGTACCTGCACCCTCGGCGACCCCAACCAGATCACCGCGGCGCTGAACCTGCTGCGATGTGGCAGCCGATATCTTCGACAAGAACGCCAGACAGAGCCGTCCGCACGCGGTAACGAGTTGCCGACTTCCGCGCCGCGCACCTCTATTGGGGAAAAGCACGTTTCTGTCAGTGTGCCTGCATTTTCCGACTCAGCGAAAGATGCTGGTGCTCGAAAATTGAGGGGTTGCGGAGCTATGGCAATGAGTCGGCTTTCCCTGGCGTTTCTTATCGTGACGAGCTTGGCGCTCACCGCATATTTTGGTTCGGTTGCCTGGCGACTTTCCGATGATGGCAGCGACGATATAATCAGTCGCGTCTCGACAGGACAAAGTAACGGTTGGAGATCGCCGCCGGCAAGGTGACACCGTAAACGCGGAAAATAGCGCCTTCGAGGCTGTTGACCGCCGACACGCGGCTATCGCGGCTGGTCGGTCTTGCCCGGCTTTTTGCCGAAGAAGTCGATCGCCATCAGCATTGCCATGACGATTGCGGCGATCACAGCGGTGTTGCGGATTTGCTCGCCTGAAAAGCCGAGATCGACATCGGCGACATGGTCGAGCATGATGGCGACATAGGCCGCGACGCAGATCGCAGTTACAATGGTTAGGAAATCGACTCTGTTCTTCATGTTGGCCACCCCGTATTTGCACGGGCTTCGGTATAGCCCGCGCGGCCCATTAAAGGATGTGATCTGGTTCACAGTCGGGCGGAGCGCACGCTCGCGCGCCGCCCAATGACGAAACCCACAGCTAATTTCGGTTCAAGCGCGCCGTGACGACGCAGCGCTATTGTGCTGGTTCGCAAGGTGCGAAACAGTTCGCCCCGGGTGCAGTGTGTGTTCGCTGGGGGCGTTACATGCGTTCGCAGGACGCGGGATTCGATTATCGTCGCTATCAGCAATTGCTTGCCGAGGCTGTCGACGAAAACAAGCGGCTGGCATTGATCGCTCTTCTGATCGAGGAGCGCGCCCGGGATCGCCTGGCGGCGCAACGCGCTTCCGACCGCGCGGCGACGACAGCGAGCACGATCGCCAGGGTCGTGGGCACGCGGCGCTGATTTTAGCTCGTCTCGGCCCCCTGCCCCTCCGTCAGCCGGTCGTTAGCCGATCAAGGCACATTTTGGCATTTAATTAACGATGCCTGGCAATCGCCCATCAACATGTCAGGCGTACAAGCTCCCGGTCTGAATGGACTTCTGCGCCAACCCATAGGGGGCCGCCATGACCATAATTTCCATCGTTTCGGTTCCAGAGATCGCTGCTGCCGATCAGTCTCTCAAGATCATCGCGCTGTTCTCTTGCATCGGCCTGGTTGCGTCATTGTCTCTGATGACCGCCGGTATCGACCTCAGCACCGCCTGGGCCTGAGCCGCCGACAATATCCCGTATCTGTTTCAAAGCCGGCTGCTCCACAAAGAGCAGCCGGCTTTTTCAATGGCGTTTTCCGTAGCCTTGGTGTTTTTCTTGGCGGTCTTTCTGGCGTTGCCGCGCGGGATTGCCAGGCCATCGGTTTTAGGGCTAGCGAGCGCCATATTTAACCCGCTTATCGACGATTTTGGAGCACGCCGTTGACCGTCATCCGCCGCATCGTTGCCGCCGCGTTTCTCGGCCTGCTCACCGCTTTCCCCTGCAGGGCCATGACCGATCGCGCCATGGCGCAGGACGCGGCGCTGGCGGCGCAGCCGGTATCCCTGCCCGACATGGCGCTCGGGCCCGTCAACGCGCCGGTGACGATCGTGGAGTTCTCTTCCCTCACCTGTCCGCACTGCGCGGCATTCGAGCAAAACGTGTTCCCGATGCTGCGGTCGAGATATATCGATACCGGCAAGGTGCGGTTCGTGTCCCGCGAATTCCCGCTCGACATCAAGGCCGCGTCGGGATCGATGCTGGCGCGCTGCGCCGCGGGCGGCGATGTGCCGAAATATTTCGAGGCCGTCGACATGCTGTTCAAGCGGCAGGAAGGCCTTTTGGAGAATACGCTTGAGACCATGAACGACATCGGCCAGCATTTTGGAATGAGCGAGGAAGCGGTCGCTGCTTGCGTGAAAGACCAGACGCTGCTCGACAAGCTGTCAGCCGATCAGAAATTCGCCTATGAGCAGTTGAAGGTCGACGCGACCCCCTATTTCTTCGTCAATGGCGAGAGGTTGAGGGGCTCGATGTCGTTCGAGGAGCTGGAAGCAAAGATCAAGCCGTTGTTGGCGCACTAAGCCCGCACCGCCGCAAGCTCACGTCTCATCGACGAAGGTCAAGCCGATCCGGTTTTTCTGGATCCAGGCGATCCTGCACTCGCGCACGTCGGATGGTTCGTTCGCGATCACCAGACGAACGCGCTCGGGAACGAAGGCCGGGTTTTCGACGTCGATCGCCGCACCCTCGGCCGAGATATTTCGCACCACGCAGCTCATCACCGAACCACCGGAGCAAACATAGCCGGGCTGGTTGATTTCGGTCCGCGGATGCTTGCGTCGTTCTTCCATCGCATTCGGCCGGGCCGTTGGGTATGTGTCGACGCCGGTGTGGCGAATCCCGATTTCACCACCATAGCCGCAAACCTTTAATAAATCAGGTGCCTTTGCCTTCCCCGCGCTGCGAAAGGAGCAAAGCGCAACTGCAAGCGCGATCTTGGCGCGCGTCGATCGGCGCATGCAATTTTCAGTCCCCGCGATTTCAAGGCCGTTCCGGCCCTTCGCGAACGCGCATGCGGCGCACCTGCCCCGCGTCCCGCCGGGCTTGCCGTTCGCTGCATCGGCGGGGTAGCTTTCCGGTTCAGGCGGTGCGATGGCGCGACGGCCGCCCAAAAAACGAACAGGCGCCACGGGGAAAACGCCATGTTCGAGCTGCTCGATCGCCGGACAAATTTGACGGGAAACCAGATCAGGATTCTCACGGCCGCCATCATTGGCGACGCCCTTGAATTCTTCGACTACTTCCTGATCGCCTTTGTGTTGGCGTTTTTGATCGGGCCCTGGAAGCTCACCTTCGGTCAATCCGCCATCGTGCTGCTGAGTTCGGGTGTCGGCGCCATCATTGGTGCCTATGTCTGGGGCTGGCTTGCCGACCGCATCGGCCGCCGCGTGGTCTTCATCGGCACCGTGCTGAACTTCTCGATCGCAACCGGGCTACTCTATTTCACCCCGGACAATGGCTGGATTTATCTGGCGATCATGCGTTTCTTTGTCGGCACCGGCGTCGGCGGCCTCTATTGTGTGGATCTGCCGCTGGTGCAGGAGTTCATGCCCTCCTCCAAGCGCGGCTGGGTCGGCGGCATCGTCACCTGCGTGATCCCGCTGGGCGTCGGGCTCGGCGCAGTCATCGGTGCTCAGGTGGGCGCCGGCGAGTGGCGGCTATTGTTTGCGATCGGCGTGCTGCCCGCGCTGCTGGTGCTGCTGGTCCGCCTCTGGGTACCGGAGTCGCCTCGTTGGCTGTGCCGTCAGGGCCGTTATGAGGAGGCGCGGAAGTCGCTGGCCTGGGCGCTGCAGATGGAGCCATCCGCGCTGCCGATGCCGACGGCGGCCGACGCCGGCCCGATCATCAGGAGCAACTGGCTCGACCTCTTCAAATATCCGCGCAGCCTGATCGTCTCCTGGCTCGGCAACGCCGGCGCACAAACCGGGGTCTATGGCATCACATTATGGGCGCCGTCGCTGTTCGTGCTGTTGTTGAAAGTCACGCCGCAGGAAGCCTCCAAGATGATGATCCTGCTCACCGTGTGCGGCTTTATCGGGCGGCTGTCGTTCTCGTACTTCTCCGAACTGATGGGACGGCGCAAGGCCGGCGGCCTGCTTGGCCTCGGCGCTGGTGTCCTCACCATCGTAGCAGGCCAGTACTACGACGCCACGTTGTTTGGAGTGTCGGCTTTTTGGCTGATCCTGGCCGTGGCCTTCTTCTTCGCCGACGGCGGCTTTGCCATCGTCGGTCCCTATGCAGCGGAGGTCTGGCCCTCGCATCTGCGGACCTCGGGCATGGGCTCGGCCTATGGCTTCGGCGGGATCGGCAAGATCATCGGCCCGCTCGGGCTCGCGCTGATCGTCGGTTCAAATAACTACCTCAAGCCCGACGTGCCGTTGCCGCAAATCCCGATGGCCTTCGTCTATCTCGGCTGCTGGTTCCTGATGGCGGGGTTCGTCTATTATTTCTTCGGCATCGAGACCAGAGGCAAGTCGATCGAGGAGATCGACAGGGAACTGGCCGTTACAGCCGACTTGGCGACGGCCAGGGTTCGGCAGGCGTAAGGTCGTGGAATCGCTGGTCGCGAATTCCGCAGACCTTGCCGGTGACCGGAGCGTGATCGCGCGCGCCAACGCGGTGAGCGCGGCGGTCGCAGCCGCCTCCAACGAGATCGAGCGCAGCCGTCGTCTGCCGCCGGCCCTGCTCGACAAGTTGCATGAGGCGGAACTGTTCCGCCTCTTGCTGCCGCGCTCGTCGAATGGAATCGAGACCGATCCCGTTACCTTCTTCCATGTGATCGAGGCCATCGCACGCGCCGACGGCTCGACCGCCTGGTGCCTCAGCCAGGCCGGCGGTTGCGCGATGTCGGCGGCCTATCTAGACCTGCCGGTGGCGCGTGCGATCTTCGGCAACGATCCGCGCGCGGTGCTCGCCTGGGGGCCCGGCCCCAAGGTCAAGGCGATCGAATGCGACGGCGGGTATAGAGTGACCGGGGTGTGGGCCTTCGCCTCCGGCGGCCGCCACGCCAGCTGGCTCGGCGCGCACTGCCCGATCTTCAAGGCCGACGGCTCGCCGCGGTTAGAGGCGGACGGCGTTCCGGCGGAGCGCACCATGCTGGTGCGCTCCGAGGACGTCGAATGGACCGACATCTGGAACACGGTGGGCCTGCGCGGTACCGCCAGCGACCAGTTCGCGCTGAAAGATATCTTCGTTCGCTCGGATCATTCGATTACGCGCGAGTTCGACCGGGAATGCCGCGAGAGCGGCCCGCTCTATCGGATGGGCTCGGGCACCTGCTATCAGATCGGCTTCGCCGGCGTCGCCTGCGGCATCGCGCGCGGCGCGCTCGACTGTTTTGTCGATGTCGCGCGCAACAAGGTGGCGCGCGGCACCAAAAGCCCGCTACGCGACAATGCCGTGGTGCAATCCGGCCTTGCGCAAGCCGAAGTCAATCTGCGCGCCGCGCGCGGCTTCGTGCTGCAGTCGATGGCCGATATCTGGAAACATCTGTGCGCCGGAGCCTCGATCACGGTCGAGCAGCGCATCACGGTGCGCATGGCCGCGACCCATGCCATCCACAAGGCGCGTGAGGCGGTCGACTTCGCCTACAGCACGGCCGGTGCCACCGCGATCTTCGAGAACCACCCGCTCGAGCGCCGCTTCCGCGACATCCATACCGTGACCCAACAATTGCAGGGCCGGGCCAGCCATTTCGAAACCGTCGGCGCCTGGATGATGGGCGCCGATGCCGACCTCACCTGGGTCTAATCAAGGAGAAGACTAATGCCACTTGGCGGACTGCAGCACTACACCATCGAACCCCAGGATCTCGAGCGCACCAAGAGTTTCTATGTCGACGTGCTTGGACTGGAAGTCGGCGACCGGCCGCCGCTCGATTTTCCCGGCTACTGGCTCTATTCGGGCGGCACCGCCACGGTGCACCTGATGGGCACGCGCAAGCCGCGTGAAGGCATTGTGGTGCGCGGCACCGAGAAGAAATACGCGGACACCGGCCGCTTCGACCATATCGCCTTTGCCGCCACCGATGTCGAAGGCGTGCGCAAGCGGCTACAGTCGAAGAATGTCAAATTCCGCGAGAGCACCGTGCCGCGCACCGGCGACACCCAATTCTTCCTCTACGATCCCGATGGCGTTGGGGTTGAATTGAATTTCGCCAAGAGCTGAACGCGAGAAAGCCAAGACCGAGACATCAGGACTTGGACACCAGGACTTGGACACCAGGACTTGGACGTCAAGACTTGAACACCAAGACTTGGACCGGGCGCGATTTCAGCTGTTTGGTGGCGGCAAATCGGCCATCGCGTCGTTGGTCGATTCTTGCCTGTTCAACGGGCACACGTTTTGCGCGAGTTCCCGACAAGGCCGCGAGAGAGCCATCACTCGGGCGTGAGTCGGCCGGTTTTTCTTCATCATTGCGTGACGAATGAAAGAGCCGCGCCGCTGCGGCAGGATAGCCGGGTCTGTGCCTTTCAACCTACCCCAGGGCACGGGTGCCCGGCTATTCGCCGCCGGCGCTTTGGCGCTGCGCGCCTAGCGCTTAGTCGAGTCCGCGCTCGTGGCTCAAGCGCACCATTTCCTCGATGAACATTTGTTTCTGTTTGTCGTCGAGGCTCGTGTAGAGCGGCTCCGCCGCGTCGGCGACGCCGCGCTGATCGACGGCGCGGTCGTTGAGGAATTGAGCCTCGTTGCGCATCTGCTCGATGATGTCGTCGGGTGGATCGCGCTTGGCGCGCGCAATTCGCAAGTTGAGGCGGTCGGCGCCATTGTGGCCGAGGTAATGCATCGCGCTCGAGAAACCGGCCCAGTTCTTTTCCTGTTCGGGCGTCAGATTCAATTCGGCCTTGATCCGGTCGATATTGGCATCGCTGCTAGCGACGATCTGCTCGGCGGTCAGCGCCGGCGTGCCCTCCTGGGTGAGCACCGCCGGCGTTTGCTTGGCGACTTTCGTTCCCTTGGGTGTCTTAGCCGCCTTCGTGTTGCCCTTGCCCTCCTTCTTGGCGTCGTTGGCCGCCGGCGCCTGTTGTCCGCCCTTTCCGGTGAGGACCCCGGTCACCCCGGTGACGACGCCGACGACGCCGCCGATCGCGCCTCCCAGGACGCCGCCGACCGGCCCCGCGGCCTTGTTGCCTTCGCGAGCCCCTTTCTCGACACCCTGGACCACTTGGGCGTCAACCATCGCAGGTGCGCCAAGCAGCATCGCAACCGTGGCCCCAAGCGCAAAACCCAATCCCGCTCGCGCTCTCGGTGTCGGGCTGCTCATGATTTAATCTCCATAGTCGGTCTGATCGTTTGGAATGGAAGTTTTCGGGCGGGCGGCCGCGTGCTTGCTAGTCGTGACTTTAGCGTTTCCAGGTGAGCCACGTCTACCGCGGCGCGGTTTCGACCAGGATCAAAAGCTCAAGAAAAGCTTGTGGCACGAGCCCTTAACGCAAATTTGCGCGCGGACTGCGGCGCGAATGCGCAAGCACCCGACTTCGGCGCTGGAAGATCAGCGTGTGCGGCGCAATATCGGCGCACGTCCCGATCGTCTTTTGCTCGCGAAGAATTTGCCGCAGCCGTTTTGTAAACGTTAGTTCTAGAGGCCTACCCACCTGATTTCTCGACAGAAGCCATCAATTCTGCTCTGATCGCACAACGATATCTCCGCTGGGTTCGCATGCGAGCGCGCATTCGGCGCGGGCCCAAGCGGAGACTGAAGCAAAAAATAACAAGCAAATTTTGGCTCAAGATAAAAGGGAACGCCATGTCACGGAGAAAGCTCACTCGCCGACAATTCGTAGCCGCCACCGCCCTGTCGTCCGCAGCGCTGATCACAGCGCCCTATGTTCGAACCGCCCATGCGGCCGGCAAGCTGACGATGGGCTTTTGGGATCACTGGGTTCCCGGCGCCAACAAGGCCTCGACCGATCTCGTCAATGAGTGGGCCGAGAAGGAGAAGGTCGAGGTTTCGATCGACTACATCACGAGCCAGGGCAACAAGAACCTGCTGACGATTGCGGCGGAAGCCCAGGCAAAGTCCGGTCACGACATCCTTGCGATTCCGACATGGTGGGTGCATGCCAACTCGGAGCTGCTCGAGCCCGTCAACGACATTATGGGCCCGATCATCGCCGAGAACGGCGAAGTGAACGGCACCGTCAAATATCTCGGCTACTCCGAAGGCAAGTGGCTCGGTGTTCCCGCTACGATTGGCAGCCAGATCAAAGGCCCCTGCTCCCGCATCGATCTGATGAAGCAGTACGCCGGGATCGACGTGCGGGAAATGTATCCGGCAGGCTCGCCGCCCAAGGCAGACAATTGGACGCTGGATACCTTCCTGAAGGCGGCGGAAGCCTGCCAGAAGGGCGGATTCCCCTTCGGCATCGGGCTCGGTGAAACCACCGACAGCGTCGATACCTGCGGCGCGATCTTCCAGTCATACGGCGCACAGCTCGTCGATGCCAAGGGGAACCTGACCGTCAAGACCGACGCGGTGCGCCAGGCGCTAGACTATTACAAGAAGCTGATCGCCTTCCTGCCGCCGGACGTCGCCGCATGGGACGACGCTTCCAACAACAAGTGGCTGGTGTCCGGCAAGGGCGCGCTGATCATGAATCCGCCGAGCGCCTGGGCAGTTGCCAAGCGCGACGCGCCGCAGGTCGCCGAGCAATGCTGGACCCACGGCTTTCCGGCCGGGCCGAAGGGTCGTTTCGCGCCGTTCCTGCCGTACTTCTGGAGCGTCTGGAATTTCTCCAAGAACAAGGAATCCGCCAAGAGCCTGCTCGTGCATCTGTCGAAGCCGTCCTCGATCGAAAAGCTGGTTGTCGCCAGCGGCGGCTACGACCTGCCGTCGTTCGCGAAACTGACGACGCTGAAGGTGTGGCAGGAGGAAGGGCCGCCGAAGGGCACGCTCTTCAGCTACCCGGATCCCTACAAGCACCAGACGCTGTCGATCGCAACCTCGCCGGCCCCGCCCAAGATCGCCCAGCAAATCTACGCACAGGCGACGCTGACCAAGATGTGCCTGCGTTACTACCAGGGCGAATCGATGGAGAAGACGCTGGCGTGGGCCGAGGGCGAGTGTGAAGGCTTCATGCGGACCTGAGGCTTTGGGGGATTGCGCCTCGAGCCCGCTTGCTCGCCGGCGACCCGGCGCATCCCCTCCGGCATACACCTGACCTCTAGGCCGGCATTTGCCGGCTTAGCGGACGAATTATCCCAAGAGGGATATCGAGAGGGACATGCATCATGGTCGACGTCGCATTTCAGCAAGGCAGCCTTGTCCGCGAGGTGGGCCCACGCAGGCGCTCCAGTCTGAGGGCCTCGCTCAGGCGCAAATCGACCACGGCATTTCTGATGACGCTGCCGCTGATCCTGCTGATTTCGATCCTCGTCCTCTATCCCGCGTTCTATTCGCTGTATCTGGCGACACTCAACAAGTCGATGTCGAAGTTTGTGGGGCTGGGCAATTTCGAATTCCTGTTCAAGCGCGAGACGTTCTGGCTGGTGGTGAAGCAATCCTGTATTTTTGCGATCACCGCCGTCATCTTCAAGGCGCTGATCGGCTTCATCGTCGCCCATTTCGTTCATAATATTCCGGCCAAAGGCCAGCGCAAATGGCGCGGCATGCTGCTGGTGCCCTGGGTGATTCCGCCGGCGATGAGCACGCTGGCGTGGTTGTGGCTGTTCGACCCTTCCTACAGTGCCTTCAACTACACCCTTTCGTTTTTCGGCATCGGACCGATCCCCTGGACTGGCGAACCCAACTGGGCCCGTTTTACCATCATTCTGGTCAACATCTGGTTTGGCGCGCCCTTCTTTATGATTCTGTACCTGGCATCGCTGAAATCGGTGCCGGAGCAGCTCTACGAGGCCGCCGCGATCGACGGCGCCAACTGGTGGCAGCGCATCTGGTACGTGACGCTGCCGATGATGCGCAACATCATCGCGATCACGACCTTGTTCTCGCTGATCGTCACTTTCGCGAATTTTGATATCACCCGAATCCTGACCGCCGGCGGCCCGCTCGACCACACTCACATCTTCGCCACCTGGGCGTTTCGCGTCGGCATCGAGGGCAGCGATATTCCGCTCGGCGCCAGCGTCTCGCTGTTCATGGTGCCGATCCTTGCGATCGCCGCGATCTTCATCCTGCGCGACGTCAACAAACGCGGGAATGAGGCCTGATGAGCACGATCGTGATCGACAAGGGGGCGCCGAGGCGCAACGTCAAGTACGGCAGCATGAGCCGCGACCGTACCTGGGCGCTTAGATGGTCGTACTTTTTTCTCACGCTGTTTGCGATCTTCTCGCTGGTGCCGCCGCTCTATATGCTGATCACCTCGCTCAAGAGCAGCGCGGAGATTTCGGCGGCGACCAACCCCTGGTGGGTGTTTCATCCGACGCTGTCGAACTACATCGAACTATTGACCTCGAACCAGTTCCTGATCTTCTTCCGGAACTCGGCATTGGTCTCGATTTTCGTGGTGACCATCACCATGCTGATCAGCGTGCCTGCCGCCTTTGCGCTGTCACGGATGAGGTTCTGGGGTTCGGCGACGCTGGCGACCGGCGTATTCCTGACCTATCTCATCCCGGATACGCTGCTGTTTTTGCCGTTGTTCAAGATGTTCGCCGTGATCGGCGACTGGACCGGAATCCAACTGATCAACCGCTGGTACGTCCTGCTGTTCATCTACCCCACGCTCACCGTACCTTTCTGCACCTGGATCATGATCGGTTACTTTGCGTCGATCCCGAAGGAGCTGGATGAGGCCGCCATCATCGACGGCGCGTCCTGGTTCCAGACGCTGACGCGCATCTTCATCCCGGTCGCGCTACCGGGCCTGATCGCCGCGACCATCTTCGCCTTCACGGTGTCCTGGGCGCAGTACCTTTATCCGCTGGTGTTCACGACCTCGACCGACCAGCTGGTGCTGCCGGTCGGCATCATCACCTCCCTGGTCAAGGGCGACGTATTCAACTGGGGACAGATCATGACCGGCGCGCTGCTCGGTGCCGCCCCGCCACTGATCATCTACGCATTTCTGATGGACTATTACATCGCCGGCCTGACCGCCGGCGCGACGAAGGGCTGAGATTTCATGGCTGACGTTACGTTGCGTAAGGTTGTCAAGCGTTACGACGAGGTCGAGGCGGTGCGCGGCATCGATCTCGATATCGCCGATCATGAGTTCGTCGTGCTGGTCGGACCGTCCGGTTGCGGCAAATCGACGACGCTGCGGATGATCGCGGGGTTAGAGGACATCACCGACGGCGACATCATGATCGGCGGCGACGTCGTCAATGACGTTCCGCCGAAGGATCGCGATATCGCGATGGTATTCCAGAACTACGCGCTCTATCCGCATATGACGGTCGCGGAGAACATGTCGTTCGGCTTGCGGCTAAAGCACTATCCGAAGGCCGAGATCAAAAGCCGGGTGACCGAGGCCGCGCGTATGCTCGACATCACCGATTTGATCGACCGCAAGCCGAAGCAACTCTCCGGCGGCCAGCGCCAGCGCGTGGCGATGGGCCGCGCCATCGTGCGCAACCCGAAAGTGTTTCTGTTCGACGAACCGCTCTCCAACCTCGACGCCAAGCTCCGCGTGCAGATGCGAATCGAAATCAAGAAGGTGCACCAGAAAGTGCGCACGACCACCGTTTACGTGACCCACGACCAGGTCGAGGCGATGACGTTGGCCGACCGCGTCGTGGTGATGAACAAGGGCCGCATCGAGCAGATCGGCACGCCTAACGACCTCTACCACCATCCGCAGACACGCTTTGTGGCGGGCTTCATCGGCTCGCCGGCAATGAATTTCCTGCCCTGCCGGCTCGAGGATGCCGGCGGCAAGCTCAATATCCGCCTCAACGACCGGATCGCCTTTCCACTGCCGCCAGCGCGAGCGGCTCAATATCGGGGCGTGTCGCGGACCGACAAATTGCTGCTAGGCATCCGGCCCGAGCATATCGCGGAAACCAGGCCGCATCCGGAATTGGGCATCGAGAGCTTCGATGCCGTGCTTGACGTGACCGAGCCGATGGGAATGGAGACGCTGGTCTACTTTACGCTGGATGGGACCCAGGTCTGCGGGCGAGTCAATCCCAACGCTGGCGCCCACGATGGCGCCCCGTTCCGCGTGGCCATAGACCTCAATAACATGCACCTGCTAAACGAGGTGACCGGCGTCGTTATTTGACGACCGCAGAAAAGAAAACGCCAAGGTTAGGAAATGGGCCAGGAAATGGCGACCAACAAGAAGAAAATACTCGTCACTGAATCGATGTCGCAGCAGGGACGCGCTCTCCTCAACGAGCGGGAAGATATCGAACTCATCGAATTCCCCAATATGATCTCGGCCAAGGATTTCGAGGCCATGCTGAAGGCGCAGGCGCCGGTCCACGGCGTGGCGCTCGGCTCGACCCGTTTTGGCGAGACCGAGCTCGAAGCCTCCAGGGACATCAAGGTGGTGACCCGGATCGGCGTCGGCTACGACGCTGTCGACGTGCCGGCGCTGTCCCGCCGCAAGGTGCCGCTGATGGTCGCCGGCACCGCCAATTCTCCATCGGTCGCCGAACAAGCCCTGTTCATGATGCTGATGCTCGCCAAGCGAGCGGTCGAAATGCATTCCATCGTCAAGCAAGGTCAGTGGGCGTCCCGGCTCGGCAAACTGCCCTTCGATCTGTTCGGCAAGACGGTGCTGATCGTAGGCTTCGGCCGCATCGGCACGCGCACCGCGAAGCGCTGCCTCGCCATGGAAATGAACGTCCTGATTTACGATCCCTACAAGGCGGCCTCGGAAATCAAGGCGGCCGGTTGCGAACCAGCCGGCGATCTCGACGCCGCACTGCCGCGCGCCGACTTCGTCAGCATCCATTGCCCGAAGACTGCGGAGACGGTGGCCATGTTCAACGCGGCGCGTCTCAAGCGGATGAAGCCCTCGGCCTATCTGATCAATACCGCCCGCGGCGGTATCGTCGAGGAGAAGGCGTTGCATGAGGCACTGGTGTCGGGACAGCTTGCCGGCGCAGGCCTTGACGTTTTCGAACAGGAACCACCGGCGATGGGTCATTCGCTGTTCGCGCTCCCCAATGTCATCATGGCGCCGCATGTCGCGGGCGTGACGCGGGAAGCCGTCGACCGCATGAGCGAGCAGACCGCGCGGAACATCCTAAGCGCGCTCGACGGCGCGCCGATCCGTCAGAATGTCATAAATCCAGACGTGCTCGGCTGATTCTTTTGGCGTGATAGCTGTTCGAAAATAGCCGACAATGGGCTTTGCGCGTGTCACGTCAGCGGGTATCCAGATGGCCTTCAATGAGTATGGCAGTTATGACGCGGTCGGCCTCGCCGACCTCGTCCGCAAGAAAGAGGTCAGCGCTACCGAGCTATTGGACGAGGCGATCGCCCGCACGGCGAAGGTCGATCGGGAAATCAACGCGGTGGTCGTGAAACACTACGACCATGCCGAGCGGCAAATCGACAACGGCCTTCCCGCCGGTCCGTTCACCGGCGTGCCGTTCCTCCTGAAAGACCTCGAACTCCTTGAGGGAACGCGGACCACGTCGGGCGCGAGCATCTACAAGGATAACGTCGCCGATCATACCGGCACCCTGGCCCAGCGCTTTCTTGCCACCGGCGTCGCCATCTTCGGAAAAAGCTCAACTCCGGAATTCGGGTTGATGCCGACCACAGAACCGCGCCTGTTCGGTCCAACCCGCAATCCCTGGAATCTCGCGCATTCCTCCGGTGGTTCATCCGGCGGCGCGGGTGCGGCGGTGGCCGCGCGCATTCTCCCGGTCGCGCATGCCAGCGATGGCGGCGGCTCGATCCGGATTCCTGCTTCCGCCTCCGGCGTGTTCGGATTGAAGCCGACGCGCGCGCGCAACCCGATCGGCCCCGACCGCGGCGAAGGCTGGGGCGGATTTTCCATCGGTCATGTGGTCAGCCTCAGCGTGCGCGACAGCGCCGTGATGCTGGACGCGATCCACGGGCCTGAAATGTCGAGCCCTTACGTCGCGCCGCCGCCGGAGCGGCCTTATGCGGAGGAAGTCAAGCGCGATCCAGGACAGTTGCGCATCGCCTTTACCGATAAGTCGCCCTACGGCGATGCGATCGATCCCGAGGTTGCCGACGCGGTTCGCGACGTAGCTCACCTGCTGGCGAAGCTCGGTCATCACGTCGAGGAGCGCGCGCCCGCGCTCGCCGCCGATCCGGCGGCGGTGATGGCAACCATCGTGAGCGCCAACACCGCGCTGAACGTGCGGGTTGCCGAGCATCGCTTCGGCCGCCCCATGACCAACAAGGATTTCGAGATCCTGACGCTCGCGAGCGCGCATAATGCGCAAAAGGCAAGTGCGACCGATTACGTCGCGGCCCAGCTCGGCGCGTTCAATATCTCCCGCGCGCTCGCCGCGTTCTTCCAGAGCTGCGACGTGTTCCTGTGTCCGACGCTTTGCCTGCCGCCGCTGCGCATCGGCGAGCTCAATTCGATGTCGGAGGACCTGTCGCACATCGCTCCGATCCTGCGGCGCTACATGCCTGGAACCAGTATGTTCAATATGTCAGGACAGCCGTCGATGTCGATGCCGCTGGCATGGAATAGCGCGGGATTACCGCTCGGCATGATGTTTTCCGCGCGCTTTGGCGCCGAGGCAGCGTTGTTTCGTTTGGCGGGACAGCTCGAGCAGGAGCGCCCCTGGCGGCAAAAACTGCCGCCAGTTTGCGCATAAATAGCCAAAACTCAGCCGCATTCGAGATGGTGAATGGAGTTTAGGCTGAGATGTGGCTTCGCGCCCCGCGTCGCGCGAACAAGGGGGGAATGAGATCTTGAGTCAAAGTGACCCGACCGATCACGTGCTCGCGGCGATCGCGAGCATTTTTGATTTCCAACGATCCCATCGCGAGACAGACAAGGCCGGCCTCGAGGACAACTCCGTCACCCTGGTGCCGCAGGAGGCCGACGGCTATTCGAAAATCGGGCCCGGCCCGATCGCGGCCATTCGCTTGAAATGGTCGGTCCGCCTGGCCGACGACGGCGCCTATTACGTCGATGAGACGATCGGGGAAAATTCCGCGGCTGTCGTTACGGGTCCGATCACCAAGGATGCCGCGATCAAGCTGGTGGACGATCGCGAGAACGAAGCTCGGCGGCGATTCGAAGAGCTCAAGAGCGAAATGGCCGGACGCAGCGCCGCAGCCCTCGTGCTTCAAAATAACGGCGGCGAGTTCTAGCCGCCGCCGCTCAAATCTGTCGCGGCGCTCCCAAAAAGTCCTTCTTGGCGAGATCAACGCCTGCCTGCCGCAGGATGTCGTAAGCCGTGGTGACGTGAAAAAAGAACTGCGGCATGCTGAAGGTCAGCAACAGCGACCGCCCGGTAAAGCTTCGTTCCAAGCCGCTCCTAAATCTGAAACTGACCTCACGGTCGGCGGCACCGTCGATCGCATCGCGCGGCAAGCCTTCAATGAATTTGACCGCGGTGGCGATGCGCGATTTCAGCTCGGCGATATCGGGCTCGGTATCGGGAAAGGCGCAAGGATCACTGCCGGCGAGAAGCGCGCAGCCGACGACCGCATGACGGTTGGCCTCGCCTACCTGCCGCGCGAGATTGTACATGTTCGGCTAGAGCCGCATGTCAAGCAGGATCGCGGGATCGATCTTTCGCAGCTCCGCGTAGCCCGCTGCACGATCCAAAAGGCCGGACAAATTGGCAAGGAACGGCACGAAAACTCCGACCGATGATTGGTGCATTGAGATGGTCACGGCTTCGCCTTGCCGCCCGCCAGCGCGAGGCTGTCATCGAATGCCTTCGCAGAGAAGACATGGTGCTGGTTCCAATAAACGATTTTATCGCAGAAGGCGCGCAATTCCCGAAATTGACCGCGGCAGAGATCCGCCCTTAAACTGGCCGGCGAAGCCGCGTTGAACCAACCCGGCTAGCTTGCGACTTATTGATTGAAAGTGATCTAGATCACGTTGCGCAAAACGGCTGACGCCTAGGGTCCGACAGGGATCTGCGCTCAGGAGGTTCAAGATGAAGAAGCTGTTGGTTATCGCCGCCTTTGTGCTGGCGAGCACCGCCGCACAGGCTCAGTACACCTTCGAATATGGCGGCCACACGATTCGTATCGATCCCGACCGTGGCACCATTTCCATCCCTGGTGTCTACGACAACACCGGACGGCGATCCAAGCGCGCACGCGGCGATCAGGACAGCGACAAGTCGCGCAAGCAACAGACCCCACAAGATGCGAAGGCCGATCCGCAAACGCCGAGCCCGGCTCCCGCGCCGGCTGAGCAGGCGGCGCCTCCGCCCGCGGCGGCAATCCCGCCACCGCCACCGCTGCCGGAACCTGCGACCACGACGGCCAACAACGCGCCGGCAGATACTGCTGTCGCGCCGCCTCCGCTTCCGGCTCCCGCGCCACCGCTTCAGCAGGATGCGGCCCCCCTGCCAAGCCCTGCGCCGGCCCCGGCCGTCGCCGCCGTTCCTCCATCACCGCCGCCGGCGGCCGCAGTCCTTCCCGCCTCTCCCGCGCCCGCCGCAATTCGTGACCCGAATTCACCGCTCGGCATCTGGTTGACGGAGGAGAAGGAAGGCAAGGTCCGGATCGAGCAATGCGGCGCCAATCTCTGCGGCTACTCGGTCGACGCGAAATCGAACAAGAACGGCGAGCAGGTTCTGATCAACATGAAGCCCGGCAAGGACTCCAAGTGGAGCGGGCGGATCCTCGATCCGAACTCCGGCTCTACCTACGATTCGACGATTGCGATGAAGGGCACCGATACCCTGCGCGTCCAAGGTTGCGCGTTTGGCGGCATGTTCTGCGGTGGCCAGACCTGGACCCGCGTGAATTAGCACGCCCGGCAGCGTCCCCAAGCAAAACGCCCCTGCTCTCGGGCGGGCCCCCGCTTCAGGCTTTCGCCTTGAAGCGTGCGTGGCGTCACGTCGCGTCGAACTGCAGTCCGTTCACCGGAAGATCGCTTTCACGGCACCGGAGTGACTCCCATCACATTCCCCGGCGGCGCGCTGTGTGAAGGTGCCGCTGTTCATACAACAGGGGGCACGTCATGGGACACTTCAAGAAGCTAATTTTCGCCAGCCCCATTCTGGTTCTTCAGGCTCTGCCGGCCGCTACGCCGGCCACGGCCGCGACATTCGACGGTAACTGGAGCGTCCAGATCGCTTCATCGAACTCGGCCTGCAACGCCGGCACCAGCGTCTCGATCGGAATCAGCAACGGCCAGGTCGCCTCGAACAACGCGATGGTCGCCGCGTCCGGCCGCGTTGCCGAAGCCGGCAGTATCAGCGTCACCCTGATCAGCGGTATCAAGCGGGCTGTCGGCTTCGGTCATCTCTCCGGTGCGTCCGGATCGGGCACCTGGCGCGCCGCTCTGTGCTCGGGCACCTGGGTAGCGCAGCGGATTTGATCGGCAACGACGCGAATGACTGACCGCAGAAGCGCACCGTCGAACGGCCATCGCGGCAACTTGCCTATTTTTCCAAATCCATCTGCATGCGCGGGAGCATTCGTCCGGCCATCGATTGGGAGCGAGCGAAGCCCGCATGGCGCGCCCCCATGCGTTCGTAAAAGGGAGTCGCGCCGGGATCGGCCTCAATGATCATGCGAATAGCGCCGAGAGCTCGAGCGGTAGCGATTGCCCACTCGAACAGCAGGCGACCAACCCCTGATCTCAGGAGCGCAGGCTCGACAAAGAGTTTCAACAGGTCCGCATCGACGTCGGTGACTTTGACCTGAGCCAGCCCAGCAACGGCCGTTTCGCATTCGGCCACTTGAAGGTGTGTCGACTGAAGTTCATCGGGCCGCAGCGTTAATTCGGTCCGACATGCAGTCATGAATGCGTCGTCATAGCCCCAGACAGCTTTTGAGCGGAGGCACAGTTGCCCGAGGCCTGGCAGCTCGTTTTCTCGTGCGTCGCGGAGCTTGATCATCCGGGTATTCTACCAAGAGGTAGGGAAGCCACTCAACAGAGCCAACTCAAGAACTTCCCAATCGACGCCGCCGTCAAAACCCTTAGTCATCCGCCGACCTTTGCGGAATATTCCGTGTCGGTCACGTGCTCCATCCAGATGACGTAACTGTCATTGTGCGATTCCTGCATCGCAATGTGGGTCATGCCGTTGGTCGGCGAGGCCCCGTGCCAATGTTTTTCGTTCGGCGGAATCCAGACGACATCGCCCGGCCGGATTTCCCTGACGGGACCGCCCTTGGCCTGAACCCGGCCGACGCCCGAGATCACATAGAGCGTTTGTCCAAGGGGATGCGTATGCCATGCCGTTCGCGCACCCGGCTCGAAGGATACGCGGTTCGAGGCCAGCCGCGCTGGTGCTGCGGTCGCGATGATCGGATCCTGCCAGACCGTACCGGTGAAATATTCCTTCGGCGCGCGGCGCGTCGGCCGCGAGCCGGCGAGATGGATATCCATGGGTCGTCTCCCTTTCTGTGTTATTTGCGCTGTCGCTTGGCCGGTTATTTCTTGGAAGCCGCGTAGCGCGCCTTGGTCTCGGCATTCATGGGATAGAGGCCGGGCAACGCCGCACCATTGTTCACTTCGTTGACGATCCAGGCTTCCATCCGTTCCTGCTCCGGCCCCTCAGTCAGGACATGGTCGAGCTGCGCTTGCGGGATCAGAACCGCGCCGTCCTCGTCGGTGACAACGATGTCGTTCGGAAATACCGCGACGCCGCCGCAGCCGATCGGCTCGCCCCAGCCGACAAAGGTAAGACCCGCGACCGAAGGCGGCGCGGCAAACCCGTCGCACCAGACCGGAAGGCCGGTGCCGAGCACGCCCTCGACGTCGCGCACTACGCCGTCGGTGATCAGCGCCGCGACCCCGCGCTTGACCATCCGTGCGCACAAGATATCGCCGAAGATGCCGGCATTGGTAATCCCCATGGCGTCGACCACGGCGATGCAGCCCGCCGGCATCGCCTCGATTGCCGTGCGGGTGGATATCGGCGACGACCATGATTCCGGCGTCGCCAGATCCTCGCGCGCCGGCACGAAGCGTAACGTGAAGGCCGGCCCGACCAGCCGCTTCTGTCCGGGCCGCAGCGGCTTGGTCCCGCGCATCCAGACGTTTCGCAGTCCCTTCTTGAGCAGAACCGTGGTGATGGTCGCGGTGGATATGCGCGAGAGCGCCTTGATGGCGTCGGGGGTCAGGGACATCTGGAAAGCTGGCTCCTGGAGGGATGGATCGGCGGGGCGTATCTTGCGGGGCGGGACAATGGCGTCAAGGGCGGCCATGCGTGGCGAGATTCGCCGGATCATCTTATCGGTGACCCGTTGATTAATTTATTGAATTTGCAGGGCCATTTTACGCGAAGCGAATTCCACTCCGTAACAAAACGAGTTAGCTTGAGGGCCGCGAAGAGTGCATGAGGCCATGGCCGTAACCCTTTCCCCGCCCCGCCTTTTGCCGAGTGGCGATGCCGCCATCACGGTGGAATTTTCCCGCGATATCGACGATGCCGCCAACCAGCGCGTGCTGGCGCTCGATCGCGCCCTAAATGACGCGCCGGTTTCGGGCGTCATCGAGACCGTGCCGACCTATCGGTCGCTACTTGTGCATTATGATCCTGTCCAAATCGGCTTCGATGCCTTGGGCGAAACGCTCCTCTCGCTGGCAAAACGCCCGCTTCCGCCGACAATGGAATCCCGGCGCTGGCGCATTCCGGTCGCTTATGGCGGCGAGCATGGCATCGATCTCGAAGCCGTCGCCAGAGCGCTCCAAACCACACCCGAGGAGGTTGTGGCGCGACATGTCGCCTGCGACTATCGCGTCGCCATGATCGGCTTCACGCCGGGATGGTCTTATCTCAGCGGACTGGACAAATTCCTGTACATGCCGCGACGGCAAGATCCGCGGCTGCTGACGCCTGCAGGCACCATCTCGATCGGCGGCGTCCAGGCCGGCGTGCAATGTCTCGCCGGCCCCAGCGGCTGGCATCTGTTGGGCCGCACCGCCGTGCGAACCTATCAGTTGCACCGTGATCCCATCTTTCTGCTGGAGCCCGGTGATCGCGTTACGTTTGTCCCGGTCGACGCCAAGACGTTTGCGGAGCAGGATCGGGCCGCCGAAAGTGGCGAGTTCGTCGCCGAATTGATGGCGTCATGAGCAAGCTTGTGGTGGCTTCGATCGGGCCGGCAAGCTCTGTCCAGGACGGCGGCCGGCAGGGTTCGCAGCGTTACGGTCTGACCCCAAGTGGCGCAGTAGATCGGCTCGCGCTTGCGGCCGCCAATACGCTGGTCGGCAACGCGTCGCTTGCCGCAGGCATCGAGATCGGCCCGTTTGGTGCGGCGTTTACCGCGCGCGGCGGTGCGGTGCGGATCGCGCTTGCGGGCGCTTCGCGCAACGCCGATATCGCCGGACGTGCGGTCGCCATCGATACGTCGACAACACTCGCAGATGGCGAGACGCTGACGCTCGGCTTTGCCCGCGGCGGCGCGTTCAGCTATCTCGCGATCGAGGGCGGCATTGCGGGCGAGCCGATGTTCGGAAGCCTCGCCGTGAATGCGCGCGCGGGCCTCGGCAGTCCCTATCCGCGCCCCTTGCAGGCCGGCGACGAATTGCAGACGGTGGCAGCAGGTGGCGCGGCCGAACAACAGATCGAGCTTCCCGCCGCCGAGAAGGGACCGATCCGCGTCGTGCTGGGGCCGCAAGACGATGAATTTTCTGACGATGCCAAAAAGCTCTTCCTCGGCAGCGAATGGAAGATTTCGGCAACCAGCGATCGCATGGGTTACCGGCTGGAAGGCCCCGTCATCAGGCACTTGCACGGCCACAACATCGTCTCCGACGGCACCGTGAACGGCAGCATCCAGGTGCCCGGCAACGGCGCGCCGATCGTGCTGATGCCGGACCGCGGCACCAGCGGCGGATACCCCAAGATCGCCACCGTGATTTCGGCCGACTTCGGCCGTTTCGCGCAGATCCCACCCGGAATCGGCTTCCGGTTCAAGGCGGTCACTATGGCCGAAGCGCAGGCGGAAGCCCGAAAGTTCGCAACATTGTTGCACACCCTGCCCGACCGCCTGCGCGGAATCGAACACTTTGATCTCAACATCGAGGCGCTGCAGCATGCTAATGTCGCAGGCCACGCCGTCAGCGCCGTCGATGCCGGGACGTGGCAATGACTTTTGGCAATAACTTTTGGCAATGACTTAAAGCTCCACTCAGCTCAAGATCCACTAAAGCCAAAGCGGACAACCATCATGACAACAATCGATCTCAACTGCGATCTCGGTGAAAGCTTCGGTCCATGGGAAATGGGCAACGATGCCGCCATGATCGAGCTTGCGACCTCGGTCAACATCGCCTGCGGCTATCATGCCGGCGATGCCGATATCATGCGCAAGACGGTGGAGCTTGCCAAAGCCCGCGGCGTCAGCATCGGCGCCCATCCGGGTTACCGCGACCTGCACGGCTTTGGCCGCCGGCCGTTTCCCGGCATGAAGTCTTCCGAGATCGAAAACCTGGTCGCTTACCAGATCGGCGCGCTGCAGGCGATCGCGACCGCGGCCGGTCACAAAGTCACCCATGTCAAGGCGCATGGCGCACTCTCCAATGTCGCCTGCGAGGACGAGCCGACGGCGCAGGCGATTGCAAACGCCATCAAGGCGGTCGATCCCAATCTGGTGTTCGTCGTGCTCGCCAATTCAATTCTGGTGCAGGCCGGCGAACGCGCCAACCTGCCGATGGTGCACGAAGTATTTGCCGATCGTGCCTATGAGGACGACGGCTCGCTGGTCTCGCGCAAGAAGCCCGGTGCGGTTCTTCACGATGCAAAAGAGATCGCGCAGCGCGTGGTGCGGATGGTGCAGGATGGCGCGGTGGTCTCGGTCACCGGCAAGGTCATCAAGATGCGCACCGACACCGTCTGCATCCATGGCGATACACCCGGCGCGGTCGATATCGCCCGCGGCGTACGTCAGGCATTGAAGGAAAACGGGATCGAAGTGGCGCCGTTCAGGCGAGCGGCATAACGACATCACTCAGAACGGATGCACCGACAGCGTGCCGAACACCACGCCGGCAATGACGGCCAGCGCGCCGTAGAGCGCGGCAGTATGAATTCCCGCACCGGTTCGCCGGGATAAGGCGCGCGCGTAAAAGTGTATCCGGGCTTCCGCCGATAGTTCGCGCATGGTGGATCTCCAACGCCCCATCGCGAGTAAAGGAATACTGTTCACGGCGGGATGCAAGGCGGCGTCGAAAATAGCGATAGGAATCCTTCAATGGATTCCATTCCCAGTCAAAAATTCTCTGCGCCGGATTCGAACGAGAATTTTATTCGACTGCATTTGAAGCAGATTGGAAACACTCAATACACGTCCTGCTGGAATCGGCCCTTCTTCTTGAGTTCCCCGACGAAGCTCACGGCCTCGTCGGTGGAACGCGCCCCGAACTGGGCGACGATATCGACGAGGGTGCGTTCGACATCCTTGGCCATCCGCTTGGCATCGCCGCAGATGTAGATATTGGCGCCTTCGGCGAGCCACGTCCACAATTCGCGGCCGACTTCGCGCATGCGGTCCTGAACGTAGAATTTCTTGGTGCCGTCGCGCGACCACGCCAGCGACAACCGCGTCAAGAGGCCCGATGTCTTCATGGCGTTGAGTTCGTCGGAATAGAAGAAATCGCAATCGCTGCGCTGATGACCGAAGAACAGCCAGTTCTTTCCCTGCGCGCCGGTCGCCTTGCGGTCGAGCAGGAAGGCGCGGAACGGCGCAATGCCGGTACCGGGCCCGATCATGATGATCGGCGTCTTCGGGTCCGGCGGCAACGCAAAGCCATGGGCCTTCTGCACATAGACCTTCACTTCGTCGCCCGGGTTGATGCGTTCGGCAAGGAAGGTCGAGGCAAGTCCCAGGCGTCTGCGTTTTCCCACCACGTAACGGACGCAATCGACGGTCAGCGAGAGTTTTCCGGGGGTTGCATTGTGCGACGACGAAATCGAGTAAAGCCGCGGCTGCAGCGGCTCCAGCGCTTCGACGAAGGCTTCGGGGTGCGGGTGCACATTGGCGAATTTCTGCAGCACCGCCATGACGTCGAGCGTGGCGGCGTCGCCATCGGGGTCCTCGCCTTGCGCCAGAGAGCGCGCCTTCTCGCGCTGCGCGCCGCCGGTGAGGTACGAGAACAGCTCGAACAGCGAGTCCGGCGCCGGCGCCAGCGAAACATCCTCGGTCAGCACATCGCGCAACGTCTTGCCCCTCACCTCCGTGGTATGGGAGGCGCCGAGCAAGGCAATGATCTGATCGACCAGGCCGAGATGGTTCTTGGCAAAAATGCCAAAACTGTCGCCGACGACATAATCGAGGCCGCAGCCGGAAAGATCGAAATCGATGTGCCAGGTTTCCTTTTCCGAGCCTTGCTTGTTGAGCAGGCGGCGCGACACGAAGGTTGCTGCTATCGGATTATCGCGGGAACGGCCGGGTTCGGCCGTCGTGGTGGATACCGCAACGGCTGGCGTGATGGCCGCGGATGGCGCGGCGGCAGGCGCCTTGTCCAGCTCCTCATAGAGCGACTTCAGCATCCGCGCCGTTTCCTTGCCGCCCGGAATGCAGAGATTGAGCCGCGCCTCGCTTTTGCCTGCGATCGCGTCGGAATAATCGTTGCAATTATAGCCGCACTGGCCGCAATCCTGCTGCGCCATCGCCGCCATCATCCGCCGTCGCAACGGACGGCCCTCCGCAAGCTTCATGCGGTCCGCAATCGGGATGGTCTGGTCGTGCCACGGCGCTTCGCCATCGTCGCCGCCGGCGGCCGGCCCCAGCATCGCGCTGGTCTGCTCCGGTGACAGCGGGGTCGTTCCGTCGAGCCCGAGCATTCCGACCAAAAAACCGTTCAGCCACAGGCGCTGGGTCTCCGAGAATGGCGCGCTGGCCGGAATGATCTCGATCCGCGGCGGGGTGGTTATCTGGTTCACGGTCATGCCTCCGCTTCGGCCAATTTGCGCAGGGTCTCGCCGTCGTGGCGGCGAGCGAAGGTGAGGAAAGTCTCATTGGCCGAGGCGCGATGGGTCAGATACGCCTTGAGCAGACGCTCCACCGTCTTCGGCGTGTCTTCCGCCTTGACGTCGCGATAGACTTCCTGCCCGATCTCAGCATCGGGTCCAAACCCGCCGCCGGCATAGAGGTGATAGCCCTCCACCGCATCGTCCTCGGTTGCACCCGGCACTTTCGCCGCGAGCAAGCCGATGTCGCTGATGTAGTGCTGCGCGCAGGAATGATGGCAGCCGGTGAGATGGATGTTGAGCGGCGTGTCAATGTTGAGGTGCGTTTCGCACCAGTCGCCGATCTCGGCGGCGTGGCGCTTGGTGTCGGAGGCCGCGAATTTGCAACCGGTATTGCCGGTGCAGGCGATCAGCCCGGCGCGGATCTGCGTGGCCTTGACCGCCAGGTCGAGCTTGTCGATCGCGGCACTTGCCAGCGCCACGTTCTTGTCACGCACGCCGGAGATCAGGAGATTCTGCCAGACCGTCAGCCTGATCTCGCCGTCGCCGAGGTCTTGCGCGATCTTGGCAAGCCCGCGCATCTGATCGCCCGTGAGCTTGCCGAGCGGCAGCACGACGCCGATCCAGTTCAAGCCTTGCTGCTTCTGCTTGTGGACGCCGATATGCGCCATGCGGTCGAAGCCCGGGCGCGTCGCGAAGGCGTCCGCCGGCGCCCGCGCGAGCTTTCGGCCGAGCCGCTCCTCGACCGTTGTCATGAACTTGTCGACACCCATGCCGTCGAGCACGTATTTGAGGCGCGCCTTGAGGCGGTTGGTACGGTCGCCGGTATCGATGAACACCCGCACGATCGTATCCGCCACCATGGTCGCCTCTTCCGGCTTGACGATGATGCCGGTCTCCTTGGCGAAATCCCTGTGCCCGGTGATGCCGCC
>Ga0210401_10001458_pt1 | contig 27407 bp, 30 predicted proteins | sample IncBWH32MmetaG_FD_150866 | JGI IMG/M metagenome (GOLD analysis project Ga0210401, IMG submission 150866) | Forest soil microbial communities from Barre Woods Harvard Forest LTER site, Petersham, Massachusetts, United States - Inc-BW-H-32-M | ecosystem: Environmental > Terrestrial > Soil >...
GGTTTCCGCACAAAAGCAATTCGAGTGGCAAAAGGGCAACTATGAATCCGTCCGTCTCGACCCCGCCAACTACCACACCGGCATGAACTATGAAGCGGTAGGCGGCACCATTCACGTGGACATCGAGGCGGAACAGCCTGTCACCATCTTTATGACCGGCACCGGCGAATGGAGCCGCGCCGTCCAGAATCCCGAGCTTCTCGCCAGCATCCGCCAGGTATGCCTGCGCGAACATGTGCTGAAGACCACCTACACCTGCGATCTCCCGCTGGAGCCTATGACTTTGATCGTTCGCGATGACCGCGACAGCCCTGATGGGAAAGCCTTCGGAGGGCTGGGCGCCGTTCTAAAGACCGAAGCGGCTTTGAACGATGTCAGTCCTAAGTTAGACAACGCCATCGGAGCCGCCGGCGCGGGTCTGGCTTCAATCTTGGGCCGCAACACCGAGAATGCTTCTCCGCGCCACTTCGTTGCGCCCAACGATGTGAACGTCCAATACTATCGCTGGATTTGCATCCAGAACTGCTTCCCGCCACAGTTTCAGTGGGTCCAGCAGGCGAAGGAAAAATACGAATTGAGTTCGTTCCTGAAAGTTTATGGCGGATACGCACCGGACCGCGATGGCGAAGTCGTGAGTATCAAGGTTCAGGCGCCGGTGCCGATGCTGGTGGCGGTGATGCCTTCGTCCGTCGCGAACCAGTTGCATAGCAAGCCGGAAATGCTGGAGCCCGCACTGGAGAAAAATGCTTGCCAGCAGCGTGGAGTGCAGTCGCAGACATTCCAGTGCACATTTAACGTCGCGGATGGGCCGCAATCGTTGATCGTAGTGCCGGAAGCCGGAGCGAAGGTGCCGCACAAGAAGGCGGAGATTGAGTTTTTCGCCTCGAAGTGCATAGCGAATTGCGCGCTGCCGCCAACGAATACGAACGCTTCGCCGGTTAACCCCTAAGCACATCTTGTAATCGGAATTATCTGCCGACGCCCGGTTGGTCACCTAGCCTTCCGGTCGGTTTTTGTTTTTTGGTCTCTTTGATCCTTATGGTTTGGCAACGCGGCGGTTGAGCGGGCCAGGAGATCACCTGCAGAACAATAGTCCAGGCAAGCATCTCTAACAAGCCACCCCGGGGAATTTACTTCCGTGGCCCGCCCGGTCTCACGGAAAATCTTGCCACTAGAGTTCTGCCACGTCGCTTAGACTGTGGCCGCGAAAGGAAAACGTCTGCTCCGCCTCCGCCCAGCTAATGATGGTTCATTCGCAATCGGTTGCGCCATCGAAGCACCTTTGCGAAGCTCACTGAGCAAACCACTACCGCAATAGAACCCCTGTTTGTAAAGCTCAACGGAAGTAGGCGGAGTGGTTGGCCATATGTAACGACTCTGCTTCTCGGCTACCTCCAGTAGGACCTTGCGTTCCGCGAAGTTCCACGCAGTGTGACAAGGAATAATTTGATTTACTCAAGAAACGCTTCTGGTGTATAAGCATCGGCCATCCCAAGAAGTCGACCGCGGCAAGGGTCTCGCAACAAAGAAAGCCGCGCCGTTGTACCCCTAAAAACGAACGGAGGACGAGACGAGAATGCACCTCGCGCTCACGACTACTCGAATCCACTCGGCGCGATCCAATCGAAACGAGCCCGCGAACAGCTCATTCATTGCGGCAGCTGTCCTGCTGTTTTGTCTCCTGCTATCTAACTGCGGCGGTGGCGGCGGAAACCAAGTCCAAACCTTCAAGGTCGTGCTGTCGCCAGCATTGCCCGTCATTGCGAAGGGAGACACAGAGCAATTCACGGGGTCCACCGTGGACGCCACCACCGGAAATCCCGACACAATAAATGGTCTGACGTACGCGTACACGAGCAGCAACACAAGCGTCGCCACCATCGACATGAAAAGCGGGCTGGCCACCGCAGTGGGCGTCGGGACGACGATGATTCAAGTAATGGCTACTAACTCAGATAACAACGGCGTAGGCGAGCCCGAAACAATGCTGAACGTTGTAAACCCGCTCAGCATGAACACCGGGCCGCTGCCATTGGGGGCGCTCACAATTCCTTACCCCACCACGCAACTGGGTGGCGCCGGCGCGACCCCGCTGACCTGGTCGCTCTTGGGCGGCACCACTCTCCCCGCCGGGCTAACATTAAGTTCCAGCGGCGCGATCAGCGGGACGCCAACCAGCGCGGGAGTTTCTCCCAATTTCACAGTCCAGGTTACGGACTCCGAGACGCCTCCGGTTTCCAAGCAGATGACCTACAGCATCACCACCTTTGACCCAACCAATCCGTGCAGCATTTTGACGAACACCACTCCGCAAATGCTAAACGGCAGCTATGGCTTCCTCCTGCAGGGATTCCAAGCCACCACAGCCAACGGCACGCCTTTGGCCATCGCCGGCAGCTTTGCCGCGAATGGTTCCGGAACGATTACAGGCGGTGAATTGGACCTCAACATTGCCGCCGGCCCGCAGCACCTCACGATCAACGGTGGCGCCTACACCGTTACTGCCAGTGGGCAAGGTTGCGTGCAATTGAAATACACCAACGGCGGATCGAACGTCTTCCACTTTGCCCTCAGCCAGTTGCTTAATGGGAGCAACGCGGCAACGTACGGAAGGATCATCGAATTTGATGGCTACCAGGGCATGCAGGGCGGCTCGGCTACGAATCTGGCCTCCTGGGTTCTGCTCCTCCAAAACCCGGCGGAGTTTTCAGCCTCCAGCCTCGCCGCGCGGTTCGCCTTCGGGCAGGACGGGTTCGATATGGCCGGAAAGCACGTGGCGATCGGCGGCAGCTTCAGCTTCAACAACGCGAACGGCAACCTCGCCAATTTCGCGGAAGATTTTGACGACGGCGGAACGATTAGCACCGTCACCGGAGCCACGGGCGCCGCAGGCTCCACAGCAACAACGGGCACCACCGGACGTGAAACCGTTACCCTCACGTTGCCCGGCCCCACCACTCTTCATCTGGCGTCCTACATCGTCAATGCCAACGAATTGCTGCTCGTTTCTACCGACACCCTCAGCGCGTCAATCCCGATTTACAGCGGCCGGGCCATCGTCACGGGTAGCTCCTACACGGCAAATTCGTTTTCGGGAAATTACATCTTCCGTGCCGAAGGTGTTGACTACCAAAGTGATGGCGTTACTTGCGCTGCGAACGGCCCATGCGCCCTGACCGACGTGGGCGTCATGAACGCGAATGCCGCCACAGGAGCCCTTGGCGGCACTCTCTATCAACAACAAGCCGGCGCGACCCAGACCAGCGCGATCGCAGACACCTACACTGTCAGCTCAACCACCGGGCGCGTTCAACAGTCTTCGGCCAGCGGCGGAAAATTGCCCGTTTTCTACGTCGCCACGCCGGTAACCTCGGGAACAGACACGACAGAATCCATCGCAGCCTTCGTCGTAGGATCAGGGCCGACCCAGAATTCAACCAGCGGCGATCCGACCGCGCTGTTTGGTTTCATCGAGGCCCAGCCGAGCGGCCCCTATAGCCTAAACAGCCCGCCCGCTTATATTCTTGCGACCGAGGATCCAGTGCAGATCAGCGAAAATAATGTCGTTGGGAATGGAAGCTTTAGTTCAGGAGCCATTTCCCCGACGCGCGATGTCAGCGGTACAGGCGGCCTCATGTCAGGCCCCATAAGTTTTACTTTTACCGTGAATGCCGACGGCACCTTGAGCGGACTGTCTTTAGCAGGAGCGACCAACAGTACGGCCGCGTCCCCAGGAAAGGCATTCTCCTTCGGGACGACCAATACAGTCCCAGGAATCCGCGTGTTCGAGCCCTGAGAAACTGCCTGCAATGGGCATTCCGACATGAGTTGATGTCACCCTGCCGCGTCCATTCGGCGATGTGGTTCTCAACCGACAGCGTGGGGGGCAATTCCTGCGAGCGCATCATAAATTGATAGACGGCAAAAGGGAGTAACTGTGTAGTTGCCTTCCCGGACATGCGCCGTCCTTGTGCGCACATTTCCAAGCAATCGCGAGCGATGCATGGCACGCACCGACAAGTTTTGCTTTGTAGTGTTTGCAGTGATTGTCTCAGAAGATCGAGATTCTGAGCTACTCAACCGGCGGCACCGGGGGCGAAGTGTCGTTAGGGGCATAGTCGGGATTATGAATGACCTGCGATGAGCCAACGTTGAACATCCTGAAGTGAGAGTAAGTATCTACGACGTGGAGACGCTGCTTTCGGAACTCGAAGTATATGTTGGCAGTGGATGGCAGCCACGCGCGTTCGTTTTTCGTACGGAAGGAAATCTCAGAATAGTCGACGGAAATGTGTTGCAACATCAACCGGATTTCGGGCATGGGCTTCATCAGGTCCGTCTCGATGTGGACGATCTGATAGGTATCCGCGGCGATCCATGCGCGCCCTTTCAAGCTAAGCGGGTAAACATTACCCCCAATGGAATATTCGCTGACGCGCCGGGGCTTGCCGTCTCGCTGCCGGAAATAGACGATCCAGGTTTTGCCTCCGTGCCAACTGCCGAGGCCTTCGCAGGTCATTTGGAAATCGTCGCGAATCGCCGGATGAAAAATTAGCGCCATACTGGAAAGCCCGGAGATTTTAATACCGCCGGGAAGCGGATCGGTAGAACCGTTGCGGTCTTCGTTAGAGTATAGATGGCCAGAAGGAAGAATGACGTAGGAGACCTGGTAATCGTAGCTACGGCGGTCGCTGCCGACCGGCTGGCCCAACTCGTTTAACTGCTCGTACCTTAGCGCTTCGCTGGCGTCGATGTTCTGCACATTTGAGACCAGTTCCGTCACAGCCGTTCCAGTCTTTGACAGCACTTGAGGAAGAGCGCAGGTCGTATCTGCGGCGATAGCCGGCTTAGTTTGATCGACATCGTCAGGCGCCCATTTGGGAAGAGGCAAATCGGAACCGATATCAGCTAACGCGGCGGCTCGAGCGATCGCCGTGACTGATGAAGATGAGGCGGCAGCAGACGGCGAAGCCGAGGACTGGAGGTGGGAGTTGGCAAGAGCGCGAATCGTTTCCGAGTCAGCCTGAATTTTTTCGCGAGTCTGCAGATCCGCGATCATTTTCTGTGCTTGTGGGATCGCGGAATTTCCGGGAGCGTCGGTTACAAACACCTTCAGCGCGTCGATGGCCTTCGGGTAGTCACCGTCTGCCGCCCAGGCTTCTCCAATTATGATCTCCGCGCCATTGCCGGCGCCTTTGCCGTCAGAAACTGCCGCTTGAGCTTCGTTTCGGGCATCGCTGTAGTTTTGCTGCGTGAGGTAAACGCTGGCGAGGAGCCAGTGCGCGACGTAATTGTGCGGGTCCAGGGTGATGGCTTGCTGCAAGGGTGTGGCAGCCTGATCGGGTTTGTTTTGCTTGAGGTCGAGTTTTCCGAGTGCCACAAGAGGATCGACGTACTTGGGATCCAACTTGGTGGCCGCCGAGAGGTAACGCTCAGCGTCGGCAAAGGAGCCAGTATCCAGGCAGGCATAACCGAAGAAATAGTTCACTTCAGGCGAGCCGGGGGCGGCCTTGTATAGGTCGCCAAGCAATTTCTCTGCGTCGACAGATTTGCCGGCCCGCAACTCGTCGACGGCTTCGGCAAGTTCTTTCTGGCGCTTTGGCGCCAGCACCGTGCCGGCTGCGGAATTTCCGGGCTCGGTGCTGGCAATGAGGCTGATCCATGAATCGTATTGGCCTCCTTCGACGCTGGCGACTACAACGACATCGTGCCCAGGCAAATACCCCTGGGCGGTGACGACGATGTAATACGTGCCCGAAGCTACCCCGTTGAAATGGGCCTCGCCCTCGGGACCGGTGGATTGGTGAAGACCGGCGGCGCCGCCAGTATTCGAAAGCAGTACATCTGCTGAGTCTTGAAACGGAGAGCCGTCCGGTGCCTGAACTTTAATCGTGACATCGCCTGTTGCATACGCGGGAAGGCCAAAGGTGAGGATCGACGTCAAGATCGCCAGCGCGAGAGTAACGAGCCGCAAGAAGCGGTCCGGAGCCAAAACTGTGGGCCCCGGACCAAGACGCGATCTTCGAGTACGATTGCGGATAGACGGCAAGGGGAAGCCCCACAAAATCGCTTGAAACGTGAACAAGGTTATACCGGGCAATAAGACTAAGGTCAATGCTCATTACTATTAGTGAGCGCGACCTTGCGCGGCGACTGCCTGCCCGATCATGTCCAGTGATCGTTCAACTGGACTGCAGCTTCGCGCTCGGCGCCTGCGCCACCGGGACAGAATTGAGCTCTCGAGATCGAGCGATTCAGCCTGACCACTTCGAAGCCGTTTGATGAAGTAATAGATGGTGTAATCGCCGCCATTGGTCATCCGGAGATGCCAAACTTCGCAAAATCAACTTACGAAGCGCGCTCGTTTAGCGAGATGCGAAGCGCAATCGAGAAAGGTTTACGCAAAGCGGGACTCCTGCTCTTCATGCAGCTTGATCGCGACGCAGTTCTGCGCAAAGAAACAGGCCGCGATACACCCAGGATCGTCCGCTTTATTATTGGCAATCCACTCATCATGAAGGAGATGGTCAAGCATGTTCCCGATGCCGGCTCTTAGGCGCCGGTTACGGTGCTTGTGGATGAGCGCGCCGATGGCTTGCATTTGTCCCACGACAGCGTGGCAAGCTTTTTGGTTCCGTATGGAAACGCCGAAGCGCTGTCTGTCGCCCGCGAGCTGGACTCGAAAGTCGAGAGTCTCCTGAGAGAATCTGCCGCTTAGCAAAGAACCGGCGCATCTAAGCGGACACTTTGGGCGCAGATCTGGCAACTTACCGCGGCCGCGATTGGAGGACATCCTGCAGGCTGGACACAAAATCCACTTGCCAGAAGGTCGGCGACACATGCAAGAACTCGAACCCAATCACGGTCCTTCCATCCTGAGTGCGTGCCGCGCGAGTTACGCGGCAAGCCAATTCGCCATTCGATTGCTCGTTGGTGACAATGAGCGTCTGTTCGGGAATAGCGTTCGCCGAAAGAATCAGTGCCCCTCCAATCGCACTGACGTTTAGCGTGTCGGTCATCTCCGAAAATGGCTCACCTCTCAGCCAGCCGTAAACGAATACCGGCGTGGCGAGTAGTACTCGATGGGCACGGCGTCTCTCTCTCGGCTCCGGAACGATGCGTAGGCGACGCATCCAACGCAGCAGTGAGAGCGCGATCTCACCCACAAGACCCGACCGTCGCGACGCAATCGGTTTCGCGTTGAAAGTGTGGGCCATCGCCGCCAGCCTATCTCCTGGTCGAATACTCGGCCATACGCTAACGACCCGATTGCACTATTTCGCAGCAACGAGTTCTTCGATCTGCGCCCCGGATGCTCGCGCGGGATCGCCATTTGTGAGATTCCTAAAATCGTAGCTCGGCAGTCAGATTGACAAGGATTGACGTAACCATCCGCTTCCCGAACGCAAGCCCACGCATTCCACGCGACTGGCGATCTAACCAATTGCCGGGGTGTGTCAAACGGTACAGCGTGGGCTCCTCCGAGGCGCTAAAAGAAGCTTGCATCCATTCAGATAGACCCAATCATCTTAGGACGAGCCGATAAGCGGTGAGAAATGACAGCTCAAAAGACCAGAGTATTGTTCCTTTCAACTGGAAATGCCACGCGCAGCATGATCGCAGAGGCTTTTCTGCGTAACCTCACCGGCGATCGATTTGATGTCGCGAGCGCCTGCGTCGAACCCGGCGTCATGAATCCTCTGGCAAGTGAAATTATGCAGGAAGTAGGCATCAACATCTCGGGCCAGAAGCCGAAGAGCGTCGCACAATCGATCAAAGAACGGTTCGGCTACGTGGTGGCCATCTGTGATACGGCGAAGGAAAGAAGCCCGATATTTCCTTTCACGCTACACCTCAAACACTGGAGTGTCGTTGACCCAAATACCGCCGATGGGCTGCCCGCGCAGCAAGCCGATGTTTACAGGCGCGTCCGGGACGAGATTAAAGACAACGTCAGACAATTCATAGCCGATACGGCACAGATAACGGGAACTGAGCTTTCCATCGCCTAGCGAGTTGGCACCCGGAACTGATGGCGAGCTTGACAGTCACGATCGGTGTCGCGCCTGGGACTACTCGATGCGTTGCGCAGGGAGATTGAGGTCAACGTTCGAAGACGCTTTGCAATTCGGGCAGTACAGCGAAGCGCGGTATCGACGCAGATCTGGCACAGTGCTCGTGAATTGGTAGTTCTCTACCGTTCGAATCGCTCCACAGTTGGGACAGGGCAGGTCTTGTAACTCTGACGGCATCGGCGGCTTGTCGGCCATCGGCGGCGATTGTATCACCCTGCCATGCTCCCACGCGTCAATGGGATCTTCAAGTGCGGGCGTCGTCAGAATCTGTCTGATTGGCTCGACGAGCGGTCTGATGGATTCAAGAACGTATCTGACTTCTCTGGGCGTGCACCAAGATCGCCCGCGGAGGCGAACTAGGATGACGTCGTAGAGAATTGAGCATCATCACGGTGGCCGCAACCTCTTTATCCTCTTCGTATTAAGCGTAGCCATATTCTTGGTCCTGGTTCTCACTTCAGGCGATGTGTGGCCGCGGGTAAGCGAGTTGTTCGCGCCACTTTTTTAATTCGCCGGCAGACTTCGGTTTGCGCCCGAAAAATCTGGCCCGACTGGCATAGCCGAGCGACACTGCTATGTTCGCTGCGTCTTCCCCATACGGGAGTACGGCTCGGGTTCGAGGTCGAAAACGTCCCGCGCTTCTTTCGGAAATAGCGTCGCGTTCGGGCCCTTGCCGTATCCTTGGTCCCGCGGCGCCACCTTCTTCGCGACCCGGTTGAAGCGCAGGGTCCACGACGGGCGGGAGTCGGAACCGGAATCGCGCATCAACGCATTCTCTCGCCGGTGTTCAGAATTGAACAGACCGCAGCAATAAATTTACCTAGAGTCCGGGCAGGTAGCTGTATCTGGGTTTGCGACCCCTCGATCTAGAATCTGGATGAACAGCCGCCTATTAGCCTTGCGCCGGGCGGCACGCACTGCGCGGCCCGGCTTGAGGCTTGAGGAAAGCGCGCAAGAATGACCGAGATAGAACGACTTCTGGAGCGAATCACAACTCTGGAGGCGCAGGTTGCGCTCTATCGAGACCGGCACGAGTCCGTGAGCGATGAGCTTGTGCGTCTTCGAGAAGCAAATGATCGTCGTCAAACCGAAAATCGAGGCTGGCTGGCGATCTATTTACAGCTTCTATCTGAGATCGAACATTTGAAAGCGGACGTATCGCGCCTCAAATCTGAGACTGAAGCCGATTCGCGCGACCTTTCAGTTCTGCAAAAGAATTAATAAACCTGCGGCTTCTTGTTGCCACAGCTCCTTCCACGATTTCCGCTCTCCTTTTCAGGTGCGCGCATGGAGCAATCACTCGATCCCTTCAACGTCCAAGTGTGCCGGTTGGGACAGTCTTGGGATAAACCAGGGCGTACGGTTGTCTTATCGAGAGGTGTCACTATGGATCGGGATCAATTTGCCGCATTGCATGCAAGTTGCGTGGATGCGTTTGAGAGCTACGCTACTGAAGCGGATAAAACGGCCATGATGTTGGCGAACTGCAAGGCCGAACCGCTGCCTCTGGCCGAGCGCCTGCAAATCGCACTGCAGGAACAGATCGAAAACACGGCACATTCGGTTTATCTGGCCGGAAAGGATGCGCTGCATGAAACGGCGCGTCTGGGTTACGCCTTTACGGAATAGACATTGCCTCGCAATGCCAACCGGGCCTGAACCCGCTCTCTTCACGTTGGGGATAACTGTGTATGTCTTCGCCGTGCGGGGAAGCGTAGCGTTAAGCAGGATCTTGAAATGCCTAGCTGGGTATTAACGTGCGGCAAGTGCGGGTCTAAGTTCGATTACTGCAAAATTGACGACGCCGATTTACAAAGCCACTTTTCCCCGACCAAGCCCGACTTCCCGCTCGGAGGGTTTAGCATGCGATGCGCCAATTGCGGATCTGATGCGATCTATGAGCGCACAAACCTGACCTACCGGGCCTGAAATGATCCCGCAATTCCGTTCGGCTCGTGTACGAAGATTCAGTATTAGTGGGCTGTTTCTTTCGTGGCGCTGGTTGGAAAGGGCGTAACGAAGCCTTCTCGCGCATGGAAGATAGCGAAGTGCCGACTTCCGGTCTTGGCCAACGCGACAAGGTGTTCTTGTGCCTCTTCCAGTGTGGGTAGAGTTTGCACGCATAGCGGCGCGCCGTTCGAGAGCTGACGGAAAATGTGATATTGGTAGTGCATGGGGCCTCCTCGCCTGTACTGGGATGACTAGTGTCTCCAAAAACCGGTCGAGCAGTCTGTTCAAATGTGTACACCCGATATTCCGCCTGGACCATATTGCCGAATCGGGAGACGCATCGCAGTCTTCTTTCGCGAGAGACGCTAGGTCCAACTTGCGATCGATCTCGCGCGGGAACCGGCGAGCGGGTGAAAGACGCTACAATTCAATCAATATGGCAAGGGACGACCCAGCCGCCGCCCAATTGAGAGACATTCGACGCCCGTGGACGGAACTGGGCCGCACGCCGAAAGAATCGCCAGAATACGAAAAGCTCGTGGATCAGATTTTACGTCTTTCGGTTGAATATCGGGCGATCGTTGGCGCAGCTAAACTCGATCCTGAAAAGTGAATAGGGCGCCGGTCAAAACCGAACCGCGGGGTTGTTGTCGCATGTTGTGCCTTTCTCTTCAGACGCCAGCGTGAATTGCTTCACGTTACAATTCCGTGAGGCAATGCGAGCCTCCAAAGTCGTGTAAGAAGTTTGCAAAACGAATTGGTCCGAAAGCGAAGTTCTTGCAAATCGAGGAGAATCTCGTCAATCAACTTTTTAACTCGAGCGGGAAACGCCTGGCTCGGGCTCTTCCGCTGTTAGCCCGCTATGGCAAGGAAGACCAACCCCACGAAGTGCCGCCTGACCTATCGGAAATATTGGCGGAGATGATTGGGCCGACTCGCTCACAATTCAACTTCTTCATGAACAAATTCAGGAAGCTCGGCTTGGTCAAATACAAAGGCGGCCTTCAGATAAACGCTTCCCTTTTAAGCGTCGTACTTCACGACTGACTCACAGACGGTGACGCGAAACACTTAGGTGTCTTTGCGGGTTACGACGCTTGACGCGTTTCGGCCGGCTGTCACGGTGACAGCGACATGGGCTCCCTTTTTCAATTTGACGTCGTCACCGTGTTCATCGATTAGAACGTTCCCGATCCGCAGGTCGCGATACCCGCGGTCGGCATTCTCGACGCCAATTTGTACTTTTTCGGTCTGGCTCGCGCGGGACGGAATAATCTTGTCTACGCTTCCGGGCAGAGTGATGCTCGGTTGCTCGGCAATCCGCTTGGTGTCTCGATTGAGCTCCGCTATCTTTGCGGACCGGGCCATCCGGGGCCTCGCCATTTCCGCCTCAACGCTGGCTTGTAACGCACTGACGGGTTCTTGCCTGTCTCGTTTTCGGGTCATGTCGTCATCATGGTATCTACATGAAAACTACGCAGTCCGGTTTCGCACACCTACGACACATGCGTCTGCTTCCCCAGAATGGGAATCGTAGATCTCCAGTGTGAGTGGGATACTCCCGCCGGCGCCGGTAGCCGGAACGGGTGTGCCCTATGGAACATAAAACAACCGGCACTGAGCGCATAGTCGAGTCTGCCGCCATTTTGAAAGCGGAAGATTAAGTTGGGAGGTCAGTAACATGAAACGCATACCCCGTTACATCGCATCACTGTTTATCAGCGCCGCCCTCGTGGCACCGGTGTCCATCATCGCCGCCCCGGCGCCGCAGGGCGCCACCGTTCAGGTCCGCGTCTACGATCGGGAACACAAGGACTACCATAATTGGGACCGTAACGAGAACAGCGCGTGGGGGCGATTCCTTGTCGAAAATCACCAGAAGTCCCACGAATACAGAAGGTCGAAGAAGAGAGAGCAAGCGCAATACTGGAATTGGCGCCACGCCCACCCAGATTAGACCGCCAAAGCCAGAACATCGAATTGAGCAAAGCCGCGTCCGGTCCTAGCGCCACGGGCCGGGCGTTGCTGTTGGATTTAAGACCGCAAGATTTTCGCAGAGTGCTTCGCGGGAAACCAGACCGCGCCCGCTTGAATTCTTCCAGACCACGCAGCCTCGTGCATTTCATCCTCCCGATCCAACTTGTCGCCGTGGGTCCAACTGGTGTCGACCAGGCCCGATAACCTCGAATGTGTGATACTCATGGAAAAGTTCCACGCCCCGCACGCGGAGTATCATTCTCTCGTGGATCCGCCAAGACCTCCTCACATGCAAGAACTTCTCAGGCTCCCGGGGGCAGCGCCTTAGCTTCGGACACGAATTTTCTACCATTCTGCTTCCCCCGTGAGGAGCTCGGGACTCCAGATCGCAGAAATATTCCAAAGCTAATCCGAATTGGTAAGACGTGGGGGCTAGATGAATTTCAAGGCTGTGGTGACCTTATTTTTTCCAAGGTGGAACGCTCGGGTGTGCCCGCTCGCTCCGCGATCTGCTCTAGCGTGGCCACACATCGCCTGAAGTGACAGGCAGGGCGAGCAATATGGCTCTGCCGAATACGAAGGCAATAAAGAGGTGGCGGCTCCCGCGTTGCTCAATTCTCCACGAATTCATGTTGGTTCACCTCCTTGCAACGGCGCCCCATCGTGATGTTTCCGAAAATATCAAAACCCATCGTGGAAACACGATAGCGCTTTTATCAATCATGACGAATTCCATCTGTCTCCTTTCGCATACTCCTCCTGGTTTTTTTTTGCAGCATAGGTGCCCACTGAATTTGACCGCTGAGGACAAAGGAGAAAGGTTCCGTGGATGCAGCCAGGGGCAACAGATTTAGAGAGGCTTAGGATTGACCTCTTGTGCTTACGACCCGGAGGTCGCTGGGTCGAACTGAAATCGAAGAAGACGCGATTCGTACTCGGTTTTTTAGGCAGGAGCGGTGCAACGCCAGCGGAATCTGTGAGGCTTAGGGATTGCTCTGGGTATTCGATCCCCACCGCCTCCTGAGATGAGGACAATCGAGGTGCAGTAAGAGTGTGGTAGTTATCCGTTCAAAACGGGTCAAACCGGGGACGAATGCGACAAGAGCCGTTCGTTGCGATCAATTGATGAATATAGTCGAGTCCGAGATTTTCAGAACGGCTTTGAACCGTCCCTACGTTTAAGAAACTGCCGCTCCATCCATCTGAGCTACAGTCCCGCACACTTGGTTATACAAGTTTCCGTTGCGGTTTGCACAGGACGGCCAGACTGCTACGGCAGCTAAGACCTACGGCAGTGGAATGCCTGGCGATGCGACGATGCCTGCCATCCTCAGCACCTCGGCATATTCTTCCTCGGTGAGTGGACAGATCGTCAGTCGCGTGTTCTTGAGGAACTTCACCTTGCGGAGTGCCTTGCTCGTCCGCAGTTCAGCCAAAGTCACCTGCCGTGGCAGTCGCTCAATCGCACGCAAATCGGTGACCAACTTCTTTCCTTCTTTGTCGTGCGGGTCCGGATATGGATCCCGGCTCACCTCGGCCAAGGCGTAGATCGCATGCTCGGGTTTGCCGTGGTAGCAAAGAGCGCGGTCGCCCTTGCGCACCAGTTTCAACTGCCGTAGAGCGTCCGGACGATTCCCGGCTTGCCGCCACATCTCCTTGCCCTTCACAAAAAGCGTGTCCCAATGGTAGACCCGGGGGTCAACGGCCAGCAGCCAGCGTTTTGGTTTTGGAGGAGTCGGCGTCGTCATTCGTCGATCTGGGGCGAGAGGCACCGCGCGGAACTATACACGGAAGACGATAGATTTGGAACGGGTTATCGCCCAATTTAAAGAGCATTTAAAAGCGAAAAATCGCCCCAATTGGCCTGCCAACGCATCTTGTGTCTTTGTAAAACAAACTAAATAAATGGTTTAATGCGATCAGTGTGGAAGGCCATATGTCATCTCCCCGGCCGCGATTCGCACTCGCATCCGGTTCTCCGGGGTTGGCAGCGGGCAAGTCGTATACGGGTTATAGGCGCAGGGAGGGTTATAGGCTTCGTTGAAATCAAGCACAGCCTTGCCGTCTTTGGGAGCGTCCGCCACAAGAAACCGAGCCGCACCGTACGTTTCCTTACCGCTCGTCAGGTCTCGGAAGGTAATCGAGAGCTCGCCTTGGTCAATCTCCACATCCAGCCGCAAACCTTCTCCGTGCAGTTGGAATGCGACATATCCGGGAATCTGCGTCGGGGTAATATCGCCCATCATGTTCTGCACCTGCACGGTCTTGGGCTTTTCGTAAGCGACGTACTTCGCCTCGACGCGATATGACGGGTCGATCGGAAACCACTTCAGGCCGGTAAAATCCTTCCGCAACCGGCTGTTCTTGTCGATCAGCCTCACGGCGCTCCGCTGGCCGCTGCTGTGCACGTAAAGCGTCAGGTCGCCCAGGGTGATTTGGTCGACCTTCTCGTCAAACGCCGGATCGGAGTCTGCTCGCAAGACGGCACTGGTTACGCGCTTGCCCCCTACCATCACCGGGACGCCGGCGTTCACATGAACCGTCGTCTTCCCGTCGCGGAATTCAAACGTCCCCGCCTCGGTCGGCGAGGATCGCGCCGGCAAAACGATATCGTTCAGCGGATCGGAGCCGAACTTGTTCTCGCCGTCGTGCAGCCAGAAAAGGCCGGCCACGGCGAGCCACCCGTCGTCGGCTTTCAGCCGCGCCTCGCGGTCCGCCCGCCATTTCTCGACAGACACTTTGTAGGCCGCTTCACTCTGCGCACCGGTCGAAATCGCGCACAGCAATGCGACCACCAAAAGCGCAACGCCGTTCCTGATCGCACCTGGGTCGCTCACTTTGACAGAATCCTCAACATCACCTTCCCGAGCCCAGCCCCCGCAGGAGGGGTCCAACATGGCGGATTTTAGAGCACCCACGCCCGTCAGATGCGCGATCCGCACGACCAGCAAAAAAGCGCCACTTGTGGCCCCACCGCTCCGCATCGGCAACAATACCGCCCTGGCCCCGCAACCGCCAACATCGGTGCCCGCACATCGGCCGTGCAAGCCCAAACCAGCGCAGCGACCCAGCCGATCACTGTCCAGCCGAGGAAAAAGTTGAGCAGGAAGATGCCTGCAAACGACCGTTTGTCGTGTCCAATAATCGAAGGAAGAAAGTAAACGATGCCGCAAAAGATCAGGAAGAACATTCGAACCCTCCCTTTTGCTTATAACTACGTTCGCCGATCACTTTTTGTTCCCGCACCCAAGGTCAGCGGTGTTTATTTCACCTCTAGACGCACGATGCCATCGGTGCGACGGTCTTGCAGCTGCCAAACGTTGCGCCGGAACAAGATATAGACGCCAGAAACTGCGCAGATGACCGCCGCCAAAAGCAAAGTCGCCGCGAGCGTCAGACCAACGCCAAGTCGTGGGTCATCCGGCGAGTTGCCGGGCGCGCTCAGCGGATTTTGCCACACACGGCAGTCCTTCTAGTGATCGACCCTTCCCAGCAGCTCCGCGAACCGCGCCTCGCGCTCTTTCTGGTCGAAGCCTTGATACATCTCGGCGATCTGCGTCGTGTTCATCGAACAGAATTTCGGCCCGCACATCGAACAGAACTTCGCTTCTTTGTAAAAATCATCGGGAAGCGTTTCGTCGTGCATCGCGCGCGCCGTATCCGGATCGAGCGAAAGCTGGAACTGCTTCTCCCAGTCGAATAGAAACCGCGCATAACTGAGCGCATCGTCGCGATCGCGCGCTCCCGGACGATGCCGCGCGACGTCCGCCGCATGCGCCGCAATTTTGTACGCGATCACGCCCTGCCGGACGTCATCGGCGTTCGGCAATCCCAGGTGCTCTTTCGGCGTCACGTAGCAAAGCATCGAAGCGCCGTGCCATCCGATCATGGCCGCGCCGATGGCGCTGGTGATGTGATCATAACCGGGCGCAATGTCGGTCACCAGCGGCCCCAGCGTGTAGAACGGCGCTTCGTAGCACATCTCGTTTTCTTTTTGCACCTGAAGCTCGATCTGGTCCATGGGAATGTGGCCCGGTCCTTCGATCATCGTTTGCACGTCGTATTCCCAAGCCTTTTTCGTCAACTCGCCCAGCACTTTCAACTCGGCAAACTGCGCCTCGTCGCTCGCGTCTGCCAGGCACCCCGGGCGCAGCCCGTCGCCCAGCGAAAAGCTGACGTCGTGTTTCTGGAAAACTTTGCAAATCGCGTCGAAATTGTCGTAAAGAAAATTCTGCTGCTTGTGGAAGCTCATCCACTGCGCCATCAGCGCGCCACCGCGACTCACGATGCCCGTGATGCGGTTGCGGACAAGCGGCAGCATCTCGCGCAGCACGCCTGCATGGATCGTCATGTAGTCGACGCCCTGTTCGGCCTGCTCCTCGATCACTTCGAGCATGATGTTGATGTTCAGATCCTCGGCGCGGCGCACGCGCGAGATCGCTTCATAAATCGGTACCGTCCCGATGGGCACAGGGGATGCGTTGATGATCGCCTTGCGAATTCCCGGGATATCGCCGCCGGTCGAAAGGTCCATCACCGTGTCCGAACCGTAGTGGACGGCACGGTGCAGCTTCTTCAGTTCTTCGTCAATGTTCGATGTTGTCGCCGAATTGCCGATGTTCGCGTTGATCTTGCAGCAAAACGCCACGCCGATCCCCATCGGTTCAAGATTGCGGTGGTTGATGTTCGCGGGAATGATGGCTCGGCCGCGGGCTACTTCGCTGCGCACGCGCTCTGCCGAGAGCTTCTCGCGCTTTGCCACGTACTCCATTTCTTCGGTGACCACGCCCTGGCGGGCGTAGTGCATCTGCGAAAAGTTGCGACTGCCGCCGCTCAGCGTGGGCCAGGCGTTCGCACCGAGCGCAGGCGTTGAACCGGTGCCGTCGCTGCCGACTGCAATCGGCGCGCTGTCCTTTTCACTGCCCAGACGATTCGCACCGTTTCTGTTCGCCTCCCCAATTCGCTTTTCAACCCACGCATCTCGCATTGCCATAAAGCCCCCAGTAAACGCGCGCAAGCCGTTCCAATGCGGCGCGAATCGGGTCATTATCGCACTCGCTCTCTCAAGCGGCAACCGCGCGGGGGCTCTGTAACGGTTTCCATCCGTTACGCCGACGTGCTCGCCGGTGATACCATACCGAAACCGAAAGCAAAGTATGCCCGGTCGCCTCCGCCAAGCCGCGTCGACGCTCGCCGTTTTGTTCGCGACGGTTGCCCTCGCCTGCTGCGTCACGTACTCGGTCAGCCCTCTCTACGACGCCCAAACGTCCTTTTTTGAACCCGCTTTGCTTGGAACCTGGGTTGACCCGCAATCAGACAAACCCACAACGATCACGTTTGCGAAAACAAAAACCGGCGACAATGGCTATGACGCCACTTACTACGACCCCGACAACACCCCACCGAAGACAACGTTCTACAACGTCCATCTCGTGAAGTTGAACGGCAAGCTGTTTCTGGATGCCGTTGCGACGGGCGCCTCGGGCGCTAGCAAGGACGACGATGCGGCGTTCGCGAAGAAATATCATTTGCTCGCCCGCATCTCCATCGAAGGAGACCGGTTCTATTTTGGCCTGATTGACGACAACCGGCTTCAAGAAGGCTTCAATTCGGGGAAATACAGCGTGCCGCACAATATTGTCGAGGGGGACGCGGTGTTGACCGCATCGACTGCCGATTTACAAAAATTCGTTGCGGATCACGCCGACGACGACCAGCTCTTCCCGCCCGCCGAACCGCTGGTCCGCAAGAAATAGCACGAGCCGATCCGAAAGGCCAGGCTATCAGGCCCGCATCAACAAGCTTCTTCGTGCGGAAATGAAACATCGCCCCTGCCGTCACCCATGATCTGCGCGCAAATGAAAAGCGCTCATTCAAACTGCTTCCGGAACTCGGCCAATTGTCGCTTGAGTTCGGAAATCTCGCGCTTAAGTTCAGCCATTTCCTCTTCCAGCCGCGCAAAGCGATCGTCTCGGGCCGCGCCAGCGATGCTCTGCTCTGGCTCAGCGGGGGTCGTCGCCTGTGCCGAGCTTTCTTGCGCATCATCGGAGAGCAGTTGCGCGTAGCGCGCCTCTTTTGTCCCCGGCTGACGGGTCAGAAGCGTCGCCAGCGGTGGATCGTGGCGCATCAATTTCTCCAGCGTCGAATGCACCACGCTCAAATCCTCAAACGCGTAAAGCCGTGACGCGCGCCCGCGCAGCTCACCTGGCGTTTGCGGGCCGCGCAAAAGCAGTTCGCAAAGAATCGCGATCTCCGGCCGCGTGAAATTGAAGGTTTCCTGCAGCTGATGCTCGTATTTCGCCACGCGCCCGTCGGTGACGGCCGACCGCGCCAATGCTTTTTCATCCAGCGTGAGCAAAGCTCCGCGCACGGCTGATTCGTCCAGTTCCATCACCGGGTCGCGATTTGATTTCTGATTGCAGGCGTTGACCAGCGCGTTCAAAGACAGAGGATAGTAATCGGGAGTGGTGATTTCTTTTTCGACCAGCGCACCGAGCACACGCGCTTCCACGCGATCGAGCGTCACATTCATCGTTATTCATCATACAGCAAGGCCACACTACGCACGTTTTCTGTGCCACACTCCCAAAATCGCACCCATGACGACCAGTCCGGCCAGCGGATACAAATTGTTGATCGCAAAAAGCTCGGTCGGCCGCAGTTCGTACATATTGGTTGTGTATGTGACCGGCCCGACAAACCCAAGCCATAGCAGCGTGCCTACGGCCGCTCCGCGGCCTGCCGTATTCGCATTGCGCCAGGCGCAGATCTGAGAAAGCACAAACGCAATCACGATATTGAGCAACAAAGTGATCACGTACGGCCAAATCGGCGACATCCTGGCCGCATCCGCCATCGTCAGGTGTTCCAGCTCCATCCAAGGCTTTTGAAAGAGCAAGTCGTACCACACCGCACCTAGGAGCCAATAAACCACTGCACATACCAACACCGCCCAGTAGTTTGTCTTCATGCTGCCTCCGTTTACGGCCTGCGCAATCTGCGGCGAATCATACTACAGGCCAGTTGTTAGGGTTGCGATACACGTCTCAGGCGGCCTATGGTGCCACGCAACGTTTTGCGCTGAAATGTGTTCTACATATGGGAGAGTTTGTCCTGAGCGCGGCAGGTTTGCGCGAGGGTCGCTCGGCCATATGTTTTACATTCCTTATAGAAGTCATTCTTTCGGGAACCGGCCCGGCACGACTCCGGAGGAAGGAAATTCGCAATGAAGATAATCATACCGACCTACATAACGCAGTTCGCAAGACGAGTGCTGTTGCCCATCGCAGCTCTCGCAATTGCCACGGCGGCCGTCGCTTCGGCGCAGCAGGAGACTGCTCCGCCGCCCGCTCAGCCGGCCGCTCCACCATCAGGCCCACATGCGCTCAGGCTGGTTCTCGCTCCGCGTTCTACGGCCGATCCGTTCGAAGTCACCAAGCATTTCAGCGAAAGCTGCCCTAACGTCACGATCACGCGCAATCAGAAAGAGTCGGATTTCATGCTCGTGGCTGGCGGCTGGTCTGGTGACTATCGCTTCCTGGTGGTCAAAAAGGGCGGCGAGGTGATCTACACGACCGAGACCGCTCTTCTGAGCAACTCGGTCAAGAACGTGTGCAAATTCCTGAATTCGCGGTCGTAATTCGTGGAAGATTGGTCGGCCTTATTGCTTCGCCGATTCAATTGTTTTCTTGCGGCGTTTTCCTGAACTCTTTTTCCCTGCGGAGGCTGCGCGAGCCGGCGTGGCCTCCGCAACTCTCGCCTGAACCTGTTCCGTCTCAGTTCGCGTTGGCTCGCCGGGTGACCGGATTTCCGCGACGGTCCTCTGCGCTTCCTCGGCGAACTTTTGAAGCTCCGCTTCCACTTCCTTTACGCTCGTGCGGCACGCTTCGCGGGTATCGTTCACGATCTCGGTCGTCAACTCCGAAAAGGTTCTGAGCGTTTCAACCAGCGCGGATTCGAGCCTTCCAGTGAAATGTTTCCGCAACAACGCGATCTCTTCCTCAATCATCGCGTCGGTCGTCGCCTTCACCGTGTCGCCGATTAGCCAACGCAGCGCAGCTGCGTCGGTGCTCCTCGCCGACGCCTCGCGGGCTGCGCTCGGCTCTGTTTCCGGCAAATGCAGCGTCTCCCATTCGCGAGCCGTCGCAGGTTTCTCGAACGCAATTTCCGGCGCCCTGGTCGACGCCACATCAACGACCGGAATTTCGCTGACCGATGCTTGGATCTCCGGCGCAATCCCGGCTACGGGCTCCGCAACACTCGGCGGGCGCATATCATCCGGATGTGGAAACCAATCCGCTGGCGGCGCGTCGATTCCCCACACGTTTCCCGGCACTTCCAGCTCGAGCCCGATTTGAAACGTCTCACGATGATGCCGCGGTCTCTGCACCCACACGACGCGGGCGTGCACGAGCCGCGGCGAAAACGGCGCATCGGGCCTCGGCACTTCCAAAATGACGACCGAATCCTTCGCCGCGTACCGCTTGGTCCGGTATTTGCATCCGTAGCAGCTGATTGCCGAGGTGATCGTTTCTTCGCGAAACGGCTCGCCGAGCGGGTCCATACCCGTCACCGTGATCGGCATTTCGATCATCAGGCGCGAGCCACGGCGCTTTTCTATCCCCTCTGCCGAAGGGACTAGTACGTTGGCGGGCGATGGATCGGTCACACGGGCTCCTGAAGGAGAATTTGAAGTTACCATCGCGGAACAAATCGGGCGCCTAGCAAGTCTGCGGATGGTACGAAACAATTAATCCGTAGTTGTTCGTACTTGAAACAATTGCCCGTTTTCAAAGGGAATTCGCTTTAATTTCGCATCGAAAAAAGCGGCAAACCGGGACTTAGGCCGCGCTGCCGCAGCACTTTTTGTATTTCCGTCCGCTTCCGCAGGGACAAAGCTGATTTCTCCGCGGCGGATTCGCAAGCGCTTCGACCAAATCCTTTTGCCGCGTCCACTCCATTACGTTCGCCGGAGCGCGCCTGTGCCGCAACTCGCCCGCCATGAACCGCATGTAGGGATCGACATGATGAAAGAACATCTTGTATCCCGCGCAAAGATAATTGAGCCCCGTTTCACCGTCCGGCGTGCGGATGAATCGATGCTTCGGGCATTCTCCGTTGCAAGCAAACCGCACATCGCATTCTCGGCAAAATCGCGGCAGCGTGTCGCGCTTGTCGAGCCCGAATTGTTCCTGCTGCGGCAGCGCGACGAGCGACTCGAGCGGTCGGTCCATAATATTTCCAAGTTTGTTTTCGGGATAAACGTAGTGGTCGCACGAATAGAGATCGCCGTTGTGTTCCATCGCCAGTGCCGATCCGCACGTTTCCCGAAATATGCACAAACTCGCCGGAATACCAAGCCAGGTCTCCAGCGCGACGTCAAAGATTTGCACGAAATAACGCCCCACGTCGCCGCGCACCCACTCGTCAAAAATCGCACAAAGAAATTCCCCGAAATCGACCGGCTCAACCGACCACTCGGAAACACGCGCCTTCGCCCCGGCCACGGGCCCGACGAGCAGGAGCCCGTCGTCATCTGGCCTTGCGGCAATTCGCTCCACCACGGGAATGAATTGCATGAATCCGCTGCCGATCTGTTTCAAGAATCGATAAACCTCGATCGGCTTCTGTGAGTTGTGCCGCCCGACCACGGTCAGTGTATTGAAGTCGACGCCATGTTTCTTTAGCATCGAGATCCCGGCCATCACGCGCCTAAACGTAGGCTGCCCACCTTTGTCCACGCGATAGCGGTCGTGCAATTCGCGCGGCCCGTCGATCGATAGGCCGACCAAAAACCGGTTCCGCGCCAGAAATTCTCCCCACGCGTCATCAAGCAGCACACCGTTGGTCTGGAACGCATTCTCGATCCGTTTCCCATTCGCGTGGCGCGACTGCAATTCCACAACACGGCGGAAATAGTCCACGCCCAGCAGCGTGGGCTCGCCGCCTTGCCACGCGAAATTGACCACGTCGCCTTCCTGCGCCGTGACGTACTGGCGGATGTACGCCTCAAGAACGTCGTCCGCCATCTTCCAGTCGTCGTGCGAGCTGCCCAACGAGGGATACAGCTTTTCTTTTTCGAGGTAGAAGCAGTATTTGCAGCCGAGATTGCAAATCGGCCCGACCGGCTTCGTCATGATGTGGAAGTTCATGTGACCAACACTGAGGAAACGCGAGTGCCAAAAACAACGCCCAACAATCTTCTAGGGATACAGCCGTGAGGGCGCAATCTGCGGCGCGTCCTCGCCCGCCTCGGCCATCCGCAGAAGCAATCGCTCCCGCAATTCGCCCGCAATCTGCGGCAGCGCACGATCTCCGCTTGGATGCACCAGCGCCGCCGCGTCCTGCCGCCCGGCCAAATTCAACAGTTGGTACGGATCGCCACGCAAATCGTACATCTGATATTCGTCATAGTGCGTGCTGCTGCCGCTCGTCGTGCCGTTCGCGGCGCTCCGGTCAGCCACGCAATATGTCCACTCGGGCGTACGCAGCGCGCGCCCGACCATCGACTCGCTAATTTGAATGAACGCCTCGTTGCGCCACCGGTCGCGCCCCTCGCCGAGATTAACCAGCGGCATCGCGCTGTGTCCGGAGATCGGCGCGGTCACTTTCACTCCCATCGCGTCCAGCAGCGTCGGAGACACATCCACCATACTCACGATTTCCTGCACCATTCGCGAATGATCGAAGCCCGGCCCTTGCACGAGCAGCGGTATATGGATCGAGCTTTCGTGCGCGCTGCGTTTGTATTCAGCATTGCGCGTGCGGAAATGGCAGCCGTGATCGCTCAGAAAGACGACGACCGTGCTCTCCAGCAGATTCTGCTCTTTGAGCGTCTGCATCAGCGTGCCGATCGAATCGTCCACCCGCTTGCAGTCGCCGTAATAACCGGGAAGTTGCGCCTGCCAGTCGCCCGGAAAAAATTTCAGGTCGTCCGGCGTGTAGCCGTTCACGTATTTTGTGGCGTATTCGTTCGGAGGGAGAAAAGCGTTCGCATCATTCTGGAAATGCGGTTCAAGCTGCGAAACCACCAGGAAAAACGGCTTCGTCTGCGGCTGCTTCAGAAAGTCCACCGCAAGCTGCGTCAGATAATCGACGCGATACATGTCCTTGAACGTCAGCGGCTTTCCGTCGCGGTCCCAGATTGTCCCTTCGTAAGGATGCGACGTCGATTCAAGCGCGTTCGCACCGAGCCACAGGTCGTCGAATCCGCCGCGATATTGCGCTTCGACCGCGCCCGGCGTGGGATTCGGCACGCCGATCGTCGGCTGCAGATGCCATTTGCCGATGTAGTTCGCGGTGTAGCCGTCGGCGCACAGAATTTTCGCCAGCGTCGTCGCGTCTGTACGCAGCCCGAGCCCGTTGCGCCATACGCCGGTCTGGGTCGCATACAAGCCAGTGAAGAGTGCCGATCGCGAAGGCGCGCACACCGGCTGGTTCGTCACCGCATTCGCAAACGCCGTACCGCGCCGCGCCATCGCGTCCAGATTCGGCGTCACGCCCATCGGATTCAGCCCGTAAGCGCCGACAAAATCCCAACGGAACTGATCGGCAATCACCATCAGCAGGTTCGGCTTGCGCGCGGGGGCTTGGCGGGAACTCACCTGCGCGCCTGACGCCATGGCGGCGAGCGCGGAAGCCCCTGTGGTCATGGCTGCGGTAGCCGACTTTCTAAAAAATTCGCGCCGGCTCGTCGGCTTTGGAGTTTCCGCCGCGCCCGAATCGCCCGGGCCCGAAGTCGGATTTTTCCATCCCATCTCGCCGCCGAGCATAGCACATCGTTGCCAACGCGGCTCCCGTGCCCCAATGTTTGTCATCCCGAGCGTGGCGAGGGATCCGCCGTCGTTTTTTCGTTGCCGTCATCCCGAGCCCGTCGTTTAGGTCAAGTACGCCCTTTCGATCGCACGCATTCGGTCGTATGAATCCCTCCGCGCCGTTGTCTTGCCGGCGCCGTCATCTGGGCGGCGAAGCACCCCGCCAGCCCAATATTTCTCCAACCAATTACAGCCTCCCGGCGAAATCCGTGATATAAGCTCTCCAGTTTGTTGGCACGATCTCTTTCACAATCTCAGGGGGCACCATGAAATCCAACTTCTTCTTCTTTGCAGCGCCGGCCGTGATCGGGTTCCTGGCGCTCAGTTCTTCGGTTCAGGCGCAGGGCCCGGCGGGCTATGTCGGAAATGGTCAGGTGGCGAACCCGTCTTCCGGCACCACCCAGACGGCTGCCGCCGCCCCGACCACCGCGGACAGCGATAAGCAGATCACGCAACAAATTCGTGACGCGATCGCGGCCGACAAATCTCTCTCGGCCGAAGCCCGCAGTGTGAAGATCGTCACCCAAAACGGCCGCGTCGTTCTGCGTGGCGCCGTCGCTTCTGACGATGAACGGACTACCATCGTCGCCAAGGCTGCCGGAATCGCTGGTCGCGCCAACGTCGACAATCGCCTCAACGTCGCCGCTCCTGCAAAAAGCTGAGAACTGACGGTTAAGGTCGAGCCGCGGCGCGGCGGTCCGTAGCGCGGCTTCGCGCCGCTGCGTTCAGCCCATGCGACCGCGCGGGGTTCGCCGTTGTGCGGTCGCGCCCACTTCCAGCCGCATCGGTCATGCAACCATTGATGCTTCCGGGAAATCACTAGTAAAGGCGTAGGTGCGACCCCAGCCGCTACGCGAAACAAATAGCGATGGGGATTCCACCATGAAAGCCATAGCGATTGTGGCGACTGCGGTTCTGTTTCTTTTTTTAGCGGGCCCGGTTTCGCCCCAGCAGGGTGCTGCCGTGTCCCTCGAGCGGTGCCGGTCGGATTTGGCAAACTGGACTCACGATTTCAGCTATTCCGACATGGGCAGGGACGACCAGCTTCTCACCTACGACCAGCTGAAGACTCGAATCGATGAAGCGATCGGGTGCCGCAACTGGGACAGCAACGAGCCATACCTTACAGCCGCCGCCACGGTTCAAACGCGCTACGCCGCAATGATCCGCGACCGGCTCTATGATTTTCTCGTGCGCCACAATCTGTCGGACCAGTTCACAAAAGAAGACGCCAACGGTCTCCGCTGACGGTCGTTTTTCTCCGCCATCCCGGGCTTGTCAAGGGTTCCATACTGGGTCTGCCGCACGGGCGAAGTACGGTTTTTCGATCGCATGCATTCGGTCGAAAGAATCTCCGTGAAGTCGTAACCGTAGCGCCGCGTTCTCTGGCGCGGCATCGCTTTCATTTCAGATCACCTTCAGGGCCTGCGGCATATCCTTGCCCAGGAGGCTCCCATGAAAATTCATGCCGTCGCCGCTTCGTTTGCGACCTTTTGTCTTGCGCTCTCGCTCACCGCTGCGCCCCAAAACAAAGGCAACTACCTCGCGCAGAAGCTCGTTGACGATACGCACACAAAACATCCCGAAGCCGTCGAAATCGGAATTGCAACCGTCGGCTCTGGCGGATGCAAAACCATCGCATCGACCGACAAAAAAGATATCGGCGAAAAATGCGAGAAGGAAGATTCCGAACCGATCCGCACCGGAAAGCCATACGTCGAAACCGAGGGGAAGAATTTCGACGTAACACTCCCGCTCCACGATAGCTCGGGAAAGATCGTCGGGTCGGTGGGGCTGGAGTTAACGCCAAAGCCAGGCGAGTCGCAGGATGCTGTCGTCGAGCAAGCCCAGAGCATCGCGAAGGAAATGGAAGCCGCCATTCCAACCAAAGCGAGCCTTACCCAGAGCTTTTGAATTGCGATCTTCTTCCTTCTGCTCAATTCGCCGTACTTCGCCCAGCTTCCGGACTCACGATGACGGCGTGAATCAAAGGCACCCGCCCCAAAGACGCCCGCTATAAACAAGAGCGACAAAAAGAAAAGCCCGCGTGAATGATCACGCGGGCTTTTTGTGCTACGCCGTCTAAGGAGCAGGCGACTTGTCCCTCGATCCCAATCGGCGCGAGGTGCGCCGCGGCGATCAGTGATCGTCGTGGCGTTTTTCTTCTTGTTGCTGCGGCGCGGCATGAGGCTGAGGCGCTGCGTGCTGCTGCGGCTGCGCGTGTGGCTGAGGCGAGGGCTGCGCTTGCTGTTGTGGGGGCTGCGCATGTTGTTGCGTCTCAGGGCGCTGCTGCGGAGCCGGGCGCGGTTGTGCGTGCTGAGGTTGCGCCGGCTGGTTCGGCTGCGTCGGTTGATCGAACCGAGAAGGCTGATTCGGTTGGCTCTGGTGACGAGCCGGAACGTTGTTCTGATGCGGCGTCTGGTTCGGCCTCATGTTGTTTGGCTGCGTGTTATCGGGAACGGTTGCAGGCCGCGGAGTGTTGTTTGGCTGGACATTGTGATTCGGCTGCGTCTGTCCGGTATTCTCACCACCGGCGCGCGGATGATTCGGGAACGTTGGCGGCGTGGCCGCAGGATTGTGCGGAACCGGTTCGGGCGGAGCATTGTTTGGACCAGAGGGGTTTGTGCGCGCGTTGTTGTTCAGATTGCCGGTTCGGTTATTCGGAGTGTTGGTTGGTGAATTATTCGGCGTGTTGTTTGGGCGGGCGGCATCGGTTTGAGGACGTCCCGGCTGGTTGTTTTCCGGCCGGCCGGCGGTCGGCGTGAAGTTGCCCTGATTTTGCGCGCGGACGACGCCGTTGCCGCTGAAGGCGCCCGCTTTTTGCGTCGCCGCAATCGGCGGCGCGCCGTGGTTCACGGCGGCGTGAAGCTGGCGATTCGAGCGCGCTTCGGAAGCCTGTTGTGTTTGCGCGGCGATCGGAGCGACATGGCGTTCGTGCGCGGCGGCTTGTTCCTGCGCGGTGGGGCGAGTCTGCACGCCTCCGTTGCCGCCGTTAAAGCTGACGCGATTTTCGGTGCGGTCGTTCACAACGACCGTGCGGTCAACGTAGGTGTTGCGAACGACGGTCACGTTCACGTTGTTTACGGCGCTGTTGTAGAAGAAATGGCCGCGGTCCCAACGGCCGCCGTAGTAACCGTGTCCGACGTAACCGAAGCCGTAGTCGATACCGCCGTAGAATCCGACGACAGGTCCCCAGTACCCGGCGGTCCAGACATAGCCGCCGTTCCCCCAGGCCCAGTAGCCGGGAGTCCACAGATAATCGGGTTCAGGCGCGAGTACCCACGTGCCCGGCACCCAGTAATAGTCCGAGCCATCCCACGCCCAATAGCCCGGCGTCCAGATGTAGTCTTCGCCGGGGCATGGTGGCTGTTCGTAAACAGGCAGAGGCGGCGGTTCGATGCCAACAGAGATACCCACGGCGAACTGTGCGGCGCGCGCGGGCGCCGCCGAAAACGTGAGCGCCGGGATCGTTGCGAGAGAAATCGCGGAAATAACGAGCGCTGACGGGAGTTTGCGAAAGCGAGAATGGTTGGTCATGGTCGTAGTCCTTTGACTGCGTGTTCGTTTCGCATGCTGGGTCTATTCTGGGTGG
>Ga0210401_10001460_pt1 | contig 27393 bp, 23 predicted proteins | sample IncBWH32MmetaG_FD_150866 | JGI IMG/M metagenome (GOLD analysis project Ga0210401, IMG submission 150866) | Forest soil microbial communities from Barre Woods Harvard Forest LTER site, Petersham, Massachusetts, United States - Inc-BW-H-32-M | ecosystem: Environmental > Terrestrial > Soil >...
CGCCCCGTCGCCCCAACCTTGCCGATCACCGCGCCCTTCTCCACCACGTCGCCGACCTTCGCATCGATCTCCGAAAAGTGGCAATACAGCGTGTACACGCCCCAGCCATGGTCCACCACTACGGTATTCCCGGAATAATAGAGAGGCTCGGCCAGTACCACGCGTCCGCGTTGCGCAGCGTGTACCGGCGTCCCCGTCGGCGACGGAAAATCCACGCCCGTGTGCGGCGGTCTGGCTTGCCCGTTAAAAACGCGGCGCTTGCCGAAATTTCCACCGGTCTTGACACCATCCAGCGGCACTCGAAACCGCCCTGTCCAGAATTTCTCAGGGGTCACCGTCGCGAAAATTGCCTTCAGCTTCTTGCTGTCCTCTGCGGCCTGGGCTTCTTGTTCCGGATTCGGCTCCACGAAATTTGGCGCTACCGCCAGTTTTTCGGTCGCGAACTTCCCCGTCCTTACGGTGATGCCTGCCTTGCAACTCACCGCTTTACTAGCCTCAGACTTTCCCGAAACGTCGAGCTTATATTCCCCAGCCGCTTGCTCCAGATCCACTCCGAGCAGAGCTTGCCACACCGTCGTCCCCTTCGGCGCCGCAGCATCGGATTGCCAGAATGGAATGTCCTTGTCCGTCCATTTGCCCGCAACTTCCGAAAGCGGTTTCGCGCTGCGCACTTCCACCAGCAGCAGGCCCCCCTGGTTGGCCGACGCCGCGCTCACGCGAAGTTCGACCCCATCACCGCAGTCGTATTTACTCCAGGTCGAAGGCGCGGTCTTGCGCGGCGCCTGCTTCCTGGTTTGCCCCGCATTCCCCCGCGCTGTCGTGGCGAAAACGACCATCATGCAGATCGCCAGACAGAGCCCGCCGAGCATGCTGCATCGTGCCTGAGAATTTCGGAATGAATTCAGGAATCGCATTTCGCCCCTTTGCTGGCACTCGCGACAACGGTCGCGTCCCACATTTGCCGGACGCGCCACCTTTTACAGTTTTCTTACGCGATCTTCAGGACTTTCTAAGCCTTCGTCCCCTAGTCTTTCGTTCGTGGGGATGCGGCTGGCGTCCAGGCCGTTTGCAGTGTTCACCCCTGGTCGCGGCTGCAAGAGTTCGCGTCCCCCAGTTTCGTATGCCCACAATGATTTTATCGACGCTTGCTTTGCTTGGCTGTGCCTTCCTGATCTACGTGTTCTTTCACTGGCTGCGCGACGAACTGAATCCCAAACGCCCGATGAAACGCATCCAACGACGCCCGCAGTCCCCGGCAACACAACGCCCCTACGTTATCCGCTATCCGCAAAAGCAAAGTATGTGAGAGCTGCCTCAAGTGGAGCATTCAGAGTCTGCGTGGCAACGCGAGCGCACGGCTTCACAGGTTGCGGAAAAAGTCTCTTTCTTCAGGAGGTCGGTGCTTTAGCGCCGACGTAAGTCGCGTGCTCTCAACGGGCTTCAGCCTCTGAAGGAGCTTTTCCTCGTTTTGTTGCATTTTTCCGCAGCCTGTTCAGCCGCACCGTATTGGCTGTCCCGCTGCTAGGACGCCAAGGACTGGGCATGGCGGCGCGGGTCTCACATTTTGAGTTGGATTACATCTCCAAGCCGATGAGGCGCATCAACGCGATAGCGTTGCTCTTGGTCACCACGCCGTCTCGCAATTTGTAATCGAAGCGCATCTTGCCGTCCTCGACCTGATCCTCGAAATGCACGTTGCGGATGGAATTTCCCAGCGCGGCAGTAATTTCCGTCAGCGCCAGGTCGTGCGTCGTCACGATGCCGATCGCACGGCGGTGCAGCAGCCCGCGGATCAAGCTCTCGGCCCCAATGCGGCGGTCCTTGGAATTGGTGCCTTCCAGCAGTTCGTCGAACAGGAACAGCAACGCCCTGTTTTCGTTGGCAAGATTCCCTTTCGCCGGGTTGGCTGTTGCGGGGTTTACTGGTGCGAAGTTGGCCGTTGCCAAATTGTCCTTCGCCAAATCGCCATTGGCCCCGTCGGCCTTCGCCACCATGGGGACCGTGAGATCAAATACCCGCCGGATATGGAGGATCTCGGTGTAAAACGTCGAGCGCCCTTCCTGTAGCGAATCCGTGCTGTGAATGCGCGTGCCCACATTGAGGGGCGTCAAGCGCAGTGCCTTGGCGCGAACTGGCGCGCCCGCCATCGCCAGGACCGTGTTGATGCCCACCACCCGCAACAGCGTGCTCTTCCCGGACATGTTCGACCCGCTCACCAGCAGCACGCGCGTCTCCTGGTCCAGCCGCACAGAATTCCGCACGCACTTTGCCTCCGCGATCAGCGGATGCCCCAATTCTTGTCCGTCGAAAAGCGCCGGCGAATCAGGCGGCTCCGCGATTTCCGGGTAGGGATCGGCAGGATGCTCGTAGGAATACGTTGCCAATGAAATCAGCGCTTCGATCTCTCCCACGATCTCGACGCTCGCACGCATGCGAGCGCCATAGCGTTGCCGCCAGGATTCCGCCGCGAATGCGACCTGTGCGGTGTACAGCAGCGGCAGCTCGACGAGATGACCCAGCAGGCTGTGATGCGCGTCGATCCAATACACGATTCGGGCGAGCTTCCGAATGAAGTGCGAAGCCGGTTGGCCGCCGCGACTGAGCTCCGCGACGAACCCTTGAAGGCGCGGAGAAGCGAACGGCTCCCGCTCCAGGCGCTGCAAAATATCCGCAAAAAGCAGCAAGCCTTCCGCGTTGCAAGAGATTCCTTCGATCACCGCGTGGGCCTGGCGTCGCAATGAGCGCCGGAAAAATACTTCGATCATGAGAACGATCAAGATCGGCCAATAGGTGAGCGTTGCCAAATAAAATACGATCGCGGCGACCGCGGCAAGCGCCAGCACGATCGCCGCAGCTCGCGTAGCAAAGCCCGGCATCGCCCGCTCGGTTTCCGCCCAGCCCGTCAACGATTCCGGGTTCAATCGCGCGCGCAGTTCATCGCCAATCACCGCAAGGTCGCGATGCAGGTCCAATTTCTCGCGCAGCTCCGCTAACAAACCTTGCCGTTCGAGAATCGCGGCTTTCGATGAAGGCGCGCAGAGCCATTTCGACAACTGGTTTTCGCCCATGGGCAAACGCGCCGTCGAAAGGAGCTCGAATAGACAGCCGCGGCCAAACAGATCGAGATCGTCGGCGTAAACATGCTGGGAATCGCGAAAACGCTCTCCCGTTTGCCCCGTGCCAGCCCAGCGGTCTTCGACCCGCGCAATGCCCCGCCGATAAAACGCCGCCGCGGATTCTGCACGCGATCGCGCGCGAAGAATTCGCTCGTGCGAAAACGCGAGAGCCAGATACAACGCAATCGGCACCGCAACCCAATAGGAAGGTAGAGCGTCCTTATGCAGACAGAACCAGGCCAGCACCAGGCCAGCGACAACAACCACCAGCTTGGAATTGCCAATCTGAATATGGAGACGGTTCTTAGCGGCGACAATTTGTTGGTATTTTTCGAGCCGCTTGGTGTATTCAATCCGAGGATCGGACACGCTACCTCTTCCGAACGCGCTGCCCGTGAATGGACTCGCCGCGCGAGCCCCGAAAGTTTTGGGAGGGTTTCACGGGTCGCGCGAATCAGTCTACTCTTCGCCGATGTCTTCGCGCCACACGGCAGGATTCGCGGCAATATAGTTAGCGAGCAGTTCGACGCATTCCTGTGAATTCAGATCGATCACTTCGACTCCATTTTCTCGCAGCCAGTCAACGCCGCCCGGGAAATTCACGGATTCGCCGACGACCAGCGTGCCGATACCGAATTGCCGCACCAGTCCGCTGCAATACCAGCAAGGCGCCAGCGTGGTCACCATGATCTTGTCGCGATAGGTGCGCTGCCTTCCCGCCTTGCGAAATGCGTCGGTCTCGCCGTGTACCGACGGATCGTTCTCCTGCACTCGCCGGTTGTGCCCGCGCCCCAGCAGCTTGCCGTCATGATCGAACAGGGCCGCGCCGATGGGAATGCCGCCCTCGGCAAGGCCCGCCCGCGCCTCTTCGAGCGCGACGCGCAGCATTTCCGCGCACCGGTCGGGACTCAGAGCGATTTTGGTGACGCTACGCATTTTTATGGGCAGCCGAGAGTATACCCTCAGGGTGCCTTCGCGGAACAATCTGGTTCCGGCCGCAGGACCACACTATGTGTGACCGGGCCCACAGCGCCATTCAGTTGACAACCGATAAGTGTTTTATATTCAGTAGATTAGATGTGGACATGGGGTTGCATCATGCATCCCGAGGCGAATGGCGCCGGGAGGCACCCGTGAAGCGGTGGCATGCGATCCTGTTTTTGTGCTTGATTGCGAGTGGTGTGGGCTTGGCTGGATGCTCGAGCAAGGCAGCTTTGCCGGCAAGGAGAGCGCCAGAGCCGGCGGGGCCGAGCCTAGCCCCGCCAAGCAAGCAGCCGGAACGTGCTGCGAAACCAGCGGCGCGCGAATCAGCGCTTTCGGTGTACTCGAATCGGGAATATAGAGTTTCTTTTCGGTATCCCCGAAACTTCGCATTGCAAGAGGCCGGCGATTTGAACGAAAACGCGCCTGAGGATGCCTCGGGGGCGCGCACACCGGAACAACTAGCCCAGGAGGAACCTGGCGCGCTGTTGCTGGCTACCGTAGTCGTGCCGGACGACGCCTATCCGAACACGACGTTTGCGGGCGGCTCGTTGCAGTTGGCGGTGAATCGCTATCTGGCGGCCGGAAACTGCCGGCACGAGCTGATCTCACGATTGGGCGATTCCAACGGGCATACCGGTGCGGCGACAGTGCAAGGCGTGGAGTTCGCGTGGGCTGACAACGACGAGGGTGACGGCAGCACGGAATTTTTCGAACGGGACTACGCGGGGTTCGCGAATGGAACGTGCTACGAGTTTTTCCTGCGAATTGGCGTCGGCACGACTGAGGATGCGGACGGAACGCGGCCCCCGGACGAGAAGAAAATTCTAGCGCACTTGGAGAAAGTCGTATCGAGTCTGCAATTCGAATCGAAATCCGTTTCGATTCTCGACGCGACGCCGTCCGGGCAAGGCAGTGTCAGGAAGCGCTAGCGCGGGTCTCGACAGGACACGCTCCGTAGCTGATAAGCGTTGCAAGTACAGCATTTCAATTCGAGCGAAATCTTGTCACTTTCGGCAAAGAAAGTTAGCCTTAACTTAGGTTGAACCAGCAGCAAGTAAGTTCGCCCCCCTCCCGTCAACCTTTCCCTCTTGACGCGTTGAGAGCGCTTGCACGAAATGTCCTATCAAATCGACAAAGCGGGTTCGCCCGCAAGGGTCACCGCCAGTGAGCGGCGTGTCTTGCTACGCTACGCGTTCACTGCCATCGCCGAGGCCGTCGAATCGGAGTCTCATGCGGGGATCAGCGGCCGCCTCAGCGATCTCGGAGAAGGCGGCTGCTACTTCGAAGTCATGAACCCTTTCGCGGTTGGCGATAACGTGAGGTTGCATATCTTCAGGGATGATCAGGAGTTTACCGCCAAAGCGAAAGTCCTGTACTCGACGGGAGGCATCGGAATGGGTCTTGCCTTCACGGATATCGAGCCGACCCAGCGGCGCCTGCTGGACAGATGGATCGGAGAGCGAAGCGGCGAATTGACACCCGATCGTCGAGTAGCCGAGATTGAACAGGAGATTCGGGATTCGGGTAGCGCAACGCACCAGCAACGCAACGTGCTGAACGAGCTGATTCTCATGCTGATCCAAAAGCGGGTCCTCACCGACGTCGAGGGGAAAGCCCTGCTGCAAAAACTCTTGCTCTAACCGGAAGCAAATGCGATCCCGCCGCGGAGACACTGCCCCCAACAAGCATCCCTACAAGTTGGAGTTGTCGAAAGGCCTTGGAAACAAATCGCGCATCTGCACGATTTCGGTCTTGCCTTTGAGGTTGGCAAGAATCACCGGAACGTCGCCGCAGAACTCCCAGATGAGCTGACGGCAGGCACCGCAGGGTGGCGTCAGTGTGTCGGTGTCAGTAACGACAGAGATAGCGTCAAACCCGCGCTCCCCTTCGCTGATGGCCTTGAAGATGGCGGTGCGTTCGGCACAGACGGTCAATCCGTACGTTGCGTTCTCGACGTTGCAGCCCCCGAACACCCGGCCGGAGACAGCGCGAAGCGCAGCCCCCACGCGGAAGTTCGAATAAGGAGCATGCGCATTTTCACGACTTTGTTTAGCGATAACAATAAGATGGTCGTACTCGGACAAGAATCATCCTCCCCGCAGCCCTGTCAGTTTACGCCCGCACAACCCAGAATCATGCGCCACAAGATTCCGCAATCCGAGGGATTACCGCCTTCAGCAAGCCGATGAAATCGTTCTTCACGCGCGCTCCGGTTTCGAAGACTTCTTCGGCTGTCAGCGGAGCGCCGGTGATGCCCGCCGCCATGTTAGTCACGCAGGAGATTCCCATCACGCGGATGTTGCTGTGACGAGCGGCGATGACTTCGAGAACTGTGGACATGCCGACGAGGTCGGCGCCCAGTGTGCGAAAAGCGTGGATTTCCGCGGGCGTTTCGTAGTTCGGTCCGGCTAGCGCGAGATAAACGCCTTCGTGGAGATTGAGCTTCAGCTTTCTTCCCTCCTCCGCGACGAAGCCGCGGAATTCCGCATCGTACGCGCGGGTCATGTCCGGGAACCGAGGACCGAAGCGGTCGTCGTTGGGACCAATGAGCGGGTTCGCAGCTTGCAGATTGATGTGGTCGCGCAGCGCCACCAGTGCGCCTTCGGAATAATTCAAATTAATCCCACCGGCGGCGTTCGTGACGATTACCGCCTGGATCCCCATTCTGCTGAAGACGCGGATAGGAAAAGTGACCTGTTTGGCGGAGTAGCCTTCGTAGAGATGCACGCGGCCCTGCATCCCCGCTACCGGGACATTTCCAATATTGCCGATTACCAGTTGGCCCGCGTGACCGATGGCGGTGGATTGCGGGTAGTGCGGAATTTTTTTGTAAGGAATTCTTATGGCATTCGCGAATTCGTCAGCGAAGGCGCCCAACCCAGAGCCGAGAACCAGGGCGATACGCGGGCGTAGCTTCGTTTTGGACAGGATGAATCTGGCAGCGCGGGTGGCCTGGAAGAATTCGGAATTGGCGATTTTTGCAGGCATGGTCGGTGAGTAATTTAGCGCAAGACACATGCTCAACTGAAGATGCCGACGATGGAGGCCGAGATTAGATTCGCCATGGTGCCCGCCAGCATGGCGCGGATGCCGAATTTTGCCAACTGGGCGCGTTGTTCGGGCGCCAGGGCGCCGATCCCTCCGATTTGGATGCCGATGGAGCTGAAGTTTGCAAAGCCACAGAGCGCAAAAGTGGCGATCGTAAAGCTGCGCGGGTCGAGCGAGCCCTTGATTGTGCCGAGCTGCGCAAAGGCCACGAATTCGTTCAGCACCATGCGCGTCCCCAGCAAATTGCCGATGGCCGCGGCGTCGTGCCACGGGATGCCGATCAGCCAAGCAACCGGCGAAAAAAGCCAGCCGAGCACTTCCTGCAAATTGTAGGGGAACCAGCCCACATGGATGTGCACCCAGCCCATCACGGCATTGACCAATGCGAGCAACGCCAGAAAGACGATCAGCATTGCGCCGACGTTAAGGGCCAGATGCAGGCCATCAACGGTCCCGCGAGCGATGGCCCCGAGGACGTTGGACTCTTTCTCCGTAGCGGGCATTTGCACCCGCCCTGCCGTGAGCGGCTGTTCGGTTTCGGGCACCAGCATCTTCGCCATCAGCAGCGTCCCCGGAGCCGTCATAATTACCGCAGTCAGCAGGCTCTTGGCATCCGCACCGCCGACGCGAATATAGGCGGCCATCATCCCCCCAGAAATGTGAGCCATGCCGCTGGTCATGACGGTCATAAGTTCGGACTTGGTTAGCTTTGGTAAGAACGGACGAATGGTCAGCGGAGCTTCGGTCTGGCCCATGAAAATGCTCGCTGCTACGTTGAGAGATTCGGCGCCGCTCGCGCCCATGATCACGGTCATGACCCATGCCGCCGCGCGAATGACAATTTGCATAACGCCAATGTGGTAGAGAACCGCGAAGAAAGCGGCGATGAAAATGATCGTGGGTAGAACCTGGAGCGCAAAGATCAACCCGAGCGAAGAGTCGGCCTTGCCGAGCTCTCCAAAGACAAATGTCGAGCCCACGTACGAAAAATCGAGCAGGTGCTTGGCATAGTAACCGAGCGTACTGAACAAGGCCTGGCCCCAACGGACGCGGAGAACAAAAAGGCCGAGGGCGAATTGCAGGCCCAGGCCCCAAGCCACGGTTTTTAGTTTGATCGAGCGGCGATCGGTGGAGAACAAATAGGCGGCCCCAAGAATCGCGGCAATGCCGAGCACGCCTGTTAAACGTCCCATCCGATTTGCCTCTTTCTACCTTTTACTTCTGTTCGGCTTACTTCTGTTCGCCGATAATGCGGCGGATCAGCCGGGGCTTCTCGCGTGGTGGTTCGGGCGCGATGAGATAGCTGGCGGCGATCATATCCTTTGCATCCCTTAGCTTGGCATCGGAATTGTAGTGGATGGTGGCCAGCGGCTCGCCTATTTTTACCGGGTCGCCGATGCGCTTGTGGAATGTCAGGGCGACGCCGGGGTCGATGGCGTCTTCTTTTTTCTCGCGTCCGCCGCCCAGCATGGCCAGCGCGGTGCCAAAGTGCTCGCAATTTGTTCCGCTAACGTAGCCGTCACTTTCGCTCAGGACATCCACGTTCGAACGCGCCAGGGGCAGTCGCTGGGGCTCATCGATCACGCGTTCGTCGCCGCCTTGCAGCTTAATTCCCTGTTTGAACCTTTCGAGGGCCTGACCGTTAGCGATCATTGCCTCGGCCAGGCGGCGGCCTTCAACGAGAGACTCGGTGCGTTCGCCGAGGTAGAACATCCACGCCGAAAGCTCGACGCTCAGTTCGCGAAGATCGGCGGGGCCGCGGCCGTTGAGGGCCTCGATGCACTCGATGATTTCCGACGAATGGCCGGCGGCGCGCCCGAGCGGCTGATTCATATCGGTGATCAGCGCGACGACTTTTTTGCCCATGCGTCTGCCGGTATCGACCATGATTTCCGCCAGGCGCACGGCGTCTTCTTCGCGCTTCATGAACGCGCCGGAACCGGTTTTGACATCGAGAATGAGCGCATCGATTCCTTCGGCAAGTTTTTTGCTCATGATCGAGGCGCAGATCAGGCCAATACTCTCGACGGTGCCGGTGGCGTCGCGCAGGGCGTAGATCTTCTTATCAGCAGGAGCGATCTCCGCGGTCTGCCCAATCAAGCCCATCCCGCATTCGCGGAGCACCCCGCGGAATTGATCGAGCGAAAGATTCACGTTAAAGCCGGGGATGGATTCGAGTTTGTCCAGCGTGCCGCCGGTGTGGCCGAGGCCGCGCCCGCTGATCATCGGCACCGTGAGGCCACCCGCTGCCACGATGGGAGCGAGGATCAGTGAAGCCTTGTCGCCGACGCCGCCCGTGGAATGCTTGTCCACCTTCTTGCCGGGGAGCGCGGAAAGATCCAGCACTTCGCCGGAATGCAGCATGGCCTCGGTGAGTGCGGCTGTTTCCGCGAGAGACAATCCACGCAGCCACGTGGCCATCAGCCATGCCGCCATCTGATAGTCGGGAATGTCCCCGCGCGTGTAGCCGGAGACCAGGAATTCGATCTCTTCGCGGGAGTGTTCACCGGAGTCGCGTTTCTTTCGGATCAGGTCAACGGCGCGCATGCGTTGGTAAGGTGAGGCGGGAGCGTAGCATTTCTTGCGGCAGGAGGCTAGGGGCGGCCCTTAGGCGAATCGGCGCTGATTAGAGCGGCAGCTGCCCGCCCGGAGGGAGCAGTGTTATTTGACCGGCGACGACGCGCCAGCCTCGCGGCGTGTTGATGTAGACGTGCAGCACACGCATCTGGCTGTTAAATTTCTGTTCCTTAAAGGTACCCCGCGCCGTCCACAGACAGGTGGCAACGGCCGTGTCTTTGTACAAGCGCACACTGATGTCTGAAGCATTGAAACCGTCATATTTGACTTCGTACGTCTGCACCGCGTTGATAAAACTCGTCTTATCGACCGGTTGCCCGTGGGACATCGTACCGCTGAAGTCATCGCTGTAAACGCGCCGGAAGAAGGTTCCGGTGTTGGTTTGGATCGCGCGCGCGGCCTCGTGCTCAAGGTTGATGATCTCCTGGCGCTGCATTTCGGGGTTGGGCGGTGGCTCGTCCTGCTCTTGCCATCCGAAATTGAGCGCTAGCCCAACGAGGAGCAGCGCCGCAAGCTTGTACATCAGATGTCTCCTCTCAGCATCATGGAATGGGAGTCACCGGACCAACTATCGGCGAGTATACGAGTTTCGTATGGGAACAGGAGAGCGTTGACAGATTCTTTGTCGTTCGTGACGATCTAGATAGCAGGGAAGAGCACGAGCGTAATTCGTGAAGAGCGAGAGGCGCCTCACCCACTGCGCGTGCCCACTGCGCGTGCCCACTGCGCGTGGATGAGACGCCATGCGCCGGAGATAATGACCCTCGCCGAGTAGTTGTAGCGACCGCTTTCTGAAGCGGGCGACCCGGTTGCTACAACGACCGCAGGAAGTTCAACAGATCTTGCTGCTGCCTTGGAGTCAGGTGGTTAAAGTTGCGAATCACGCCGTTCGCTTCTGAGCCTTGGCTGGCGTGTTCCTTGATGGCATCCACCAGGTCCGTGGTACGACCGTCGTGCAGTAAGAAGATGCGCTGCCCGAGGCCCCACAGCGGCGCGGAACGAAACTCATCGGGCCCCGCGGTGCCTTGCGAGACGCCATCGGCGAGATTGGTTCCCATATTGTGGACCAGCAGGTCGGAAAACAGGTTGGCGTCGGCGTTGTTCAAATCCGCCGTCATCGAAGACTGCGTCGTCGGTAGCGTCGGTGTGTGACACAGCGCGCATCCGATGGCGTTAAACATCTGGCTTCCATTGCTGATGGAAGTCGCCCCTCCCGGATTCGTTGTTGACGCGATCGGTGGTTTCAGGAAACGCATGAACATCGCAAATTGCACGACGTCGCTGGGGACTGCGTAGTCCGGGGATGCCGTCATGTTGCTGATGTCTTCCGGCGTGGGGTTTAATCTGCAATTTGCCGGCAGCCCTCCCTGTAGCGCTTCGTCCGGGCTCGCTCGCTCATTTTGGAAGATCTCGTTGGTTACGCCCATTTCCACGTTGTACGCTTCACCAGAAAACGTTTCCAGTGACTTGTTCTGTGCCTTCCAGCCGAAGCGCGAAATCATGCCGTCATTTCCGTCACGGTTGACGTGCCCCGAAATGCCCAGCGCATTCTTGGCCCATTCGTTGGCATTCATGTTGGATAGGATCGTCTCTTCCGCAATGTTTTCGATCAAACCGGCTCCAAACGTCGGAGTGGGAATGCGGAAGATGACGTTGTTCAGAGCCAGGTTGTGATTGAAATCCGGCTGCTTGATCGAACAGCTACCGGCATCCGCGCGGCCACTGATTACGAACAGGTCATGCACCCCGCCATCCGGCGTATTGCTGAGCGAACCGTTGCGATTCAAAAAGAACTTGAACCGTGCCTCTCGCGCTGGTCCGTCCGGAGTGATGAACGAAGGGACGCTGTTTTGGCCGGTCTGACCGTCGAGATTGGCGACCAGCGTTTCCGGATTTGCCCCGATCATCGGAAAGATACTTGCACTCGGGCTGCTTCCGCCGATCGCGGGTTGCGAATGACAGCTTGAGCACTGGTTGCTGTTATACCGCGGGCCCAGACCATTGTTGGTTCCTCCCCGTACCGATTCCACGTTCTCGAACCGGCTCTGTCCGTTGGTGAAGAAGTCCGTTGCGCCCGGCGTCGTGGCCACAGAATCGAGCGGGTGGCCCGAGTCGATCGAACCGGCACGCACGCCAGGATCGGTCGCCTGCGATTGGCCGATTATGACCCCTGCCGACGACAACGCCAGCAGGGCTCCAACCGATAGAGTTACTTTATACTTGCCGACAACGTGCCAGTGTCTTGCGAAGCGACTTCCTGATTGCAATGACATCGGTCTTACTCCTCTCCAAAAAAAGGAGCGCGGTGGTCCCCAGAGCAACGCTCCGGGCTGGCGGTAGACACACTTCGGGCATCCGACCTACAAAGGGACAAACACGCTGGGATCCGACTAACGAAGCAAAGTCGACGCTTCTCCTTGGTACTGCGAGCGTCGGGCTGGCAGCTGGTTGGAGGGAGATACTAGATACCCGTAAGTTTTGCGTCACCTGTCCCGTAGGCCAGTTTTGGAACAGCGACCCCTCAGGGGTCGAATGGGTTCAGTTACTATTTATGGACATTAATCTTGGAGGTTATATGGAAGGCGTGGACGCCGGAGCGCAACGATGCAAACTCTCGTCTGCTAGAATTGCCGGGCGCAAATCGCCTTCACGGAAGCGCCCGAACCAATCAAATGCCGTTGCCACCATGGAGGAAAATACTGATGGTCGACCCGGTTCATGACTTTTCGCGACGTAGATTCATCACCTATGGCTCGTGCTTTGGGACGTTCTATGGCGTGGCAAAACTTATCCGCCTGCCCGATCTGGCCGAAGCAGTCGCCATCGACTCGCGCGTCTCGCAGGCGCCCATCGTCGACAAAGGCTTTGGGTCGGTGCGGAAAGTCGGTGACGGGCTATACGCCACGATTTCCGATCCATCGAAGGGTTTCACCACTCTAAGCAACGGCGGCTTCCTAGTCGGGAAGGATGCCGTTCTGCTGATTGAGGGCTTCGCGTCGGCGCCCGGCGCTTCGTTTCAAATGGAAGCGCTTCGCATGGTGAGCCAAGCGCCCGTCAAGGCTGCCCTCGATACCCACTATCACTACGACCATTCCTGCGGAAACGCATTTTACGGCGCTCAGGGAATCCCGCTTTGGGCGCACGCCTCCGTCGCCGGCCGCATCGCAGAGAATTATTCGCCGATGCAGGCCAATGGCCAAGCGGCTACCCTCGCGCCCCACGAGAAACGCGTCGCCGACGCAAAATCAGACATCCTGCGACAGCACGCTCAGGGCGACTTGGCCGCCTACACTGGCTTGTTCAAGACCGTCGAAGCCTCCGTCCTCGCACTGCCCAATCATTCCATCGACCCTGCAAAACTTCCCATGACCATCGACCTCGGCGGGCTTTCCGCCATCCTCGAATTTCACCCCGGCCACTCCGCCACCGATATCATCGTGCGCGTCCCGCAACAAAACGTCGTCTACACCGGAGACCTGCTGTTCAGTGGCTGGTATCCGGTCGCCATCGACCAGAAGGCCACCATTTCTGGTTGGCGCGACACCCTCAAGAAATTCGCGGCCTACGATAAAGACACCATTTTCGTCCCCGGCCACGGCCAAGTCTGCGGCCAGGAAGGCATTGCCTCCATCCGCGAAGTTTTTGACGACATCGCCGCCCAAGCCGAAAAAATGCATCAAGCCGGCGTCCCAGTGCAGGAGGCGATTGAGCGCTACGTAGTCCCAGACAAATTCAAGAACTTCCCGATCTACTCCTGGGGCTTCACCATCGGCCCCACCATCACCAAACTCTACGAGGAATGGCGGCACAAATAGGCATGGTCCCCTGTCTATTCAAGCCATTCCCCTGAAGCCCCCAGCGCCGAGACGCGCCAAACCCCTGGATTTACGTTTGACAGAAGTAAACGAATAAGGTATAGTTATAAACGATTAACAGGGCGCCGGGAGAGTCACGTCCAAAGCTATGCAGGGCAAGCGCAGCATTCAAACCGAGCCGAGAGTTGGCACATAAACCCTTTAGAATCTGATCACTGCGCCAAACCATCGCGTATCTCCTTTGTTTTCAGATCACTGCGCAAAAAACATAGGGGGTGGGGGCAGCCAAAGCAGCTTGTGCCCGAAGGGGCTTATGCCAGGGTCGCTTATGCCAGAATAACTGTGGCACAGCCATTCTTGGCTGTGTTCATCCGCTAAGCGCTAAAAACTAAGCTAGAAGTCCAACCGCAGCGACAGCTGCCCGGTCCGATTCCCGCTGTTCTCCGCCGTTTGCACGCTCTGCACGATGCCAAACGACGACGACGTCACATTGGTTGGTGGAGGAGCGAAGTTCGGATGGTTCAGCAGGTTGGTGAACGTACCCTCGAACCGCAACCGCAACCGCTCTTTGAAACGGAACGTCTTCGATAGACCCGCCGCGATGGTCGTCGTTCCGGGCCCCTCCAAACTTCCCACGGCGCAATTACCCACGGGCTCCGACGGAATGGAATTGAACGCGCCGATGTTAAACATGCTGCCGGTAGCAGGATCGGCGATATTTCCGTTCCCGATGCAATCCGGCCGCTGGAACGAACCGCGATAGGAGAGATTCAAGTTTCCCGGATCGTAGCTCGGGCTGGTCGTGGGCGTCAGATACGGCCCCGTCTCCCACAAGCTCACCGTGCTGACGGACCAGCCCCCCAGCACCGCCTCCGGGATGGCCGGCATATGACCAAAGAATCGGCGGTTGCTCCCGACCGGCAAATCGTAAAGCGCGGAAATCAGCAGCCGGTTACGCCGCGTGTCCGCGACGTTGCCGCGATTTGCCGCCAGATCGAAGCGGTTGGCTACCGGCGTCCCATAGATGACTTCCGGATTGAACGTCGTCGGTGCGTCGCCGCCCACATTGCCAAGGCTCTTGGCCCAAGTGTGACTCGCTTGCAGGGTCAGCCCTCCTCGCAAGCGCTGATTCAACTCCGACTGCAGGGCTTCATAGTTCACGTTGCCTTGATTGGTGGTGGAAAGAATTCTGCCCCAATTCGGATACGGCTTGGGATTGGGATTTGGAGAAGTCGCGCTGGGCTCGACTTGATTCAGGTCCACCGTCTGGCTCATGCGATAGGAATTCATGCCAACGTAGCTTTCACGCAAAGTAAGATCGCGCACCAATTCGCGCTCTACCGTCAGATTCCACTGAGCCGACTGCGGATCCCGGAAATTCGTCAAGGTATTTTGATAGAAATCGCCGGTCCCCGCGATCGACACTGGAACGTCAGGAGTCCGAACGTTCGGGAATTGGTAAGTTGGCAGGCCTGTCGTGGGATCGGCGTTGAATGTGGTGCGCACCACCGAGACATCGATGTTGGTCGTATTGAAGGAAAGCTGTCCGAGATTGGTCATCGTGAAGATTCCCAGGCCGCCGCGCACCACCGTCTTGTTGTTGCCGAACGGGCGAAACGCAAAGCCCACGCGTGGCTGGAAGTTTTTCTTGTAGAACTCACGCAATCCGGGCCCCAGCCCGGCGCTCCTGGCGGTCTCGACCGGTGCGCACGGAAGCGCCGGATTCACAGGAGCGCAGCCCAGTGTGGGATCGGTCGGCCCGCCGCAAGGCGCATCCACATTTCCAGGCACGCACGTGTTGATCGATGCCAGGAAACCGGCTCGCGGCGTGTTGCCATCCGGGATGATGATCCCGCCATTGCGCACGTCGAACGCCGTCAGGTTTCCCTGATCGCTGACGAATGGAGGCAGCGCCTGCCAACGCAGCCCGAATGTCAGCGTGAGTTTGTCGCTCACGCGCCACTCGTCCTGACCGTACACGCCGGTCTGAATCGCATGCGCATGCACGTCGGGGCCGGACTGCGCTACGTAGGTCTTCGTCGGCAGGCCAAGAAGCAAATTCGCGAACGCATTGCCGGTGAAAACGCCCTGGTCGAACGTGAAATCGCCAAAATCATCGGCGCCGCCAAAGCTTTCCAGATCGACGTAGGCCACGCGCCGCACATCGGCACCGACTTTCATCGTGTGTTTGCCCTTGATCCACGTGAGGTTGTCGGTGAACTGGATCGTCTGCGATTTTGTGGTTCCGTCTTTGTCGCGGCCGATCGGCGAATAGTTGCCCACATCATCGCTGAAATTAAAAATGGGAAAAGCGCCGGTGGTCGGGTGATCGCTGATATCCAAGCCTTGCAAGCCCAAAGTCGAGATCGCGGTGGCGCCCTGAATCGGAAACGTTACCTGGAGTTGATAGAACGAAAGGCCAAACCGTGCCTCATTCACGAGATGGTCCGTGATCGCGTAATTGTGCGAGACAATTACGTTGTTGTTGTGCTCGAGATCATTGTCCGGAGGCAGAAAACTGTTCTGCGTGGCCAGCGCCGTGTCTGTCAAAGATGTTGAGTCAACGTGTTTCCAGCTCCAACGGACGAACAGCGATTGCTTCACCGTAAGAGTGCGATCGATGCGGACATCGAAACCGTTCGTGTTGCTCGGCGTCGGCGTTTGTTGCAAGTAGTTGGCTTGCACTCCAAACTGGGCGTCAGGAATATTCGGCGCGGGAAGATAATTGTTGAGCAGGTTCGTCGCGACCGGATTGATGCAATCGGCTGTGCTGGTGCACGCGCTGCCGCTCGGAATCTTGTTCCCGGGATAGGGCTTGCCCGTAAAGGGATCCATCAGAGGAGTGGACAGCGCCGAGAAATCTCCCGAGCGCATCGCGGTGGTCGGCACAAATAGAAACAACGGCGTCGAGAACCGGCGCCGGTTCGCTTCAAAATCCGCAAAGAAAAACGTCTGCGATTTCTTGCGGATCAACTTTGGAATTTCCACCGGCCCGCCAAGGCTGCCCCCAAAGGTATTGAACGCCTTGTGCGGCTTATCGCCGGAATTCCAGACCTCGGCGTCGAATGCGTCGTTCTGAGCATATTCAAACAAACTGCCATGAAAATGCTCGGTGCCGCTCTTGGTGCTGATGGTCACGTCGCCGAGTTGCGCGAATTCCGCGTTGTTGTTGAATTGCGTGACTTTAAACTCCCCGATCAATTCCGTGGAAGGGTTCATGTTCCCGAGCGCGCCGTTCTGCCGGATATTCACCGTGGATGACCCATCGACCGAATATTGCACTTGTGACGGCAGTCCGCCCCCAATCGACACGTTTCCGTTTGCGTCCTGCTGCGCTCCAGGAACGGTTGCGAGCATCGCCAGCGGACTGGTCGTCGCTCCGCGGTAGTTCACCGGCAAGCTCGTAATCTGCTGAAAGTCCTTGCTGTCGCCGATGGTGGCATTTTCCGTGTTGATGACCGGGCCGGTATCTCCCTCCACTTCAACCGTCTGCGACGACGAAGCCAGCTTGAGTTGCGCGTCGGCGCGCAGGGTCTGCCGCGCATCCAAGTGCAGCGCGGTCATCTTGTAATCCGCGAAACCGTCGGCATGGATAGCAAGTTCGTAGTGTCCTGGCTTGAGGTTAATAAACTCAAACGCGCCGTCGGTATCGGTACTGGAGTCTCGCTGCGTGCGGTCGTCTAGATTAATGAGGATGAGTTGGGCGTTGGCCACCGCGCCTTGGCCGGGGTCTTTCACAGTGCCGACAATTCCGCCAAACGTTGACTGCGCGGCGGCCCATCCGGGAAGTCCCAACGCAAAAACAAATGCCAAAATCATTCGAGAAATACACATGTAGAGTTTTCCCCCTTCGGTCAAATGCTGATTGCGCTTCTGTGTCGAGGACGGAGCGCGTTATGCACGCGGGTTCGGACGGGGAACCTCGTGGTGGGGAGAGGCTAAAGCTCGGCGCCTAAGAAACTCATAAGGATTTTCGAAACTGCTTGTAAGGATTTGCGGAGTTTTTTGAATGGCTTGGATGCGGTATTTTGATCGGCGATCAGCTAACCGGGGAAAACTTCATCGAAGGTGCGGATGCTTTCACCCGGAGTTTGTGGAGCGGCCGCCGGCGCACTGCGGTCGCACAGCACGGCAAGCATTGCAGCGGATTGCGCGGCCTCCACTTCTTTCGGCGCGTCGGAAATGAACAAACATTCGCGAGGCGAACGGCCCAGCGACGCAGCGATTTTCTTGTAACTGCCAGCGGCAGTCTTGATTCCCGTTTGCGTGTCGAAGAACGCCGCGATGTACGGAGTCAGATCGCCAGAAATGACGGATTGAAAGAGGTTTTGCTGCGCGAGGACGCTGCCCGACGAATAGATGCAGATGCCCCGTTGCTGTTTGCGCCAGCGCTCAAATGCCCGAGGCACGTCCGGATATACCTCGCCGTGTAATTCCCTGCTCGCAAATCCCCGCTGCCAGATTTTTCCTTCCAGCGTTTTGAGCGGCGTACTTTTGCTGTCTCTCGCGATCAACCACTGCGCATAGGAAACACCGGAGTTTAACTCCGCTTCCTCGGAGCTGCTCCGCCAAGCCGGAGGCTGAAGTCCCGCGGCGTTGTCTCGTTCGTGCTGCGCCTTCAGATCTTGAACAAGTGCAGCAATCTCGGGTTCCGAGAAATGTTTTTGCAGAAACGGCTCAAGGTTGCGGCTTGCGTATGGGAACAGAGTCTTGTAGACGAAGTCGATGGGCGTCGTGGTGCCCTCGATGTCGAGAAGCAGCACGCGGACCGGGCTCCATTCGTCGAGAGCCACGCGCGCGCTACTTTACTCGTGCTTGCGGCACGGCTGCTTGCGGCGGGATATAGCGCGGCCCCCAGCAGACCGGCTCGTAGTTTCGGTCCAAACCGCTGCTGGTGTAGTGCGGGGTCCAGCCGGAAATGTCCTGAAACAAACGGATCGCGCGAATGCGGCGATCACCGCACAGATCGAACCAATGCAGCGTGCCGCGCGCGACACGAATCAGATCGCCAGCCTCAACCTCGAGCGCGACTACGGGACTATTCAGCGGATGAATGTGGAAGAGTCCACGCCCGGCGACGATGTAACGCACCTCGTCTTCATCGTGGCGATGCTCGATGTTGAACTTCGCGAGCATGGCATCGAGTCCGGGGGTATCGGGATTTACATCGATGACGTCGGCGGTCACGTATCCGCCACGGCGTTTCAGTTCCTCCACCTGTGGCGCATAGGCGTTCAGGATTTGCTCGGCCGATGCTTCTGGAGTGACGCCGTTGGCAAGTGGCCAGCGCTCGTATTCGATCCCGATGCCGGCTAGATAGACGCGGATTTCGGACTGCTGAGACATTGTGCGCTGCTCGTCGGGAATGCGAAGGACGGCCATGGTCGTGTCTTCCTCTCTCGACCGGCGTTGACTCTTAGATCGCGCGCAACCCGCCGCCGGATCGAACCAGCACTTCCATGAGGAACTCTAAAATTTCAACATGCCTCTTGGCTTCTGGCAAGCTGGAACCCCAGGTGTACAGGCCGTGCCCGCGCAAAAGAAATCCGTGAATTCCGGCATTCTCGCGCAAAACCTGCGTCACGCGTTGCGACAACTCGACCATATCTTGCGAATTCTCAAGAATCGGCAGCCACTCGCGATGCTGGTGCGTGCGAACGCCCTGGAGGCCTTTCAACATTTCGTAGCCTTCCAGCGCCAGTCCTCCTTGGGACGCAAACGTTCCGGAGAGAACCGTGCTCCAAACCGAGTGCGTGTGCAACACCGCGCTCGGGTTCAGAGCACGCACGATGGCAATGTGCAACCACGCTTCCGCCGACGGTTTTCCTTGGCCGCGAACGACCTTGGTGGCGGCATCCATCTCCAGAAAATGCGAAGGCGTCAAGCCGCCCTTGTCCAGACCGGTGGAGGTAATGGCAAGCCGCATGGGCTTTTGCGAGAGAACCGCGCTGAAATTGCCGCTCGTCCCCAGGACCCAGCCTCGCGCATGAAAGTTGCGACCCAGCGCCGCGAGTTCCGCGGCGAGCGCCGAAAACGTTGCGCGCCGCTTCGCAGACCGGCCGCCGCCGTGTTTAGTAATTCGGTTATTGGACGTTTTGCGCGTCTTCATTCCTGCGATTGCGTGAGCCGCCCGCCGCCAACACCACAGCGGCCAGCGTGACGCAAAAGAATAGCAGCATTAAAGCACGTCGGCTTGCGTCAGGGTTCAGAAGCGCGCGATCATGTCGATGGCAAACATGAGCTGGCCGCTGCGGTTGCCGTTGTCATAGGGTCGCGCACTGAATGCGTACTCATAGCGGACTTCGGGACGAACGGAGAGCAACGTGTTGAAGCGGTGCGTGACTCCCACGGTCCAACTCGCGTAAGTAGTCGGAAATCCCGTCCGCTCGCCTTTTACGTCCACCAGATAGTCGATGGGCCGAACCGAAAGAAAATCCTTTTTCGAAAACTTCCATTCGGTGTAATTGACAACGCCAATTGCGGGTGCGTTTCCGGGAATCAGCGCTCCAGGACCAACGGCTTCAAACCAGGAGTGCGGCGGCCCATTATTCACGGTTCCACCGACCAATGCGTTGAACTGATAGATGTAATATGCCTCCGTCGAGGTAAGAAATGTGCCGGCCTCGTTGAACCGGTGCGTCCAAGTGACATTGGACTGCTGGAGATTATCGTGTCCGCCTTTGAAATTCCCGTTGTTGACCGAGTCGATGCCCCCGTAAATCGAGTCATTGTTGCTCTTCGATACCCAACGGACCATGAACATCCCTGTGGGGTGCGCAGCGACATTCCACGGAGCAACGTCATCGCCGGCGTGAATGCCCGCCATGACCGACCAGTGATCGTTCAGTTTTATGTCCGCATTGATGCCCGTTTGCGTGTAGCAATCCACGGTAAACATCAAGGAATGGGTGAACAAGTAGTTGTCCGGAGCCAACTGGGCCTCGATGTCCGGGGGCGAAATATACCTTCCGGCCTTGATGACCATTCCCTTCGCGACCTGAGGGATGTATAGCAAGGCATACGCCTCGACCGGATCAAACCCGTACAGCCGATTGTGATTCAGGAGCTGGCCGCTGAACCAGCCTTGCGAGGTAGTCCAACGGTAGTCGATGCCATATATCGTTGTGAGACGAAAACCCCAATCGACGTGGTCGGTTTGCACCGTATCCGGAAGCCGTTCAACGCGTAGAACCGCTTGATCGAGTTCGGGCCGATTGGGAACGATGGCGTAAGACTCCGGAATATTTGATTTGTTGGAGGTGCTGACGCTAATGCCTGCGTTCACCCAGCCATACAACTTGATCCGCGCGTTTTTCAGGGCGGGTGCGACAGACCACAACGCTTTCGTCAGTGGATATACGGGGTCCGTGTCCGGAACTCCGATGAGTGGAGTGGGACCCAGGTAATCGGACCCGGGGAAAATCCCATCCAGTGGTGCAGGTAGGGCCCGCCGCTGCGGTTCCTGATTGCTGGCGGGAGCTTCGCCAGCGGATGGCGCTTGTTCCGTCTCCGCGACGGTTTTCACGCCAGCTCCCGGTTCGGGAGCAACAGGCGTTGGCGACGCCGCGTTCATTTCATCCGGTGCCGCTGGCCCGTTCGTGGAATCAACTTTCGTGGAATCAACTACGGTAGATCCAGAGTCTGAACTCGTTGTTGCGGATCCAGGAGCGCCGCTGGTTGAACTCGCTTCCCCGGATGAATTGGCGGCTTCAACCGGTGCGGCCTGAAAGATGGGCTTGGAAACTCCCTCCGTTTGGGCGGTTTTCGAAGCGGGCCCCTGCGTCTTCGCAGCTGCCGTTGGCTCGGCCGCAGGGTCACTCTTGGCATCGTCGTCCGCGAACAAACGGCCCGGAACAGCGGCTGCAAAAAACGAAACCAGCAAACACACACACATCCACCTCACGTTCCATTTGAACGCGCTCATTATTCTCTCCCGTTAAGCAACGCACACGCGCGCCACGACCTGGCCGGCGCTCGGGCTGCGTCCTACCCAGACGCAGCAGACGTATTCGTCGCGATGCAATGGTAGCGAGCGCGGCGTAAGGAAAACATAAGTTGGATGTAAAGGCGGTATTAGCAGGTGCAAGTAATTCAGCCACGAGAGTGGGGAACCGTGGCGAACAACACCCTACGGGCTAAATGGTGTGCGAGAAATCGCTCTGCTAGTGAGGGGCGGACAACGCCAGGTTTTGGCCTTCGGTAATGACTGACTGGAACGCGGATTCGGTGCGCGCCGCGAGTTGCATAATTTGTTGCGACTTCCGGGTTAACGTCTGCACTCGCGGATCGTTGTCCGCAATTTTGCCTTGGCCGCTGGACTGCAAGGCTTCCATGTCGGCGAGGACTTGTTTCATCGCGGCGATGAGTTGTCGCGAACGCTGGACGTAGATTCCCTTCGCGGAATAAAGCTTTTCTTCCCAATCGGCGCGGTTCGGGAAGCCGGAGGTGTTTCCGTTCAAGACGGTCCGCGCGAGTTCCGTGGGTCCCAAAGGTTCGAGCCGATCCAGGGAGGCTTCGGTGGCTTGTAGCCGGGCCCAGGCGGGGTCAAGCGAACTCGACGGGCCGGAGGGACGGCCTGTGCTGGAAATAGCATCGGCCGATTTCGAGGAAGCGGACGCGGGAGCAGTACCAACGCCGGCAGAAAGATTTTCGTCGGTGATGACGGTTTTCGTCGCTGTGGCGTCTTTATCTTTCGTCTTGTCTTTGTCCTTGCGGGCCGCGCGGGCCGCGTCGGCGACAGAGGGCTGCGGCGCATCTTGCGCGCACACCGGAACTGAGGAGGCCAAGAACCATCCAAGCGTTGACACAAGTGTCAATTTTCGAGACGTTACTTTCGACGACAAATCCGCCTCCACCGCATCATCCTTTGGGAACGCCGTCCGAGAACGGAGCTCGTGGCGTCTTCGGGGACGGGCGACGCCTACATCGCCAGGAGATGCATATTCCCCGCTGCTATGCTTACTCAGCGAATCGTGTGGGGGCCATAGGCTGAAGGTACTGCAATGGCCTATGCGGCAACGGGCGGTCCAAAAGCCCAGGCATCTCGGGCGCTCAAGTTTCTTTTCGCAGAGGCGCGTCGGGGTCGCGTTGTGAAATTTCCTCGGCGATGGCGCGGGTTTCCTCGTGGATCAAGCCATTTGTGGCGAGAATCATCGGGCCGCCCAGGCGGTAGCGCTCGCCGGAGAAGTCGGTGACTTTGCCGCCGGCCTCTTCGACCAGGAGCATGCCGGCGGCGACGTCCCACCGGTTGAGACCGAATTCCCAGAAGGCCTCGAAGCGGCCCGCGGCTACGCTGGCGAGATCGAGTGCGGCGGAACCGTCGCGCCGGACTCCGTGGGAGCGGAGGGTAAAGTCCCAATAGTAATGAATGTTGGGGCTGGCCATGCGCTTGTGGGCGGGAAAGCCGGTGCAGAGCAGACTGGCGGCCAGGGTCTCGATTTTGGAGACGTGGATGGGCTTGCTGTTCAACATGGCGCCTTCGCCGCGAGAAGCGGTGAAAAGCTCGTTGGAGATGGGATCGAAGACGACGCCGGCAAGGATGGTTTCGCGGTGTGCAAGCGCGATGGAAACGCAGAAGCAAGGATAGCCGTGGGCGAAATTGGTGGTGCCGTCGAGCGGATCGACGTGCCAGCGAAATTCGGAGTTGCCTTCGTGGCCGGTGCCTTCTTCAGCGGCGATGGCGTGGTCGGGGAAATATTTGGTGAGCCGCTCGACGATGGCCCGCTCGGAGCGCTTGTCGGCCTGGGTGACCAAGTCGGCTTCGCCTTTGTAGGCAATGTTCGGTGGGCGATCGAACTCCTCACGAAGGATCTTCCCGGCTTCCTCTGCGATTTCGATGGCGGCTGCGAGATAGGGTTTTGTCATTGGAGATGGGCTGCGCACGGCGCGACGGGCTGCGGAGTTCGCGGGCGCTTCCTCCACTTTACCATCCGAGGCGGCCGAAGGGCGGGCCCCGCATCTCGAGCCAGGGCCTGTGCATTGGGTGATTCCCGCCGAACAGACGGTGAGTTTAGTCGTATCTTTGTGCTGTACGTTAGCGTACAGTGTGTGTGGCACCCCCGCCTCCAATAAGGCCCTTGAGGAAGTCAGAGCTGTATTCGTAGCACACGGCGCAGGCCGTTCAGCGAACATTGCTCTTCAGAATAGGAACACCCTATGGACACCTCCGGCCCCCTCCACCGAAGCTCCCGACGCCGGATTGCGCGCGTGTCTCGCGCGTCCGACCGGCAGATGGCAGCAGCGGCTATCGAGCCCGCACGCTTGGAAGACATTGTAATCACCGAGAAGCTGAAGTCGCGCCGCCGCCGAAAGCCAAACGCTCACGCCGAGAACGCGGCCCTGCATGGCCTTGCGCGGGTGATGGCGACCGCCCCAAACGAATTGATCGACACCTTGCTTCGCGCCGCGCTGGAGCTGTGTAGCGCGGGTACCGCAGGCCTGAGTCTATTGGAGACCCCCGCGCAGGGCGATGCAATCTTTCGTTGGACGAACCTGGCTGGAGCACTGTGCGAACATATTGGCGGAACAGCACCGCGGAATTTCAGTCCTTCCGGGGTCACGCTTGATCGGAATGCGCCGCAGCTATTTGCGCACCCTGGCCGACGCTTTCAATATTTCAATGGCTTGGATTACCCGATCGTCGAGGCGCTGGTGATCCCGGTGGATCTGGGCGGAGCAATACTTGGAACGATCTGGGTAGTGTCCCACGACGATGAGGTGAAGTTTGATTCGGAGGATGTCCGGATCATGACCGGGCTGGCCGAGTTCACCAGCTGTGCTTTGCGCATGACGCGGGTGTCGGAGATGCGGCAAACGGCTCGTTTGGAAGGCGACAAGAAGATCGCCGCGCACAAACGTACGGAAACGGCGCTCCGGGAAACGCAGGCGAGCATGGAAGTCGATAGCGCCGCGCGCGCGGCCCAACTGGAACAGCTTTCCGCAAGACTCATTCATTTGCAAGACGAAGAGCGCAGACGACTGGCGCGCGAACTGCACGACAGCGCCGGGCAATATCTGGCGGGGATTCAGATGAATCTGAGCGCTTTGCTGCGGCCGAACTCAGGTCTGCAGGGTACGGCGCGAGCTCGAGTTTCCGATTCGATGGACATGGCGAAACTTTGCACCTCGGAAATTCGAACGATCTCGTACCTGCTGCACCCGCCGCTATTGGATGAAACCGGTCTGCGTTCGGCAATATCGTGGTACGTGGAGGGCTTTGCGGAGCGCAGTGGGATACGCGTTGAAGTGCAAATTCCAGAGAATCTTGGGCGCTTGCCGAGCGAGACGGAAACAGCATTGTTTCGAGTCGTGCAGCAGAGTCTGGCCAATATTCACCGGCATTCCGGGAGTCCTGTGGCCGTCATACGCATAGAGGTCGATGACCAAGCTGTGAACCTCGAAATCCGCGATGAAGGGCATGGATTCTCTCCCGAAGTTCTGACCGGATTTCTCTCCGGCACGCACCTGTTGGGAGTGGGCATGGCTGGGATGCGAGAACGGGTGCGGGATATGGGCGGGAGCTTCGACGTGCGCTCCAGTGAACAGGGCGCGTCCATTAACGTTAGCTTAATGCTGTCCACAAAAGCACAGGCGGCCAAAGCCTAAGGGCTTTCAGGCAGAAGATACAGAGAAACATGCATTGCTGGTAGTGTCACTAGCCTGTTCCACTGAGGTCCTACCCTAGAAGTGAGGGTCTCCCCTTTTGAGGCCCTCCCATGATTCGCATTCTGATTGTTGATGACCACGTGCACATCCGGGGCATGATTCGCGCCTTGCTGGAAGCCGAGAAAGGCTGGCAGGTTTGCGGAGAGGCGGCCGACGGGCAGGCAGGCATCGATCAATGCGTGCTGCTCAGGCCGAATTTGGTCATTCTGGATATCCATATGCCTGTTCGGAATGGTCTGGAGGCGGCTCGGGAGATCATCGTGTTGTTTCCTCGGATGCTGATCCTGTTGTTGACGATGGACGGGTCACCGCATTTCGCCCTTGCCGTTATGGCGTGTGGCGCGCAGGGACTGCTAGTAAAGGCTCGCGCTACGGAGGACCTGGTGATTGCGGTTTCCGCGTTGCTTCGAGGTGAGCGATATTTCCCTAACGACGGTAAGGCGAGCACCCCCAAGTCGAAATCGATAGCGGCCGCTTAGCTCGGAAGTTCCGTAAGAGTTGCGATCTGTTGAGGTTACGCGCGGGACTGAACGCCTGGGCCGCGCCTGTAGGCTTCGATCGCATTGCGCGCGGTCATCGTGAGATTGTGGGGAAGTTCGTGGGTGGCGAACCAGCGCACCTCGCTCGTTTTGTGCGGCTCACAGTTTCGGGCTGTGCCTTCTAGAATGCGTCCCAGGTAGGCGGGGGAGACCCAGTGCTGGCCCTCTTCCGGGAGTAAATGATCGGTGACACAAAGCAGGGCGTCGATGGCGATTTTCAGGCCGACCTCTTCGAGGGCTTCGCGAACCGCGCACGACTCGAGGGTTTCGAGGAAATCGACCTTACCCCCAATGATGCTCCAGCATCCAGCTTCCGGGGGAAATCTTCGCAGCGTCAGAAGAACGCGGCCCGATTCGTCGACGAGAAGGACGCCTGCTCCCACTCTGGGCTGGGAGTTGGGGTTTACAGAGGCGGTTGCGGTGCTCATCGCTCTCGATTGGACACCCATTTGGATTCCGCGGGGAGCGGCGCGACGATCAACTCGGAGATAAGTTGATCGACGGTAGCTTGCACGACCACCATCTCTTTGTGGGGCGGTGCTATAAATCCTTCCGCGACGCCGCGCGCCGTCAGGGCTATGAGCGCGTCGTAGTAGCCTTCGATATTCAAGATTCCGCATGGCTTTCGGTGGATTCCCACTTGCAGCCAGGTCAGGACCTCACAGAACTCTTCCCAGCTTCCAAATCCGCCCGGCAGGAGTACGAATGCGTCGGCCAGATCCGCCATGAGGGCTTTGCGCTCGTGCATGGACTCGACGATGTAAAGGCGGGTTAGCGTCGCGTGTGCGATTTCCTTCTCGGCGAGGGCTCTTGGCATCACGCCGATGGCTTCGCCGCCCGCAGCTAAGACCGAGTCAGCGAGGACGCCCATCAAGCCGACGCGGTCGCCGCCATAGACGGGGGCGATTCCTGACGTCGCGAGGTAATTTCCGAGTTTGGCTGCGGCTTCTCGATAGATGGGGCGGTTGCCCATGCTGGAGCCGCAGAAGACGCAAAGCTTCTTGATGACGCGGAGGGGATTTGCGGTCTCGAGTGACGAGTGAACGGTCATGGAAACGCCCATAGTACAGGAAGTCGAGCCAGTTCGTTATGACAGGCGCGACAGGAACATGTGCGGGGACTTCGTTGCCGGGCTGGAGTGCGCCGGAGTAGGCTTGGGTGATGCGAATTGTTTCCGGCCAAGTGCGGCTTGCAGCTACCGACGTCAGTAATCATCTGGCTTGCCATCACCTTACCTATTTGGAGTTGAGTGCGGCGCGCGGGGAGCGGGAGCGGCCGCAGTGGGAGGCGCCGGATCTGGCGGTGATCCGCGAGTTGGGGTTACGGCACGAAGCGAGATATTTCGCGTTTCTGGAGAAGAATGGGTTGGAGTTGCTGAACCTTGCGGGGATGGACGAGGCGCGGATTGTGGAGGAGACCCGGCGGGCGATGGAGGCTGGGGTCGAGTTGATTGCGCAGGGTGCGCTGCGCAGCGGGCGATGGCTTGGGCGGCCGGATTTGCTGCGGCGCGTGGCGAGGGCGAGCCGGTTCGGGGACTGGTCGTATGAGGCTTACGACTGCAAGTTGGCGCGGGAGACGAAGGCTACTGCGATTTTGCAGCTGGCGTTTTATTCGGAGTTGCTGGGGGAGATGCAGGGTGGGACACCGGAG
>Ga0210401_10001463_pt1 | contig 27341 bp, 23 predicted proteins | sample IncBWH32MmetaG_FD_150866 | JGI IMG/M metagenome (GOLD analysis project Ga0210401, IMG submission 150866) | Forest soil microbial communities from Barre Woods Harvard Forest LTER site, Petersham, Massachusetts, United States - Inc-BW-H-32-M | ecosystem: Environmental > Terrestrial > Soil >...
CATGCCGATTGCGAATTCATTTCTCAACACGTCGGAACTATTCTGGATGTGGAAGACGTCATACCTGGCGACACTTATACGTTAGAAGTCAGTTCGCCGGGCTTGGAACGTAAATTGCACAAAGCAAAAGACTTCGAGAGATTCTTGGGCCAAAAAGCTAAAGTCGTGCTGCGGGAGCCCGTTGAAAATCAACGCAGTTGGGTAGGCAAGCTGGCTGGTTTCTCAGATGGAATCGTCACTCTGGAACCAAGCGCAGGAAAGATCGTTCGCTTCGCGCTTTCGCAGGTCGAAAAAGCCAACCTGAAGTTTGAGTGGTAATTTACCCCCAGACAGTTTAATTGAGAGGACACAGTGGGTAGCATCTATCAGTCCATTGAGATCTTGAGCAAAGAGAAGGGCATCGATCCGCAGATCGTCATTGACGCGGTAAAAGATGCCATGCTCGTGGCCGCGCGTAAACATTTCCGCACCACCGAAGACCTGGTGGCCGCCTTCAACGATCAGACCGGGGCGCTGGAGATTTATGGGGTTAAGAAAGTGGTTGAAACCGTTCTCGATCCCGACAAGGAAATCTCTCTCCACGACGCTCAGAAAATGGATCCCGCCGCGCAACTCGAAACCGAGGTTCATTTCCCGAAACCCACCGACGCGCTGGGACGCATCTCCGCGCAAACCGCCAAGCAGGTCATCCTGCAGAAGGTACGCGAAGCCGAACGCGAGACGATATTTTCCGAATATTCCGGCCGCGTCGGCGAGCTGGTCAACTGCACCATCAAACGCATCGAAGCCCAGGATCTGGTGGTGGACCTCGGCAAGACCGAGGCGCGGCTGCCCAAGAAAGAGCAAAGCAAGCTGGAGAACTTCAGCACTGGTGACCGTGTCCGCTGCGTCATCCGTAGTGTCGAGAAGGCCGGCAAGAACGCCGGAGTGATCGTGTCGCGCGCCGCGCCCGAGCTGGTGGCCCGCTTGTTCGAACAGGAAGTACCCGAGATCTACGACAACACCGTGGTCATCAAGGGTTGTGCGCGCGAAGCTGGGGAGCGCACCAAGATCGCAGTCGTCAGCCGTGACCGGGATGTCGACAGCGTGGGCGCCTGTGTCGGCATGAAGGGTATGCGAGTTCAGTCCATCATCCGCGAGCTGCGCGGCGAAAAGATCGACATCATCGAGTTTTCCGACGACCCTGTTTCTTTCGCCACCCATGCGCTGAGCCCCGCCAAGATTACACGTGTTTCCGTTATTGATCCCAACGAGAAGCACATGGAAGTCATCGTCGACGATACCCAGCTTTCCCTCGCCATCGGCAAGAAGGGCCAGAACGTCCGCCTGGCTGCCAAGCTTTTGGGCTGGAAGATCGATATTAAGAGCGAAGAAGAGAAGCGGCAGGAAGTAGAATCGGCCATGGCCGCTCTGGTTCCCGCGGGCGCGCCTGTGTCCATTCTCATCGATCATTCTCTGTCTGAAGAGATTGTCGAAAAGCTGTTGGGAGCCGGCATCAACACCGTCGAGAAGCTCGGCTCCATGACGCCTGAGGATCTGGAAGCGATTCCCGAGATTGGTCCCGCGGTGGTCGAGAAGATCCTGATCGCCGTCAACTCTTACTACGCGCAGTTCGATCCACCCGCTCCGGTAGTGGAGGAAACGGTATCGGAGCTCGAAGCCGCCGAAGTCAGTGCTGCCTCGGACCAGGCTGCGCCGGTGATCGAAGCCGCGCCGGAGATCGGGCCATCAGAAGAGCTTAGCCATGTGGGGCATACCGATTCTCCAGATCACAAGGGCGAATTTGATACCATAAAGAACTCGGAGGAAGTCAGTTAAGCGCCGCGTTAACAGGGCGTTGCTGTCAATATGAGCAAAATTCGTATCAACGAACTGGCCAGGCAACTTGAGGTTCCCTCGCATAGCATCCTCGAGATGTTGCCGGAGCTTGGCGTCACCGAGAAGAAGACTCACTCCAGTTCCATCGATGAACCGATCGCCGAACTGGTGCGAAAACGTGTTCAAGGCTCCGGAGCATCCTCCACGCCGATCGATTATGGAACCCCGGCCGTCGCCGTGCCCGAGCCGGAGCCGGTTGAAGAACAACACCACGCTCCCGTGCACGCACCCGAGCCACCGTCCATCGCTGCCAAGAGCGCTCCGTCACCCGCCGCGGAAGCGCCCGCTGCGACGCCGACCGATGGCGCCTCCGTCACCACGACCGAAGAACCCCGCAGCAAGCCGGCGCCGCTGCGTCCGCCTTTGTCCAGCGGTACAAGTGCGCCCATCCACCCTCCCTTGCGAACCGGCGCAATCCCCGCGAGGCCCGTACCGGCTGCGCCGCGTCCTGGCCAGATTCTCTCCGGACCGCGCCAGCCCATGCCTTCGTCGACGCCGCCTCCGCCGCATCCGTCACCGGGGCCGGTGGCTCCGCAACCGATCGCGCGCGCCGCTCCGCCGCCGGCCGAACCGACTCCAGCGGCAACGCCCGGACCAACTCCTGGAGCACCGCCGCCGTCGATGCCCATTCGATCTGCGCCCGCGCGTCCGAATTTGGCCGGCCAGCCGGCCGCTCGTCCCATCGTGCCCCCGCGTCCCGATCTGGTAGCCCGGTTGCAACAACAGACCCGTCCCGCGCCAGGCCAAGCCCAGCCGCCACCGCCGCGTCCGGGAATGCCGACCCGCAGTTCCACGCCCGTGCCCGGCCAGCCGATTTATCGCGGCCCGATCCGTCCCGGCCAGCCCGTCATGCGTGGCCCCGGTGTAGGCGGACCAGGCGGCCCGGCTCCCGGTGGCCTTCGCCGCCAAAGAACGCTGCATCCCACTTCGCCGCTGCGAATCGAGCCGGCAACGCCGCTCCCCACCGAGCAACAGCGCCGCCATCAGGCCAAGCCTGCCGGGCGCGATCGTCATCGCGACGTCGAGCAGGAAGAGGGTAGACTTCGAATGCCGGTGAGCCGGCGCGAGCAGCCCGCCGCGCCACCGCCCATCGATCGCGAAATTACTGTCGCTGAAGGAATCACGGTCAAGGAGCTTTCAGAGAAGCTCGGCATCAAAGCCAATCTGGTGATCAAGAAACTGGTGGAGAAGAAAATTTTCGCCACCATCAATCAGAACCTCGACATGAAAATGGCCGAGGAGATTGCTCGCGATTTTGGCGCATCCATCAACAAAGTCAGCTTCGAAGAGGAGCGGACGCAGGAAATCGAGCTGACCGAGGAGACCACCGCTCGTGTGAAGCGCGCGCCCGTCGTTACCGTCATGGGTCACGTCGATCACGGCAAGACTTCGCTGCTCGACGCCATCCGCGCCACCGACGTGGCCGGCGGTGAGGCCGGCGGAATCACCCAGCATATCGGCGCCTATCGCGTGGAGAAGAACGGCCGCAAGATCGTGTTTATCGATACGCCCGGCCATGAAGCCTTCACGCGCATGCGTGCCCGCGGAGCCAAAGTCACCGACATCGTGGTGCTGGTGGTGGCGGCCGACGACGGTGTCATGCCGCAAACGCTGGAGGCCATCGATCACGCCAAAGCGGCCAAGGTTCCCATAATAGTCGCCATCAACAAAATCGACAAGGGCGACGCCCAGCCCGAGCGTATCAAGCAGCAACTGGCCGATCGCGGTCTTCTCGCCGAGGATTGGGGCGGCGATGTCGTCATGGTTCCGGTCTCAGCCCGAGCCAAGACGAATCTCGATCTCTTACTCGAAATGATCCTGCTGGTGGCCGACCTCCAGGATCTCAAGGCCAATCCGGACCGTCCCGCCGTCGGCACCGTGCTCGAAGCGCAACTCGATCGCGGCCGTGGACCTGTCGCTACAGTGCTGGTTCGCGACGGTACGCTGCATGTAGGCGATTCCTTCATCTGCGGGTCGGTCTTCAGTAAAGTCCGCGCTATGTTCGACGATCGCGGCCAGCCGGTCCGTGAGGCCGAGCCCTCCATGCCGGTCGAGGTAATCGGTCTCGATTCGCTCCCCGAAGTCGGTGACACATTCCAGGTGGTGACAGACACCGCCAAGGCCAAGCAGATCGTGATCTATCGCGAATCGAAGGCCCGCGACGTCGCCATGTCCAAGAGTGGCCGTATTACCCTCGAGCAATTGCACGCGCAATTGAAGGAAGGCGAAGTCAAGGAACTCAACATTATTCTGAAGACGGATGTAAGCGGCACGGCCGAAGTGCTCTCTGACATGATGCAGAAGCTGTCTACGGATAAAGTTCAGATGCGGGTTCTGCGCGCCGGCGTCGGCGCCATCAACGAAAGCGACGTGCTGCTAGCCTCCACTTCGAACGCCATCATCGTGGGCTTCAACGTCCGGCCGGAGCGCGGCGCGACCGCGCTAGCCGAGCAGGAAAAAGTCGACATCCGGCTGCACACCATCATTTACGAGTTGACCGATGAGCTGAAGCGCGCCATGACCGGCATGCTCGAGCCGGTTTTCAAAGAGGTATATCAGGGCCGCGCCCAGGTGCGTGAGGTCTTCCGCATCAGCAAGGTCGGCAATGTAGCCGGCTGCATGGTGATCGATGGCCTCATCAAGCGCGACAGCGAGGTTCGCGTTCTGCGCGATAACGTGGTGGTGTTCACGGGAAAAATCGAATCTCTGCGGCGCTTCAAGAACGATGCCAGCGAGGTGAAGACCGGGTTTGAGTGTGGTCTGACGGTTCGCAACTTCGCCGACATCAAGCCCAATGACATTATTGAAGCCTTCGCCACCGAGCGGGTAGCCGCGGAGGTCATGGCTTGAGGCTGCGGCCATGCCGAGCGTCGGAGTATTGACCCTTGAATTGCACATCGAAGGCGCGCAATCGCTCAAGGACAAACGCCATACCGTCAAGAGCCTGAAGGACCGTCTCCGTAGCAAGTTCAATGTGGCGGTAGCCGAAATCGATTATCAGGATCTGTGGCAGCGCGCCCTGATTGCTGCCGTGACCGTTTCGAGCGACCATACTCGCGCCGAACAAGTCCTTCAGTTGGTCGAGCGCGAGGCTTCGTCCCTTTTGGGCGGCATGTTGGTCGGAACGGCGGTCGAATGGATGGAGTGATGGACCATCGCGTCGAACGAATCTCAGAGGCACTGCGCGAAGAACTTACCGAATTGATCGGCTTCGAGCTGTCCGATCCGCGCATGGGGTCGGCTACGGTTACCGAGGTTCAGATCTCGCCCGATAAGCGCCACGCCTTCGTACGCATTGCCATGGGCGATGGTTCGGATGCCAAAGACACGCTGGCCGTGCTGAATCGCGCCACCAACTTCCTGCGCCGCGAAATCGCCAGCCGGCTCGAGCTGTTCCGCGTTCCGGAGCTCCATTTCGAAGCCGACGCATCGACAGCCATCGGCCCTCGCGCCCCGCAGCTGCTCAAGCGCATCAGGAAGGGCCGGCCCCGATGAGTGTAGCGCACGCAGTCCTGCGTGCCGCGTTGGCACTCGTGCCAACGCTCGTTCTTGCCATTCGCGTCGAAGGCTCGGTCGACGCCATGGGCACCGGCTTTTCCATCGTCGCCTACGGTGAGGATCGCGGCCGCCTCCAGTCCGCCGTCGCCCAAGGCCTCGAGGAGGCCCGCCGCCTGGACGAAATGCTGTCCAACTACAAACCCGACAGCGAGTGGAGCCAGATGAATCGTCAAGCCGCCGATCGGCCATTTCCAGCTTCCACTGAGTTATTTGAATTACTATCGGCCTGCGTCGAATACAGCCGCGCAAGCGAGGGAGCCTTCGACATTTCCGTCGGTCCGCTGATGAAACTGTGGGGATTTTACAAGGGAACCGGCCATTTGCCGCACCGCGCCGAGGTTCGGGGCGCGCTCAGCCTGGTCGGCTACCGGAATATCCTGCTGGATGCCTCGAATCACTGGGTTCGTTTTGCTAAAAAGGGCGTAGAACTGGACCCCGGCGGCATCGGCAAAGGCTACGCGGTCGACCGTATCGCACAGATTTTAAAGGATCAAGGCGTTCAGCGCGCGCTCGTTTCGGGTGGCGGGTCGAGCATCTATGCCATCGGCGCCCCGCCCAATGAACCAGGCTGGAAAGTGGACATCAAGAATCCCAGAGACCCCTCCAAGGCCATCGAATCAGTCCTTCTGAAGGACGAATCTATGTCAACTTCGGGCAGTTATGAGAAGTTTTTCCGTGCAGAAGGGCACCTTTTTAGCCACATTATGGACCCCAGAACGGGTTTTCCGTCGCAGGGAATGCTCTCGACTTCAGTTATTACACCCAAAACTATTGACAGTGAGGCTTGGGCCAAGCCCTACTATATCTTAGGGCCTCATTGGACGGCTCAACACAAACAGAAAGAGTTTCGCGTGTTCTTTTGCGAAGACAAACCGGGTACCCGATGCGAATGGCTTCAATGAACAGTCGATTCTTAGATGCGTGCCGCCGCCGGCCGACCGACGTCCGTCCGGTATGGTTTATGCGGCAAGCTGGCCGCTACATGAAACAATACCGGGAGATTCGCGCCAAGGCGAGTATCCTGGAAATCTGCAAACGGCCCGATCTGGCCGCGCAGGTGACGCTACAGCCGGTCGAAGTCCTGGATGTCGATGCCGCCATCATTTTCGCGGATCTGTTGCTTCCAGTCGAGCCCATGGGTCTTAAGCTGAAGTTCGTCGCCGGCGAAGGGCCGAATATCGGCAATCCCGTTCGGACCTCAGATGATGTCGACTCGCTCTCGATCTCCAACACCGATGAACTGGGCTATGTCGGCGAAGCGATTCAGCTCGTGGTCCGGCAACTGGGCGGGCGTGTACCGGTGATCGGTTTTGTCGGCGCGCCGTTCACACTGGCCAGCTACATGATCGAAGGCGGACCGTCCAAGAGCTTTATCCGCACCAAGGCGATGATGTATCGCGATGAAACGCTGTGGCGGCGGCTGATGGGCAAGCTGGTGGATGTGCTCGGTCCGTTCGCGATCGCACAGGTGACGGCGGGCGCGCGCGCTATCCAAGTGTTCGACAGTTGGGTGGGCGCTCTGGGGCCCGACGACTATGTCCGCTATGTCGCGCCTTATTCTCGCGCGCTCATTGAGCGCATCCGAACGGCCAGCGTCCCGGTGATTCATTTCGGTACCGGCGCCGCTGGATTCTTTCGTGAGCTGCACGCGGCCGGTGGCGACGTGATGGGCGTCGACTGGCGAGTCAATATCGACCAAGCCTGGATGGACATCAGCTATCGATCTGCCGTCCAAGGCAACCTGGATCCGGCTGTCCTGTTTGCGCCGCTGCCGGAACTGAAGATGCGCGTGCTGGAATTGCTCAAGCGCACCGGCAGCCGACCCGGCCATATATTCAACCTAGGGCACGGTATTCTGCCGGAAACTCCGGTGGAAAGCGTCCGGGCCGTCGTGGACATCGTCCACGAGTTTAAACTGTAGGTAGTGCCCCACAAAGCGTTGATTGTTGGGGGAGGGATTTCCGGGCTTTCGGCCGCCTATTACCTCTCGAAAGCGGGCGTTCGTCCCGTTCTCGTAGAGAAGTCGCCGCAGGTCGGCGGCGTCATTCGAACATCGGTCCAGCAAGGCTGCGTTCTCGAAGCGGGTCCCGACGGTTTCATGGCGGCCAAGCCCTGGGCCATGGATCTCATCCGGGAGCTGGGTCTAGCGGATCAGATCATCGGCTCCAACGATCATTCCCGTATCACCTATATCGTCAAACACGGCAAGCTGGTGCCACTGCCAGACGGGCTCATGATGGTGGTGCCGACCAAGATCATACCGCTGGTAGGAACCAGCCTTTTCGGTTGGGGAACCAAAATACGAATGGGTCTCGAATTCTTTCGCCGGCCGAACGGAAAGCATCCGGACCGGTCCGTTTATGATTTCCTGATGGATCACTATGGTCAGGAATCCATCGACTATCTGGCCGAGCCGCTGCTCGCTGGAGTCTACGGGGGCGACCCCAAGCAGATGAGCGTCAACAGCGTGCTCAGCCGCTTCGCCGAAATCGAGTCCAAATATGGCAGCTTGACCCGCGGCGTGCTGGCAGCGCCTAAACCTCCCAAGACCTCCGGCCCGAAGTCCTTCCTGTTGACCCTGAAGAATGGCCTCGGCGAGTTGATCGAAAAGCTCCGGCCCAGCGCCGACGTCGTGCATGGCACAGTGGAAGAGCTAGAGCGAAATCCCTCCGGTTTCCGCGCGCGCGTAAACGGAGATTGGATAGAAGCGGAGAACGTGGTGCTGGCAGTGCCGGCCGGGGATTGCGCGAAACTGCTCGGAGCGTCGCATCCCGGGTTGGCGGAATTGCTCTCCGAGATCCCCTACACTTCGTCCATCACCATAGCGCTGGGCTATCGCAAGGACACCTTCGATCATCCTCTGAACGGCCACGGTTTCCTGGTGCCGAAACTGGAGCGTCAATATCTGATGGGTTGCACCTGGGTGGGCAACAAGTTCAATCACCGCGTTCCCGATGACATGGTACTGCTGCGCTGCTTTGTCGGCGGCAACGGCCTGGCTTTAACGGACGAGGAGCTGGTAGCAGTAGCGCAGAGTGAGCTTCGCGGCATTATGGGACTTCAAGCGCAGCCGGTGTTCCACAGCATCGCGCGCTGGCCCAACGCCATGGCGCAATACACAGTCGGGCATCAACAACGTGTCGAGCGCATCGAAGGCATCCTGCAAACTATTCCTGGATTGCACCTGGCCGGCAACGCCTATCGCGGCATCGGCATTCCAGACTGCGTAAAGATGGGCAAGGACGCCGCTGCCCGCATCTCTTCCCTAACGTAAAATCAATCCATCACCCGAGGAGGCGCTTGCCATGACCAAAAACATGCTGGGCCCGCAAGGCCAGTTCTACGCTGATCCACAACCCGGACCGGACGAAATAAAATTTCGCGAAGACAATACCAGTTCGGCCTATTACAACTCGCCTTATTTCCTGGCTAACAAGAATCAGGTGCAGCAGATACCGCGCCGCCGGAACAATCTGCCCTTGAACTTGACCGACTGCATTCCACAAGAAATCGTGAATGCCATCCAAACAACCGGGAAAATCTCCTTTCACGCGGTAGGCGATACGGGAGCCGCGAAAGTAAACCGCTCGCAGACTGCCGCGACCGCGATTGGCCATGAGGCGGCAGTGGCCGACGCCATGGTATCGGAGATTCAGAATCAGGGCGCCAATGGCCCGGCCTTCTTTTTTCATCTCGGCGATGTGATCTATAACTTCGGCGAAGCTCAATATTATTACGATCAGTTTTACGAGCCTTTTCGAGCTTATGACCGGCCTATCTTCGCCATTCCCGGCAATCACGATGGAATGGTCTTCGGTCAGGGTTCGAGCGCGCCTCAAGTTCCCACGCTGGATGCGTTCTTGACGAATTTCTGCTCGGCTGAGCCCGGTCCATCACCCGACTCGGGCGGCCTGGTGCGGAGCGTTATGACGCAGCCGGGCGTGTACTTCACGCTCGACGCCCCGTTCGTTTCCATCATTGGGATTTACAGCAACGTGTTGGACGGGCCCGGAGTCATTTCATCGCAAAGCGGACATTTCCCGATCGTCGACGACCAACTGGATTTTCTGAAGAGCGAACTGGCCCGTCTGAAGCCCGATCGCGTAGCGCAGAAGCGCGCGATTATTGTAGCCGTACATCACCCGCCACTGTCGGCCGACGCGAAACACGGCGGGTCGACAGGCATTATGAAGGACCTGGACGCGTGCTGCAAAGCGGCCGGCCTTTATCCCGACGTTTTGCTCTCCGGGCACGCTCACCTTTACCAGCGTTTCACCCGAACCCTCCCCAACGGGCAACAGACTCCCTATATCGTCGCCGGCAGCGGCGGATTTGCCGCGACCACTCCCAAGCAGTTGCCTCCGGCGCCCATTACCGTCGGAGATCACACGCTGGAGATCAATCCAATTGTCGATTTTGGGTATATCTCAGTGGAAACCGATGCTCGGACAATTACCCTTACGTTCAAGACGGCGGACGGCGGTCCCGTCAAGGTGCGAGATTCCGTTTCTGTCGACTTGACGAAAGGCCGCATCATTTCCGGCGATCAGGTTCCCGCCATGGGCGCCCGCGCGAAGAAGGCGGCGAAGAAGCCCGCCAAGAAAAAGAAGTAAAGCACGCGCGTATTACTTTTTTATATAAACCCGCGCCTCGGCCGGCGTCACAACGATGCGGTCGACGCGATCGGACAACTCAAACGGCTCGTCAATTTTCGCATCCGGATAGAGCGGCCGGAAAAAAGTATCGATCAGGAAGTCGAGCGTCGCGCCGCTCACTGCCAATCCGCCGATTTCAACGCGGACCAGGTGAACCGTGGCGCGCCCGTTCACCGCTTGAATCCTCGCGGTCGCCAGCACGCGCTTCTCGCCCTGGATCAGTTTCGAAATGAGCCAGTTGGTCTCGATTCCCGCGCCGTGTTGCAGCTTCAGAAAGTCTACTAATGCATAGCCGGTCGCGCTTCCCTCGCCCAGTTCCAGCCGAGGCTCGCGCAGCCCTTCCGGCACAACCATGGGGGCCTTGACCCGCACCCAGGCATTCAGCTCGGCCGACGTGAAGACAAATACGGAGCCCGGCCTCGCCTTTCCAGATTGGATGATCTCCAGCTTCCGGCTAACATTCGCGGCAGCAGGATCGACCGCGGCCGGAACTGTCAACGCTATTGCGAAAGCGACTATAAGAAGCTTAACGGTCAAATCCCATCATATCGGGCCCGACCCCTGGTAGAATCAGGCCTGAGGAGGAAATCGATGAAACTGACTCAGCTGGCAATGCTTGCAATGACTGGCAGTATGCTCTATGGCGCTGCGGCGGATGCCCCCAAGCGTCTGGGCGACGCGGCCGATGTCCTGACCGAGATCATGTCCGCTCCGGACAAGGGCATCCCGCAGGACTTGCTGGCGAAGTCCGAGTGTATCGTGATCGTACCCGGGCTAAAAAAAGGGGCGTTCATCGTGGGCGCCAAATACGGCAAGGGATTCATGTCATGCCGGAAGAAGAGCGGCGTGGGATGGTCGGCGCCGGGCTCGATTCGAGTGGAAGGCGGCAGCTTTGGTTTCCAGATCGGCGGATCGGAAACGGACGTGGTTCTGCTGGTCATGAATCAGGGCGGCGCGAAGAAATTGCTGCAGAGCAAATTCACCTTGGGCGGCGATGCCTCGGCGGCGGCCGGTCCTGTAGGCCGCACATCTTCAGCCGAGACGGACGCTCAGATGCATGCCGAGATCCTGACCTATTCGCGGGCGCGCGGACTTTTCGCCGGCATTTCGCTCGAAGGGGCTACCCTGCGGCCTGACGACGATTGGAACAAGGAATTGTACGGAAGGGAAATCTCGAACAGCGACATCGTTCTGGGAGACACCCGGCCGCCCGCTTCCGCGTCCCGGCTGCTGGGCACGATCAACAAGTATTCCAGCCGCAAGTAGTCACGCGGCCGGGTTCAACTCGATCCATCCATCGGCCGGGATGTTGTCGCTGGCGACCGTCAGTTGGAAGCGCAGCGGCTGATTTTTCGAGATGCCGAGAAGCTGGAAGGGAACCCGCAGCTCAAGGATTTTGCGGTGTGCCGATTCGACCTGCGGATTGTCGAGCAGCGGGATGGAAGCTTGGGTTGTCCGTAATTCGATCCTGGTCTCCGGCGCGCCATCCAGGTCGAACCGCAGATACAGATTTTCGTCATCGGCGCCGTAATAAAGATCGCGAACACTCGTGCGTTGGCCGTGCATGGCTCCCGAACGGGCGTCGATCTGATAATGCCCGGCGCCCATCCACTCGAAATAGGACGTAACTTCGCCGTCGATCACGGGATGAATCGGATTGGCGGGCGGCTCGTGGAGGTCGCTCGGGCGGGCGGTCAGAATCGGGCGGGATAGTTCATCGGGCGGAGACAGATTGAGCGCGCGATAGACGTTGCTCAGGTGCTGCCGGTACAGCTCGTCGAATTCGCGCCGGTTGTCGGACTGATGTTCGGGACCATACCACCAGCACCAATCGCTGCCTTCGGAGATCAACAGTTCTTCATAGGCCAGGCGCCGGTTTTCTTCCGGCACGCTGGATGCCAGCTGGTCGTATTTCTGGCGCGCGCGCAGCAGGTATTCCCAGGCCTTGTTGTCTTCCTGCGCTCCGATCCAAACATCGAAGTTGGCGTCGATCCACGACCCCGGGAAGATATGATCGAGCGGCCGGGGAGTATCCAACTTCAGAGCCTCGCTAACGGTGAGCGCAACCATGTCGAGCGAGTTGCTGATGCGGCGATATAACTCGCGCAGAAATGGACGGCCGTTCTGATAGTAATATTCCCAAGCGTTTTCCCCATCCAGAATGATGGGCACCAGGACGTCGGCGCCCCCGACCGATAGAGGATTCGCATTGACGCGAATGCGGTCCAGGAAATGGTCGGCTGCTTCGGCGGCGCCCATCTTCGAATACTCGAATCCGATCAGATCGCTCAGGAAATGATCGCGAAAGATCATGCGCAGCCCCTGATCTCCCTGCCGCCACTGGTAAGAACGATAGGTTAAGTCCGGTCCCGCGGTCTTGCGCAGCGTTTGGGCGAGCACGCCATTGTCGGTCGCGGCCCATTCGAAGCCCACTTCGGCGGCGATGGCCAGCGCTTCATCGGAGACCGATCCTTCCGAGGGCCACAGCCCGATGGGAGCGCGGCCGAATTCCCGCTGGATGAACTCGCGGGCGGCCTGCAGTTGATAACGAGCATCGTCAGGATAGCGAAACCGGCTGGGGAGCGGGACTCCCGGATGGGAAACGGCGGCGATGTTGGAGTCGCAGATCAACGGCAGAATCGGATGATAGAAGGGCGTGGTGGAGATCTCGATTTGCCCGCGCGCGGCGAATTCCTTGTGCACCGGCACCACCTGCGCGATGATTTCACGCTGCTTGCGAGCCATCACAGCCTGATCTTCATATGAGTAATTCCGCTCCTTTGCGATCAGAGCTTTGACTTCGGGATCATGGGCCTGGAATTCTTCGTCGAACCAGGTGAGCTGCGAAAGCACCTGCAAGTCGCGCAGATCCTGCGTGCTGAAGATCCGCCGCGCGCGCTGCGGATTGCAGCCCGACCTTTTCCAGGCGTCATACAGCTCGCCGTAGCGCGGATACCGATAGATCATGCGATCGGCGTTGGCCTAGAAGAAATAGCTCAGCACGAACTCCTGTTCGGCTTCGGTCAGGCTCTCGGCGGGCTTGACAGCGCAATCGAGAAACGGATCGCGGGCCTGGCCGGCGGCGTATTCTTCTACCTGCACGATCATGGACGGCACCAGGTTGAAGGTCTGGTGGATGTTCGGAAATTCCTCCAGGATCTTGACCATGCCGTAGTAATCTTTGAGGGCGTGGAAACGGGTCCAGGGCAAGCGGTATTCACCCGTTGCCAGATCCTTGTAGAAAGGCTGGTGCTGGTGCCAGACGAAGCAGAGATGGATTCGGGGCATGACTCGGTGCCTTCTTCTAGGAAAGCATAACCACTCGCCGGCCAATGGAAATCAGCGAGTCTGTTTTTGTCGACTGAGCATCTTGCATGTGTCAAAACTGCCCTCCCTGTGCCTATATGTCTCCGGTCATCGCCCTCCAAGCGACCATGTTTTCTTAAATATGCGGTCTATTAATCGATTGGAAGCCGGCGTGCATATTCAATGCTCAATGGTGGGGTCGATGAAGCTTCAAATCGAACAGAGAGAGCGAGAAAAGATTGTCATCCTTGATCTGAAGGGGCGGCTGGTCCTGGGTGACGAAGACTTTTCGCTACTGCAACGGCTGCTGCTTCTGATGGAATCGCGACGTTGCAAAATCGTACTGAACTTCAAAGACGTATCCAATATTGACGAAACCGGACTCGACACCATCGCCTTTTGCGCCATGCGCTTCCAGGACGCCGGCGGCCGGCTGGTGCTGCTCAACTTCGCTCAATCGCACCCCCCGCAAGCCCACCTCGCTCAATCACATCCTGATATCGACAGCTATCAACAAGAAGCAGACGCCGTCAACAGCTTTTTCCCCGACCGGGTTATTCCGCGCTATGACATCCTCGAATTCGTGAAGGAACAGCAGCAGCTCAGGGATCAGGGTCTTCCAGAAGCCGGTCCCGCACTCGCACAATAGGCCGGCAAAGTAGGCTACCATCTCGCATGAGGTGGAGATATGAGCGTACTTTCACGCCGAACGTTTTTGAGCACGGCAGGAGCTGCAGGCGCGGCCCCTTTTCTCATCAACTATCACCAGCTCGCCGCGGCTGAGAAGAAGCAACTGAAAATTCGCGACATCCGGACCATGACCGTCCAGGGCCCTTCGCGCACCTATTTGCTGATCAAAGTGGTTGCCGATGATGGACTTTTCGGCGTCGCGGAAGCCTACGGAACACCGGGAATCGGAGTAAGAGAACAGATTCTATCGATGAAGCCGGGACTGGTAGGTAAAGACCCGCTGGAAATCGACGCGATATACACGTTCTTCGATGAGCACGTGAAGGATCTCAGCGGGACACGCACGGATGGTTCCGCGCACAATCTCATGCGCGCCGCCAGTGGCATTGAAATGGCGCTCTGGGACCTGGCGGGCAAAGCCCTGGGCGTGCCGGCATCAACATTGCTGGGAGGCAGATTTCGTCAGAAGGTTCGAGTATACGATCACGCGGCGCCCCGCAACATGCTCGACAAAGCATCCTGCCGCGAGTGGGCGCAGAAAGTGAAGGCCGATCCGGCAGGCTTTACGGCGCACAAATTCGGCTTCCCGCACACCAATCCGGATTCCGACCTGGCACGCGATCCCTCCAACCGCGTCCTCACCACCAAAGAGCTGATCGAGATCCGGCAGGGCTTCGAGAACTGCCGCGAAGCCATCGGTTGGGACCACGACATCATGGTCCATTGCCATTGGGAGTACGATCTGCGGACAGCTATCCAGATCGCGGAAGCGGTAGAGCCGATCAAGCCGCTGTGGTTCGAAGATCCTCTGCAAGTGGAATACTCCGACGTCTGGTCACGGCTGTGCCAGAGTGTTCACGTGCCGGTGTGTACGGGTGAGAATCTGGCGCGGCGGCAGGGCTTCAAGGACTTCATCATTAACCACGGCTGCGACATCGTGCATCCCGATCTCCGCAATAGCGGCGGGTTCCTCGAAACCAAGCGGATCGCGGACATGGCGGACGTGTTCGGGCTGCCCATGGCCAACCACAACACCGGCAGCCAGGTTCACACCTATGCCACCTGCCAGTGGGGCGCGTCCATTCGCGATTACATGACTTGTGAGACCATCACGGGCACAGGCGGTTGGATGGATCAATTACTGCTGCTCGACGATCCGTATATCCGGAATGGCTTCGTGCGAGTCACCGAAAAGCCCGGGCTCGGGATCGACTTAAATCCAGACGTTGTGAAGGCCCATTTAGCGCCCGGCGAAGCGTGGTGGGGATAAATCTGATGTTCGCTTCAAGCAACTCTGTGCGGCTAGCACTTTTCATGCTCCTCAGCATGTCGATGGCGCCAATTCTCACCGGTCAGAAGCCGCCTGGTAAAGCAGTGCTGTACGCCGCCGTGGGAGGGGAGCTCACCCAATATGATATCGACGCCGGCAACGCAGCTCTGATCAAGCGAGGCTCGGTCACCTTACCGGCTAATATTCAGGAAGCATGGCAGCATCCGTCGAAGAAATTCCTGTACGTGGCATGGAGTAACGGTGGCGCAAGCAACGCGACTTCCGGCGGTGTCACCCCGAGCGGCGACCAGCACGGTATCACCGCCTTCCGCATCGATCCCGCCTCCGGAGCTTTACTTCCGCACGGAAAGCCGGCGACGTTGCCCTCGCGCCCGATCTTTATAACCACCGACATCGACGGCACGCATGTAATCGCCGCCTACAACGACCCCAGCGGGTTAACGGTGCATCGAATCCAGCCCGATGGCACCATCGGCGAGCAGGTAAAACAGACCGCGTCACTCGAATTTGGGATCTACGGGCACCAGGTTCGCATGGATCCATCGAACCGAGCCGTCATCCTGGTGACTCGGGGTAACGGCCCGACTTCCACTAAGCCCGAAGATCCGGGCGCGCTAAAAATCTTCAGCTACAAAAATGGATTGCTGGCGAATAAGCAGTCGATTGCACCCGGCGGTGGATTCAATTATCAGGTCCGCCATCTCGATTTTCACCCGTCCGGCGCCTGGGTATTCGTTACGCTGGAACGGCAGAACAAGCTCCATGTTTACAGGAGATCGCCGGATGGCACGCTGGGCACCAGCCCGCTTTTTGTTAAAGACACGTTGGCTGATACAGGCATGACTGAACCAGGCAATGGTCCCGCGGGCCAAGCCGCGGCGTCGATTCACGTACATCCCAACGGCCGTTTTGTATACCTGGCCAATCGCGGCAGCGGAACAGTAGATTACGAAGGTAAGCGCGTCTTTGCCGGCGGTGAGAACACCATCGCCGTTTTCGCGATCGATCAGAAAACAGGCGAACCGACGCTTATCCAGAGCGCCGATACTCGCGGCTTCCATCCCCGCACGTTCGCATTGGATCCGAGCGGGACGATCCTCGCGGTAGCGAACCAGATGTCGATGCCGGTCCGAGACGGAACGAGCGTGCGCACGGCGCCCGCCACCTTGGCGATATTCCGCATCGGCGGCGACGGAAAGCTCAGCTTCGCCCATAAATACGACATTGAAACCGGCGGCGGCAGAAGCCTGTTCTGGACCGGGATGGTCGCGGTCCCTTAATCCTGGAAGAAGTTACCGGGCGATTGGCTGAGCGACTTTCGGCGTGTTGTCGGGGTTGGCCAATTCAGCCGAGCGAAGCCGATCGGTGCTGGGGAGCGTGGACGCATCCCAGCCGCCGCCCAGGGCCTTGACCAGATCGACCGCCGCCAGCATGCGACGCTGCAGGATTGTAACCGCCGCCTGTTTGTCGGTCAGCTCAATGGTCTGGGTGGTAATGACGTTAAGATACGAATCAGTTCCGGCCAGATAGCGGGCGTTTTCAAGAACCAGGGCCTGTTCGGCGGCCACCACGGCCTCCTGCTGCTGTCCCGCTTCTTCAGCTAAATAACGCAGGGCCGCCAGATCATCCTCCACTTCCTGGAAGGCCGAGAGCACGGTTTGGCGATAAGCGGCGACGGTGGAATCGTAGGCGGCTTGGGCGCCCTGGACCTGGGCGTTACGGCGCCCGAAATCGAACAAGGTTTGGGAGATGCCCGGCCCGGCCGACCACACTCGGCTGCCCCAAGTGAACAGACTTGCCAGGCTGGTGCTCAACAAACCGGGAGTCGCGGAAAGAGTCAACGTCGGATAGTAAGCGGTCTGTGCCAGCCCGATGTTAGCATTGGCGGCGGCCACCAGCCGCTCGTTGGCTGCTATATCGGGACGGCGCTCCAGAAGCGTCGACGGCAGCGCCAGAGGAATAGGCGGTGGCGGAGCAGCGATCATGGCCACCGGAACTTCGAGCGACGATGGGGCTTGTCCGGTAAGAACGGCGATGGCGTGCTCCAGTTGCGCCCGCGTGATCCGCAGATCGGTGCTTTGGGCCTGCGCGCCCGCCAACTGGGTCTGCGCCAGAGTTATGTCGCTTCTGGAAGCAACGCCGCCGTTGAAGCGGTTGATGGTCAACTGCAGGTTCTTCTGGTAGGCCTGGATGGTGTCAGCCAGGATGGCCTGCTGCATGTCGTTGCCCGTCATGATGAAGTAATCCGTGGCGAGGAGCGACTGCGCGCTCAAGCGGGCATTTTCCAGGTCCGCGGCGCTGACCTGCGCATTAGCTGCCGCATTTTCGACCGAGAGCCGAACACGGCCCCACAAATCCGGCTCCCAACTCACGGTGGCCGGTAACGAGAAGGATTGGGATGTCCCGCCGCCCCCACGGCCGCTGTTCTTGCCGGCGTCGGATTGCGTGATAGATGGATTCGATCCGATAGTCGGATAGTAGTTGGCGTAATTGCCGGCGACCAGGGCGCGCGCCTGGCGGAATTGCGCTTCCGCTTGCTTTACATTCTGGTTGTTGACGTCGACCAACTCCTCCAGGCGGTTGAGTTCCGGATCGTTGAATATTTCCCACCATTTGCCCTTGAGCAATTGATCGCTGGGAGCAGCCATCTTCCATTGGTCGTTACCGTTCAGTTCCTTGAAAGCAGGAGTCGCTGGCGCGGCGGGCCGCTGGTATTTGGGGCCGATAGAGCAACCCGTGCAGACGAGCAACGAGAACAGGGTGTATTTCCAGTGCCGCATTATCAGTCGCCGCTCTGCGTGGCTGCCCCACCGGGGATGAGAAAGCCCGGGCGATTCCGGTAGGTCGCCTTGCGGCCGCTGAAACGCTGGCGCAGGCGATCCATAGAGAGGTAGATCACTGGAGTGGTGAACAACGTCAGCATCTGGCTGACCAGTAATCCGCCCACTATGGTGATACCGAGCGGGCGCCGCAGTTCCGAACCGGAGCCCAGGCCCATAGCCAAGGGCAGACCGCCCAGAAGAGCGCAGGCGGTGGTCATCATGATGGGCCGGAAGCGCAGCAGGCACGCCTGGAAGATCGCATCACGAGGGCTCAGACCTTCGTTACGCTCCGCAGCCAGGGCGAAATCGATCATCATGATGGCATTTTTCTTCACGATCCCGATCAACAGAATGATTCCGATCAGGGCCACGATGGTGAGCTCGGTGCGAAACAGCACCAGCGCGATGAGGGCGCCGACGCCGGCCGAGGGCAGGGTGGAGATGATGGTCAAAGGATGCAACAGGCTCTCATACAGCACGCCCAGGATGATGTAAACCGCCAGGAGCGCGGTGCCGATCAAGATGGGCTGATTGGACAACGAGCTCTGGAACTGCTGCGCGGTGCCGGCGAATTTGCCGGTGATGTTGATCGGCAATCCGATAGCCAGCTCGGCCTTGTGGATTGCGTCGGTGGCATCGCTGAGGGAAACGCCCTCGGGGAGGTTGAAGGAAAAGGTAGTGGACGGAAATTGTCCCTGGTGCGCGAGGGAAAGCGGTGTAGTGCCTTCGGTGAAATGCGCAAACGTGGACAGTGGTACCGAAAGTCCGCGGGGCGTCTGCACGTAGATCTTGTCGAGAAAAGCGGGGTTTTCCCACCATTGCTGCTCGAGCGCCAGCACGACGTGATACTGATTGATCGATTTGTAGATGGTGGAGACCTGCCGCTGGCCGAATGCGTCGTAAAGAGCGCTATCAACGGCCTGGGCGGTGAGACCGAGCCGGGATGCGGTGTCGCGGTCGATAATAACCTTCGAGGACAGTCCGGAATTCTGCAGATCGGAGCTTACGTCCACCAGTTGCGGAAGCTGCGAAAGGCGGCCGAGCACGCGGGGGCCCCATTGGGCCAGTAAATCCAGATCCTGGGTTTGAATCGTGTACTGATACTGGGCGTTGCTCTGCCGGCCGCCGATGCGAATGTCCTGATTGTTTTGCAAATAGAGGACCGCTCCGGACATGCCTTGAGTCTTCTGGCGGATGCGGGCGATCACCTGGTCGGAGGTGATTTTTCCCCGCGCCTCATAGGACTTGAGCTGGACGTTCATGTTGGCATTGTTGGCGCCGCCACGGCCACCCGCGTTGGAGCCGACCGTCACGTTCACCGTCTCAACCGCGGGATCGTTTCTGACCTGTTCCTCAAACCATTTGACCTTCTCGACCAACGACTGATAGGAGATGTGCTGCTGGCCCTGCACATTTCCCTGTAATCTGCCGGTATCCTGCTGGGGGAAGAACCCTTTCGGAATCTTGATGTAGAGATAAACGCTTACGCCCATGGTGAGCGCCATGACGATCATCACCGGCGCGGTACGGTTCAGAACCACTTCGAGCGCGGATGCATACGTGGAAAGTATCCATTGAAAGAACTTCTCGGTGGTGTTGTAGAGCCGGCCATGCTGGTGCTTGGGCTTCAACATGCGCGCGCACATCATGGGCGTGGTGGTCAGAGATATGAGCAACGACATGAAGATCGAGACGGAGAGAACCACCGCGAATTCGCGGAAGAGCCGGCCCACGATTCCGCTCATCATCAAGATCGGTATAAATACCGCAATCAGAGAGACGCTCATCGACAGCACGGTAAAGCCGATTTCTTGAGCGCCGCGCAAGGCGGCCTCCATCGGCTGCATGCCGTTTTCGATATGGCGCGTAATGTTTTCGATGACCACGATGGCGTCGTCGACCACGAACCCGGTGGCGATAGCCAGTCCCATGAGCGACAAGTTGTCAAGAGTGTATCCGGCCAGATACATGATTCCGAACGCGCCGATCAGCGAAACGGGAACCGAAATGGCGGGGATCAAGGTAACCGCGAAGCTACGTAGAAAAACGAACACAACCAGGATCACCAGGCCCATCGAGATGAGCATGTTACGCTGGGCATCAAAAACCGAGGAGCGAATGGTCAGCGTGCGGTCGGTGTCGATATTGAGCTGGACATTGGGAGGCAGGCTGGCCCGGAACACCGGCAGCAGGGCCTTGATCCGGTCGACGGTATCGATGATGTTGGCGTTGGGCTGCCGGCTCACCTGCATAAGCACAGCTGGTTTTCCGTTGGAAAGGCCCATATTCCGGACATCTTCGGTTCCGTCGACCACGCGGCCGAGGTCGGATAAACGCACCGGCGCGCCTTTCCGGTAGACCACGATCAAGTCCTTGTAATCCTTGGCTTCCAAGAGTTGATCGGTGGCGGACAGGCGATAGGCTTGCTGGTCGTCTGAGATCTCCCCCTGCGGCTTGTTGGCATTGGCGCCTTGCAGGAAGCTGCCGATCTGATCCAGCCCGACATTGTAGTTAGAGACCGGCTGAGGATTTACTTCGACACGAACGGCGGGCAGAGAACTTCCGCCTACGTTGACCTGTCCCACGCCTTTCACCTGAGCCAGCTTCTGCGCGAAAACCGACGATGCGATGTCGTATAACTTCGGCCGCGGCACCACGTCTGACGTCATGGAGAGGATCAGGACGGGAGCATCGGCCGGATTGATCTTGCGATAACGGGGGTTGGTAGGCAGGTTTGCGGGAAGGTTTCCCGCGGCGGCATTGATGGCGGCCTGCACGTCGCGGGCGGCCGCGTTGATGTCGCGATTCAGGTCGAACTGGAGGATAACGCTGGCCGACCCGACTGAACTGGACGACGTCATCTCAGTGACGCCGGCGATGCGCGTGAATTGCTTCTCCAGAGGCGTCGCGACCGAAGCGGCCATGACTTCCGGACTTCCACCCGGGAGACCGGCGTTCACGAAGATAGTGGGGTAGTCAATCTGCGGCAACGGCGCCACCGGCAGCAGCGTATAAGCCATGCCACCAGCCAGCACCACGGCGACGGTTAAAAGAGTGGTCGCGACCGGTCTTTTTATGAATGGCGCCGAGATGCTACTCATGTCAGCTCCGGAAGTCCCGGGTGTTCAGCCGGGCTCTTGCCACGGGCGCGTGACACCCACGCGGCCATCCTACCGAACCAGAGGTAGATGACCGGGGTCGTGAACAAAGTAAGCACCTGGCTAATCAGTAAACCGCCGATGATGCTGATACCGAGTGGCTTCCTGAGCTCGGAGCCGACGCCCGAGCCGAAGGCCAGCGGTACAGCGCCCAGCAGAGCCGCCATGGTGGTCATCATGATTGGGCGAAAACGCAGCAGGCAGGCCTGGTAAATGGCTTCCTCGGGGGTCTTACCTTCGTTGCGTTCGGCTTCCAGGGCGAAGTCGATCATCATGATCGCGTTTTTCTTGACGATGCCGATCAAAAGAATGATACCGATGAGCGCGATGACGTCCAGATCCTCATGGAAAAGCATCAGGGCAGCGATCGCTCCTACACCGGCCGACGGCAATGTGGAAAGAATCGTCAAGGGGTGAATATAGCTTTCATACAGCACGCCGAGGACGATGTACACAGTCACGATGGCGGCCAGAATCAGGAGCGATTCATTCGCCAGGGAAGATTCAAACGCATGCGCGGTGCCCTGAAACGTGGGCTCGATGCTGCCCGGCAAGCCGAGCTCTTTAGTGGCTTGACGGATATGATCCACGGCGGCGCCGAGCGAAGCTCCCGGGGCCAGATTGAACGAGAGCGTGACCACGGGAAACTGCGCCTGATGATTGATCGCGATCGGCGTAGTGACAGAAACGGCTCTTGTAAATGAGCTCAGCGGCGCCTGCGCCACCGAGGCTGCTCCGGTCAGAGCCGTATTCGTTCCCGCCAGCGCAATGGTGGAAGCGAGGTTTTGCGAGGCTGCGCCGATCTGCACATAAATGTCCCGCAGCGAATTCGCGCTGCGCTGCCATTGCGGCGCCGCCTCCAGAACAACGTGATACTGGTTGGACTGCGTGAAGATGGTCGAGACCTGTCGCTGGCCGAAGGCATCGTACAAAGCATCGTCCACGTTCTGCGGAGTGATGCCCAGCCTTCCCGCTGTGTCGCGATCGATTACCACGCGCAATCCGGCGCCGGCGTTGAGGAGATCACTGGCCACGTCGCGCAGTTCAGGAAGTTGCTGCAACCGCGCTTGCAGTTTGGGCACCCACTGGTCCAGAGTCGCCTTGTCGGGAGCGTCCAGAGCATATTGATACTGCGTGCGGCTGATGCGGTCTTCCACCGTGAGATCCTGGACCGGCTGCATGAAGAGGGCGATGCCAGGAACCTGAGCGGTCAACTTCGGTTGAAGGCGGCGGATTACGTCCACGGCTGAAAGGCCGGCGCGGTCCTCCAGCGGCTTCAGCGTGATCTGAATGCGGCCGTTGTTCAAGGTCGTATTTTGACCGTCGATACCGATGAAGGATGTCAGGTTCTCAACCGCGGGATCCTGAAGAATGACCTTGGCAAGTTCCTGCTGGCGGCGGCTCATGGCAGGAAACGAAATAGCGTCGGGCGCCTGGGAAATACCCAGAATTACGCCCGTATCCTGAACCGGGAAGAAGCCCTTGGGGACTATGGCATACAGATAAATAGTGAGAACTAATGTTCCGAGTGCAACCATCAACGTCAGAGTTTGATGGCGCAAAACCACGCGAACCATTTTGCCGTACTGCTCGATCGTCTTGACAAAACACCATTCCGACCAGCGGTACAGGCGGCCTTGTTCGCGCTCCGGGGTGTGCTTCAGGATTCTGGCCGCCATCATGGGGGTCAGAGTGAGGGAGACGAAGGCCGAGAAGAGGATGGTAACCGCCAGAGTCACGGCGAATTCCCGGAACAGGCGTCCGACGATATCGGCCATGAACAGGAGCGGGATCAGGACCGCGATCAGCGAAACGGTCAGCGAGATGATGGTGAATCCAATCTCGGCCGATCCTTTGAGCGCGGCTTCCATGGGCGAATCGCCCATCTCGATGTAGCGCGAGATGTTCTCGATCATGACGATGGCGTCGTCCACCACAAAGCCGGTGGAAATGGTGAGCGCCATCAAAGAAAGATTGTCCAGGCTGTAGCCCAGCAGGTACATGACGCCAAATGTGCCGACCAGCGAAAGAGGCACGGCAATGCCGGGGATGATAGTGGCCGAAAGACTGCGCAGAAAAAGAAAGATGACCATCACCACCAGCGCGATGGTGAGCATCAGTTCGAATTCAACGTCCTTTACGGATGCACGGATCGTGGTGGTCCGGTCCGTGATGATCTCGACGTTCACGCCCGGCGGCAGGGATGCGCGAATCTGCGGAAGCAGCGCCTGGATGGTGTCCACGACTCCGATAATATTGGTCCCGGGTTGGCGCTGAATATTGAGAACGATGGCCTGGCTGGTACCCACCCAGGCGGCTTGCTTGGTGTTCTCCGGCGCGTCGACAATGGTGGCAACATCGGAAAGCCGGACGGGCGCGCCATTCCGGTAAGCGATGATGATGGGCTTGTACTGCTCGCCCGAGCTGAGTTGGTCGTTATCGTTGATGGTCCAGGCTTGATCGGCGCCATCGAAGTTACCCTTGGCCTGATTTACGTTCGCGCTGCTGAGGGCGGTGCGCAACGTGTCGAGACTGAGCCCATAGGAAGCTAGCGCGGTGGGATTAGCTTGCACCCGTACAGCACGCCGCTGTCCGCCGCTGATGCTCACAAGCCCGACGCCCTTGAGCTGCGATATTCTTTGGGCCATCCGCGTTTCGGCGTAATCCTCGATATTGATCAGCGGCACGGTCTTGGATGTGATCGCGAGCGTAAGGACGGGAGCGTCGGCGGGGTTAATTTTGCTGTAGATAGGCGGATTAGGAAGCAGCGTTGGAAGGTAGGTTCCCGCCTGGTTGATGGCCGCCTGCACTTCCTGCTCGGCTACGTCAATGCTGAGATCGAGCGAGAATTGCAGTGTAATCAGCGAACTGCCATAGGAGCTGATGGAGGTCATCTGGCTCAGTCCAGGCACCTGCCCGAACTGCTTCTCCAGCGGCGCTGTAACCGCCGAAGTCATCACCTCCGGACTGGCGCCGGGATAGAAAGTCTGGATCTGAATGGTTGGATAGTCGACCTGCGGCAAGGCCGAGACCGGCAATTGAAAATACGCGACCATGCCGACCAGCACTATACCGGCCATCATGAGCGACGTCGCCACCGGGCGCAGAATAAAAATGCGGGATGGACTCACTGCTGGGGCGCCCCTTTGCCGTCGGGGCGGTTAGAGCCCCCCGGCTGACGCTTGAATTGACCGCCGCCATTCTTGCCCTTGCCCTTGCCGCGATTGGCCAGTGCAGCGGCATCCGCGGCGGCTTCTCGTTCCACTTCGCCGGCCTGCCGGACGCGAACGCGTGAGCCATCTTCCAACCGGTCGGCGCCGTCTACCGCCACGTCCTCGCCAATCTTGAGGCCACTCTTGATATCGGCGCCAGCCTGGTCCGATGTCAGGACATCAACTGGCCGGAGGTGCGCGGTCTGATTTTCGTCAATCACATAGACAAACGTTCCCTGCTGGCCAGTCTGAATGGCCACGGTCGGCACCAGAATCTGGTTTTGTAACGTGTCCACCAGCAAGCGAATGTTGACGAACTGCTGCGGGAACAATTCGAACTCTTTGTTGTCGAAGATGGCCTTCAATTTGGAAGTGCCGGTGGTACTGTCGATCTGGTTGTCCAACGTCACCAGCGTTCCCGAAGCGATCTTCTTGGAATTGTCGCGGTTGTATGCATCTACCGGCAGATGCGCGCCAGCGCGCAGTTTCTTGGTGACCTCAGGGAGATTGTCTTCTGGAATAGTGAAGAGCACCGAGATTGGCTGGAGTTGGGTGATCACGATGATTCCAGTGGCGTCGGAAGCATGCACGATATTGCCCGGGTCCGTCAGCCGGAGCCCTACCGTTCCCGTGATAGGCGCAGTGATTTTCGCGTAGATCAACTGCAACTTGGCATTGTTAATGTTCGCTTTATCCTGCATGATGTTGCCTTCGTACTGGGCCACCAGCGCCTTTTGAGTATCCAACTGCTGCGTGGGAATCGCTTGCTGCTGTACCAGGGGTCCATAACGGGCCAGATCGACTTTGGCATTCTCCAGGAGCGCACTATCATGGGCCAGCGTACCTTCGGCTTGCGCCAGCATGACTTCGTATGGCCGGGGATCGATTTCGGCGACAACCTGTCCCTCTTTGACCAGATCCCCTTCCTGAACGTTAAACTTCATGAGCTGGCCGTCCACACGGGATTTAACAGTCACGGTGTAGAAGGCGGTAACATTGCCTAACCCATCGAGATAGATCGGGACCGGTCCAGAACGTGCCTTGGCGACGACGACCGGCAGCGGGCCACCGCCGAAACCGCCTCGTCCCCCACCCTTCCCGAATCCGCCTTTGCCCTGGTTGTTCTGGGGAATCAGGCCGGGTTGAGAGGCCCTCCAAACGGCGTAAGCCGTTACGCCTACTACGATTACAAGGAAAAAGAACCAGATAAAACCGCGTTTCCTGGGCTTGCCAGGGGGCTTGCCGGGAGGGAGGGGCACCTCCCTGCCACGCTCTCCAGCATGGGGTTCTGTGGCTGTGGTTGTCGTATTAGTCATCAGTCAATAAGGGTCTTTGCCGAACAATAAAGAATTTTTGCCGAAACTCAAGAGAAGTGACGGGTTGAACAGCCATAAGGTAACATGGCGGCCCCATGAGTATCCACCGCACGACCATGAGAAAGGGCCTCGATTCGAGCCACCACCTGATGCTGGTGTATGAGCAATCTCGGGCACTCCCATAACCCCCTTCCTGGTCAGCGGCCGGGCTTCATCCTATGCGCTTCGTAGACGGCCGCCGCGCTCGCTGACGATAGGTATTCCAGTAGCGCTTTCGCCGCTGCCGGATCTTTAGCGTGACTGGATACAAAACCGACCAGACTGGTCGGGGTCGAAATCTCACGCGGCAAGGGCCCTACCACATCGATGCCGGGTTCTTCCATTTCACTGAGGAAAGTCAGGCCGATCTCCGCCTCCCCTTTGGCGACCATCGTCATCGCCGCGGCACCCCCTTGAGCACGCTTGAGGGCCGGCTCCATCGCTACGGCGATGCCTAGATTCTTCAGTGTTTCGTTAAAGCTGACACCAGCCGCGGCCCCCCGCAAAGCGTCCGGATAGGAAACGGAGTTCGCCGCTAATAGCATGCGTTTCACCGCTTCTGGTGTCGAGATATCGGGCTTTGGCGCGCCCTTCCGAACAGCAATTCCCAATGCAACGCTCGCTAGCGGAGTCGCACTTTGAACAACCACGTTGCCCGAGGCGAGCACTTCCTGGAAAGGCGGCTGCACGATCGGTACGTCGAAAGCCTCACCGCGCGCCACCTGCTGCCGCGTACCCCCGCCGGAACCGAAGGTCGCTTTCACTTTCTGGCCGGTCTTGGCTTCAAAGCCGGGGATGAGTTGCTCGATCGCTCCTCGAATGCCGCCGGGCGCGATGAGCGTGATCTGGCTTTGTGCGCGGGCGCCGGTCGAATTGCCCAGGACCAGGAGGCAGACGACCGACGAAAGCAGATGCTTCATGATCCTAATAACAATAACGCAATCGGTTTACAGATGCACCGCCCGGTGGGCCCATAACTGTTACGTTAGAACATGCGAATTCACCTTCTGTTGGCTCTTTCGTGCCTGTTGGTTCTTTCGTACCTAGCGGGGGCGCAGACTCCGAACGTCGTCAAATATCACGCCACGATCAACGACGTGAAGTATCTTTATGGCTCGGCCGCGCCTGTCGCGCGCGTAAAGCGGGGGGATATCATCGAGACCAATACTCTGGATGCGTTCGGCAACGTGCTGAAGAAGCCCGGCGATAAGCAGAGCATGGTAAAGGGGGACAATCCGTTAACCGGTCCATTTTATGTGGAAGGCGCGCTGCCGGGCGACACGCTGGCCGTGAAGTTTCTCGATCTGCAGGTGGATGGCAACCAAGGCGTGGGAGCTTTCGCGCCGGGCTTCGGGGCTCTGAACGAAACCGGCTACACGCCCATGCTGCATCCGCCGCTGCCCGAAAAAATCTGGT
>Ga0210401_10001464_pt1 | contig 27332 bp, 19 predicted proteins | sample IncBWH32MmetaG_FD_150866 | JGI IMG/M metagenome (GOLD analysis project Ga0210401, IMG submission 150866) | Forest soil microbial communities from Barre Woods Harvard Forest LTER site, Petersham, Massachusetts, United States - Inc-BW-H-32-M | ecosystem: Environmental > Terrestrial > Soil >...
CCCAAAAGGGCGAAGATAAGTCGGGGCAAGGCCGCCTCTTCCGCGCAAATATTGAGATCCCGCAGGGACAGACTCCGGCAAACCGTAAAGACATTGAAGTTCTGTACAAAAACTTACCCGAACCCATCGACCTCGATCTCGATCTGGGTAACCGAATCATGTACTGGACCGACCGCGGAGATCCGCCGCGCGGCAACACCGTAAATCGCGCGCCGATGGATGCCGCCAGTGGCAGCCGACCGGAGCCGGAAATCATTTTCAATCACCTGATGGAAGGGATCGGCCTGGCTCTCGATCTCGAAAATCAGCGCATGTTTGTGACCGACCTGGCCGGATCTGTCTACAGCGCGAATATCGACGGATCGAAAAAGAAAGCTGTGGTCTTTGCGGGAGGAAATTTAACCGGGATCGCATATGCGGAACTGCCGGCGCGTTCCTAGTGTGGTCCCGACCTGACCCAAATATTAGAAGGAGAGAATCATGAGTTCGCCAGCTTCAGCTTTGAAACTTGAAAATGTTTTGTACGAGAAGAAGGGCCCGATTGCCTACGTGACTATCAATCGGCCTAAAGTGCTTAATGCACTGAACGCGAAAACCATTTCCGAATTGCGATCCGCGTTCAAAGACGCTCGAGACGATTCCGAGGTGCGTGGAGTTGTCTTCACGGGGGCGGGAGATAAATCGTTTGCAGCCGGCGCGGACATCAGCGAAATGGCCAATGACACTCCGCTCACCGCGGAAGAGAAAACCCGAGCCGGCCAGGCGCTTACTGAACTGATTGAAAACCTCGGCAAGCCGGTCATCGCCGCCGTGAATGGTTTTGCGCTTGGTGGTGGATGTGAGCTTTCAATGGCCAGCACCATTCGAATCGCCTCTGATACCGCCAAGTTCGGCCAACCCGAAGTGAAGATCGGTGTGATGCCGGGCTATGGCGGAACGCAACGTCTTCCCAGGTTGGTCGGGAAGGGCCGCGCACTTCAACTCATTCTGTCCGGCGAAATCATCAACGCACAGGAAGCTTATCGCATCGGCTTGGTGAATGAAGTCGTTCCAGTGGCCAACCTGCTCGCAAGAGCGGAAGCGATACTCAGCCAGTTCATCTCGAATGCTCCGGTCGGCGTGAAGTACTCCATCGAGGCGGTAAACAAAGGATTGGACGCGAGCCTTGCGGAGGGCCTCCTCCTGGAAGCTTCCCTGTTCGCGATTTGCGCCGGGACCGAAGACAAGAAAGAAGGAACATCTGCCTTCCTTGCGAAGCGCGCTCCGAAGTTCCAGGGCCGTTAGCGCACAAAAGCTTCAGCATCATTTGAAATTCCTAGTCAGAAACGGAAAGAAGGGAAAAATTATGTCAGACGAAAACATATTCTCAGGACTGAAAGTCGTGGACCTTTCGAGCTTCATCGCCGGTCCCGGCGCGGCGACCATCCTGTCCGACTTCGGTGCGGATGTCATCAAGATAGAGCCGCCCAACGGAGAGCTATGGAGAAGCGGGAATAAGATTCCTCCGCAGCCGCATTCGGATGTGCCATATACCTTCCAATTGTCGAATCGAAACAAGCGCGGCGTTGCGCTCAATTTGAAAGCTGCGAGCGCGCAGCAGGTTATCGAGAGGTTAGCAAAGTGGGCCGACGTGTTCATCGTCAACACACCGCATCCCGCACGCAAGAAATTGAAGCTCGAATATGACGATGTCGCCCAGTGGAATCCGCGACTGATTTATGCCGATCTCACCGGCTTTGGGGAAAAAGGTCCGGACGCCGCTCTTCCGGGATTCGATCTCACGGCCTTCTGGGCGAGAAGCGGTTTGCTATACATGACGCGCGATGCTGGAGCACCGCCAACCTGGCCGGTGTCGGGGAGCGGGGACAATGCGACTGGGATCGCTATTTATGCCGCGATTGCGACCGCTCTTTATCGTCGCGAACGCACCGGCAAAGGATCCTACGTCACCACTTCGCTCCTCGCGGCAGGCATCTGGTCAGCCGGTGTCTTCATCCAAGCAGCACTATGCGGTGCAAATTTCTATGGGCTGCACGATCGAGCGCATCCCGCCAATGCAGCTTTGAACGTGTATCGCTCTTCCGACGGTACCTGGTTCGTTCTCGTCGTAACTCCGGACAAGGTACCCGTGATTGCAAAAGCATTGGGTCGTGAGGATATCCTGAAAGATCCGCGATTCTCCGATCCCGCCAAGCTGGCGCAGAATCGCCCCCAACTGACATCAATGCTCGATGAGATTTTTGCTGCGCAGCCAATGGCGCATTGGTACGAAGTTTTCAACAGCTCTCAAATCACGTTTGGCGCCGTGCGTGGACCGGAGGAAGTCGTAAATGATCCGCAACTGCGAGTGAATGACATCGTCGTCCCGCTCGAAGGAGCCGGCGAGAAGATGACCTCGACGATCAGCAGTCCCATTCAAGTGCACGGTGTTACCAAAGTAGCTGCCAAGCGGGCGCCAGGAATCGGAGAGCACAACGAAGAGGTGCTGAAAGAGCTCGGGTTCAGCACTGCTGAAGTAGACGGTTTACGTGCGAGCGGCGCTGTCCCGCCCCCACGGCATTTGGAATCGACGGCCGGAGGTGGACGATGACCGACATTGTTACCGAACGCTCCGGAAGTATTCTGCGAATCCAATTCAATCGTCCGGCAAAGAAAAATGCGATGACCTCCGCCATGTACATCACCATGGCGGATCTGATCAACGCCGCAGCACAAGACGAAGGCGTCCACGCCGTCCTTTGGCACGGAGCGGGAGACACTTTCTGCGCGGGGAACGACCTCGACGACTTTCTGAAAAATCCCCCAGCCCCACAAGACAGTCCGCAATCTCATTTGATCAATGCCTTCATCGCCTTTGACAAGCCAATCGTCGCGGCTGTGCAGGGCGCGGCAATTGGAGGCGGGACCACCATGCTGACACACTGCGACATTGTCTATGCAGGTGAGAACGCAAAGTTCCAGATGCCGTTCATAAATCTGGCACTGGTGCCGGAATTTGGAACAAGTTACTCGCTTCCCGCACGGATCGGATATCTGCGAGCAGCCGAGCTTATTCAATTGGGACAATCGTTCAATGCGCAGCGCGCAGCGGAACTGGGACTGGTTACCCGCGTCGTGCCGGACGAAAAATTGCTGGCAACGGCGACGGAAACGGCGCAAAAATTAGCTGAGAAAGCCGCCAGCGCGCTCCAAGCGTGCAAGAGACTTATGAGGCTACCCTTCCGTGCTCACCTTGAACAAGCAGCGAAACTGGAAAACGAAGAGTACGCCGTGCGCCTCCGGTCAGCGGACAGCAAGGAAGCGATCACAGCGTTTTTCGAAAAACGTCCACCCAACTTTAATCAAACAAAACAATCGGCAAAGTCCGCGTGATTCCGGAGCCTCGCAACCGGCGAGTTCCGACCAGAGTTTGGTGAAAGGATAAGAATCGAGGTAAGCATGTCACAGCCTAGGGTCATCATTGTGGGCGGGGGCTTTGGAGGCTTGGCCGCCGCCAGAGCGTTGAAAAAAACAGCCGCGGAAATAGTCCTAATCGACCGCGCCAATCATCACCTATTTCAACCATTGCTTTACCAGGTGGCGACCACCGTACTAACCCCCAGTCAAATCGGGACTCCCATCCGCAACATCCTCCGGAATCAGAAAAATACGACAGTAATCATGGGGGAAGTCACAGGTGTAGTTAAGGATCAGAAGCGAATCATCGTTAGTGATGCCGACCAGCAGAACGTACAGGTTGCCTACGACTATCTAATACTGGCCACGGGCGCCACGCATAGCTACTTCGGTCACAACGAATTCGCGCAGTACGCACCCGGATTGAAAAGTCTAGCGGATGCTGAGGCAGCACGAAACAAGATCCTGCAGGCGTTCGAAACGGCAGAGGCAGAGGAAGACGCCTCCCGCCATCGGGACCTGCTGACTTTCATTCTGGTTGGCGCCGGTCCCACCGGCGTGGAAATGGCCAGTGCTCTCGCCATTCTTGTCCGAAGCACATTGAAATCGGATTTCCGCAGGATCGATCCTGCTTCATCAAGAATTATTCTTGTCGATATGGCTCCGAGAGTTTTGGGGACTTTTCCGGAAAGTCTCTCCGAAGCAGCGAAGCGACGACTTGAGAAGTTAGGAGTGGAAGTCCGGCTAGGGCATAGCGTCGATCAGATCGACGAGGAAGGCATTGTAGTCGGCGGCGAGCGCATCGCCAGCAAAACGGTGATCTGGACCGCAGGCGTCGCGCCCTCTCCGGCAGGTAAATGGCTCAACGTAACTACCGATCGAGCTGGCCGGGTACGCATTCAGCCTGATCTTACCGTGCCGGAACATCCCGAAATCTTTGTCGTTGGCGACACTGCGTCTCTGGATGAAAACGGCAAACCCCTCCCGGGAGTCGCTCAGGTGGCGATTCAACAGGGCAGGTATGCGGGCAAGTTGATCCACAGGCGCATTGTGGGTGGAGCAACGCCAAAACCATTCAAGTACTTCGATAAGGGCAACATGGCGGTTGTGGGAAAAGGGTTTGCCGTTCTGCAAACCGGAAAGATCCATTTGAGTGGCTTCATCGCTTGGCTTGCATGGGCGGGCGTACACCTGCAGTTCTTAGCGACATCGAGTCTGCGTCTTGCGGTTTTTCTGCAGTGGGCCTGGACCTATGTGACGGGGCAAAGGGGTGACCGGCTGATCGTGAATCACCCCGTGGCGGAAGCCGCGAAGCCTGCGCCAGACACGGGCGTCAAAAAGGCGGTCGCAAGCAAGTAGGAGCCGCGAGGTTATACAACTGAAATGATTCGAAGTGAAATTCAAACTTTTCGAAGGAGAATCGCATGGCAAAGAACACAGAGGTAAAAAAAATAGCAATCGTCGGTACGGGCGTGATTGGTGCGAGTTGGGCAGCGTATTACTTGTCTCGCGGATTGGACGTGATCGCAACCGATCCGGCGCCAAACGCGGAAGCCAACTTACGCAAGTACGTTGACGAGGCCTGGCCGTTACTCACAAGCGTAGGCCTCCAACCCGGTGCAAGCCGCGATCGCCTGGCGTTCACGACCGATATGAAGAAGGCGCTGGCCGACGCGGACCTGGTTCAAGAGAACGGGCCCGAGCGTCCCGATTTCAAGATGAAACTTTTCGCGGATATGGATGATGCCACTCCTGTTGATTCGCTCATTGCTTCGAGTTCATCAGGAATAACGCCAAGCGTGATGCAATCCAAGTGCAAGCATCCCGAGCGCGTTGTCGTCGGGCATCCGTTCAATCCTCCCCACATTATTCCACTCGTCGAAGTGGTTGGAGGAGCCAAGACATCGCCCGGTGCGATCCAACGCGCGATGGCATTTTATGCGTCAATCGGGAAGAAACCTATTCACTTGCTGAAGGAACTTCCTGGGCACGTCGCGAACCGGTTCCAGGCCGCGCTCTATCGAGAGATGCTTTACATCATTGAGCAAGGCATTTTGAGTGTCGAAGAAACGGATGCGGCCGTTGCTTATGGACCGGGACTTCGCTGGGGCGTAATGGGGCAGAGCCTGCAATGGCACCTGGGCGGCGGCCCGAGCGGGATCCAACACTTTATGGAGCACCTCATGGATCCACTACAGGGAATGATGAAGGTGCTGGGAACTCCGAACATCACTCCCGAGCTGAAGCAGGCCGTCGTTGATGGGGTCATTCGCGAAGCGGGTGGGCGCTCCGTCGATCAGCTCGCTCAAGAAGAAAATGAGGTGCTGGTGGGACTTCTTAAGCTGCGGAATAAATACTTCGAACACGGCACTCAAGCTGACTCAATAAAGAAACCAATAAGTTCGGAAGCAAGCGCATAAGACCTGCGACCAAAGAGCGTCTACATTTTGATGCTCCCCGGTGTAGTCGATCCCGTTGAATTCACGAGGTGAGAGGGGCGCAAGTGCCACACGTAGTGAGGGCCACATGATTTACGTTCATTCACTTGGTCGGGCTTGGCGATTTTACGGTGACCGGACGGCGCTTTCTCCCGGCGGCATCCGGTTAACGTTTCAGGAACTGCACGAGCGCGTCGAGGGCATCGCAGTGGCGCTCAGCAATCAAGGTTTTCGCGCGGGCGACCGGCTCGCGTTGCTCCTGCCCAACGGACCCGAATTTATCGAGCTCGTGTACGCCTGCAGCCTGATGGGTGTCATCGCGATTCCTTTAAACACGAGGCTTTCCACAGCAGAAATAGACCACGTGCTCACAGATGCAAGTCCGCACGGCATGGTGCGGCACTCCTTGTTGCCAAGCCCGACAGTGCAGCTCCCGTGGCAGCGGCTGCTCGACCAAGAACCCTGGCAGGCTCAAAACGATTCCTATCCCAACGCTTGTTACGATCCTGAGGCTGTTCTGGCCCTCATCTACACGAGTGGCACAACCGGCCGGCCAAAGGGCGTCAAGGTGACGCACGCTAATATTCTGGCGAACGTCGACCACTTCAACTATTGGATGGGATACAAAGAAGGTGGCGTCTATCTGCATGCCGCGCCGATTTTTCATATTGCCGATTTTCCGGCCATGTTTGCTGCACCGGCTTTCGGTGCGAAACAAGTCACGATTCCGAAGTTCAGTCCGCAAGGTTTCTGTGAATTAGTGGAACGCGAACGCGTGACTCACACGGTGCTTGTGCCGACCATGCTCAATCTGCTGACCCAGATGCCCGAAGGAAAATCGTATGACTTGAGCAGCCTCCAGGTCCTGGCATATGGCGGCTCTCCCATGGCGCCAGAACTTGTCCATCGTGTGAGAAAACTCCTACCAAACGTGAAACTTCTCCAGTGCTACGGACTCAGCGAGACCGGGTTCCTCACAGGCCTCGAAGATAAGGATCACGTCGAAAGCAAGCTCCTGTCCTGCGGACGGCCTTGCCCAGGTATTGATCTGCGAGTCGAGGACGAAACGGGAAAGGAAGTCGAAGTCGGGCAGCACGGTGAACTGGTAGCGCGAGGCGCTAACGTGATGCATGGCTACTGGAACGATCAACAAGATACGACTCTCGCATTTCGAAACGGAATGTTTCGCACAGGAGACATTGGCTATCAAGATTCCAACGGATATTTCTACATCCTGGACCGTCTGAAAGACATGATCGTCACGGGTGGCGAAAATGTTTATTCCGGCGAAGTCGAAGCGGTTATCTACAAACATTCCGCGGTACGTGAAGTGGCGGTCTTCGGAGTTCCTGACCGCCAGTGGGGTGAACTGGTGATGGCTACCATCGTGGTGAAGCCCGAAATGGTTCTGAGCGCGAACGATCTGACCAGCCATTGCAAGCAGTTCTTAGCGAACTACAAAATCCCCCGCCGAATTGAGTTTTCCGATACCGAACTTCCGAAAAGCGGTTCCGGAAAAATCCTCAAACGAGTTCTTCGCGAACGATTTTGGGCACAAGAAAAGCGAGCGGTAGGCTAGGCGAAAAGAATCCGTTGCATTCAGGAATGCCTCAAAGGTGTTTGATATGCCAGTAGTTCTGACAATGGAGAGCGTGCTTCCATGAAATCCTGGTGCGACATAGAGTTTGCCGCGGGGAACGGAAAAAATCGGCGGTCTGAAAAAGCCCGCCCCGACAGATCGTCTGCGATTTTCTCCCCTTTGAAATAATCACTCCAAAATTCCGAATAAAAATATCCAGACCGTCTCTATATCAAAGGTTGCTATTTTGGAAAATCGTTGCGAGAGGGATGAACATCACGGATAATCAATCTGATTTTACAAACTTGAAAATCAATTCGACTTGCACGTAGTTCACGCTTTCGACTGTAACATTGCTGTAACATGGGCAGGGCTATCATTGCAGGACGTCGAAATGCAAATGCCGGCTTCATCCGCAGGCAAATTACACATGTGAATTGGCAGTCGTTCGGGAGGTAACCCAGCGTGCAACTTTCTATGGAAGAACTCGAAGGTCAGATCACGAAAGTGATCCTCGATGGCCGAATGGATATAACCGGCGCTGCGGACGTTGATTTGAAAATGAATGTGATTGCCGGCAGCAAAAAATTTGTGGTGATTGATGCGCAGAAAATTACTTTTCTCGGATCGATGGGCCTTCGAACGATTGTAAACGCGGTGCGCGCGGTTAAGGGCCGCGGCGGTAAAATTGTCATGTATGGAGCAAGTCAGGAAGTCGAGAAAGTCCTCACGGTGAGCGGCGTCAGCACACTCCTGCCCCTCCTCCCTGATTTGCAGAGTGCTATCGCATTAATGAAGTAAACCGTGGCGCAATTGGGTTACAATACCCCCGCCTTTGAATCACTTAACGACAACGAATAGCACGATTCAGATCTACGATGAGCGGCAGCTTGTGCCCACTGTTCTTGGTGATTTGGGCCACGCGCACTCTTGGATTGAACGCATGATTTGGGCACGCCAAATTCCAACCTCCTACAAATTTGCGATAACCTTGCGCTTGAAAAAAAATCCGTCCTGCGTAATCGGGCAAGGGTATGCAAATGAATAACTCGCCAGCAGACGACGGGGCCGTCCTCGAGCTTATTTTTCCGGACAAATCCACGCGCAATGTGCCGATGAACTCCTTCCCATTTTTTATTGGCCGCGGCGCCGAAGGAAATAATCTCCAACTGGTTGATGCGCGGATCTCCCGCCAGTGCGCCTCGATTGATTTCGTCAATGGAAAGTATCGCCTGGAAAATCGCGGGCATCGCCGCGGTTTATTCGTAAATAAAAATAAAGTCGAACAATGCGTATTGGAAAATAGAGACGCGATCACGTTCGGCCTGGATGATTCGTACGAAATTATTTTCCGCGTTCCGACGGCGGACACTTCCATCCAAACCATTCTCAGCCGCATCGACGGTGTTTCCACGGAAGAAACGGTTTCCGGCGGCCTTAGCAAACTGAATTTGCTTCTTGCCGCGACCTCCCTTCTGCATTCCGAGCTTCCCCTGGACTCCGTTCTGGGCACGATGCTCGACCATGCAATTTCCGTCACGAACGCCGACCGCGGCCTGTTGATCGAAGCCGATTCGCCGGCCGCGTTTCGAATCCGGCTGGCACGTCAAAGCGGCGGATTGCAATTGTCATCAGAAAACCTCGCGCCTAGTCAGACTGCGCTTCGCCAGGCGTACGAACTGCAATCCAGCGTGATTACCGAAGACCTCGCTCAAGCGGACACCGAATTGCAAGCGGCGATGAGCATCGTGGCCCAGCACCTCCGCGCCATCGTCGTCATTCCGCTTTATGCCATGCATCGCGAGACTCCATCGGATGCAGTTACACCCGTGCGGCGAAATGATTTCCTGGGCATGCTGTATCTGGATTCCCGGCGTCCTACGGCATTTTCAAAAATTGATCGCGAGATTCTGGATGTTCTCGCCGTGCAAGCCGCCAGCATTTTGGACAACGCCCGGCTCGTCGAACATGAGCGCGAACGCCAGCGCATGGAGCAGGAGCTGGATATTGCCAGGAACATTCAGCAGGCTCTCCTGCCAAGAGGATTCCGCGATTTTCCGCAACTGGCCATTTCCGGCGTGAATTATCCTTGCCACGCCGTCGGTGGAGATTACTTCGATGTGTTTCCGATGGGCGAAGAACGCACCGCGTTTGTCGTTGCCGACGTCGCCGGAAAAGGACTTGGCGCGGCCCTTGTTACAACCATGCTGCAAGGCTCCTTAACAGGTGTGGGGATTGGCGCTGATCCTGTGCTCCTGTTTCAGCATATGAACAAGTTTCTGTGCGAGCATGCGGAAGTCGGCCGCTATGCGACGGTATTTTTCGGAATCGTTGACCGCGCGGGAAATCTTGAATATCTGAATGCCGGTCATCCATCGCCGATTGTGATGCGTGGCGCTCAAGTCAATGAGTTGTTTGAAGCGGGTTCGTTCCCTGTCGGCCTGGTTCCCGAAGCAACGTATAAGACGGACCATGCCAAGCTCGAGCCCGGCGACACTTTGGTATTGTTCAGCGACGGCGTAACAGAGGCGACGGATCCTGCCGAACAAATGTACGGAGTTCCGCGGCTTTGTGAAACGCTTGCGGGCATGCAGGACGTTCCACTCGAACAAGTTCAAAAGAAAGTTGTGGATTCTGTCAACTCTTTCGCGCGCGGGGCCAGCCAGGCGGATGATATTACGTTGCTGCTGGTTCGTTATCTGGCGGCGGGGCAATCCGCGGCAACCTGACGGAATAATATCTTCATTGCTGAATGACTCAGGTTCCGATTAGAATTTGGCGATTCAAAGCAAAGTAGTGAGTTTGGGTTGATGAATTTGAATAGGGAATGGTTGATCCCTGTCGATCATTCGTATTTTCCCACCTGGTAAGAATAGTATCCGGATTCCTTGTGATTGTGCCCTGCGAATCACGAGAAAAAAAGCTGTTTTAGAGGAGGTCCAAATGGAGAGGCTTACCCAGTCGATCCGCTACATTTTCAATTTTGTGCTTCTGGTTGCCATGTGCCTGTCGACGGCAAGAGCGCAGGATTCAGGTGGACGCATCATCGGCAACATCACGGACCAGGCAAAGGGAGTGGTTGCCGGTGCAAACGTAACTGTGACGAATGAAGGCACGATGAAATCCGATCGCACCGTTACGAACGCGGAGGGTTTCTATCAAGTCCTCGCTCTGCCTATCGGTTCTTACAGCGTGACCATCGAAGTGGCAGGGTTCGAGAAACAGGTTTTTGAGCATCAGGGATTGGAGATCAACCAGACGCGGCGTGTCGATGCGCAACTTAAGGTCGGCGTGGTAACCGAATCCGTGATCGTGACCGAACAGCCGGTGGCCATTGAAACCGTCAACCAGACGATCGGCGGCACCATCATTGGCGCAGCGATTCAGGAAGCTCCATTAAATGGGCGCGACGTTTTGCAACTTGCATTGCTTCAACCTGGCGTGACCGAAACCAATCCCGATAATCAGAGCCAGGGTGCCTTCAGCATCGCTGGCGGCCGCACCGACAGCGTCACGTTTTTGCTGGACGGAGCTGAGAATAACAATCTACTCAACAACGGTGTTGTGTTTAATCCGAATCCGGACGCCATCGCCGAATTCCGTATTCTTGAAAGCAATTATTCCGCGGAATATGGGCGCAATAGTGGCGGGATCGTCAGCGTGGTGACCAAGTCTGGGACGAACGTATATCATGGGACTGTTTACGATTACCTGCGCAACGATGCGTTCAACGCCAACACATTTTTCAATAATGAGCAAGGAATCCCCCGGAATATTCTGAAGCGCAACCAGTTCGGCGGTACTTTGGGTGGGCCTCTTTCCGTTCCTCATTTGGTCAACGGGAAAGACCGTTTCTTTTTCTTCGTAAGTTACCAGGGTCAAAGACTTTCAGAGCAGGAAACTACCATTCCCTCGCAAACGCGCGTATTCACGAAGGCGGAATTGGGGGGCGACTTTTCGAAGTCTGGGCCAAATGGCACACCAGATCCTAATGTTGTGTGCTTTCTGACTGGATTTCTCCCCGGCGGCGTCACACCGTGCGGATCGACAGCTCAATCTTTCTTCCAATCGAATTCGCAGATGGCTGCCCAGGGAATACTGGACCCGACGAAATTCAATCCAGCTTCAATGAAATATATAGCTGCGGGACTAATACCTTCGACAACAAATGCGGACGGCCTCGTAACGCCAGTCGGTTCGCACATAGATAATCGCAACGAATTGACCATGAAGTTCGATTTCCAGATCACGGAAAAGGACAAGCTGACTGCAACCATCGGCGGCTTCCGGAATCCGGTGCTCGATCCTTTTATAACGCCTGCAAGTCCAGTGGCGTTCGCGAATGTTGCGGGTTATGGAGTAAATGAAAATTATAATTCTTATTTAGTAAACCTGGCGTACAGCCGAACAATTAATTCCGGTATGCTGAACGAACTGCGCTTTTTCACGCAGCGCCAGCACACAACGCAGGGAGTGCCCTCTACACAACTGCCAACAGCCAGCCAACTTGGAATTGCCATTACTCCGGACAACCCATCTGGACCGCCGCTACTGCAGTTTGATACAGGGCTCGAAACGGGCTTCAGCTACCAGGGCCCGACGACGCTGGTAAACAATACATTTGGCGCCACAGATACTTTCAGTTGGATTCATGGCCGACATAATTTGAAGTTCGGCGGTGGAATTTCTTCCTACCAGAACAATGAAGTTTACGATTTCATTGTGAATGGCGTATTTACGTTCATCGGAGCAGGCGGAACGGGGACAGGAAATTCATTTGCCGATTTCCTTCTCGGCCTGCCCAACAACTATCAGCAAGGTCCTGCCGCGCCTTCCAACATTCGCACCAAATCATTTTACGGCTTCGCACAAGATGAGTGGCGCGTGGCCAGGCGCCTTACTTTGACTTTGGGCTTGCGCTACGAGTACAACAGCCCGAAATACGACACCGAAGGCCGCACTTTTTCGATTATCCCGGGCCTGCAATCCTCCATTTTCACGAATGCGCCCCCTGGTCTTGTTTTTCCCGGAGATCAAGGCGCGCCGCGCGGCGTGAATTTTCCTGTGAAGAACAATTGGGCGCCGCGATTCGGATTTGCGTGGGACCCGCGCGGGGACGGAAAAACAAGTCTTCGCGGCGGTATTGGGGTTTTTTATGACATCCTGAAGGCCGAAGACAATTTTCAATTTAATGGCCAGGCTCCATTTTTTTCCGGGGCATTCTTCGGATTTAATAGTTTGCCTCCGGGCCAATCCAGCATCGTTACCAATTTTTCAGATCCCTTCGGATCGATTGGCATACCGAATACTTTTCCGTCCACACCGCCTCCGTCGACCCTGGACTTCAGCCCTTATCTGCCATTCGGTGCGGGCAGTTTGTTCTTCGTCGATCCACATCTCCGGACTCCTTATACCTATCAATACAATCTCAGTTTGCAGCGGCAACTGACGTCGAATTTGTCCCTTGAATTGGGCTATCTTGGAAGTTCTTCGCACGGACTGACTTCCCTTCAGGATGTCAACCCATTCATATTGGGAACGACGAATAGAGTATTAAACAAGGGCGCGGGCGATTCGACATGTGCCGATGAGACGGGCGGAAATATCAATCTTTCTGGATGCAGCTTTGCCGGAATTTCCGAATTTAAAAATGTGGCAAACGCCACCTATAACGGGCTCGATGTAAATCTTCAGGAACAGCTTCACAAGTCGGACAGATTTGGCGGAGTTTATTTTACGTTGGGCTATACCTACAGCCACGGAATCGACAACGCCTCGGGCTTCAACCAGCGGAACAGGAATGTCCCATCCTATGATCCGGGATTGTTTCGAGCGTCGAGTGACATGGACCTTCGCCATCGATTTACGTTCAGCGGCAACTGGGATTTGCCATTCGGCCACATGTGGCGCGGGGGCCCGAAGCGCCTGACGGAAGGCTGGAGTTTGTTTCCCATTATCAGTTGGAGATCCGGCTTCCCCCTGGACATCTTCGCGGACCTCCCTGACAGAAATTTAGCCGGTACGGAAGGACCGTCGGGCGCAGGCGATCCTCAGGTCGTCCATGCCAATGTTGTGGGTCCAACGAATACGAAGAACCCCCGAGCGAATGGAAATTTGTGGTTCAACCCAACTAGCTTTAGCAATGCTCGTTGCTTCGATCCCCTAAATCCGCCGCCTTGCACTCCCGGTCCCGGCTTGTTTCCTGCCGATTCTCAGGTCGTAGCCAATCCGGCGCTGGCAACTTACGGTTCACTGCCGCGCAACTTTCTGCGCGGCCCGGGCCGCTTCAATTTTGATCTAACCGTGGCCAAGTCCATAGCAATTACAGAACGGATGAAGCTGCAATTCCAGGCGGACATTTTCAACGTATTCAACCAGGCTGAATTCCTGAATCCCGATACGACCATTACAGATCCAACGTTCGGGCAAATCACCAACACGTCCGACCCGCGCATCATTCAACTCGCTGCGCGTTTCAGCTTCTAAGTTAAGAAAAATACGTGCGAACCCTGCGCGGGGTTGAATTGCCGCTTGCGCAGGGTTTGCTCAGCAGACGAAAAAAATCCAGAAAATATTTTGAAGCGCGGATCGTCTCTCCATTTCTGGATAGTCGAGCACTCCAGTTGGAACCTGTCGGGCAAGCCTACACCATCAATTTGAACCCCTAACTGCAAATGCTGCTTGTATTTCCTCAACGAAATCCCATAATTAGGAGTGATTTGGAGTTGTTGATTCCCTGTCTATGCAATGCATTCAATGCAAGGCGGAAAACCCGCCCACCGTAGCCCGATGTGTAAAGTGCAATACCCCCTTCTCGTTTGACGGCCAAACTCGCTACGAAACAATATCCGGCGGCATGCTGGATGCTGAAACGACTCCGCCAGGAACCTCCGCAGCTTGGTCCATGGTGGTCACTCCACCAGCGGGTGCCGCAGCCGGCCAAGGCGGCGAACTTGTGGGAACGATTTTGGCCGATCGTTACGAAATCATTTCTCTGCTGGGCCAAGGCGGAATGGGTGCGGTTTACAAAGCGCACGATAAAGAATTGGAGCGCATGGTGGCGCTCAAACTGATTCGTCCTGACCTGGCCAGCAACCCGGAAATTCTGCGGCGATTCAAACAAGAGCTGATTTTGGCCCGCGATGTCACTCACCGGAACGTCATCCGCATTTTTGATCTGGGGCAAGCCAACGGAATTAAATTCATCACGATGGAATATGTGGAGGGCCGCGACCTTCGCGCCCTTCTGCACGAAAAAGGAAAAGTTTCACCCGAAGAAGCGGTCGAGATTATTGCGCAGATTTGCCGAGCGCTGGAATCCGCGCATTCCGCTGGCGTGGTTCACCGTGATCTAAAGCCGCAAAACATCATGCTGGACGCGAAAAATCGCGTTTACGTGATGGACTTCGGCATCGCGCATTCGCTGGAAACGCCGGGCATGACGCAGACGGGCGCCCTGATGGGCACTCCCGAATACATGTCGCCCGAGCAGGCTAAGGGATCAAAGATCGACGCGCGGTCGGATCTTTTTGCCGTTGGCATAATTTTTTATGAATTGCTCACTGGTGTTTCCCCTTACAAAGCGGACTCAGCGATCGCCACGCTCCTGAAGCGCACGCTGGAGCGGCCCTTGTCTCCTACCGAGGTTGATCCTGCTATCCCGCAGAGCATCAGCGACGTGGTGATGAATTGTCTGGCAATCGATCGCGAGCATCGGTATTCCAGCGCCAGGGAAATCCTGGAAGATCTCGGGCACGAAGGGCCCACATCGGGGCGAACGATGGCGAGAACCCTCGCGCCGTCGTTCCCCACCATTGCGCCGACTCCTCCACAGGCAAAAGTTCCGTTCTGGGTTCACAACCAAATCTGGATCGGGACGGGCGTCGGAATATTTTTGCTTGCGGTTGCGGGGTTTGTTTTCCGAGGAAAAATATTTTCTGGATCTTCCCCCCAAAGCGGCACGCCGGTAGAACAAGCTTCTCTCGCCATTCTGCCTTTTCGAAACGGGTCCGGCGAAGCATCGCTCGATTGGCTTGGGCCGAGTCTTGCGGACATGGTCAGCACGGACGTCGGGCAATCTGCGGGACTGCGCACGATCTCTCCCGATCGTTTGCATCAAGTGCTCACGGACTTGCGAGTCAGTCCGGGCACGGCTATCGATTCCGGCATGGTGGGCCGCATCGCTGAATTCAGCAATGCTGACACAGTGGTTTCCGGGCAATACGCAAAATTCGGCGACCAGATTCGCATCGATGCCACGCTGACGGACGTGAAGCACAATCGAACTGCGTCTTTGACGATCAACGCCGCGAGCGAAAAAGAAATCCCGGGCACGGTGGACGGCCTTGCGGAACTCATCCGCAAAAATCTGGCGGTGTCTTCGGACGTATTGAAAGAACTGAAGGCCAGCTCTTTCCAACCGACATCCAAATCCGTTCCGGCGCTCCGCGATTACGACCAAGGCGTGCAGCAGCTTCGTGACGGCAAGAACCTGGAAGCCGTAAAAATGTTTCAGTCCGCGATTCAGGAAGATCCGCAATTCGCGCTTGCTTACTCTCGTCTGGCGGAAACCGATTCCGCGCTTGGATACGACGACGATGCGGATAAATACTCGCGTCAGGCCGTTGACCTCAGCCAACAGCTTCCGCTCGCCGAGAGATACCAGATCGAAGGCAATCGCGCGCGCGTGATGAAGGACACTAAAAAAGGCATTGAAGCATACGAAAATCTTGCCAAGACTTTTCCCAACAACGCGGACGTCGAATTCGCCCTCGGCAGCCTGTATGAGGATGACGGCAATTTTGAAAAAGCTCTCATGCATTACGGCAACGTGTTGAAGGCAGATCCCAAAAATCTGGATGCCCTGCTGGCTACGGGCCGCGTGGAAAGCAAACGCGGAGATCCACAAGCCGGACTTGATTCTTTGGGGCGCGCTCTGAGCATTGCCGTTCAGCTTCAAAATCCTGAGCAGCAGGCCATGATTCTGCAGGCTACGGGCATTTCGTACAAATTGCTTGGAAGATCCGATGACGCTCTGAACAACTACAAGCAGTCGATGGACATTAATATGCGCATCGGCAAGAAGCGCGGCGTCGCCGCCAATCTGAGCGAAATCGCGCAGGTGCAGGCGCGCATGGGCAAATCGGATGAGGCGCTGGCCAACCTGACCAAAGCGCTCAGCTTGCAGCGCGAGATCGGCGTGAAAAAAGAAGTGGGAGACACGCTGATCGACCTGGGCCAGATGTATGAAGATCGCGGCAAGCACGAACAGGCTTTGCAGCAATTCAAGGAAGCATTGCAAATTGAGCGCGACAGCGGAGACGAGCGCGACCAGGCTTACTGCCTGAACGACATCGGCAATGTGGATTTTGCAAAAGGCGAATATCAGGACGCTCTGATTTATTTCCAGCAGGCTCTTGAGCTGCGCCAAAAACTGAATATTCCGGATGAAATCGCGGAAGCACTTTCCAATGTTGGCGAGACTCTCGCCAAGATGGGGCAATACGACAAGGCCATAGAGAACCATCTGAAGGCGCTGGATCTGGAACGCAAGGCGGGTGATAACCGTGCGGCCGCCATTGATTCTTCCAATCTCGGCCTTCTATTTGGCTATCAGGGGCGACTCGGAGCAGCCGTCAATTCCACGGCGGACGCAGTCAAAACATTGCGCGACTTGAAAGACAGAAGCCTATGGATGGATCAAGCGTTGAGCGGCTATGCCAACGCGCTTATCCAGGCCGGGCGCAGCGCGGAAGCTCAGCCGATCATCAAAGAAGGAACGGACCTGGCCAAGGAACTGAAAAGCGACGTTACGCTGGCCGAAATTTTAATTTCACAAGGCGACGATGCGTATTACCGCGGCGATTCCAAGGCTGCCGCCGCCTCTTATCAACATGCATGGGAAGCAGCCAAGAGCGCCAAGTCTCCCGAAGATACGATCACCGCACAGATTGGCCTGGCAAAAACCCAATTACTGGAAGGCGATTCCCGCAAGGCGCTGACTTCATTTCGAAGTTTGGCAGGACAAGCGAGCGCGGTCGATTTCAAGTACGCGGCACTGGAATCTTCCATTGACGCCGCGCTGGCGTTGCTGCATGACAAGAATTATTCGGACGCCAATCGAGAAGCGCAAAAAGCGCTCGGCCAAAGTGATGCGCAATCCTTGCGCATGCAGCTCGCGAGAGAGCATTACGTTCTGGGCGTGGCCACGCGCTCGGGCGGAAATCAGACGGAGGCTGCAGGCCACTTTCGCGACGCAGTTCAGATTTGGGATGAAATTCGCAAGGAACCCGGCGCAGAAAAAATCCTCGATCGTGGCGATTTAAAATCCATGTACGCGGAATCCTCGCAAGCAATCGCCGGAAAGAACTAATTTTCGGTCGTCAGCAAGCAAATCGATTCCCACAATAAAAAATGGGCCGGACATTTCGTCCGGCCCACTAATTTTTTATCTACCTACAAATCCTGTTTAGAATAACAGGAATTTGACATTGTGGGGCACGTTGTCACCCATATTCCCGGTTACGACCACGCACTGATCATCGAGGGATTTGGGAGTCTTCCAATTGAACTGGTAGTACCCGCTGCCCTTGTTAATCAGCCCTGTATTGGTTTCCGTGTCGACAGGAAGGGTCTCGTCAAGGCTGGCATTGCTGGATTTCAAACAAATGTTCGTGACAGCGAAGCCCAAATACCCGAGTGGTGGGAAGTTAAGATTCGTGACTGGGCCTCCGTTGAAACCCAAGCTCGCATTGACAGGGTAAAGGAGCCGCCACTTGAACGGAATGGTTGAGCCCGCCAGTGCCAAGTTAATGAAGGGCGGGTTAAGAACCGGTACATCGAATCCGTAGAACGTGAATGGCGGTATTGCATAGGCCGACGGTGAAGTCGAAGAGCTCGGAAAATCCGCTGAAACGACAAGAGAGTTGTAGGAACTCCCGCCGCTGCCACGTGTGCAGCAATCAGACTGGAATCCGACTCCAAATGCCACCCAGTCATCATTGCCCTCATGGGCAGTTAGCATTTGAGGAGCGTAACCGGTAAGGTTATCCGTCGAAGAATAGGTCAGAATGTTGCTGATGTCCAAGTTGCTATGCGGCACTGGCGGGTTAGCGAGCGGGTCAAAACCGCCCGTCGCGGGGCATTGGCTTGATGAAGAGGATGCCCCATTCAGCGAACAGGCGACATCGAAGATAACTGAAAAGTTCCCAGGATTAGTGTTGCTGAACGTCGTGCATCTTGGTTCGTCGCCAGAGAAACTAGAAATATTAACGGCAGAAGTGCAGTCGGCGGGACTCAGTACGTTTGCATAAAGAGTCATTGTTGTATTCGCCGGAACATTGGAAGCGGCTGGATAGACCACGATATATTTTGCGAATCCGAAGTCGAATGTATTGGTAGCCCCATTTCCCAGCAGCGAATGTGTAATGGCTGCCGGCCCAGTGCCCACGGCGCTGAGTTCCTGGTCTGTATTCCCCTGAGCAGCCGTGCTCGACCCGAATGCATAGTATTTGTAAGCTGTTCCGAAATCAAAAAACGCTTCATATCCGACAGATCCATTGGGGCCATTACCAGTGGTCCCTATATAGCCAGAGCACGCTCCATACGTGGAAGCCAATGGACATGTGCTGACATTGTTTACAATTAATGGCTCAGTCCCGGTGTATGTACCGAGCGTAAATGGTTCAGCGGTGCCATTCACCGTTTGCGGGTCAAACAGCATCGTCCAGTTCACACCGTCAGTGCTGCCCGCGATTGAATATTGATAACCATCGTATGCCGATCCTAAGTGATCCATGCTTGGAAATACAATGATCGTCGATACCGGAGTCAGAAAGGTCGCCTCGATCCAATTATTACTAGCAGATAAGCCGGTGCCTGTAAGATTCCCGCCGTAAATACGCAAACCGCTCGCTACAGTGGCTGCTGTCGGAGTGTATGGCGTAGAAACATCACCGCCAGAAAAATTACTGAGCGTGGCATAGCTGGTAATTGGTCCGGTGAAGTTAGAGAGTGTACTGTCATTGATGTAAATCTGCGCATGGGCCACCGGGGCAAAACCCAGAATGGCGCCCACAGCAAGCAAACCAATTTTTTTAACAATGTTTTGAAAATTCACGATTTTCTCCTTGAAGAAATTGAACAGGATCCCGTTGCAATACTGGACGCAAGTGGCGATACACCCCACCCGTACATCGAAATCAGACCGAACACTTAATCTCCTCGAATGAATCCGGAATGTCTACGTCACAATACATTCACAACCATTGCGGCAAGGGATACGCGGGGGAAACGCACCTTGCACTGTTGCCAATGGAAGAAGAAGCGAATGATGCCTATAACAGTCAATTAAATCAATAAGATAAAAGTCATAGACGTACTATGACTTTTCCCCCTGCATTCCGCTTATATAAACTTGGCATGGAAAGGTGACGATTAACCTCGCTTTGTTACAACAATAGGACGGGGGCGTTAAGATCTCATTACACCCAATTTAATCTCCCGGCACCCGCCACGTACCGCGCGATGATTTGTTCTAAACTTTTGCTTTGAATGGACCTTAGGTTCCGGAATCCGCACCTGCAAATATCATCGTCAACCGGTTGCCCGTAGGCGTCATTGTGTACTCCAACTTCTCCGTGAAATGCCGAAGAAAGTGAACTCCCTGCCCCCCAACGCGAGGAGTTCCCCTGGTGTCGGGCGTAGGGGCATCAAGAGGATTAAAGTGTTGCGCTTCATCTTCCACAACGAATTCAAACGATTCTGGCGCTGGCATCGCAAAATGGACCGTCACCATGCCCTCCTCGCCGTCGCCATAACCGTGACGAATCACATTCGATACCGCCTCTTCCAGACAGACATTTATGGCGAACTCCACGTCTTTGGAAATGGCGTGCCGCAGGGCGAGTTCTCCAATCCATGAGGGAAGTTGAGCGATCTCCGAGAGCTTGCTTTGCAAGGAAAGACACGCCTCGGGTTGATTCGGTTCGCGTACCGTCATACATCGCGTCACTTTCTTTAATTTTCATGGTTCTTTACAGTAATGCGGCCAAAGCCGTGTTCATTTCGTGATGAACGGGGATCATCGTTTCGATCCCACTGATCTTCAAAACTTTGGCCACCATCTCATTCGGAGCAAAGAGAACCATCTTGCCTCCCCGCCCTCGAATTGCCAATGCAGGCCCAACAAGTGCACGAAGGCCCATCGATCCAAGGAAGGAAACATTGCTCATATCCACCAGAACCGAATTCCGGCCGCCGGCTATTGTTTTCATCTGTGAATCAACGGCAGGCGCGTTTTCAATATCCAACCTGCCATCTAAGACCACTTTTGTAATGCCGCCTTCAAGTTCTTCCGTCGTGATTGCCATTTAGCGATCTCCCTCTTCCTTGTTGATTGGGTCTTCAGCCTGGAGACTGGCTCAAAAATATTCTGCAGGAACGTAATCCCCGATTTGTGCCGCCCGTATTCAAATTACTTCGGCTGTCAAAATGAAAACACGACCTTAAAGCATCGATTCCATAAAATTTGAGCCGACATTCGTAAATTCGAATGCATGTAGTCCTAGTTCGTTGGCGAGATCCTTGCACGCCAGAATTCCGCGCGCGCTGTTTCCGTGCGAATCCAGTTTTGGCGAGTACACGGCGAAACCCAATTGCCGGTTGACGACGCCCAGAATGCCACCACTCACCCCGCTCTTGGCAGGCCTCCCCACCCGGTAGGCCCAGTCTCCCGCAGCGTCGTACAATCCGCATGTGAACATGACGGTCAGCACATCTTTAATGAACGTAAAATCGAAGACGTGCTCGCGCGTCACGGGATTGGTGCCCATGTTTGCGAGTGTCGCGGCCATCAGTGCCAGGTCCTGGGAATTCACCAGGAGAGAGCACTGCGAGAAATACTGTTGAAGCGTCTTGTCAACCTCGCTGTCGATAATTCCAAAATTGAGCATCAGGTAGGCAATAGCGCGATTTCGATTTCCAGTAAGGCTTTCCGAGGCTAGAACCGCATCGTCGATTCGCAATTTTCTGCCGGCGGCCAACCCCATTTTGTTAACAAATTCCTCAACACCTCCTTCCGGCGGATCTTTTTTAATAAGCGACGAGATGGCGATGGCGCCCGCGTTGATCATCGCGTTATAGGGGCGTTTGGTTTTCGGATCGAGTTCAATGGAATTGAAAGCTTCGCCACTAGGCTCAACGCCGACATGTTTTAATGTGATATCGCGACCGAATTTTTCCAGCGCCATTTGAAAAGCGAATGGTTTGCAAATCGATTGAATCGTAAATTCCTGTTCCCAGTCGCCCACGTGAATGACCCGACCATCCACCGTGGCGAGGCAGATCCCAAAGTGCTCCGGATTTGCCTTGGCCAATTCAGGGATGTAGGTTGCGACTTCCCCGTCGTCGAAATTTTTATACTTTTGATAAATATGCTCAAGAATATGCTGAATCTGAGATATGCCGCTCATGATCTCCTGAACCGGATCTGATTTTGGGTATTGGTCCCGCCAGACCAAGACATGTGGCGCCATACCTTATCGGACGCTGTCCTTCTGGTCTAATCCAACTTTTAGATTAGAGGGAATTGATTCGTGGATTCGATTTTTTTATGAGGAATAGTCGACTAGTCGAAAGTGCTGGGTGCGTTTGACTAATTCCGATTATCGGGCGTACGCTGGTGAATGCAACTGGGGACAAGTGTTATGGCTTTCCTTGCTGTCTTGATCTTTCTTTTTAGCTTCCGGTTGGTTGGCTTCCTACCCTTCGATCAACCGCCGCTCTCGCCCATCCACACCAGTTCATCCACGGCCCTTGCAGCAGCTAACTTTGCTGCCTCAAACGAGACCCTCTCCCACCCTGCGATGAATTTACAAAACTATAAAAAAAATAAAAAGCAGGAACAAAGGGTTCAGACACTGACCGGCACGATCGAATGGGAATACGACCCACATGCCTGGGATTGCGATGTCCCAAATTGCGATCATTTCGCGTTGTACGACGACGCCACTCGATCCAATTTTCATGTGGACGATGCGCGTGCTGCACTTCCTTACGAAGGAAAAAGAGTGAAGTTGACGGGAGTAGTAGACGAAAAGAACAGGTCAATCCATCTGGTGTCCATCGAATCCGAGAAATAATTAGCGGCGGATTCCCTCCTTCCGAGTTATTGAAAACTTAAATCTGAAAAGTTTGTCTCATGCATTAAATTTGAAACAAAACTGTGCGTCCGTGCGTACTGGATTGCAACGGTTTGGAACTCGCACCCAGGCTCCGGGACCCAAATGACTTTGAAAAACGCCAACGACCAGGAGAAAGATCAGGAGCGCAATATGAAAAAACTGGCTGTATTCCTCGTGAAGGCTATTGTTGGACTGGTTGTATTCCTGGTTGTTGCCATCATTGGCCTGAATCTCTACGTTGCTTCCCGTCCCGCGGGCAAAACAGTGAAGCCTGCCGGGACGATTTCCATTCCAGTGCCGTTTCATCTGGGGCGGCCATTCATTGATTACATGACCATCAATGGCACGCGGCTTTACGCTGGATACGCCAGCCAGGGGACGGTCGGCGTGGTCGACACGACAACAAACACGACAGTGGCAACGATTGATGGCCTTACCCGGGTGCATGGAATCGCAATCGTTCCTGACCGCCATCTGGGCTTTGCATCCTCGAGCGGCGACAACGTGGTCGGCGTTTTCGATCTGAATTCCAATCATCTCCTACAAAAGATTCCCGCTGGGGACGGCGCGGACGCCATCATTTACGATGCGCAACCTGGCCTGGTTTACCTCGCAAATCATGCGGGAAAGACGGGCATGCTGATTGACCCTGTGGCCCTAAAAGTAACAGCAACAATCCCCTTGGGCGGAGAGCCCGAATATCCCCAAGCGGATCCGGAAACTGGACTGATCTATCAGAACCTTGAGGACACGAGCGAACTGGTGGTGATTGACCCGCTGAAACAGGCGGTGATTAAACGCTATAAACTCGACCCCGGCGAAGGACCTACCGGGTTGGCTCTGGATGCAACCAATCACCGCTTGTTCAGTGCCACGGGAAACAAAAAGTTGATGGTGCTGGACAGCCAAACAGGCTCAATCGTCGCTGCGCTACCGATTGAAGCAGGTTGCGACGGCGCAGGCTATGATCCTATCCTGCACCGTGTTTATACGGCGAACAGCATTGGCACCATGACCGTCATCCAGCAGGATTCAGCAGATCAATATCATGTGGTCGAAAATGCCAGGACGCATCTGGTCGGGCATTCACTGGTCGTGGACCCTGCCACTCATCGCATTTTCGTAGCCTACTTTGGGTCAATCGCTGCGTACGATCCTGCAAATTGAACTCATGAAAAGAGGCCCAGACTGTCCTGATGTGGTTAAGACAGAGTCTTCTAAAGAAACTATGATGCTTTGCCGCACAGTATGACAGTTCCGGTGCTGTCCTAAATTGAAATGAATTTGGCTGGCACGATTCTTTAGGAGGTCGGGACTTCAGTCCCGACGATGAGCTTGGTTTGAAAGGGGTTTTAACCCCTGAGGCTTCAGGGGCTGAAGCCCGCGAGAATATGCAACTCAAATGGCCGAGTTGAAACTCGGCCCTCCTAAATTCAAGCGATTTTCAAATTAGGACAGCACCAGAGTTCCAGGGGCGAGACAACTAGCATATTCATACGTTACAATGTCGGCTCAATCGAAACTCTGCACGGCGCATTGCAAGAGCGACTGGACCGCAAAAAGGCATCACAGTCCAATTGAACGGGTTGGGGATGGTGCAATCGGTAGCACAGCGGCCTTTGAAGCCGTTAATCTTGGTTCGAGTCCAAGTCCCCAAGCCATATTTTGGAATTACTCGTAAGTTTGGCTTCAAGAAAGTAGCAAGTCTTTTGTTTGGTCGAATTTGGCCCGTGAACACCGCTCCCTAAAGCTAGCTGTCCCGTTTGGTGTCCAGACCCGGAGCCACTTTCTTAAATTGCCAAAAAAATGAATATTCATGACCTAGCCCTCGGCGCGATTTGGTACATCGTTTTTCTTTTTTCGACGACGTGCCACGAAGCCGCGCACTCGCTGGCCGCCAAACTTGGCGGGGACATGACTGCGGCTGAGGGCGGACAGGTGACGCTCAATCCCCTTCCGCACATTCGCCGCTCGCTGTTCGGTATGGTCATCGTTCCGATTCTTTCCTACGTGCTGGGAGGATGGATGATCGGATGGGCTAACGCGCCGTTCGATCCGGCCTGGCAGCAGCAATATCCCCGGCGCTCCGCGTGGATGGCTCTTGCGGGTCCAGCCGCCAATTTTTCTTTAATGATCTTGGCTGGAGTTGCGATACGCATCGGCCTGATGGCCGGATACTTTGCGCCGCCCAAATTTATTCAGGGTTTCGGAGGGCTGGTGCTGCCCGCAAATAGTTCGGAACCGAATTTCATTACTTCCGCGCTCAGCATACTTTTCATACTTAATATGCTGCTGGGGACATTCAACTTGCTGCCGGTTCCTCCACTGGATGGGAGCGCAGGAATAATGGTCTTGATGCCTGACGGCTTGGCGCATCGCTATCTCGGCTGGGTGAATCAGTCCAAGAATTTCGCCATGCTAGGTCTTTTGGTCGCGTGGTCTCTTTACAATCGTATTTTCCAGACGGTCTTCTTCTTTGCACTGCACAGCCTCTACGCAGGTGTCCACAGCAGCCAATCGCTCTAGGAGCCAGCACTAGTAAACATTAGTGAAACCAATTCCCTTCTGTTCCAAACTTGCACGCATGTCTCAAATTGTTCGATTTCACCATGGCTTCAAGCCGAAACACATGCCTTAACCCCTTATCTTTCAATACCATCTTTTTTTGTAACTGTGGCACTTCAGCTGCATTTAATACCTATATGAAAGATACGTTGACAAGTAACTCGTTCCACGTGCCGGGAGAATACCGCATTGAAATTTCTGGCTGGGGAGCGGATAACAGCTTCTTTGTTGAAAGAGCGAACTTAATATGGAGATCGGGTGGTGAAAAACAAGTCCACCTGTTTCGCGCACTGCCCGAAGGTGCGATGATTTTTGTCCGATCGATTTCCAGCGATCCGTCAAATCTCTCCGTACCAGTTGCTTACAAAGTTAGAACCGTACTGCTCATGGATTCTGAGGGCCGCTACCCGATGAATCTGGTGCAAATGCACCCGCGCAGCATGGAAGTTAAGGAATCTTTAACCCGCGGAATTGCATCGAATAAACAGGAGGCAAGGAGACAATGCGAAACGAACGTCTCAGAAACGACATTGGAACAAGAGGAGATCCTCCGATGAAACATGAAGCGTTGTATCGCACGAGGGAAGATCGTTTGGCCACACTGGAAGAAGTTCGCTGCGCAACGATTTCATCGCGTGAAAATCTCCTGGATCTTTGCCAGGTGCAGGGAAACTACTGCCAGATGGACTCGGACACCGGAGGGATCATTCGGTACCCCAGTGAGGAATTCGAGTTTTTTGCCTACTTGAGCGAAATGGACGGTGGAGTTCCGAACTGATCGTCGAATGATTCGAACGATAAGAAAGAGTTAATTCAAAATTGGCACAGATGCACAGTGATTCAATCCAATTCGGGACAGCGCTTCGGACTCAATGGGGTAAGATTGAGCCAGAAGTGGTGTGCCCGTTCATACGCCGCGACTGCGTTTGCTCTCCCGCCCTGTACAACTAGTAGTATGCAGAAGACTTACTGCGAGTTTCCCCCAAGCTTAAAATTCACTTCATAATTTAATTCTTCCAATCATCTTGTCGGTGATTTTGGCACACGCCGTGCCAGTGATTCATCATGGACACTTTGACAGCACCATCTCATGCAGGAAATTTTGTTCGAGGCAGTTCAGAAGATGCCATGACCGTTTGCGTCCTGGACGATGAACCGGCCATGGTTGAAATGCTGCAGGAATCGCTGCGATGCCTCGGCTTCAATTCTATTGGCACGAGCGACCCGCACTTCGCGCTTGAGCTGATCGAGCAGAGCCGCGTGCGCGTTGTGATGTCAGACATAAAAATGCCGGGGATGGATGGCCTCAAATTTCTTGAACAGGCCATCCAGCGCGATCCCGGCGTTTACGTGATGCTGATGACGGGCTACTACTCCATTGACAATGCCATCGCCGCAGTGAAACGCGGCGCCTACGACTACGTTCCCAAACCGGTTGACCGCATGCGCCTCAAAAAATCACTCGACGAACTTTCCGAATCTTTCCACAAACGGAAACGAATACGCAGCCTCGAACAACAACTGTTGAGCGACCTCGAGTTCCACGGAATCGTGGGCCGAAGCCCGGCCATGGTGGAAGTATTTGAAATGGTTCGCAAAGTCGCGCGGCATTACACCAACATTCTGCTGATTGGCCCCACAGGAACCGGCAAGGAACTGATTGCCAAATCGATTCACCAGATGAGTCCGGTATCGCAGCAGCGATTTGCCGTCTGCAATTGCTCCGCGATGGTCGACACGCTTCTCGAAAGCCAACTGTTCGGGCACGTGCGCGGCTCATTCACGGGCGCCACGGACACTCGCCCCGGACTGTTTGAATACGCAAATGGCGGAACGGTTTTCCTGGACGAAGTGGGGGAAACATCGCTCGCCATGCAAGCCAAGTTGTTGCGCGTGATTCAAAACCGCGAAATCCAGCGCGTCGGTTCTCCGGAAGTGCGTCACGTGGATGTACGGCTCGTAGCGGCGACGAATCGCGATTTGCGCGCCGAGGTTTTGGCCGGGCGCTTCCGCGAAGATTTATTTTACCGGCTCAGCACCATACAGATCCGCGTTCCCAATCTGGCCGAACGCCTGGACGACATTCCCTTGCTCATCCAGTTCTTTCTTAAAAAATATAATGAAGCTTACTCCAAACAAATCAGGGGGCTTACACGGCGGGCCCAAACAGTC
>Ga0210401_10001468_pt1 | contig 27287 bp, 19 predicted proteins | sample IncBWH32MmetaG_FD_150866 | JGI IMG/M metagenome (GOLD analysis project Ga0210401, IMG submission 150866) | Forest soil microbial communities from Barre Woods Harvard Forest LTER site, Petersham, Massachusetts, United States - Inc-BW-H-32-M | ecosystem: Environmental > Terrestrial > Soil >...
CCCAGCCAGCGGACTCGTCACTGCGGTATTTTTTTGGTCTCAGGGCAATAGAATTCGCGCAAATTCGATTACGCGGATTCTATTACTGAGATTATTGGGCAGATTCCGAACGTGGGTGGCGAAATGACTTTCTGCTGATGTCTTCTATTGCACTGTAGCCCCGGCGCGCAGAAGATCCTGCAACGCGCACGCCAGCTTCCGCCAGGTCCAGCCCGCGCTCACCGAGGGCGCCTAGCAGGTAGGCAATTCCGCCGAGTACGAACAGGACAGCGAAACCAACGACGAAAAGCAATTCGGCGGCGAGTAATTCGCGCACAAAGTACGCTTGCAGGACGGCAATAACCGCTACCGTCGAAAGAACACCTTTCCCGATCTTCGCCCGTTCAAATACGTTTGTAACGCTTGTCCGCATCTGTCGTAGAGCGTTGCGCATGTCCGTCACCTGTCCTCTCGTACAGGTTCCATTGGATGCACGAGGGGTACCAAAAGCCGCGTTGATAAGTAGCTGATTCAGTTAGTAGATACGAATTCTCAAAACGGGATTTTATTGGGAAGGAGAAAAGAATTTCCGGAGATGCGGCAACCAGTTAGTACGGAGATGCGGCAGACTTTTTTTGGCGCCGCTTTTTGTTCGTCCGATTAATAATTCGAGTTGTTTCGCCTTTCAAGGCGAAGCGGCGAAACGCTCAGAGCGGCATGGCGTACCGTTTTGGAAAAGCTTCAGCGCCCCTCGAAGGGATAACGGTCTTGGGTTAGAACGGCTTCAGCCACGCGGCGGCGCAGCGCAATCGTATCGACCGGTGCATGTTTCGCGAAGCGGCGCAATACCGCCAGTTGCGTGATGAGCGTGTCGCCTTCAGCAGTTGCTGCGAGCGCCGTGCGCGCTTCCTTCTCTATGCGGTCCATCGCGTCGTACATGTATGCGCGGGCGGCATCCACCATCACACTGGCTGCCGCTTCGCCGCGCGACGCGGACGACTTTTGCGCGCGCCGCAGTGACGACTCCATCGCATAAACGTCCATCACGATATTCGACAGTGACGCCACGATCTCCTGCTGATCGGCGAGCGACTCGCGGAATTTCTGCATGGCAGCGCCGGACGCGAGCAGAAAAACCTTCTTCGCTTGCTCGAGCACGCGCTCTTCCTCGGCGAATGGGCCCGATGCCGCTTCCTCGAATGACGGTCCCGTGAGAACTTCGTCGCCAAGCTTCGTGGCCGCGGAAATCAAGGGCAGCACACCAGCCATGGCGCGCTTCATGAGCATCTGGATAATCAACAGGCGATTGATTTCGTTCGTGCCTTCGAAGATACGATTGATGCGGCTGTCGCGATACGCGCGCGCGACGGGATAATCTTCATGAAAGCCGTAACCGCCAAAAATCTGGACGCCCGCGTCCACGCAATAATCCACGGTTTCGCTTCCGACCACCTTGCTAATCGAACTTTCGATTGCGTATTCCTCGAGCACTTGCATTGCTTGCTTGGTCTTATCGCCGCTCGCTTGCGGGCTTGCGACCGCCGATTCCACCATTCCCGCCGAGCGGTAAATCATGGATTCAACGGCGTACATGCGGATCGCCATTTCTCCGAGGTAGGACTTGATGAGGCCGAATTCGTGAAGCGGCTTTCCGAATGCGTGACGCTCCTTCGAATATTTCGAGGAAGCGGCCAGCACATGTTTCGAGCCGCCCAGGCAAGACGCGCCGAGCGAGAAACGGCCGACGTTGAGGGTGTTAAACGCCACGATGTGGCCGCGGCCAACTTCGTGCAGCAGGTTTTCCTTCGGCACGGGAGCGTTCTCGAAAAAAATCGGCACGGTGGAGCTGCCGCGAATGCCCATCTTTTTTTCTTCAGGGCCCACGGAAAATCCCGGCGTCCCCTTTTCGACGATGAAACAGGAGAACTTTTCGCCGTCCACTTTCGCGAACACGATGAAGACGTCGGCAAATCCACCGTTGGTGATCCACATTTTCTGACCGTTCAGGATCCAATTCTTGCCGTCGGGAGAGAGCACGGCGCGCGTGCGGGCGGCGAGAGAGTCCGAGCCTGCCTGCGGCTCGGAGAGGCAATAGCAGGACAGCAGTTCGCCCGTGGCGATGCGCGGCAAATATTTTTTCTTTTGATCCTCGGTGCCGAAATAAACGATTGGAATCGTGCCGATGCTCGAATGGCCGCCTTGCGAGACGGCGAACGATGCGTACCCGGAAAGCTTTTCGGCTAGGACCGTGGCAGAAACCTTGTCGAGACCCGAGCCGCCGTAGGCTTCCGGAATCGCGCCGCCCAGAAGGCCGATTTCGCCGGCCTTCTTAAGAGCCTTTGCCATCACGCCTTCTTTATGCGCTTCCATGGCGGGAATTTCGGGTACTACTTCTTTGGCGACAAATTCCTCGGCCGTCTGACCGATCAGGCGCTGGTCGTCTGTGAGATCGGCGGGAGTGAAAATGTCTTCCGGACGGCTGGTGGTAGTCAAAAATGCGCCGCCTCGATTGAGAGCTGCCGGAGCCACTGTTGTCGCCATGGTTGACCTCGCTTTCTCTTCTTCGTTCGTTTATTTGACGCTGAGATCCTTCGACCATCCTCGCCAGATGGTCCCAGGATGACATCGAGAACGTTGTTTGCTCCAGCCCCAACGCCGACGACTTAGCCCGCCTGCGCTGCCGCCTTGATCAACTCCAGGTACTCGGCCGTGAGATTGTGTTCCGCAGCGCCTTCGAGAATCGTTTTCAGATAGTGTTCGGCGGGATGCAATCCCTTTTCTACTTTGCTAGCGATAAATGCCTGCGCGGCTATCGATTCGCCGCCAGCGTCGAGAACGTTTACTTCGATGCGGCGATAGTGTTCCGGTGCGCCCTCGGCGCGATCGAGGCTGCGGAAGGCGGATTCGTTAACCTTATAGAGGACACCTTCCACGGCTTTACCCTGCGCAGGCCGGATATTTGCGTTTGCCGTGCCGCCGCGAACTTTTTTGTTGAATAACAGTTCGTAATTCTCGAGACGGCCCGGGCGCTCTTCGAGAATTTCACCGGCGCGCGAAAGCATTTGCGCTCGGTTCATATTGCTGGCGTACGCGAAATACCAGGCGATGGCGGCCATCCGTTTTCCCGACTGCGCGAACATCTCAGGAGGGTCTGTAGCAATTCATTCTAACCGTGAAGCGGCTGCGGGAGCAAATAGGAGTGCGAGGTGTTTCCGATCGAAAGCACGGATATCCCGGGTCGTCGGATGAGTAATCCGCAAGCGGGGAGCGTCACGCATCTCTAATTGACAATATAATTTGTCTTGACAAGAAATAAGTTTATCGTTCCCATACGCGGATTCTGTGTGACAGTGGAAGCGTTGAACGACGAGCTCGCGTGACTTACGATTGAAGGCCACGGCCCACGCACGACGCGCAGTTTTGGTTTTCAACTTACGGATTGACCGAATCACAGGTCAGCTCCGTGCAAGGCGCTGGGCTGATGAGCTGACGCGAATCATTTCTTAAACTTGGTTTTCCAAGGAGACGTGATGTCACATCCAGTAGTGCATTTCGAAATCGGATGCAAGGACAGCGAAAAAATTCAGAAGTTCTACGCGAACCTTTTTGGCTGGAAGATCGCGCAACAGGGACCCGCTGCGATGATCGACGCGGGAGGCGGACCCACAGGTCATATCTCGGCGCTCGGGCATGAGCCCCATCACTACACAATGTTCTATGTGGAAGTCGAGGACGTGCAGGCGTATCTCGACAAGGCCAAGGGACTCGGTGGAAAGATGCTCGTTCCTCCAGTCGATATTCCTACCGGAACATTCGCGTGGATGCAGGATCCGGAGGGAAACACCGTGGGTCTTTGGAAACCAAAGAAGTAAATTTCACTCGCGTGGATCGCGCAAAACCGCTAAGGAGAATCCGTGAGATCAGGCATCGAAGTTCTGAAAGTGATTGTTCTGGCTGCTGTGTTGGTGGTTTGCGCCACAATGGCGCATTCGCAGGAGAAGTCCGCGACGAACGACCCAGCGAAACCTGCCGAGGCGGCGCCTCAACCCGGACCGGAAATGGATAAGTTGAAATTTCTCCTGGGTACCTGGAATGTGGACGCTGAATACGCGAAGTCTCCTATGTTCCCACAGGGCGGAAAAGCGCCGGGCTGGTACAAGGCACAACTGGGACCGGGAGGTTTTTCAATCGTGGCCGATTTTGAGGCCAACGGTCCTTTCGGGAAGGAAATCGGACATCAAGTGCTTTCCTGGGACCCAAAACAGAAGTCGTATACCACCGTAACGGTCGGAAACAGCTTCCCGGGTGTGGTTGTCGGTCACGCTCGATGGGACGGAGACAATCTCGTCACCGAGTCAGAATTCGATATGGAAAGCGGAAAGATGTCGATGCGAGCGACCTACTCGCACATTCAGGAAAAATCAACGCACATCGAAGAAATGGTTCGCGCCGGCGATGGACCGTTCCAGCAGGTGTATTCTGGGAACGCGACGAAAAAATAGCGCCTTGCTCAGGCGGCACGTTCGAAAATGCCGGCTGCGCCCATCCCGCCGCCCACGCACATCGTCACGAGACCGTAACGCGCGTTGCGGCGTTCCAGCTCTCGAAGGATTGTAGCGGTGAGCTTCGCGCCGGTACATCCGAGAGGATGCCCAAGCGCAATGGCACCGCCGTTTACGTTTACCTTGGCCGGATCAATTCCCAAAACCTTAATCACGCTGAGGGCCTGTGCGGCAAAGGCTTCATTCAGTTCGATCACGTCGATTTGATCGAGAGTCAATCCTGCAATCTTGAGTGCCTTCGGAATCGCGTACACCGGCCCGATGCCCATTTCCTCAGGCAAGCAACCGGCCGTTGCAAACGCAACGAACCGTGCCATCGGTTTCATGCCCAGCGTACGAGCGCGCTCGGCACTCATCACCACGGAAACCGCTGCACCGTCGCTCATCTGCGAGCTGTTCCCTGCTGTGACCACGCCACGCGCATGAAATGCCGGTTTGAGTTTGGCAAGAATTTCCATGGAAGTGTCGCCACGGGGACCTTCGTCGGTGTCGAACGTCAACTTTGTAGTCTTGGGCTTGGTCCCATTGGATTTGCCGTTCGAGCCGTTCTCGAAAATCGTGTAGCTCACTTCCACCGGCACGATTTCCTCTTTGAATTTGCCTGCGGCGATGGCAGCAATCGCTTTCTGATGGCTCGCGTACGAGAACTCATCCGCCTGTTCTCTCGTTATGCTGTATTTCTTCGCGAGATTCTCAGCGGTCAAGCCCATTCCGAGATACGCATCCGGATAGTTGTCCATCAGCCAGGGATTCGGCGCCACTTTGTTGCCCCCCATGGGAACCATGCTCATGGATTCGGTTCCCCCGGCAACTGCCACGTCGCCTTGTCCCGACATAATCCGTTCGGCCGCAATCGCGATTGCCTGCAGGCCTGACGAACAAAATCGATTGATAGTCATGGCCGAAGCCTCCGTCGGCAAGCCGGCACGCAACGAGGCAATTCGCGCAACGTTCATTCCCTGTTCCGCCTCGGGGATCGCGCAGCCCAGGATAACGTCCTCAACCTCCTTGGGATCGAGGCCCTTCGCGCGCACGACAGCTTCCTTGATCGCGGTCGCGGCGAGATCATCCGGGCGCGTCGCCCGCAACGCCCCTTTTGACGCCTTGCCAACTGCCGTCCGCACCGAGCTCACAATCATGGCTTCGCGCATTGCGCACCTCATTCACGCACTTCCAGAGTCACTTAGGATATCTTATTGGATGCAAAGGAGTCGAAAAAGAAACAGCGCGAGACGACTCGCGCCTTATGGATTCGGAAATGAGCTTCCTTGAAGGCGGCTGCTAGCGGTGAAATCTGAGCGTCACAAGAATCGTTACAGCGACCGGCTCGCCGTTCAGCGTCGAAGGCTTGTACTTCCACCGGCGTAGCGCTTCCAGAGCAGACTGGCGAAGCATCGGAGGACCGGAGACGATTTCCATATGCCCAATGTTACCGTCTTTGTCGAGGCTGGTCTTGACGACAACATCGCCCGTGATTCCCGCTTCTTTCGCGATCACGGGATAAACGGGCGCAACGCTCGATAGAAGTACAGGCTCGGTGACCTGGCCTCCGACTTTTATCTCACTTTCGCGCTTACCTTCCGGGGGCGTCGGTGCGGAATTAGTCGAGCCGATGATCCCGGTCACTGCGCTGCCGTCCGTAAGGTCGGAACCGGGAGCTGCTTCAACGGATGGGGCGTCGATGCCTGGGTTGGGATCACCACGGTGAGAAGCCGCCGGACGCGCTTTCAGGGATTGCGCCCTAATGTTCGGCAATGCATTCGGCTCGACCGGCTGTGCCGGAAGGGCGGGCTGATGCGCACCTGGCGATGCGGAATCTCTGGTTGGCGTCGGTTTGCTAGCAGGTGAGCTTACCGTGGCCGCAGCAGTGCTTTCAGGAGCCGCATTCGTCGCGACGGGTCGAGACGCCGGTGGAAATACCGCCTGCGCCGTGTGCGAAGGAGCCGATTGACCGGCATTGGACGCCGCAGGGGCCGGAGCGGAATTTGCGTTTGCGACCGGAGCGGAGTTTTGGCTCGTGGAACGCATGCGCGAGTAGAAAAACCCGCCGACAATTACTGCGAGAAGTGCAGCGATAGATAAACCCACCAGTTTCCAGTTCGGATGCGAAACCGCAACCTTCTCCGGGGAATCTGCGTCCTCGGCTTCGAGCGACGCGCCGCCGGATAGGCTTCCGAACGTACTATGCGAATCACTGGCAAGCGAGGATTCGTCAGCTTGCGACTCCTGTTGCTCTTCGACCGCAACCGCTGCATTGGCGTCTGTGCTCTCATTCTCGGATTCGTCGTCCCCGCGCAGCTCGGTCATTGACAGGCTTGCCGGAGGCGCGGATGGCGGAGCCTCTGGAAAATCGATTGGTTCGCCGATTTTCTGCGCCGGAGGCGCAGGGATCTCGTGTTTGATTTCGGAAGAGACACTCGCCTTGGTCGACGAGGTCGCAGAAGCAGAGGCTTGTACCTCCTCCTGGGATCCGATGTTGATAAATGCGCTGGCCGGCCGCGCGGGGTGGATGTACACCGGCGTCGAAGTCGGCGCAGCAGACGGCTGAACGGTGCTCACAATGGGCGCGTCGAAGGTCTTCGGGGAAGCGGGCTGCGCCGGCACCCACGAAATATCGGCTGCAGTCTTTTCTTTTACCTCGGCTTGCGCTGCACCAGTCTGCGCCTGGATGGAGGCCGGAACAGTCTTGCTTTGCGGCGCAGAATTATCGGGCTGAAACTGTGTGCCCCAATAGCCGGGCTGCGCATGCGTGAACTCTACTTCCACGTAGCCCTGAAGATTGGTAAACGTTCGAACTTTGACGACGCGACAGATGGCGTCCTGGCGCGATTTCAAATTCGTCAGAACCAGCATCTGGCCCACAGTAACGGTCGTCGACATTCTCAGAACGCCACCCTGCGGGAACACGATCATTGTGGTCGTCTGCTCTTCGAATGGCTCGGTATTCGGCGCAATGCCGCGCACTACTTCCGTTACGCGCGACCCGTGCACCTTGACGGAAATTTCGAGGGATATTGCGTCGGCACGCAGGTGGCCGGACGCCGGCTTCGCGGGCGCGCCCGCGTGTGAAGTCGCGGATTCTGCAGCAGGATTAGCGGTCTCAATTTCTTTAGAAAGTGGCGCCATGGTGATTGTCGGCAGTACTCGCCGTCCCCGATCCGAGAGGTAAATGCCTCTGCTGTAGCGATTTTCGAGGGGCGGGCCAAAGTGCGGCAATAGTACGTTGGTACTGCAAGGGGGCTTATTGAACAACCCTATGCGCAGGTGGCCGATGGCGATAGGCAAGCGAACGCAGAAGAGCGCAGGCGTAAATCCAAGCGCCGTGTAAGCGGAATTCCAGTCAAAGCTGTCGCGGGCAGTTGCTGTTAGAAGATGAACTTCGCTGCGAATTGCATTACACGCGGACCGCCGCCACCGAGCCCGGGGTTTCCCTGCGCCACATCGGGCGTCTGCGTCGACGAGCAGCCGCCTCCGCAAGACGCGAGTGACGAGCCCGGGAATATAAAGCCGCCCGGCAAAGCAAATTCCGGATGGTTGAAGATATTGAAGAACTCGGCCCGGAGCTGGAGCTTCAGCCTTTCGGTGATGCTGGTGTCTTTCGTGATCGAAAAGTCGGCGTTCCAGAACCCGGGACCGTAAACCGCATCGCGGCCGAGGTTACCGAAATTGCCCGCGGGATCGGCAAACGCCGCCGGGTTGATGTAGCCGAACGCAGGGCTATGATGAAAAATCTGGGGCACTCCGGGCACGATATCCGGCCGCTCATGTCCGTTAATCCCGCCGAAGGTGTTACCGTCGATTATCCCAATCGGTTGCCCGGACATGACCGTCACAATCGTGTTCCACTGCCACCCTTCGGCAAGCTTCCGTGGAAGCGCTCCCCACACAGGCACGCTGTAATTGAGCGCCGTGGTCCAGCGATGCCTGGCATCAAAAGTAGACGGCCCTTTCTCTGCCTGCAGATTATCCGAGTTTTGCGGGAAAGCGGCAGTGGCGAAATTGAAGTCGATGCCGTCCGAGGCGCCATCGAGCGACTTCGAGAACACATATGAGGTAAAGCCAGCCAGGTGATGCCAGTTTGTGAAGCGAGCCTGCACTTGAAGAGCGTTATACGTGGAATCGGAAATCGTGGCGAACGTCGCGACCTGCGAAAAGTTCGGATTCTCGCCGTCCTGATTCGCATCGAACAAGCGCGTGAGGCGGGTTCCCTTACTCCCCACGTAGCCGACCTCAATCGCGGCGCCGCGGGTAACCTGCTGCTGAATGTTCAGGTTCCATTCGCCGACGTATGGCGTTGCCAGATTGCGGGGCGTCACGAAAATGCTGCTCGTCGTAGCAAGTCCGGCGAAAACGGGGCCGGGAGCAGTACCATTGAACGCTCCCTGATTGTAGTTAACGTCGAGCACGGCCGCCGGACCGATTGGATTGGTAGCCAGTCCCGCAGAGTTCGTGAAATTTGCGATCATCAGATCTTGCGGGATGTAGTCGTAATAAATTCCGTAGCCGGTCCGCACAACGGTATTCTGAAACGGACTCCAGGCGACGCTGACGCGCGGACCAAAATTGTTCAGGTCGCGATTGTAGGCGCCGTTCAAGCCCCCGGCACCCACGAGCTCGAGCTGCTGGATGGCGGAGAAAGGCCCGGGGAAATTCGATAGCAGATTGTGCCCCTCGCTGATGGGACCGAAATATTCCCAACGCACGCCGTATGTGACCGTCAAGTTCTGCCGGGCGCGAAACTGGTCCTGTGCAAAAAATGCGAGGCCGTTGTTGTAAGTGGTGCGCTGCGTGTTCCCGGTTTCGGCAGAAGCAAAACTCGAGTTTCCCAGAAAAAACTGCGTCAGGATATCGACCGGGTCCGATCCTGAGAACTGAATCAGTCCGCGCTCGAAGTTGTCATTGAACGCGCTCACCCACGCGCGACGGAATTCGGCACCGAATTTCAGCGTGTGCTTGCCCCGAATCCACGTGAAGTTGTCGAGGATTTGGTAGTTCTGGCTCACGCGCGCTCGCGGAACGCTGAATACGGTCGCTCCCAGGTTCTCTAAAAGTCCGTTGAAATCGATTTCCGGAATTCCCGTGTGCGCCGTGCCGAAATCGAGGCCAATCGGCTTGGGATTCAACGCGTCGGCGCTCGTGAATGAATTGCGGAAGCGCGTGTAACCAAACCGCAACTCGTTGATGCGCGACGGGCTGAGCGTGGAAAGCAGGCTCGTCGAAAGAACCTGCACGCGCGTAGGCGAAATCTGCGAAAACGGCGCCAGGCGCGACCCGCTCCCGAAGCCACCCAGCGACCCGAACGGAAACTCCTGCTGGTTCTGTCCGAAGGCGTAACGCACCGCAAACGAATGAACGCTGTTGAAGCGGTGATCTAGCTTCAGAATGAAATTGTCTAGATTGTTTGTGTCGTTGACCACGCCGGGAATCTGATCCGAGTTCGTTGTATTCGTCGGGAAATAGCTCAGAAGCGCTAGAAGCGGTCGCTCATTGATGCTTGGATTTTGGCTCAGCGCGAGAGCGGCCGCTTGCTGAATCTCCGATTGCGTCGGCACAGATAGCTCGAAATTCGAGCCTACGCGCTCGCGCTGTCCTTCGTACGCGCCGAAGAAGAACGTCTTATCCTTCACGATCGGACCGCCCAGCGACCCGCCGAACTGATCGTTGATAAACAGGGTCTGCTCGTTTCCGACCGGGTTGAAATAGTTTCGCGCGTCGAAGAATGAATTCCGGAAGTACCCGAATGCCGACCCATGAAGATCGTTCGTGCCGGACTTCGTGATGATGTTCACCACACCGCCGCTGTTGCGTCCATACTCGGCCGGAAATTGTGACTGCAGATTGAACTCCTGAATCGCATCCACCGGCAGAAGCGTCGCGGGTGCGCCGGTGATGCCTACTTGATTGAGCGCGGAGTTGTTGAACCACGGGTCGTTGTTGTCCGTGCCGTCGAGCGTGTAATTGTTCGAGCGGTCGCGATTTCCATTAACATTGAACTGTCCAAAACCCTTCTCGGTTCCGGCTACTCCCGAGCCTTCCACAACGACACCCGGCACCAGCGCCACGAGTTTCCCGAAGTCGCGCCCGTTGAGAGGCAGCTCGTCCACGAGTCGCTGCTCCACCACGCCGCCGAGTACGTCTTCCGTGGTTTCAACAATTGGCGGAGTGGCGCCGACAGTAATCGTGTCAGCTCCTCCGATTGCCATGGTTATGTCCAGCGTAGTATCACGCCCCACTTCCACGATAGCTGGCGCAACGAAAACCTTAAAGCCTGTCACTTTGGCCGTGATTTCGAGGACTCCCGCAGGAAGTTCCGGGATGACGTAGCCGCCGTCATCGCCGGACGTGACAGTGCGCGTTAGTCCGCTAGCTTTTTCTTTCGCAGTGATGCTTGCGTTGGGAATCACCGCGCCTGAGGGATCGTAGACCGTGCCGCGAATCGAGCCGCGGTAACTTTGCGCATGCAAGGGAGACGAGAAACACACAAGCAACGCCAGCGCCGTCCATGCAGCCGTTAAAACGCCGCTTCGGAAACTCACGTCCAACTTGTGTGTCACTCTACTCATGTGGCCTCCTCGCATTACTCGCCTTTCTTGGGAATGAAAACCGGCACATTAGGCGAAATTTTGTAGGTCTTCGAAAAATCCCGCTCATTCAGCGCAAACCCGACTCGCCCGCGCGAATCGACGTACAGCAGGGGCTGGCCCACGGGCACATCCATAAACGTCTTCACATAAGGCATGGTGAACGGTTTCTTGTCGATTGTAACGGTCACCTTCTCGCCCAGGGCGTAGCCCAGCTTTTTGAAATCGTCGCCTGACACGTCGGTGATCAAACTGCCGTAGGGATCGTCCAAACCGATAATTTCTCCTTCGATTCCTTTGCCCGTCGCTTTTGCCACGCGAGGTTGCAGGCGCACGAGACCCTTCACTTCCGGACCTGCCTGCGTCCAGTCTTGCCCGGCCGCGAGATGCGCCGCGGCGGGAGAGAAAATATCGCGCCCGTGGAATGTGGACGAGATCTTGTCGCCAATCATCCACGCCGGATTCGAGATTTCCCGGACGCCCTCGATACCGTCTCGGTCGGCGATGGGCGTAATCAACCCGTTATCGGGGAGCACAAAAAATTGGCCCTTTTTCGACTTAACGACAATCGCCTTGCGAGAAGTTCCTACGCCCGGATCCACGACGATCAAAAAAACTGTTCCGGAGGAATAGTACGGCGTCACGCCGGCAAGAAATCGCGAGCCTTCTTCGATGGAAAACGGCGTGACCTGATGCGTGATATCCATAATCCGAATGTCCGGGACGATTTGAAGAATCACCGCACGGCAAATGGCGACAGCGTCGTTGGCCGTGCCAAAGTCGGTCATGAAAACAATCGTAGGACGGTTGGTTTGACGATTTGAGGTCTGAATCCCTGCGTCTTGTCCAGTGGAGTGGGTGCTGCAGCCGGTGAGCGTTGCCGCAAGAAGGAGGGCGAATCTAAATAGACTCCGCCTCGTACGCAGAAAATACATGCTGACCCCCTCAGCAAATGCCGGATCGCGCCCCGTTTTGCATGGGATGCACGGCTCTTAGAAAACGATTCGCAATATCGAAGCGAAGAAAGGGTAACTCGATTATGCCGCCAGAGGAAGCCGAAGAGGGACGTACGCGCAAGAAGTCAGCAGCTCAATTCGCAAAGAACAGGGCCGCAACGTCCGAACGCGTCGGGCACGAACTTCCATTCGTCAGTGAGCCGCTGCCGGGCGCCCCTTGTAATGCTCGTACAAATCACGGTGGCGGTTATCCGTGCTGGTGAGCTGTCCTTTGATAAATAAGTATCGAACCTGCGTCTGCAGTTCGAGCGGATCGCCATTCGTCACGATAAGGTCTGCGATTTTGCCCGCCTCGATCGTGCCCACCTGGTCGGCGATGCCAAACATCTGCGCCGCATTCAACGTCACAGCTTTCAACGCTTCCTCATGCGGCAGGCCATACGCCACGGCCGTCCCCGCATACTGCGGAAGCCGCCGCGAAAATGCCGTGCCGAAACTCGCGAACGCAATCGGAATGCCGGCCGCGTGCAGTTCGGATGCGAGCGTCATCGGCCTGTCGTACGGATCGTCTTCTTCACCAGGAAGCCGCTGCGACGGGCCCAGGATTACAGGAATTCTCTTTTCCTTGAGAAGATCCTTCACTTTCCACGCTTCCGTGCCGTCGGCAAGAATCATTTTCAGATTCTGCTTCGTGCAAAATTCCACCGCATTGCGGATATCGCGCGCGCGTCCAGCTGCCACGAGCACCGGCAATTTCCCTTCTACGACGGGGATCAGTGCTTCCAACTTCAAATCTCGTTCGAACTGAGCCGCCGACCCCTTCTCCGACGCCTGCGCGTAGTGTCGCGCGCGATCCATCAGGTCGCCCATTTCGTTGATCGTCTTGTCATACTCCTTTTTCGCGTCGGCGTAGGCTTTGTCCTTAAAGCTGAACGTCGCGAAGTCGAACGTGCGCGTTGTGATGGACGGCCAATTGATGAACATCGCCACCGACCGCTTGATCTGCATTTCTTCCATGGTCCATCCGGCCAGATGAAACGCCGACGCTTGTCCGCCGATCATGCCGCCGGTCCCCAGGTCGAAGGTGTTCGATCCCGGCACGGCAATCACGTGCGTGATTCCGCTCGCACGCGTAACAAGAATATGAGTGCTGGCAGGGTTCACGGCTGTCGCCGCGACAATTTCCGGGTTGTAGTCGCCCAGCTCGCTGATGTCCACTGTAGCTGAGACGGCGCTCACCTCATTCAATCCCAGTTGTGTGATCGGATCGAAAAGTCCGGGATACACTTCCAGGCCCGTCGCATCGATTATTTGCGCGCCCGCTGGAATTTCAATGTTCCCCCCCACCGCCGCGATCTTGCCGTCGCGAATAATCACCGTTCCATTTTCGATCGGCGGCCCAGCCAGTGTATAGACCTTTACCCCTTTGACCGCGTAGACGGCCGGCGCGGTTTGCGCCGATACCATCGGCGCAAAAATCGCCAAGGAAGCGCTTGCAAGCGCGATGACCGCCATTCTTCGAATTCTCATCGCGCATCTCCTGCGACGCCACTCATCGGCGGCTTTTTCTTCCCCGGTTTCTTTTCCGGCTTTGCCTCCGACTTATCAGGGGATTTATCCTGCGATTTTTCTTCCATCTTCTTTTCCGCTTCGGCCCTCTTTTTTTCCTTGTCGATCAGCGCCTGCTTTTCCTTTTCTATCTCGGCGCGATGCGCGACATCGCGCGCGCGGTCGAAATAAACCTGCCCGTCGATCAGCGTTTTCTGAGGAACCGCATACACGCTTAGTGGATCGCGATCGTAGATAACCAGGTCCGCGTCTTTGCCCACATCAATCGAACCGACGCGGTTCTCGATTCCAAGCTGAATCGCTGGATTGAGCGTCACCATTTTCAGCGCATCGTTCGCAGAAAGCCCGCCGAACTTCATGCTCTTGGCTGCTTCCTGATTCAAGTGCGTCGCTTCTTCGGCGTCATCCGAATTGATCGACACCACCACGCCGCGATCTGTCATCAAGGCCGCGTTGTACGGAATTGCGTCGAACGCCTCCATCTTGTACGCCCACCAATCGGAAAAAGTCGACCCGCCCGCCCCCGACGCCGCAATTTCGTCCGCCACTTTGTATCCTTCCAGCACATGCTGGAACGTCTGAACTTTGAAACCGAACTCCTTGGCCACGCGCAACAGCATTAGAATCTCGTCCGCGCGGTAGCAATGCGAATGGACATATCGTTTTCCCTCTATCACTTCGACGAGCGGTTCAAGCACCTCATTTCGCCTCGGCGGCATAAGATTTTGTTCTCCGGCCGCTTTGCGCTGATTGTAATCGTCCCATTGCTTCTTGTATTCGCGAGCCTCCGTGAACGCTTGGCGAATCACTTCTTCCACTCCCATGCGCGTCGCAGGATAACGTTGTGGAACGCCGGGCGGCGGCCCGAAATTGGAACGCTTAGGGTTCTCCCCCAACGCGAACTTGATGCCCGGAAGCGCGCCCTCGAACGGCAAGGCGCTTGCCGGTTTGCCCCAGCGCAACTTGATCACTACGGTCTGGCCGCCGATCGGATTGGCGCTGCCATGCAAAATATTCGCCGCCGTCACTCCTCCAGCCAGATCGCGATAAATATCTACGTCGTCGGGGTTCAAGACGTCCGGGATACGCGCCATCGAGGAAACCGCCGGGGCGCCTTCATTCACGCTCCCGTCAACTGCAATATGCGAGTGGCAATCGACGATTCCGGGCATCACGAATTGCCCGTTTGCATCGATCACCGTCGCGTCGCTGGGAGCTTTCACATCCGTGCCCAGTGCCGCGATCTTTCCGTCGCGAATCAAAATCGAGCCGTGCTCGATGTTGCCGTGACTGATCGTAAGAATCGTGGCGTTCTGTATGAGGATTGTATTGGACGCTTGCGCGAAGGCCGCGCTCGGCATGAACGCAACCATTAGAAAAGCCGCCGGTAGTATTGCGCGCCTCATCGATTCACCCCCGCGCCCTCTTCGAAGCTACCGGCTTCATCATCCGGGTTCGTCGGAGGCTTTTTCTCGCCGCCCTTTTCTCCCCGTGGCGCTTCGTGAACCTCAAACCAGCGTCCATCGACGAAAACGTGCTTGACTTTCGTTTTCTCGTTAAAGATTTCGCCCTCCGTCACGACCAGGTTCGCGATTTTACCCGGTTCGATTGAACCCATGCGATCGCTCACACCTAGGGTGCTAGCGGCATCGAGCGTGAAGGCACGTAGCGCCGCATCAGGCCCGAGGCCCGCGTCGAGCGCCTTTTTCAAGGCCTTCGAGATCTCTTTCGGTCCCGCCAGCCCGCCGGAATAGAACGCAAACTTCGCGCCGGCCTTCGCGAGTGCCGCAGGCGTTCCAGGCGCGCGATCGCGGAAACGTAACTCGCGTAGCGCTTGTTCGGCCTCCGGATCAGGATCCTTGGGGCGTTCCGGCCACTTCAAATTGACGAGCACGGGAACCTTTTTCCCGGCTAGCGAGTCGGCAACCGCATAGCCTTCCTGGCCGCCGTACAACACCGCCGGAATATTCCATTCTCCCGCGAGTTGTATGGCGCGCAGAATTTGAATCGAATTGTTGGCCGGCACCAGGACTATCTCCTTTCCGCGAATCGCGCCGCCCACCACCCGCTCCGTCCGGTCGTACGCCGGCCGCTCGTACTTATTTGGATTCGCTTCGTAGATTGCTGATGCTTGCTCGTACCAGGTCGTATCGTCGACCACCTGCCGCATGTAGGCAATCGTTCCCATGAGCGAGCTTGGGAATCCGAAAAATCCCCCGCTTTTGAACGACAGCACAACCCCCGCCAGCGGTTTCACTACCATTTCTCCGGGGCGCTCGCCCGCCAAATCGATCAATGACGCTTGTCCGGGAAAAATTCCTCCCTCCGGCACTGTCAGCGTAGTCGTGAAACCGGCGTTGCGCCAAATTTCGATTCGCTTATCGTCTGTCTTCAGTTCGTCCGCAGCCACCCGCCACGGCGTCGCGCCCGGACGATCCTCGGGTCCCATCGCAAGCGGTCCCGACGGTGCAGGGCGTCGTCGGCCACGGCCTCTTCCCGCGGCGGGCGCGGATTCTTCCGGCGTCTCTTCCTTCGGCATGCCGATATCCGTGCCAGCATCAATCAATCCTGGATAAACCGTGAGGCCTTTGCCGTCGATAACCCATGCTTCGGGTGGCACAGTAACGCTGGCGCCCACGGCCTGAATAAGGCCTTTAGCGACAACCACCGTACCGCTTTCGATCGTAGCGCTCGATACCGGCACGATGCGCGCGTTCGTAATTGCAAAATAGCGCGGCTCGCCGCCCTCTCCGCGTACCGCCTGCGCGATGAACACCGTCACAGTTGTACACGCCGCGAGGAGCGTTACCAGCACACAAACACGCTTCATTTGCTTCCGCATTGCGCACCCCACTTGCGAAGGTTATCCAGATTGTTATTTCGATCCCAGCTTCTTAATTGCTCCGTGATGCTATCGGCAATGAATTGCGAAATCAACCAACTTGGTCCGAAATTCCTAAAATTGCAGGGCAGATTCCAGGGAATAGAGACACACACCGCTGGCGTTTTTGACGCGCAGCAAGAGAATTGGGTTACCGAAATGGAGGAAACTCAGGCCAAACGGAAAGTCCTCCAGATAGCCCATCTTCTCGGGCTATCCGGAGGACAATTTCATCTGCAATCGAAGAGCGACTACTGCTTGAGCATGAGGCCGGTAGTTACACGCAAGCCGTCCATTTCGAGCAGCAGCACTGTGCTGTCATCCACAACGTAGTACGACAAAGTGAAACCGCTGCTGCCGAGCTCTGTAGACTCCAACGTGAATGGATTGCCGCGCCCGGTCGTCGGACTATCCAGTGCCGCCAGCATGCTCTTGCTGTCAAGGACAACATTCGGCACAGTTGGTGGAATGACACCCGCATTGTTGATTTGCAACGTCCCGGTCGTCGCTCCGCCCGAGGCAATGGTCACCTGTCCAACTATATCCTGGGCAAAATCGGCGCTCTTATTCACGGCCAGTCCCGAGAGATTGATCGCAAACGATCCCTGAACCGGATTCACCGCTCCTTGCTGAAACGCCGTACCGCTCGCCACCGCCTGTTTTCCGTCGATTTCGGACAGCAGCACTCTGCCGTCTAGAGTTGGGTATGCAGCGTACTCGAACTTCGTGCCGTTTGCGTTGAGAATCAGATCGATTCGAGCCAGATTTGCGTCCGGTGTAGCCGTCGAAGCCTGAAGCGTTTGCTTGATGTGGTTGCTCCCCGAGCCATTCCGGTTCAAATCCTGCACGCCCCCAGTGATCCCGCCCGACCCGTTGCTCACGAAGACGCCGCCCGTTGCTTGCGGCGTTAGGTGCGATGACTCTCCGCTCGCGGTATAGGCATAGCTCGCGTTGGCTAGCTGAGTCGAAGCTCCGGGTGCCGCAAACGCTTCGCCAGCCGTGAAAAACGCATTGTCAATTTCGATGATCTTTAGGTGTGTGGTATCCACAACGTAGTAGCTGAAAATGAGTGGGGAACCATTGATGTTGGCAGTTGGACTGGAAATGCTGATTGTGCCGTGTCCCGCGTTCAGAGCATCCGGCGTCAAACTGCCATTAACCCCCGTGTCGTCGCTGTCGATGGGAAAACCCGCTTCGGCAACATCCCACACGGATTGCCCCGCGAGGATCGCGCCGCCCGTATTCACAAGGAGGTTTCCGCCTATCGTCGTCTCCTCGAAGCCGCCATCGACTCCCGACACGTTGATTGCAAAGTTCCCTGTGAGCGCGGTCGATAGTTGTCCGGCATTCTGTGCGTCGATCGTCCCGCTCCCGCTGCCATTGAAATCAAATTGAGTGATCAATCCATGTGCACTGGAAGCGAGCGTCAATTGCAGGGTGATGCTGACGGCGCCGTTCAAGTTCAGCGTGACCGAGGTTTGACCATCCGCGTTCACCGAATACGTCGACGTTGAAAGGATCTGCGCAGCTACAATTGGGAGCGAATTGAATATGTCGATGTCGATCAAGCCGCTCGTAATGTGTCCCTGCCCATCAGCAACGAGTTCGCCGGACGCCGCAAGGGCGTTGCCGAATGCATCCGATCCCTGATAAAAGAACGCGTAATTGTTTATGAGAGATGCGTTTGTGAAATTGCCCGTGGGAGGAGGTGGCTGAATCACGTTCCCGCCACCGCCGCCGCAAGCAGTAAGAGTGATAAGACCTGCCGCCGCCACCGCCATGAATACAAAAGTTCGAACTGCGTTCCAGTTCATTCACTTCTCCTTGATGAGTTATCTTGTCTTGCGAGAATCACGTCGGAAAGTTCCCAGGAACTAGCAAGTATCTTTCCCCCGACACAGCCGGTACACCCAAAGCCTATCGCCGGACTATTAGATGCACAAAACCCCACCCGGAGTAACCCCGTATTCGAAGAAAAGTTGCAAGTTATTAACACCGCCGAGAGCCCGCGGCGGCTTAGTTTCGAAGCGGTTTGCCGGTCTTGAGGGTAAACGCGATGCGTTCCTGCGTCTTTCGCTCGCCGCAAAGGCTGACGAAGGCTTCGCGCTCGAGATCAAGGATGTACTGCTCGGAGACCATCTGCGGCGCCGTAATCGTTCCGCCCGCAAGAATGGAAGCCACTTTGCGCGACACCACCGCGTCGTGCGCGCTCGCAAATTCACCGCGCATCAGCATGTGAATGGCGAGCTTTGCCGCGGCCAGAAACTCCTCGCCGAGCACTCGGATCTCAGCCGGTGCCGGCGGGTGGTATCCCGCGCGGACCATCGCCAGCGCGGTCTGCTTCGCATCGGCGATCTGCCTGTCGCGATTCATCGCGATTAAATCCGACGGGCGCAGATACCCAAGCGCGCGCGCTTCCTCCCCGCTCGTCGACACCTTCGCCATCGCAATGTTCTGGAAGATAGGCTTAAGCGCGTGGAAGAGATCCAGATCCTCCGCTCCTGCCGCATGCTCGTTCGCACGAATCAACATTTCTTTCGTTCCGCCGCCGCCTGGGACAAGCCCCACGCCCGTCTCGACGAGCCCCATGTAAGTCTCCGCCGCCGCATGAATGCGCGCCGAATGAAGGCTAATCTCGCATCCCCCGCCCAGCGCCATCCCCTGCGGCGCCGCTACCACAGGCCTCGGCGCGTACTTGATCGCCATGTTGGCTCGCTGGAATTGCCGCACCGCCATATGAATGTCGTCCCACTCGCCTTCCTGCGCGCCGATCAGCACGAGCATCAAGTTCGCGCCGACGGAAAAATTCGGCGCCTGATTCCCGATCACCATCGCCTCGAATTCTTTCCCCAGCCGCGCGATTCCGGCGAGAATCATCGCCACCAGATCGCCGCCGATCGAATTCATCTTCGAGTGGAATTCGCAGCACACAACGCCGTCGCCCAGGTCAATCAAACTCGCCCCGGAATTGCTCTGCACCACTGGCGTGCGGTCCTTCAACGATTTCAAAACAATGATTCCCGGCGTCTCGAGAATCGGCGACAGCGCGCCTGCCGCCAGATCGAAATATCTCGTGCTTCCTTTTTCGTGCTCGTAAAATGATTTCTTGGGCGACGCCAGCACTCTGCCCACAATCGGCGGAATCTGCTTTCCTTCGCGCTCGATCGCGCCCGCCATTTTCTCGACGCCGATCGCGTCCCACACTTCGAACGGTCCCAGCTCCCACCCGAATCCCCAGCGCATCGCGCGGTCCACATCCACAATGCTGTTGGCAATTTCCGGCACGCGCCTCGCGGCATACAGGCACGATTCACTCAGGCTGCCCCACAAAAATTGATTTGCGATGTCGCCCTTGCCTTCGATTGCCGGCGCTACCAGTGCGCGCAGCCGCGCCCGCGTATCCTCCACACCCTTGCCCGCCTCAATCGAGCCGAACTTGGCCTTCTTCTTCGGCCGGTACTCCATCGCCTGCCAGTCGAGCGTCAGAATTTCCGATTCGCCGCCCTTCTTCACTCGCTTGTAAAAACCGCCCCCGGTCTTGTCGCCTAGCCATTCGCGCTTCATCATTTCTTCGAGCAACGCCGGGAGCCGGTAATTCTCGCGCGATTCGTCGTTCGGAATGCTGTCGTAAATGTTTCGCACGACATGCACCAGCACATCGAGTCCCACAATATCGGCCGTGCGAAACGTCGCCGACTTCGGTTGCCCAATCGCAGGCCCCGTGCAGGCGTCCACTTCTTCGATCGTCATGCCCAACGCCTGCATCTGACGCAGCACATTGAGCATCGCGTACGTCCCGATACGGTTCGCAATAAAATTCGGCGTGTCTTTCGCCACCACCACGCCCTTGCCCAGCCTCAAGTCACAAATCTCTTCGAGCGACTCCATCACTTCCGGCCGCGTCTTCGGACCCGGTATCAACTCGACCAATTTCATGTACCGAGGCGGATTGAAAAAATGCGTACCCGCCCAATGCAGCTGAAAATCCTCCGACCGCCCTTCCGCGATCAAGTGAATCGGCAGCCCCGAAGTATTCGACGTCACAATCGTCCGCGGTTTCCGCACCGCTTCCACGCGCGCATAAAGTCCGCGTTTGATCTCCAGATTTTCCGCCACCGCTTCGATGATCCAATCCACTTCGCCGCACCATCCTAGGTTGTCCTCGAAATTCCCCGGCGTCACCAGCCGCGCGGTCTCCTCGGTAAAAAGCGCCGCCGGCCGCGACTTCTTCGCCGCCTCAAGTCCAGCCAACACAATCCGGTTTCGCACCGCCGCGCTATCAAGCGCCAGCCCCTTCTTGGTTTCGGCCGCATTCAGCTCAGTCGGAGCTATATCCAGCAAATAACAAGGAATCCCCGCATTGGCCAACTGCGCGGCAATACGCGCGCCCATCGTGCCCGCTCCCAGCACCGCCACTTTCTCGATTCGTCGTTTCACAAGAGCCTTTCCCTGATCGAAACCAACCGACGAGGTTACAAAAGCGCTAACGACCGGTCAACCGGAAACGCCGCGCCCTCGCGCTCGTGCCATAATTACACAGAGGCACAGGCGCCCGATGGGAACTACCAAGTGGCTCGGCAAAGCCGTTCGCGGTTTGCGATCGTTCGCCTACCGTACGCAGGGCCAGCGCCCAAAGGTCGGACTCGCGCTGGGCGGCGGCTTCGCGCGCGGCATTGCTCATATCGGCGTCCTACGCGCCTTCGAACGAAGCAACATCCCCATCGATTTCATTGCCGGCACAAGTGTCGGCGCGCTGATTGCCTCCGCTTACGCCAGCGGCACTTCTCTCGATGATATGGCGCGCCAGGGCACGGAAACCACTTTTCGCGACTTCGGACGCTGGACCGTTTCGCGCATGGGCATGGCTTCGAACCAACGCCTCGAGGATTTCCTTCGCAAGTTCACCACCGCCAGGCTTTTCGAGGAAATGAAAATCCCGCTGTGCATCGTTGCCACCGATTTAATCAGCGGCGAGTCCGTTTATTTCACCACCGGCGAGATCGGCCCCGCTCTCCGGGCATCCTGCGCGTATCCCGGCCTATTCCTTCCCGTCGAATATCGCAACCACATTCTGGCGGACGGCTTCCTCACCGAATCAGTTCCCGCCCCCGCCGTACGAAAATTGGGAGCCGACTTCGTGGTTTCCGTGCATCTCGAGCCGGGCCTGCTCGACGCCCGCCCTCGTAACACCATCGAAGTCATCAGCCGTTCGTTTTCGATCGTTCAGACCTGCTCCGTGCAGCCCTGGCGTGCCGCCACCGACGTCCTAATCATGCCGGAAGTTCATCACATTCTCTGGGACGAATTCAAAAAGACGCCGCAACTCGTCGCGGCGGGAGAGGACGCCGCATACGCTGCCATGCCGCGTATTAAATCTATGCTCTCCCGTTTCGACGGCCAATTCGCGAGCCCTCGCAATTCCGAAGAGATTCCTTTTCCAACAAAATAAAGTTGGAAACGCGATCGTTGCTAACCATCGTTCTATTGCGGCGTCGAATTATAAGTGAGGAGCCGAATTCTCCGGCGATGACCGCTGCAACGCCCCAGTCATACGCAGGAAAGTTCGGCTCTTCCTTTCCTAGGGCCTGCTGAATTTTATTTAGCTCGCGTTTTCAGCCAGGCTTTTCCGCTTCGCGCAACTCCACCTTCACCGCTTGTCCATTTCCTTTGCCGCGCTTCGTGAACCACTCGCTCATCGCGTCCGCGAGGCGCACCAGATCCACGCCGAGTCCTGCCTCCAGCCGTCCCTCGCCCGTCGGTAGCGTGTCGTCGAATTCCGCCGACCCCGTGAAATTCCGCATGCAAAAGCTGTCGAGCCACTCCAGCGGGCACGCCCGCCTCTCGCTCCCGATCGTAATTTCCGCCTCTAATTTTCGCGCGTACACTTTCCGGAAAGTATAGCATCCGGCATATCTGCAGCCGGATGCGCCGCCTCTGCCTTGCTTTTCCCCAGGCACTGCCCTACAATTTTTATTGTACGAGCGCTTCTGTTTCGCCTGTCGCGACGCTCCCCGCGAGAAAATTCAGGAGGTTCGGTGGCAACACCGCTGGAAATCTGGGTTGAAGAATCAGCTCGCCTTACGAAGCCCGCGAAGATCGTGTGGATCGACGGCTCCCCTGCCGAAATAGAGCGGCTCACCGCGGAAATGCTTGCCGACGGCACTTATATCGAGCTGAATCAGAAAACGTACCCGCACTCTTACCTCCATCGCAGCAATCCCAACGATGTCGCTCGCACGGAAGGCATTACGTATATCTGTACCCACAAAAAAGAAGACGCTGGCCCTACTAATAATTGGATGGCTCCCGCTGAAGCCAAGGACAAAGTCCGCCCGCTCTTCGACGGCGCCATGAAGGGCCGAACCCTGTACGTCGTGCCCTACATTCTTGGCCCGGTGAATTCTCCCTACAGTAAAGTCGGCGTTGAAATCACCGACAGCGCCTACGTTGTCGCCAGCATGCGTATCATGTCCCGCATCGGCAAATGCGCGCTCGACCGGCTCGGCGTCTCCGGCGATTTCGTCCCCGGCCTTCATTCGATCGGCGACGTGAACCCTGACCGCCGCTTCGTCCTCCATTTTCCCGAAGAAAAATTAATCTGGAGCGTCGGCTCCGGTTACGGCGGCAACGCTCTTCTCGGTAAAAAATGTTTTGCGCTGCGCATCGCCAGCTGGATGGCGCGCGATCAGGGCTGGATGGCCGAGCACATGCTCATCCTCGGCCTCGAAGATCCTTCCGGTAAAGTCACCTACATGGCGGCTGCGTTTCCCAGCGCCTGCGGCAAGACGAATCTTGCCATGATGGTTTCCGCGCTCGAAAAGCAGGGCTATCGCGTTTGGACCGTTGGTGACGACATTGCCTGGATGCATATCGCCGACGACGGCGCCTTGCGCGCCATCAATCCAGAAGCAGGCTTCTTTGGCGTCGCGCCCGGCACAAACACGAAAACAAATCCAAACGTCATCGCCGCCGTGCATCACGATTCCATTTTTACCAACGTCGGCCTCACGCCTGCGCGCGAGCCTTGGTGGGAAGGCTTGGACGGCGCGCCTCCCGCCGGCATGATCAACTGGAAGGGCGAGCCCTGGACCCCGAGCAAAGGAACCGCCGCGCAAGCCAATTCGCGTTACACCGTCCCTGCGCGCCAGTCGCCTTCGATTTCCCAGCATTGGGAAGACCCGAAAGGTGTTCCAATCTCGGCTCTGATTTTCGGCGGACGCCGCGCTCGCGTGGCGCCCCTGGTTTACGAAGCGCGCAACTGGCAGGACGGCGTTTTCGTCGCTGCCACCATGGCTTCCGAAACTACTTTTGCCATCACCGGTCCCGGAGGCGTTACGCGGCGCGACCCCATGGCTATGCTCCCCTTCTGCGGCTACAACATGGCCGACTACTTCCGCCATTGGCTCGACATGGGCGCGAAAATGAAAAAGCCGCCCAAGATTTTCAATGTGAACTGGTTCCGCAAAGACGCCGCCGGAAAATTCCTCTGGCCCGGCTACGGCGAAAACGTCCGCGTCCTGAAGTGGATGCTGGATCGCATCGAAGGCCGCGCCGCCGCAACCGAGACTCCCATCGGCTACGTCCCCACGCCCAGTTCGCTCACACTCGACGGCCTCTCGCTCCCGAAAGAGAATCTCGACGAACTCCTGCGTGTAGATCCCGCCGACTGGGTCGAAGAGCAAAATTCCACCGCTAAATTCCTCGACAAATTTGGCAAGCGCCTGCCCCCAGAAATCAACCAGGAACACGAAGCCCTGGCCCAGCGCCTTGAGCGCGTAACCTCCGCGGCCAAGTAACCGCGACGGTTTTCCAAAACACTTGAAATTTCAATGGTTGCTGCTAAGCTAAATGTGGCGCGATGTCGCTACGTAACAAAACGCGTGCAAGGCGGCAAACACTAAGCCGCAGGCCGCGAGCGGGAAGCCCCGCTCACGACGATGCCCTGCTCCGTCTCGGCGTAACTCCGGAACTTGTTCCGAGCGCAGCCGAAAGATCCGCCTCGGCAAGCTGCTATTTAGGGGGTCGGAGCTTGAGCTCCGACAAAAGATACGCCGCGCGAAGCGCCTTCCGTTGTGCTGGTATACCTGCAACATGTAGTCGCTTCTACACATCAGAAGTAGCGCCGAGCGTGTACCACTGCGCTGGTTCACCCGCAGCATGCGCCTCGGGCCGGAGTTTCAGCTTTGCCATGGTGCCTCTCGTCTCATCTGGGGTTTCAACCATCATGGCCGCAGTTGCCTCCGGAGCGAGCGTAAGCCGCGGTAAAGCATCGCGTTTTCTAATAGCGAATCCGCGATTAGAAACATCCCTATCTCATAGAAAACAAACACCGGCAACTAGCTCTAATAGCGAATTTTTGCTGTTTTTTGCGGCCAAATGCGGGATCGTAAGTCTCATGTTTGCAGTGGTTCTTCTCCTCGCTGCAATGCGTTTGAACGCCATGCCCCAGTCCTCCGCGCCTGTTCAGTCCGCGCCCATGCCGGCTGACAAAGGCTCTGCCTCGCGCGCCGCAAAACAGAATCTCGTTGTCGTCCCCGATCTCGCCGAGCGCGTTGCGAAATTCAAACGTGTCGAGATGCCTTTCAACTCGCAGTACCTCACCGACCGCGAAAAGAAACTTGTCCAGAAACTCGTCGATGCTTCCGGCCTTCTCGAGTGCATCTTCTGGCGCCAGAGCGACCCCGAAGGCCTAAGACTTCACCTCTCGCTCGCGGGCAGCAAAAACCCGCAAGACGAATTGCTGCGCACTTACTTGCGAATTAACGGCAGCCGCTTCGATTTGGTTGATGAAAACAAGCCGTTCGTCGGCACCGAGCCGATGCCTCTGGGCCGCGGCTTCTTCGATCCCTTGGAGACGCAAACGCACCTCGACCGCATGATCAAGGATGGCATTCTCAAAAGAGACGCGGTCTATTCTCCCTACTCCGTCGAGGTACCATGCCTAGCGGCAGGGTCAAGTGACGTCCTCACGCGCTGCATGACGCCTTATCACATCGAGTATCGCGAGTTCCTCGAACCGATGGCAAAAGATCTGCGCGAAGCCGCCGACCTAAGCGACGATCCCGCCTTCGCGAAATTCCTGCGCCTTCGCGCCGACGCCCTGCTCTCCGACGACTATTACGCGAGCGACATCGCTTGGCTCAATCTAGAGGATCCGAAGATTGACATCGTGTTCGCTCCCTACGAAACTTATGACGATTCGCTCCTCGGAGTGAAGGCTACATACGGCGCTTCGGTGATGATCCGCAACGAAGAAGAAAGCAAAAAGCTCTCCGTATTTCAGAAATACGTCCCGGAGTTCCAGGAATCGCTGCCGCTTGCGCCCGACGACTTGCCTTCAAAACGCGGCAAGCGCTCGCCCATGGAAGTGGTCGATTCGCCTTATCGCGCCGGCGATCTTCGTCACGGCTATCAGGCCGTTGCCGACGATCTGCCCAACGATGCCCGCATCCACGAAGAAAAAGGCTCAAAGAAAATTTTCTGGAAGAATTTCATGGACGCGCGCGTGAACTACGTCATCCTGCCGCTAGCCAGACGCGTGATGCGCCCCGACCAGGCCGCCATGGCCAGCGGCGAAGGCTACCTCACAGACACAATGATGCATGAGATCGCCCACGGCTTGGGTCCGGCGTATGCGCGCACCGCAGCCGGCAAAGTGGAGATTAACGAGGCCATCGGCCACGCCTATTCGGCGCTTGAAGAAGCAAAAGCGGATATTGTGGGCGAGTTTTGCCTTCCCTGGCTCGTTGAACATGGAGCGATACCAAAGGAAAAGCTTAACGGCATCTATGCTTCCGCGGTCGCTGGCATCTTCCGCACTGTGCGCTTCGGAATCGCCGAAGCTCACAGTGCCGGCGAAATCATGGAGTTTAATTATTACCTCGAACAAGGCGCCATCCGCCGCGATGCCTCCACCGGCCTCTACGAAATCGATTTCGACAAAATACCCGTGGCCATCACCTCCCTCGCGAAAGAATTGCTCGAACAGGAAGCCACTGGCGACAAGGCGCGCACGGAGGCATGGTTTAAGAAGTACGCGGTGATGCCTCCCGACCTCGCAGCTCTCCTCGCAAAACAGTCCGACATCCCGGTCGACATCGACCCGGAATTCTCATTTCATCCCCCGCTTCGGTGATTTCATGTGGCGAGAAAAGCGAACTCTAAAGAATCGATTGAATTTCGGCGTCGATGGTGACGTGCGTTTGCGGGAATTCGTTGATCGTGTAGCTCTCGCCGGCTTCGTTGCGAAAATGAAAGAACCGGCTGATGTGGTAGTCCTCGTCGTACACGCTAAAAACCTGCTCCACTTCCGCGCGAGAAAATCCCAACGACGACAGCGCCGCCGGCTTTCCGTACCCGCCCGCGGCGGCAATATACTTCTCAACCACTTCGCTCAATGGCATCGGTTGTCTTTTCGGTTGCATCGTTTAGATCCAGACGTACGCGCCGGACTCGCCGTACGGAAGATTTACAAAACTCAATTTGGCCTTGTCGATCTTCTCAAAAGCCTTGCGCAGCTTCTGCGGTCCGTGCGTGGCGCAAAGCCGCTCTCCGGCGGAATCGCGAATCCGCTGGAAGTCATCGAGGCTCGCCACTTGCGCGCGCGGAAACCACAGCCACGTTGCGGTCCGGTCGCACGCGGCGCAGTTTCCAAAATCCTGGGCCAGACGCTCGGTGATCGCTTCCTCCACTTCCGCCGTCATTCCCGCAGGCGCAAAATCCGGCGCGCTGGTGAAGAAATCTTGCGTGACGCTCGGGT